>Ga0163144_10022602_pt1 | contig 12453 bp, 12 predicted proteins | sample OliLak19BULKMAT1_FD_123175 | JGI IMG/M metagenome (GOLD analysis project Ga0163144, IMG submission 123175) | Freshwater microbial mat bacterial communities from Lake Vanda, McMurdo Dry Valleys, Antarctica - Oligotrophic Lake LV.19.BULKMAT1 | ecosystem: Environmental > Aquatic > Freshwater >... | reverse complement strand
GAAACCAGAAACTAGAAACTATCGTTGGGAAGCCCAAGACCAGTGTGTTCTAACCCTGTGCCCAAGAGGCCCGCGACACCCAGCGTGTCCCGATCAGCATTGGCACCACAAGCCGAAAAGAATAGCCCGTGCCCAATTTCTTTTCCAGCACCAAACCGAGTTCGTCGCGCAGGCCCGCCGCTGGGAAAGCGCCCACCCTTGCCGTCGTGTTCCCCTGCCCTTAAGGAGGTGTAGGAGGATGGTGTTAGCCTCCCCTCGAAAGGGTGGCGGGGACACTCCTGTCCCCGGGAGGGTTGCATCAATCTGCAACCTCAGCCCTCACCCGTTCCAATCTGCTGAACAAAAAAACGCCGCGCGTTTATTTCTTCTTCCGCTTCGCTTCCGCGGTCAGCGGCAGGCTCCATACTTTAATGAATCCCTCCGCCGCGTCGTTGTCGATCTGATCGCGCTGCGCCGCGCCACCGGCATGATAAAGACTGCAATCGCTGCAACGCCCGATCACCGTGGCCTGGCCTTTGTACAAGCGCACGGTCACCTTCCCCGAAACATTCTTGTTGATGCGCAGGTAAAAATCATCCAGCGCCTCGCGCAAATCGCTGAACCATTGTCCGTTGTAAACCATGCGGCCGTACGCCACCGCCAGACCCTCGCGAACCTGCAGCGTCTCGCGCGAGAGCGTCATCTGCTCCAGTGCGCGCTTGGACGCGTAAAGAACCGTCGACGCCGGCGCTTCGTACACCTCGCGCGACTTGAATCCCATCAGGCGGTCTTCGATCACGTCGGTGCGGCCGATTCCATGCGCGCCGGCGAGCTGATTCAATTTCTCAATCAGCGTCCAACCCGTCATGCGGCGCCCATTCATTCCGTGAGGCAGGCCTTCGCGAAATTCAATCTCCACTTCCTCGGGCTGGTTGGGCGCGTACAGCGGATTGACGGTCATCGAATACGCCTCTTCCGGCGGAGGCTTCAGTGAATCTTCCATCGCTCCAATCTCGATGGACTGTCCCCACAAATTCACGTCGTATCCGTAATTGAATCCGGTGCTGCGCGATTTGGGAAGCGGCAGCCGCTTGGTCTTCGCGTACTCCAACCGTTGGGAGCGGTCTTTGTACTCCCACTCCCGCAGCGGCGCGACAACCTTAAGATAAGGAGCAAGCGTGGCGATGGCGGTTTCAAAACGGATCTGATCATTGCCTTTTGCTGAACACCCGTGCGCCACATGCGTCGCGCCTTCTTCGCTCGCCACGCGAACCAGTTCGCGCGCGATCAGCGGACGCGAGAGCGCGGCGGCCAGCAAATAATCTTTCTCATAATGAGCGAGCGCACGGAAGGCGGGCGAGATGAAATCTTTGAAAAAACTTTCGCGCAAATCCTCAACCCGCGCGTTAACCGCGCCGGCCCGCAGCGCAATTTCGCCCAGTTCATCCAAGTCTTCGCCCTGGCCAAGATCAACGGCCAGCGCGATCACGTCAAGATTGCGGCGCTCTTTAAGCCACGAAATGGCGCAGAGCGTATCGAGTCCGCCTGAAAAGGCCAGCACGCACTTCGGCATTCAAATCTCCTGCACTCATTATCTCTCGTGATGATGAGGCTTCAATGCAAAATCGAGTCCGCTCAGCGTGGCGCTGGCGGAGCTATTCGGGGTGCGGCCTTTTTTGTTGGCCGCAACGATCTCTGAATTTCGTCGAGCACCCGTTCGCCTCCGGCGCGATCTCCAACCGAACTGATCTTCACGCGCACTTCCGTCGTGAGTGGCGCTTTACCCGGCGCCATTTTCAGGCTCGCCCTCGTTTTGTCCTGCCGAACCGCTTCGATCTGCCCTGACGCATCCTTGCGCCGGGTCTCATCGCCGATGACCGCAAAACTCAATTTTTGCAGCACGTCCATCGACTGGCCGAACAACAAATCCATCGAGCCGTCCAGAGTGGCGATCGAATACTGTCCGTCCCAGCCGTATTGAGGCGCGATCTGCGCGCCGAAAATTTTGCCCATCGCGCTCGTTTTTTCGCCGCTCTCGGTCACGCGGTATTCCGGCTCCCGCTTGGCGCGCGTGCAGCCTGGCAGCACCGACAGCGCCGCCACCATCACAATCAACCTGAAAAATCTCTGCACGCGTTATCCTTTTCTAAAGCGCCGGGCGGCGCGCGCTTAGTCGCCGCGCACTCAACGCTCCCAGACTTTCCCACGCCAGCAGCGCCAGCGCAAGCAGAATCAACCACGGCCCCAAGTCCAGCCTCGCCCCCCGCTCCAGCGGCTGCAGCGCACTGGCGTTGAACGCCGTGTCGTCGGGCGCGCCGACTTTCAATTGCGTTACATTTAAATCGAGCACGCCGCCGCGGGTCCCGCTCGCGATTGCCGGAGTCCATTGGGCCGGCAACGCCTCCGCTGATTTCAATTCGAGCGCCGCCGCGCGCGTGACATAAAACGGCTCACCGGAGCCCGCCGCCGCCAATGCCGCGCGCACCAAAATCGCCGACAGTTCCGGCTCCAGCAACCGGTCCGCTCCGAATCCCTGTCCAGGCACGAAGGCCAGCAGCAGTCCAAAACGCTGCTGCTGATCCTGAAAGCGCGCGATCAGCGCCCGGTTGGTTTTCGAATCCTTCACCAGCGTCTTGAAATCCCCTGTTCGAAGAATCTCCGCGGCTTTCGGTATCGCAAAGAGACCTTCGATCGTGTCGCCCAAACCGCGCGTGAGTTCGTTCTCCTCGTCGCGCTGCGCTCTAGGCCACGCAAGCACTTGCGGGCCGACATCGAAAATGGATTGAAATCCGGTTCGCGGCGCCAGCAGCATCAATCCGCGCGCGCCATCAGGCCATTTGTCCGGCACCGCGCCGACAAAAATTTCCAGATCCGCCCCTTCTTTTTGCTCGCGAAGAAAATCCGCGTTCAACGCCGTCGTGTACAATCGTTCCAGCGCCGGGACGGGCGTGTGAAAGCGCACGCGCGGCGCGTTTATACTTCTCGCATCGGCCACGATCACGTCGTCTTCCGGAAGCGCATCCGGTTGGCCGTCGTCTCGCTGCCAGGCAATACGCAGCGCGCCGCTATCTTGCGGCACTGCAAAAACCGCCGCGTGCTCACCGTTGGACGGGAGTTCCACGCGTTGAACCGTTTTTTCTCCGCGCTCCGGCTGTAAACTCACGGACCCCACGGCGGCGGCGGCTGACGTATTTTTCAAACGCACGAGCACCTGATAGGCACTTTTCCCCTCTTCTGAGAGGGGCACCGAACCGAATTCGACCAGGCCCACATTGGGCGGCGAAACAGAATCCGCGCTGGCGCTCAGCCATTGTTTTCCCGGCGTTGATGGCGCCGGCTTTTCGGCGAGCGAAATGACGACAAGCGCCAACGGAGCTTCTGCGTTTAACAGTGCCGCGGCGTCCAACGCGTCGCGCCACACCGCGTCGGGACTTCTATAGGTGAGTGACGGAGACAGCCGGTCGAGCAGCTTTCGGGCTTCGGCGGGAGGCACGCCGCCAGGCGTTAATGTGTTCGGCAAGGGTGCCGTCCGCGCCAGATACACAAGGTCATCGGGCTGCAATGTTTTCAGAACCGCCGCCGCGCGATTCATGACCCCGTCCCACGAATCGCCGCCGCGCGCGATGGCGCTGTTATCGAGAACCAGGACCAATCCGCGTCCGCGCTTGCGGCTCGAACTAAACGAGGGCGCCGCGATCGCCGCGATCAGTGAGATCAGTGCGATGGCCTGCAGAATCAGCGACCGGTCGACGATCACTCTTTTCGTCGGAGCCTTCGGCTGTTGCGCGGCGAGCCGCCTCCATAAAAGGAGGCTGCCCGCAAGAATTTCCTGCCGCCGCGTGCGGAAATAACGCAGCCAGATCAACACCGCCAGCACCGGCGGCACAAGCCAGAATGCAGCCGGCCAGAAAGTGAGCGGTCCCAGGTCCACGAAAATTAAGTTCTCCACGACTCCAAGGCGCATATAAAGCGATCAAAACTTTCAGAGGTTCTGCGCGCTCTCTCAATATTCATTTTTGACGCAAAAATTCTGAGGTCTTCGAGATTCGGGCAAACATCTAAGTGCTGTCGCAGATACTCCTTGGGGTCAGAAATCTGTTCTACTAACGGTGGCTGAGAAATGGGCGGAACTTTTAGTGTTTCACATAATGTTGCAAAGTCAGCAAGCAGCCATGCCTCCAAACATTCAATAGCAACTCCAACAGCACAGGGCATAGGTGCAGCGATATCCATAACTCCCTGTACTAACCTAGCACGTTCCGATGCACGTGATTGATGGTTGTCGGCGCAGACAACAATATGCGTACAATTTAAGGTTTGGAACTCTTTTATAATGGCCGCTAGGCCGTGCTTGACACCTCGTATGCATGTACCCCGACGATTTCGACTCACGATTTCGCGCGAATCGATATCAAGAACTTTCGCGGTTAGTTCTGGAAAGAATGCGATATCCGTTGCACCTTCAACCCATAATCCAATCTTCACGGGTTCGGCACTCCGCCAATCGAACCTCGATGCCAAATCTCGCCGAGAGATGAATCTTCCATTGAATGTCGAACGTGTTCGATATTCGCGATAGGTTCAACTCTAGTTCCAGACTCATTTCGGGAAACAATGAGAACCTCGTTGGGATCTAGAGAATCAAGCAGATAAGGCGAATGCGTTGTGATAATCACTTGTCGCTGCACTGGTTTAGACTGTGCCTTTGTATATTGTCGCAAGCGGTCAACTAATAAATCCTGTCTGCGGGGATGAATGCCATTTTCTGGCTCCTCAAACACCAATACATTTGGTTGTTGTGGGGAATGCAGCGCGGCTAGCATGGCGACCGCACGCAAAACTCCATCAGACGCCTGAAACGAAAGCACATCGCCTGAAACACCTTTTTCATTAAATGCCAAAAACTTGCTGGAGCCATCTACGGTTTTCAGCTTCAGATTAGCGATTTCTGGAATGATTCCCGACAAGTCATGCGAGAGCGCATCAAACGATTTTCTATGTTCGCCCCCCAATGTATCTAAAACCGCTGCAATGTTGCTTCCATCCCACTCTAGGGTCGCGTTTGGAACAATCTGTGCTGCCGCTTTCATCGAGCGAGGTTGAAGATCGAAAATCCAAAGTGAATTTATGGCTAGTCTGAATTGTTGAATTGAATGATGGGCGATCATGTCTCGGAGTTGAAATATCCCAAGGTCGATAGGGTCTCCAAAGAATTCCTCTTCGACATTTCGACGTTCGTTTAAATACGACCATCCCTCTTTCCCGTTAGTTCGATGTAGTATTATACGCCGTGTTCCTGAGCTTTTAATTTGAGTCAACACCTCCTCACCAACCCGCAACCACCCAGTAGGCTCCGACGTAAATATACTCACGCGATATTCAAAGAGTCCTGTCGTTCCATCAGAATCTGCATACTCAACGCAGACCTCAAATTCAATCGGACCAGTAGCGCCATTAGAGTGCACAAACGTATACGCATATTGGCCTTGAAAGACGGAACTCAACGAGCCATTCATTAAACGCCGCAATATATCAAGCGCTATTACCACGGCCGACTTGCCAGTATTGTTCGCGCCAATCAATGCGGTGAATGGCGAATTAAATTCGATACGCGTATCACGTAGTGATCGGAAATTCTTTAAGCGCAACCACCGAATCATAAAAGTACTCCCTTCAGCACTATCAAAAAGAATAACATTAGAATCAAACCAATCGTTTCAATCTCACTCCCGGAAGCGCTGCGCGATCGGCATGCGGCGGCCGGTGCCGAATGCTTTCGACGTGATCTTCAGCCCGGGCGCGGCCTGGCGGCGTTTGTACTCATTCAAGTCGATCATGCGCACCACTTTTTTCACCACGTCGCGACCGAAGCCAAGGCCCACGATCTCTTCCGCACTTTTTTGCTCCTCAATGGACAGGCGCAAAATCGCGTCGAGCATCTCGTAGGGCGGCAGCGTATCCTGATCGGTTTGGTTCAACCGCAGTTCGGCCGTCGGCGCTTTGGTGATTGAAGAGTGCGGAATGGGTGGCTCGCCCGACCGCAATGAATTCAAATGTTTGGCGAGCCGGTAGACCATCGTTTTATACAAATCGCTGATCACCGCCAGGCCGCCGCACATGTCGCCGTACATCGTACAGTAACCGGTCGCCAGTTCGGATTTGTTTCCCGTGGTCAGCAACAGGTGGCCGAACTTGTTCGAGTACGCCATCAGCAGCGTGCCGCGGATGCGCGCCTGCAGGTTCTCTTCAGTGACGTCTTCCTTCTTTCCGGCGAACGGAATTTTAAGTGCGCTTTCGAAAGACGCCGCGAGCCCTTCGATCGGCACAACTTCAAATTTGATCTTCAGCCGCGCCGCGAGATCTTTCGCATCGGCCAGGCTCTCGGGCGAATTGAATTTGCTCGGCATCGCCACGCCGGTCACGTTCTCCGCGCCGAACGCTTCGACGGCAATCGCCGCCACAACCGCGGAATCAATCCCGCCAGACAATCCCAGCACCGCCGTTTTGAATCCGCACTTGCGCGCGTAATCCTTCGTTCCGAGCACCAGGGCGCGGCGCACTTCTTCCTCTTCGATCAGCATGAATCCGCTGGGATAGCAGCCGCTGGCGGACGCATTGAATTCGCGCGGCGGAAAGGGCGGCGGCGACACGGCCATGTCCACGACGACAACCGCTTCTTCGAACGCGGGCCCGCGCGCGAGCAGTTTTCCATGCTTGTCAAACGCGAGCGAACGGCCGTCGAAAACGAGATCGTCGTTGCCGCCAACTTGATTCACATAGAGCAGAGCGCGGTGGTGCTTGCGCGCGAGCGACGACAGCATGCGCTCTTTGACCGCCTGCTTGCCGATTGAAAAAGGCGACGCCGAAATATTCACGAGCACCGCGACGTCGTCAGCGATCAGCCGTTCGATCGGATCGACCGCGTATTTTCGCTGGCTCCAGAAATCCTTGTCGTTCCAGCAATCTTCGCAGATCGTCAATCCCCAGCGCGAACCCTTGAAACTGACGGCCGACGGTTGCGCGGCGCTTTCAAAATAACGGTCTTCATCGAACACGTCGTACGTCGGCAGCAAACATTTATCACCCACGGCGGCAATCTCGCCGTTAACAATCATCGCGCATGAATTGTAAAGCCCCTTGCCTTCGCCGGCGCCTTGGCGGCGGCGCACAAAACCGACGATCGCGGGCATGCCCTTCAAGGCTTCGCGCAGCCAATCGAGCGCACGATCCTGCGCCGCCAGGAACGCGGGCCGGTCCAGAAGATCGCGCGCGGGATATCCCATCAACGAAAGTTCCGGAAATAACGTGAGTTCCGCGCCTTGCTCGGTGGCCTCTTTTGCGGAATCCACGATGCGCTGGGAGTTGCCCTCAAAGTCGCCAACCGTGGGATTTATTTGAGCGAGTGCAATTTTCATTGAGTGAACTCTAACGTGGGATTCCGAAAGGACAAACGAAGCACATGAGCATCACAAATATTCTTCGCAAAAATGAATTAAAAATCAGAAAAAATTTGCGGAACGTCGCAGAATGCGCCATATTAAAAATGTAACGCATGAGGTGCAGAACTATGTGCACCCGTGCATAAGGAGCTCTAAAATGACAGAGATCATCGTCTCCTGCGCGGGCTGCGGCAAACGCTTTAAAGGCGTTCCGAGCCCCAAAAAATTCAAGTGCAGCGGGTGCAGTAACATCTTTACATTCCCCGAAGTCCTCCGCATCCCAGCGGAGAACAAAGCTCTCTGCTCCAACTGCTGGCAGGAATCCAATCTCCACGAGGGCCTCTGCGGATGCGCCACTTGCATGCAGAAAATCTCCCCCGCGTTTGGCGGCAAAGCGCAGCTCTGGGCCGCCGGCAGCAGTCTAGCCCCCTCCATAACCTCCGACGATCACCCCCGGCCCGCAGCGAAATCCGGCGATCCGGCCCAACTGGCCGACATGCGCGAGCAACTTGAGGCCGCCAAGCACGCCTACGTCCAGATCGAAAACGAACTGTCTCTCGTGCGCGAAGAACACATGCGTCATGTTGAGCAGCTTCGTGTCGATCTGCGCGCGGCTCATTGCGAGGCCGATCATCGCAATCAGGAATGGGTCACGACGCGCACTGAACTCGATCAGTATAAGGCCATGGCCGTCGCCACTCTGGAGCCCCTCGGCTTGGATTACACCCGCCGCATGCGCGAGCTCATCTCCGAAACCGACAAGCTCCGTTCCAGCATTCGGGAGGTTCGCCAGGACTATTCGCAGCGCCTGACCTCTCTCGAACAGTCCACCACCGAGATGCGCGATAAACTGAACACCACCTGCCGCGAAATCAACGAGCGCCTCGCGGATGTTCTCGGCGTCGAACCCGATCGCGGCGAAGTCCTTACCGATCCCGTGCTGCAACTGCCCGATGGCCCACTGGCGGAATTGATCGTCGCCGGCGCTCTCAGCGGTTCGCCTCTTGTCGTCACGCGCCATCCGCGCTGAAAGACTTTTTCACCGCGGAGGCGCTGAGGTGGGGCAGACATTCCTGTCTGCCAGGGACGCGTCCCGCCAGCACCGCGGCCCACCCTCCTGCTCCACCCTTGCAGGCATTCCTCCCCCAGCTGTTCTCTGCGTCTCTGCGGTGAAAAAAAAACCGGCCGCAAGCTCTTCACTCGCGGCCGCTTTGATTTTTCTGAACCAAAAACGTTCTTACTCGCCCTTCGATACCTTCGAGCCCGGACCGGTGTTCATGTACGTTGCCACCAGCTTGGCCAGCGTTTCACGGTCAATCGCGATCCAGCCATTCATCTCTTTGGGAATGATATTGTCCGGCTGCAACGTCGCCATCTCGCGGTCTTTCTTGCTCTCGCTCCGCTCGATCTGCGGTTCGCTGTACGGCACGGCAACCCAGCCATGCTTGTCGGCCGGAACTTTTCGGCCTTCCTTCCCCAGCACCCATTTATCGCCAGGATTCGGAGCCGGAATCTCAACCTTCACGCCGCTCAGCTTGCTGAAGAACACGGGGTTGATCGCCACCGCTCCCTCCAGCGACGTCGGGATGAGATTGTCCGTGGCCAGGACCGCGTAGCTCAGGTTCGCTTCCTTCTTGGACTGCGGAACGGTTCCGGGCACCGCGACCCAGCCGACCATGTCCCCGCTGATCTGCTGCTTCGCTTTCAAAGTCGCGCGGCTCGATCCCTTATCCCGTTCAGTGTTGCAGCCGCTGAGTGTCAGCAGCGAGGCGCCGACCAGAACCGGAATAGCCAGTAAATGAAGTTTGCTCATTATTATTTATCCTCCACGTCATCGAGACGATTCAGCAGGTTCTTAAGATCTAAAGTGCGTGCGGCGTCGGCGGCTTCGCGGGAGCGGGCTGCCAGGATTCGGAGTTGGAACAGACGGGCGCGTTCGCTCAAGTCCGTCAGATCCTTCTCGGTGATATCGGCCTTCTTCGACACCGACGTCATGTCAGCGCGCAGAGCTGTGTACTGTTCTTTCAGACCGGTCGTGTCGTTCTTCAATCCGTTGACATCGGCCGCCAGCTCGTCCAGTTTCTTCAGCTTGGTTTCGATGTAGATGACCTTCTTATCCAGCTCACCCAGATCTTTCTTGGTTGTGGTGATGTCCTTGTTCTGTGTCTGATCCAGTTGCTCCTGGCCGCTCCGGAACGTGGTGAAACTATCGACCACATTCTTCATTCCGGCGCTGAACTCATCGAGTTGCTTGGCGGCCGTGATGCGCGCATCGTCCAGCTTCTTGGTCGCTTCAGTCAGTGTCGCGACGTCTTTCTTGAGTGCCGCATTGGCCTCATCCACCAGCTTGAACTTCTCGCCGCTCTTGCGCTTCTCTTCACCCAACTCGGCCTTGAATGCCTTGGTCAAATCGTCCCGCGTGCTGTTGTTCACCGCATACAGGATTCCAAAGGAAATACCGACGGCCAGAACCAACGCGACGATGATCGCGGGAATTCCGAACATCACTTTTTGGCCGAAGGTCTGGGGCATGGGTTGCATCCCACCCAAAATCTCCGTCTTTTCGTCTGACATGTCTTACTTACCTCCCAAAAAAACAAGGGCACTGAATTCGCAACGACTGCGAAATTCGGAGCCCCAACGGTTAACGTCTCGGAGTATGCTCCTCTAAACTGCGGCTATTGACGTAGACGCAAGAGAGCGGTATTTCTTCAACGGGGGTCCGATTATAGGCCCAAAATACTAAAGTCTACAAAAATCCACGCCGCGGCTCCCTTAAACCCTAACCTATTCAGGCAGCCAAGTCTTAACCGAAATCTCGGGCGTTTTTCTTACTATAATAGCTGTAAGCAGTTCTGCCGTCGCTGGCGCAAGCGTAAGTCCGTTACGGTAGTGTCCGCCAGCGATATATAATCCGGCTATTTTTAACACGGGCCCGATTATCGGATGCTTTCCTTTCAAACCCGGACGCAATCCCGACCACGCGTTCAACGGCGCCGCGTTCTTCAATGCCGGCAGCAGCCGATGCGCGAATCGCTCCAATTCCTGCACTCCTTCAGCGGTCACTTTTTTCTCGAATCCTGCCTTTTCGTGCGTGGCGCCGATCAAGATAATTCCGTCGCCGCGCGGCACAATATAATGATTGCCGTAGGTCAACAATCGCCTCGCCAGTTCCGCCCCTGCCTGATAGCAGAGCAACTGCCCGCGCACCGGTTCGATCTTGCGGCTCTGCGGCGAATGCTCCACTAAGCCCGGCAACTGCCCGGCCCACGCACCCGCGCACACCGCCACCGTGCCCGCCGAAATCCGTCCGCCATCGCGCAAAATAACGCCGCGCATTTTTCCTGCATGGATATCCAGATCCGCGGCGTCCACACCCTCGAGCAGTTCCCCGCCCTGCTTCTCGACGCTCGCGATCAGCGCGCGCACGAACCACGGGTTGCGCACCTGCGGCTCATCGGGAAATTCAATGCCGCCCTCGTTCTCTCCCAATCCCGGTTCCAGTTCACGCGCCTGTGCCGAGTCGATTTTGCGCGCGCGGACGCCGCGCGCATTGCAGCCCGCGATGTAGCCATCCAGATGGCGCCGCAGTTCCGCCTTCTCGGGCGGCAGTTCAGGGATCTGCCGCCGCTCCTCTATAGAGGAGGAATCGCCCGCGCCGCTGAGCAGCAGTTCAATCGCACCGCACTGGCGATAACCCACATCGATGCCCGTTTCGTCCTGTAGCCGCTGCGCCCAGACCTTATGCAACCGCACGCTCAACAGGCACAAATCGTGGTAATCAATCTCATCCGGATTCTGTTTCACGCGCGGCCGGCACGTCAGCATCCCCGCCCCGGCCCACGACGCTTCCCGCCCCATCCGCCCCTTATCCACAACCGTGACAGACAGCCCCCCGCGCAGCAGTTCATCCGCCAGGCAAAGCCCAATCACCCCCCCGCCAATAATGAGCACATCCGGTTTCATCAGCACACTGTACCGCACGCCATCCCGGATTGTCGCGCAGGCAACCAGCCGCCCCTGTACCGCAGGCTTCCAGCCTGCCAGTCAGCCGTGGTCCGTTCGTCTGCCGTTGTATTCCCCTCCCCTTGCGGGAGGGGGTAGAGGGAGGGGTAATCCGTCCCCAACCACATGCCCAAAAAAGCAAAACAGTCAGTCTTCATCTTTCTTTGTCGAGTCCATCGCGCCCCGCAGTTCTCCGCGCCTCTGCGTCTCTGCGGTGAAAAAAAAGCTCACCTCCCCAGCACCAACTCCACCTCGTCCTATCTTCTTGCCGCACTCATGACAGTAATAGATTTCCATCTATCCCGCTCAACCCAGGCGCCATTGAAAAGCCATCTAAAAGGAGTATCCCGAATAAGTATGTCACGCCCCCGCCTTTCGTACAAGCAGGCTCCACACTCACTGATTTTAGATTGGGATTTTGGATTGCTAATCGGGCCAACGACAACGGTTCCCCATTCACTGCTTCTGAAGCACTTTTAGTTAGCTTCAAACCAATCGTCCATCGTTCCTCAATTTCCCCTGGCTTGCGGCGCCTCCAGCGTCATCGTCCCTTCCACTTCAATCATAAACGGTCCGTCTTTGCTCAACTTATAATTCGAGCGGTGCTCGCGCTTGCCGTTGACGGTGATCTCCAGATTTCCATCAATCACCTGCACCAGGATCACATGCTTCGGAAAGGATTCCGGCAACGCGGCCTCACGTTCCGTGTACGGCCGGTACACCATCCCGCTGTAATTATACGGAGTAAACAATTTGCAGCTGTTGCCTTCGACGCTCGCGCCGTAGCCGCTGCCGTAGGAATAATAGCTGCTGAAATAATCGCTGTGAGCGTTCCGCACGAACGCTTTCACCGTGCCGCCGCCACCCTTGTGAATCACCAGTTGCAGCGCCCCATTGGTCATCGGCGCCGTCAGCTTTCCGTCACTCACTTCGTAAACGTTCTCCGCCTTCTTCACCCAGCGCCCCGTGATATCCTTCCAACCCGCCGCCTTCAGCGCCTTCTCAACATCGATCGGCAACGCCGGTCCGG
>Ga0163144_10022598_pt1 | contig 12454 bp, 13 predicted proteins | sample OliLak19BULKMAT1_FD_123175 | JGI IMG/M metagenome (GOLD analysis project Ga0163144, IMG submission 123175) | Freshwater microbial mat bacterial communities from Lake Vanda, McMurdo Dry Valleys, Antarctica - Oligotrophic Lake LV.19.BULKMAT1 | ecosystem: Environmental > Aquatic > Freshwater >... | reverse complement strand
TAAAGATGCTTCGCCTCGCTCAGTACACACAAAATGCTGATGAGGCGGGACAAAAATCATTTGTGTATGATAAGGCAAAGCGTGCCCTTAAAAAATTCCAAGGAAACGATCTTGATCGTTTATCGGAAGAGTTGCTTGTTGTATACCACGAAGGACATTCCGGTGTACGAGATATCGGTCAGGGTCTTGAGGCGTGGGTGTTAAAAATCTGACATCTTCCTATAAAAAAGCGGGTCATACTGACCCGCTTTATGCCAGAGCCCTTTTTAAGAGCAAGGGCATAAAAATGTGACGTCTGTAATAGGTATAGGACCGGAAACTTCTTCGTCCCGCTTCAAGGTCACGTAAAGAAGACCATCTTTGCGCTCTTCTTTGATTACTGTGCCACATCCGAATGAGCTTTCTTTTGCGTGAAACCACAACAATCCACTCACTATCGATGTGGGCAAGACTGGAACGCAGAGCGTGCGAGAAACTTCGACGGAACCTTGCCTATTGATAAGGCAAAGTACGAAATCTTCTTCTAGAACTCCCAGTATTCCCGTGACCAAGCCCAAGTAATGTTCGTTATCTGCTTCCCTGGGCAAATAACGAACAAAGGTTTTTCCGAGTACAATGGATTCGACTTCCAACATAAGGTACTCCTCGTGGTTAGGACATGAGAAGCATAGCGAATTTCAACGCAGAGTCAATTTAGAGTAGGTGTTCGACAGTTACGTTCAGTGTGGTATAGTTTCCGTGCGCAGAATTTGCGCTTTTTCTTTTAGAAAAAACACTTGAGGATAAACATCCGCCCATAGCTCAGTCAGGTAGAGCGGCTCCCTTTTAAGGAGAAGGTCCCAGGTTCGATCCCTGGTGGGCGGACAAATTTGAACGAAGTGAAAATATGGACGCACAAAAACACTGTCTGGGGGACAGTGTTTAAAGGGATCGAAAAGGTTGTCGGCAGTTTCGACTATAAGAAGAAACTGTCATACAACCTAAACCGTTCCTATAAGGAAAGATCCCTGGTGGGCGGAAAAACGCAAACACGCTTTGCGCGCGGCGTTTGTCCGAGACGGAGACATGTTTTGACTATTCCTAATGTCAAAACAGTCGAGTCCGGGTAGGAGGCACTTATGAACGCAGTGAATTAGTAACCTGGCACGAAACGTCCGAGCTGGAGCGAGTTTTTATGAATGAGCAAGGGTAACCCTTGCTCATTCGCTATAATCCTAAGTTGGATAACAAAGACCTACTTCCGCTTTGGTACCCACGCAAATCCAATATACGTGAGAAGTTCGATGACGGTACCGGCAAGATCAAATTCGTACCACTGATGTGAAAATTTGTATCGCTCTTGGTACGCATGGTGATTGTTGTGAAACTCTTCACCAACCGCAAGACCATATGTCGGTACATTTCGCGCGTCTCCAATTCGTTCGAACATTTTTCCATCGCCCTTCACTTCACCATCTTTATAGCGTTGATACCCCCAGACGTGGGCAATACCATTAATGAACCCTGCAGCAATAATAGGAATAACGAGCATTTGGATGGGCCAGATGATGAGTGCGGGAAGTCCGAAGAGGAAAGTTCAAGAACGAGTGTAATGCTGATGCCAAGGTATCGGCGCTTCCCTCCATAAACGTTTCGTTCAACGAAATCGTCCGGCGTGCCATCCGCATATGTTTTCATAAGCTCGGGATTATTTTTCCCTACTTCGCGATAAATATCTGCACCTTCAAAAAACACTTTTCGGATACCAAAGTAGCGAGGACTATGGGGGTCTTCTGGAGCGTCACAAAACGCATGATGTTTGCGATGAATTGCAACCCACTCTTTCGTGACCATGCCGGTAAACATATAGAGAATAAAGCGAAAAAAATGATTGATCGGTTCTACAAACATCACAGCGCGATGGGTCTGTGACCGGTGTAGGTAACAAGAAACAGCGAGCAATGTCAGGAGCGATGTCGTGAGTATAAAAATAATAAGAAAAAGCGGTGATGGGTGAAGAATGCCGTGAAGCAGATATTCATAAATGACTGACATATACCTTCAGTTTATGGAGAAAATGAAAAACGTCAATATTTTTTTCTGTCTCAAATCCTAAATGGGGAGATCAAATGCGAATGCTCCGGCTCCGGTAATAAAAAGGCTGAGTGCAATGAAGTACATAAGGAACACTGTCCCATGATTCGTGAGCCATGCACGAAGAACAGTATGAGGTCGAAACACTGAAGGGGTAGAAAGAACCAAAGTTAATAGCGCTGCAAGTTGCGTGTAGATCCCAAGAATAAAAAGGAAACCAATACTGATTTCTATAATTCCGAGAGAGGTACTCCAATAAGTGCGTGAGTCTTGTTTCAGGATTCGCACGCCAAGACGAATGATGAGAAACCCGAGAGCCACACGAAGTAGAAAATAGGCAAACGGTGCCAAAAATTGAATAGGAAAGAGATTAAGCATTTCACAAAGTGTACCGTGTATTGGGGAGAGTTGTTAAAAGCACCTGTTAATACTGCCCTACGCCAAGATTATGTACGTAGTAAGAGAGGCAGTGTATGATTTCTACTCACTATGGAACTGTCTATAATTCTCCATAACGTACGGAGCGCACATAATGTGGGAGCGATTTTTCGGACTGCGGATGGGGCGGGTGTGTCTAAAATATATTTGTGTGGGTACACCCCCGCACCACTTGACCGATTTGGTCGTCCACGGCAGGAACTTATTAAAACGTCACTTGGGGCAACCGAGAGCGTGAAGTGGGAAGCGGTAGAAAATATTGAAATATTAATCGCTCGACTGAAAAATGAAAATGTAAAGATTGTTGCGGTTGAGCAACACAAGAATGCAATAGCGTACACGCACTATCAAGTAGCAGGGAAAAGAGCTTTTATATTCGGTAATGAAATTGACGGAATCAGTGAGGAGGTAATTAACTTGTCTGATGCGTGTATTTCGATTCCGATGTATGGGAAAAAGGAGTCGCTCAACGTAAGTACCGCTGCGGGAATAATTTTATTTCACGCACGTGAAGCTAATATTCAATGACGTCGATAACGCGATCATTCTCATCCATGAGTCGAATGATTTCTCGCTTTGGTCTCCAGAGTTCACTTCGTTTATCGAGATAAATACGCCAATACCCATCACGTTCAAAGTAGGGATCATAGCGATGAAGTCCTACGCAATCATTGTAATTAAACGTATTTTCGACAAATCGGAGACAGACTCCACTAATATTTGCAGCATCAATCTGCTCATCCGTCGGGACACTGCAACTTGAAATACGTTCTACAAAATCGTAGCATTTGTCGTTATCAAGTTTGATGTTTCCGAATCGCTCCATCTCAGCTTTTGGGTAAGGACATCGTTCCCCGAGTGATGGATAAAATGTTTCCTCATCATTTAAATATCCTGTGCACATATTTTCGTGAAACGAAACATCGATGGGAGATTCGCCAGTGATAAGATAGGCTGTCTCGTTCGCTCCGAGGAGTATGGGCTCTAAAGAAGGTGATCCCCACGAGGTCATCAGCCGATCACCATCTGGAATCGCTGCACGTTCCTTCGTCACATAACTTTCGAGATACCAATTTGAAATAGGAATGGCCTCCGTATTGTTGTATCCTGATCGAATCATAAGATACTCTTGATCGGGGTCGGTGCTGTAGACGCTTCCGCTACTGAGCTCAACTTTTCCGGCATAGGGGGACACGGGTTCCTGTAGAATTGCTGCACGAACTTCTCTCTTAAGGGTATTCAGTTGGTTATATATACTTGCGACACGGTCCTCTATTTGTTGCGGAGTGAGTGTCGGGGTTTCAGCCTGAGGTACATTTGTATTTGCGGTACCACTTGATGAATACTCAGGAGAATTTGAATAGTACAGTTCTTTTTGTTCCACTTCAGGTTCTTCTGTAAAAAAAGGAGTACTCGTTCCTGCATTTGAAAACACACCCTTCCCATCATCCATACCAATTACAAGAAATACAATAATTGCAAAAAATCCAACGAAGAATCCAAGTCCTGATGATCCGCCTGATGGGGGAGCGTCACTCATATGCGTATAGTATACGGCACAACACTAAACGCTGTCACCAAAGAGTGATGCCATCTCTTGTTGCACCACCTTAGCATCGCTCCACGGAGTCTTTGTATTATTCGGACCCATGATATACGGATCGGTTCCTTTCCCTGAAATAAGGACGACACTCCCGTTCGGTGCGTCGTGAAGAGCAGTACGGATTGCTGCTCGCCGATCCATGATGATGCGTACTTTTGATTCGTCCTCAACACCGCGCGCCATCTCGTCAATTATTTTTTGAGGATTTTCATCGTACGGATCTTCATTCGTGAGAATAATTTTTTCACAATAAAGGCCCGCGATCCGTCCCATTTCAGGTCGTTTCCACGTATCTCTTCCGCCACCCGTATTCCCAAGTACTCCAATTTTTTTATCTTTTTCAAACGCTTTATAGAGTTTTTCGAGAGAGTCAGGCGTGTGTGCATAGTCAACGACCACAGTGAGTTTACGCGGAGCTCCTTTCGGAGATTTAAAAAGTTCCACACGACCTTTGATTGGTTGAAGATTTGAAAGTGCAGTATGGATAGTTTTGAAAGGGATGCCGAAGGCGCGAGCACACGTAATTGCCGCAAGAGTGTTGTACACATTAAAGAGTCCAATGAGTGGCACCCTGATTGTCGTCCCATTCAAGACAAGACTTATGTCGTCTTTGTTTAAATTATAGAGCTCGAGATCCGAAAGTCCAAAAGGGAGTACATGCTCAACGGCCGCATCAAGAAATTGAAGACCATGGTCATCATCGCGATTTGCGATCATTGTGCGCGGGCGTTTTTGTGAGTGTTCGAGACCGCGTACGAGTTCGAGTTTTGCGGACAGATATTTTTCAAATGAACCATGTGACTCAATGTGTTCTGGGCTAAGATTTGTGAAGATGAGTGCATCAAGATGAATGAATTTATGACGAAACTGCCTCACTCCTTCTGAAGTCATTTCTAGAATCGCCACCTCACATCCTGCATTGACCGCATCACGAAGGAATTTTTGTACAAAAAATCGACCAGGCATTGTCATTTTGTAGAGATTCCGTTCGCTTTTTTCACCTATTTTAAATCGGATAGTGCCTGAAACAGCAGTACGTTTCCCGTCTGCCTCGAAAATCGCATTTACAATTTCCACCACCGAAGATTTTCCCTTTGTCCCGGTGACACCAATCACCGTGATTTCTTTTGAGGGGAATTGATACATGAGTGCACCTATATAGGAGAGTACAAAGTGATAGGGTGGCTGAATCGCTCGAAATATGGAATGGGGGACAAGACGTTTAAGACGGTAAAAAAAAGTATCGAGTTGCATACGCGGTGAATTATCCCTCAGTATAGCGGGTTTTAGGTCTGAGACAAAACAAGCGTTTCTCAGGATAAGGTTCTACGAGCTGACTATTTTAAGGGCAGCGGTAATGCGTTTCCGTGTGTCCGTGACATCCGGTGAAATTTTAAGGGATGCTTCTCGTGCATCTTTTTGTGCGTAGCCAAGCGCCATAAGTGCATCGATTACATCGTGGTCGCCTGAGGGTGTACTCTCCGCAAATATTTCGTCCGCGAATGCATCCTTGAGTTCTGCAACAATTTTTTCGGCAGTCTTTTTACCGATACCCGACATTTTTGTAAGGAATACAGGATCTTCTGTCGTGATAGCTTTCTTTAATGTTGCCACATCAGCTTGCATGAGGACTTGCATAGCCGATTTTGGACCAATCTTCGGGAGTTTAATTAATTCTTCGAACATTCTAAGTTCTTCGAGTAAAAGGAATCCGTAGAGGTCGAGCGCGTTTTCTCGAACGGCAAGATGAGTGTGGACAGTGATGGTTTCGCCAAGCGGAAATTCAACGTTTGAACGAACCGCAAGAATGTACCCTACACCTTGTACATTGAGCACGACGTGCCCGCCGTAAATATTCACCACTACGCCCGTGAGCATTCCTATCATATATAGGCATGGTATCGCGGAGAGTCTCTAAAAACAAATGTGGAGGAGATTATGCAGTTGTATTTATACACAATAACTTAAATGCTTCGAGGCATAAACAGTTATGATGTAGATACGGTAGCCATGTATAGACTAAGTATATATAGAAAAATTTATGGGATTTGAACCGAATTCTCTTGCTGAAAATCGGCTTAAGACAATTTTGTTAGCTGTAGGCACTCTCCTTATTTTCGCCACTGCATTTGGCGCATGGTGCTATAGCAAGTCAGGTTCTTTTGATGATGCGGAAAAAGAAGCTCCTCCTATTCTAAATGTTGAAAGGGATATTGAAAGAGGCGAGGACATTACGTATCCCACTGCGCAAGAACTTGCGGGAAAAGTGGTAATGATTGGGCCGAAAAACTCATATGTACGATTAGCTGTAGGGGATATCGTATATTCGATTGGTCTCACTGCTGAGACAAAAGTTACACAAGAAGGGCAGGCGTTTGATATTGCGACACTCGATCCGCGTACTGAGATTCTCGTTACCGCACTTGAACTTCCTAATACCGAACAATTTGATTTTCTCGCTCGATCCATTGAAATTCCTGCATCAATCGTACTCACTGTTGAGGAACGTATTGAAGAGTTATCAAAAAAGGGTATGAACGAAAGTGCTAACTTTTAAATTGTCTTTACATAATGTATGAAAATTAAATTTTTGCGCTTCAAGCTTCCACTCGTAGTTTTTTTAGTTCTTACTCCTTTTTTTTCTGCAGGTGCGGCAAGTCCGGAAGGCAGATTTGGCTGGTGGACCCCTGTATCAGAAATAGTCAGCGATGATGCAAGTTGTGGTGCTGGGTATATTAAGCACGAACTAGTAATTAGAGAAATTGGTACCGGTAACCCAGTTTCTGTAGGTTCAGCAATTTTTGTAGCAGGAAATATGAGTAATAATGCTATTACGAGTCAAATATCGGGTGCGGGACCAACCGTGGGAACAATTTGTTTTAATCCTGATAATCAATTTCTTGCTTTAGATATTGACGGAGGGGCGGGATATTATGATTTTTATGGATCAATCGCCTATGGCAATGCGGGTATCGTGCCTCGTGAAAAGTTTATGCGCACCACAGTGTGGGTTACTCCTACATCCGTCAATACATTTGATTATGTGCAAGACTCTCCAGTAAATACCATTCTGAACACAAGTCCTACATATAAATTAAATTTAAATTCATTTCCTACGACGTACGAAGCATCTGGCGTTAGTGGCGGCATTCTGTTTGTATACAACTGGAACACACAGACAAAAGTAGCCCAAACCAGCACCACATTAAGCGGTGGAACTGGTATAAAAACCTTCCCTGCGCAAACATTACCAGATGGTTTATATGTGTGGCAATTTTATTTAGCGCTCAATGCTAATCATGATACGGGTGGGTTGATAGCATTAAATGTATTAAAGTCCGGTATGGGTTCCTATACGTATCCATTCATTCTTGATACAACAGCGCCTACATTCGGTACTTCACTTGGACATACACCTGAGAATCCAACACAAAGTGATACGGTAACGATTACAAGAAGCGCGAGTGATTCCCTTGCTGGTATTACTAGCATGAAGCTGTATGTAAATTCCGTGCTGGTACAAACATGCCCTTTTGTAAACGTTAATAGCGCTGACTGTGTGGTGGCACAAGGGCCGTTTGGAGCAAATACCACACACACATATTATGTGGTCGCTACTGACGCTGCAGGAAATACTGCAACTAGTTCCATAAAAAGTTTTAGCATAATCGGACTTCCAAATCTCACCACTCCAACGCATAGCGCGATAACAAATACGGGTGCAACACTTGGTGCGACTTTGTTGAATAATAACGGAAGCGCTATCACCAGCCGCGGTACCTGTTGGGGAACAACTACGGATCCTGTAACTAATTGTAGTGCAGAAGGAGGAACAGCGATTGAAACCTTTAATCATGTTCGAACGGGCATGACTTCGGGAATGACTGTGTATTACCGAGGGTATGCCGCAAATGCAGCGGGCACTGGGTATTCATCAAGCGCGAGTTTTACCACAATTGCAACGATTCTAGCTATCCCTACAGACCTTACCGCAACCCAAGCATTATGTGGCACAGGACAGATTAATCTATCGTGGACAGCAGCTTCGGGGGCAACAAGTTACGACATTGAACGAGATAGCCTGCTTTTAAATGTGGGAAATATTACAGCCAACAATCATACAGGGCTTGCTGCTTCATCGGCGCACGCGTACCGAGTCCGTGCTGTGAATGGAGGAGGAAGTTCAGCTTGGTCCGCTATTGTGAATCAAACTGCGCCAGCGACATGCGCGCCGCTTCCCGATCTTACAGCAACAAACACATTCCCTGTTACAAATACTCGTTACTATGTTCCAGATTTCAATCCCGGTTCGGTTTCATTTAGTGGGACAGCAAATAATAATAATGTAACTACCATTAAACAGGGTGGCTGGGCAGATGTAGAAATTGATTGGAATTCAGATGGATCGTATACTAATTATAATGCGTATAATGGATTACAACTTGGTGCGTTTGCAGTGAACGAATCAAAAAGTATATGGTACACATATAATGCCGCTCCACTTGGAACTCACCGATATCGCTTTCATGCAGATACTGATGGAAGTGGTGTGAGCGAGAGTAATGAAACCAACAACCAATCCCCCTGGTCTACCTTTGTGGTAAGTAATGCACCGCCTGATCTCATTAGTCAGAATCTTGCTGTTTCGGCCGGACCGCACACGCAAGGGACGCCCATTTCCCTAAGTGCAGAAGTAAAAAATATAGGCATTGAAACTACGTTCCCGTGGGGATTTTCTGATGAATTTTACTATCAATGGAATGGTACCAGTGGTGCATGGACAAGTTTTATTGGCCTTGCAAAAGGTTCGCTCGGGATTGGTGAAACAGATTCAGACGAAGGAGTGGACTTTACACCAAGTCAAGAAGGTACGTTGTATATTCAGCATTGCGTTGATTCTACAAATATTATTCCTGAAGGAGCAAACGAAACACCGAATTGTACTGTTACAAGCGTACTAGTCGGTGGAGGAATGTCTGATTGTGATGGTGGGATAATTCAAAATTGTAGTGTACCGACACTGGGGAATGGGAACCAAGGGGGGTCATGCCAAAATGGGTATTCAGGGAATTGCAGTTACACATGTAATAATGGGACGTTCCAACAGAATTCAAATAGTTGTAGTGCTCCAAACATATCTTATTTTGGCATTTGTCTCCAATCTGAACCTACAAATTGCACGACAGCATTTGGCACACTCATTGTTCCCGTGAACACTCCACTCACCGCATCATGGACGGCCGCAGCAGATACGTGCAGTCCTATAACCGGCCCTGGGTTTGCTATTCCTGACAGTACAAACAGTGGAAATGCTAATTTCCTGGCAGATAGCGCACCAAGCGTATCCCATCGCTATCAAATTGGATGCAAGTACGGCACTGGTGCTCCCGTTGTGTCGTGGGTAGATGTCGTGACAGCACAGCAATTGCCAACATTGACGGCTAATCTAACGACTGTTCTTCAGGGTAATACCGTTACGATTTCTTGGGATACAAATAATGGCGATGAGACTTCATGCACGCTTGTAGGAGGAAGTTTGAGCAGTAATACCGTTCTGAGCAATGGTTCAGGAACGGGCGAAACGGGAAGTCACAGTATTTTGATTGAAGGACGTACAACATTCGTGCTCACGTGTGGCGCCCTCTCGGCAGTGAAGACTATCGAAATCATCCCGTCTGGTTGGGAGGCATAAAGAGAGAATCTCTTAAAATTAATAATAAATATTCTTTACTGGATACCCCATTATCTCAGCGTCTTTCTCTGTTTTAATCCATTCGTTATGTCGCATGGGGGCATAGATGAGATTACATGCGTTCTGTATGTCAACTATTTTATAGAATGGTCCTCCATTGATTGAATGAGTAAACTGCCATTCAATTTGTTTAATTGATTCATCTTGCTCGCACATTTTTTTGAGGGGAAACCAATACTCATACGGTTGGCATCTATCTCGTGCAATGATGGATCGATTACTTCGGACACGTATACTGCCATCATACGAGTGTATCTTTGCTTCTGAAAAGCATTGGTGGTTTGCGTCAAACATGTACAGTCCGTATTTATTGCCTTCCATCGTAAGTTTTTCATCGCCGTAAATAAGTTTTGGACTGAGTTGAAAGCACACGATGAGTAGGATAAATACCCAGCCCACAAAAGCTTTTTTATCGAGTGGGACTGGTGTATAGCGATACCATGGCCCAAACAGAATAAGTACAAAAGTAAGGACTGTTGCGGGATATCGATATCCAACCAAGATACCGGAGTAAAGATGAAAAAGAACAAAGAAAATAAATGCGGTTCGTTGGAACTTTTTATTTTGAGAAAGCAAAAACCAGCTCCCAATCATTTCTGCAAGGATTACAACATTAGTAACCAGAGGGATTGACCAGTTGGGGAAGAGGGGGAGTCCTGTACGAAGTGTGGTGAAGTACGTTCCCTCAATCCAGCTCGGATGGATTTTTGCGGCGGTAGATAGGATATAGAAGAACACTATGGTGAATTTCAAAAAGAATTCTTTATGAGGAAAGAAGAGGAGTATGAGTCCAAAAGAAATGAGGTAATATTCATAATTTCCTGACCGATTATCGGTAAAGAGGAGCACATTGGCTGCATGCCACATAAATGGTGGTATAAGTGTGAGTTGTGCAAATCTCCACGCTTTTTCGGATATGAAATACGCGCACCACGCAAGTAACCCAAAAAAAGCCATGTACAAAATTGTTTGAGAGTACCCATCGGGGAGTGTATCTAAAAAATAAAATAACTCACATGATTGGAAATAGGGAGGGCAGACGTATCGCATCGATTCAAGCATTCGTGCCGAAACCGTGGCGTCAGTGTTCCAGCTGTAAAAAACAATGAAATAGACAAAAACGAGCGCACCGAGCGACCATTGAAGGACTTTACTTTGTGCAAACTCTATAGAAAACATAGGATTGCGTTAGTAAAGCCGAAGCTTCTTAAGAAGAGGAATTATAATATGTATCCCAAGCATATACATGAGCGAGACAGAAAAGAGAATCCAATACAATGATGAAATTAGATCATACTGTTGGTGAATCTGCTGTTGGAGAAATGGAAGCGCAATGGTGTCCTCTGCATTGAGCCCTTGGAGCACAATAAGACGAGTTCCATCCTCCGTATGGTAAATATCGTATAAACCAACTTTTGATTCTTCCATGACTTTTTCCATAGTGTATTTGTGAGCATATGATACTGCTGATCGGAGCAGTGTCTATATAGAATGTTTATGATTCTATGGTGCAGAGAAAAAACGTGAAGAACAGTTTGAGACGCATTGTGCACCTCATTTCTCCTATAACTCCTCGACCTATGAGTCAGATTAATAAATTACACTATACATAATAATAATTTGCAGCACTTTCAAAATTCTAGTTTTTCTCTGAATGATGCGCAACTCTAGTCTCGGAAAGGTATAATAGAAGTTCGGCAAGTAATTAATGATAGACATGTACTATCTTTCCCACAAAAAATTTTTCCTTTCAACACTCACTCTGCTTTCTTTTGCGGGAATTTTAATATTTTTCTATTTTTATTCCACAAATTCGGACTCGATTGAGGGCGAGTATCAAAAAAACAGTGTTCCAATGTCGAATGGAGACGATCATTACCGATGGAAGGCTAATACCGATGTTACCGTTATAAATTACTTTAGTGCTGATTGTCCGCACTGCAGAGAAATTTTTTTGTGGGAGGATGAATATCGAAAACTGTATGAATCAAAATTCACCCTTATCTATAGACATTCTCCATTACCAAAAATTCAACCGCTTTCCGTTGAGAAGGCATTTTTTGCAGAATGTGTATATCGTCAATCTGGAGATGAGGGGATGTTCAATTTTATAAAAGATGTTTTTACGTATTATAAAAAAGATCAAAGTGATAATGAATGGGCACGACTTTTTGCAGAGAAGCATATTACTCGTATAGAAGAATTTAATTCATGTGTAGTAGGAGAGGGAAGGGATTCAGTCGTGGCAGAAACAAAGAATGCTCTCGCGCATGAGGTCTACAGTACGCCTACAATTTCTGTGTTTAAGGCCGAGGAAGAAGTACTACGACTTAATCGTACGGAAATTAATTCTGTGAGACGTCTCTATGATAGTCTTCGTACCAATTCATCGCTATGATTACTCTTACAAACGCATTTAAGAAGATAATTGAAAATAGTATTTACACGGTATTATTTTTTTTCAGCACTATCTTCGCAGGGATTCTTCTACTTGTTTTACCGAATCTTAGCAATATTTTTTCAATACTCATGTTTCAGAAAGATCTAAAAGAGGTGGATTTTGGGTTCCTCGCAGTTGTTGGTACCGC
>Ga0163144_10022596_pt1 | contig 12455 bp, 11 predicted proteins | sample OliLak19BULKMAT1_FD_123175 | JGI IMG/M metagenome (GOLD analysis project Ga0163144, IMG submission 123175) | Freshwater microbial mat bacterial communities from Lake Vanda, McMurdo Dry Valleys, Antarctica - Oligotrophic Lake LV.19.BULKMAT1 | ecosystem: Environmental > Aquatic > Freshwater >... | reverse complement strand
CCTGGCGATGTTGACGGCCTCAAGCTGGCCGTCTTCGATCAGGCCGATAATGGTGGCTGTCGCTGCACTGAGTTGCTTTGCCACCTGAGTTGCTGAATGCCATTGCATGAAAAATGCCTCCACAAGTTTTGTTGAACTGGCAGAGGCATCATTCAAATTGTGACCGTACAAGTCGTACGGTCCGACCGTTAATATTCTACGGTCGGTCTGTAGTGTCGATCAGCACCAATTTTTCGACCGTCAATCCGATGTCGTCAATGGTGTCCTTCAGCTTCCGACTATAGTTGTCGCTGTCGTTCGGGCCTTCAAATAGATGTTTCCGTTTTGACTCTGAAACGGGGTTTGGGAAAGCTGCCATCAGTGCTTTCATCAGGTTCCAGTGTCCTTCGTTTGGGATCGTGACAACTTTCGGGAATCCATCGCGTCTCAGCGTTTGTGGGACGTCGCACAAATGAAGATTGAATGGCAGCGTCGATACCTTTGGTGGTGGCGGCGTCTGCATTGCTCTGACGCTACCCTCCAGCCGTTTTAGTTTTTCCACCTGCGATTCTTTGACAGCACAATCCGCGGTATCCGCTGGCATGACTGTGAATTCCAGCACCGTTGGCGCGTGAAGTCTCACGAGGTTCTGCAGCTCGAAGACTTCGTTTTTCAGGGCAATTGAATCGCTGCGAAGAATGGCAGCCGCTTCGCGGTGCATTGCGGCTGAATCCCGGCAAAGTTCCGCGTATACGGGGTCGGGAGATTTCGCCGCCACAGCCATCTTTTTGCCGCGCGGATATTTCCGGAACCGATGGTATTCTGACTGATGGAAACTCGCTTGCTCGTCAAGGTGTTTGCATTTCGATTCGGCCTGAAACATGATGTTCCAGTGTGCTGGATCTTGCCATTTCATGGCGAGTTCAATGATGCGTTTAAGTGCCTGTGTGCGTTCCATCATGGCCAGCTTTCTGTTGCCGCCGTTCTGGAAAAACACGCAACAGGGAAAAGCATCCAGAAAAATGCTGGTTCGAAGCGGGGAGCTACTCCCGATCCTATCCCTGTCGTGACTCGATTCTACTTGCCGAACAGCCACTTGTGAACGTGCTGGCTGACGTCGATCAATCGCTGGTCGTCAATGCCTTGGCGATACACCGCCGCCATCGAATCGTCGGCATGCCCCATTACCAGATCGACTGCGACCTGATCTTTGGTGTTGCCTGCAACCGTCTCAAACGTCCGGCGCAGCGAATAGAATCCGCGACCGTCCTTGTCGATGCCGCATTTTGTGGTCAGCCTGGCGAATGCTTTACCGACGTTATCGCAAAGGAACACGGTTCCGTCAGGCTTTGTTCCCTGCCACCAGATCGGCATTCCGTGCGATGTCAGAAAGCAAAGCAAGTCGTGAGCGTCGTCCTTTGGAATCGGGCGTTGCATCATCGCCGCGTGGATGGCCTCGGCGGTTTCCGTCCAGACTCGGAATCGTCGTGAGATTCCGGTTTTCTCGCGTGGCAAGTCATACCAGTCATCCGTCACAGAATAGAAGTCCGTTGCCAGCCGTCCGCAGTCGGCATTCCCCATTCCGCCGTTGATACCCAGGAGAATGCACGCACGGAGCCAGCCCTTAGACTGTTCCAGCATCGCGTTGACTTCCGCCGCCGTGAAGTCGAGTTTCCCGCCACGTTTTCGCTCACGCTGTTGCTTCTCTCGTCGCGCCTCAGACTTGTTTGGCTTTCGGAAGTCAGGGCCGAAGTTCGGGACGTGAGGAATCAGATCGGCCTCGAATGCCCACTTGAATGATGATCTGGTCCGCTGAACTTCCCCGCCAATCATCGACGTCCCCCAGCTCGGGGGGAAAGCTGCCTGATACGCCTGGAAGTCTTTCGCAGTCATCGACGTTGCCCGCATGAACTTGCCGAAGTGGGCGACTAATCGGCGGCAGGACTTCAGGCAATCACTGAAGTGTCGATTGGTGATCTTCCCGGCATCAGCCCGTTGTCGCTGACGTTCCAGAAACAGATTGCACAAATCTGCGACAGTCAATTCGTTTGACGACACCCGAACGACACCCGTTCTGCGGGGATCGCGTCCGGCTTGAATCTCATCCACCTGGTCAAGATACTTCGCCAGTGCTGATTCCGGATCGGCCCAAACGCCGAAAGACCATTGTTTGCCTTTGATTTTCTTGGCCCATTGGCCATTCGCATGGGCAAACAGCGGAAATTCGCGATACGGTTTGGCTGGTTTGGTGTCAGTTGCAGTCGCCATCGGTTTCTTTCCTTCGGGTGTCGTTGCGGGTGTCGTATCAATTAAAACCGCTGCCAAAAAGGATGGAACCTCAGTGTTTTATAAGCAAGCGCCCGTAGCTCAGTCGGATAGAGCGACCGCCTTCTAAGCGGTAGGTCAGTGGTTCGAATCCACTCGGGCGCAGTTCTTTAAGTCCTTGCCGTTCCATGAGTTATGGAAACCTGTCATTCGTGACAGTGCGGCGTGAAACGGGTTACTACCCTTTTCACTACCCATTTACTCTGGGAACCGCAGGCCATGAGAAAGCAACAGCCGAAGTACGCACTGCACAAAGCGACTGGTCCAGCCCGTGTTCGCATCAACGGGAAATCCTTGTACCTCGGTCCACATGGGTCTGAGGAGTCCAGGCGACGCTACGACGAATTCGTTGCGGACTTCATGACGGGCACGCTCAACGTGTCATACCATTTCCCCACGTCTCATGTCTCACCGGTAATCGATTCAATACCTGTCGACAGTGTTGCCAGTTCGGCATGAGCTGGTTCATCAGAGCCAGGAATCGATCATTGTGCGTTGGCTCCAGCAGATGCACCAATTCGTGAACCACAATGTATTCCAGGCATTCCGGTGGCTTCTTCGCCAGATCCGTGTTCAGCCGAATGCTGCCCGCATCAGGACTGCAGATGCCCCATTTGGTCTTCATTCGCTGAATAAAGAACCGGGCGACCTTCACGCCAATGACGGGTTCTTCAGGTTGTTGTACAAAGCCCAAAGTGCGGGACTCTTCTTCAGCGGCTCAGGTGTGTCGTCCGCATGACCAGTCTGCACGTTGCGGGCGATAGCCGAGTTCATCACGGAACAGCTTGATGACGCGAGCCTGTGTCTCACGTTCTGCTTGGCCAACTGTGCTCACTCGAATACCTCCCGGCGTCCACGTCGTGCTCTCGACCTATTGAAGCAACGAAGGGTTTGCTTCATACCGTCACAGGTCGTAGAATCTCTGAGGATTAAAGAATTACCAGGGAGTGTATGATGGACGGTGCTGAAAAAACGGAAAGGCTTGTAGAGGCTGCGTCGGCAGTCTTGAATGCTGCCCCTTTGCATCGGCTGAATATCGTCGTCCTAAACAAAATCTTGTTCTACCTGGATCTCGCTTCGCTGCGTGATCGATCGGTCACGATCACTGGGAATACCTATATTGCGATTCAACAGGGGCCCGTTGTTGCTCAGTACGCCAAACGACTGGTTGCACCTTTGGAAGAACGAGGTATCGCCAAACAGGTCAGTGAATGGGATGGGTCGCGACCTGTCCTTCTGGAAAGCATCCCTTCGCATGTTCAGTTCCTGGACAGCGACGACATGAATCTTGTCGCGACTGTGACGAATTGGTTTGCTCCGAAAACATCCCGGCAGGCGTCGGAGTTTTCACACGAGAATCCTGGCTGGCAGGTTGCATGGGCCACCTATCGTCGGACAAAGAAACCGTGCCCGATCAACATGCGGATTGCATTGCAGCAGATTATTGCTGACGACCCCTGGATGGATACGCCTCTCATGAACGGCGACGACATTCTTGCTGAGGCCGATTCGGGAGCCGGAGCTGACTGGTAATGCACTACGAGCCAGACGAAGGGGAAATGGCTGCTGGGGAACAAGGCTCAACTCTTGTACGACCTGCGTCAGAAAATGACGGACGACGAATATGAGCAGGACAAGCAGGCTCTGAAAGAATTTCTCTGCGGTTATTTCTCAACTGGAGACTGCCGGAGTGCTCAGGGCAGTTCGATCTGCCCAGTCAAAGCAACGCCTCGTGGGGGAAAAGTCCTGAAGGTCCGTTGGGCTTATCCGGGCTGCGGTAAGAGCGGCAGTCTTCGCTTGGTCGTCGTCGCATACTGTGACGAGAAACGAGTCGTGATCGCTCAGGCGTTTGCCCGGCGAGACGATCCGACAGATGCAGACATTCAAGACTCGGTTGAGGACATGTGAGCGATCACCCGCCGTTGTGTCTCACGTTCTGCTTGTCCAACTGTGCTCACTCGAATACCTCCCAGCGTCCACCGTTGGCGGGACCAATGTGGCCAATGATTTCCTGTTGTCGCAAATCGTGAATTTGCAGCTCAATCGCCCGAGTTGTACGTCGCAGTTTTTGTGCAATCTCAGGGATCGTTATTTCCGGATTATCTCGCATCAACGCCACGATTCTCGCAGGTGTTTTCCCCGAAGTTTTCCCCGAAGTTACGGCCCCTGCAACACGCCAGATTGTCAACGTGAAGCCGTCCGTGATTGCAAAGTCAGGCTCTTTGAGGCCTTGCTCTCGGCAGCGGCGAATGATATCGCCCGTCCCCGTCCCAAGTCGCTCGATGTACTGAGTCAAATACAACGGTTCCGCCAACAGTGGATTGTGCGGAACCGATCCGTGAGTTTCACGCAGGCGGGCAATCGTCAGCGAACCCGGCAGACGACCGGGATTCCAGACCTCCAGTCGATCGGCAAACAGCATCACTTGCACGCTGCCATTACTGGAATATCCCCCCTTCGCGTTCTGCGCGTCTTCGCGTGTGACCAACCGCGTCCGCCCGGTGAGGAGTTCCTGTATTATGCCTTGTTTGAGGGCGAGGGTCTTGGCCTGCCGCTGCTCCAGCAGGGCCAGCTCCGCGTCCATGTCCGTCAGTATGGCGGCGATGGCGGCTTGTTCTTGAGCGGTTGGCGACGGCAGCAAAAGCTGCTTCATATCACCACAATTGAGATGCTTCATAGTCGTGCCGGTTTTAATTTCTTTGAATGCGGCACGACCTCGCTCGGAGTTGAAATACTCGCAGTAGAATTTGGGATCGGAGTCACGCTTGTTCATCCGTGAAATCACAAGGGCGTGGCAATTTGCCCCAGCAAGTTCGGAAGGCACAACTGCGGTGACGCCGATATCTCCCGTTTGAATGGTCAGCAGGCCCCACCGGTTCTCCCAGTTTTCAAAATCTGAAAACTTCCAGCCAGCCAACCTAATGGAACCGGGCCCAGTCGTGGGTTCCAGTACGCCAATTCTCTCCGACCTGTTCAGCCGTGCGGTTAGTGATCTTGTCGAGCGTATCAGCTCTCAGGTTCTTTCCGAACACCCTCACTCTGCCTGATCTCGATCTGAATTGTCATGTTCATTTCCAGCGTCGCCGCGGAAACATGCCACGGTTTTGTGAAAACCCACAGCATGGCGGGGCGACCGTTTTCCTGCACCACGACCTGACCCCATTCGCCCCTCAATTCAAACGACAAGTCAGGCCACATCCTGTTCACGGAGCATTACGAAGATGGCACGCCCTTTCCTTCCCTGTGCTTGTGTGCTCCGGGAGAGTCGGGGTTATCGGACGACTGGTAATACCTCAGCGAGCGAAACTCGCCATTGGCTGGATGTGATCCCGGTCACTGCCTGCATCGCGTTCTGCCAGGGGCGAGCGTTTGATGAATTTATCGTTTCACCTCCGCCCATGACGTTATCGGTCGCGTAGCAGACTGAGTTATTATTTACACAGCCCGCGCTTCCTTCATTAGCATGTCCCAGCCCAAGGAGATGCCCAACTTCATGCACGTGGGCGCGCTGTTGGAATCCGGCATTGGTCGCCGAGGCATCAATGTCGCGATTGTCATAGTGGGCTGAATCTGAACGGAAAAACGTCTCAGTGTCGGCGAGTCGAACAACATCAATTGTGTGATCCGCGGCAGACGAACTGGAGACCAGTGTAAGATGCAGACCGCATCGAACATTCGGTCGGAGCGTCCTTCGATTCTCCAGAAAATCCAGCGAGGAGTAGGTGGGCGGCGGACAAAGCCAGAATCGATTGTCCCAGAATGACTGGCATTCACGCTGGTATCGGGCCTTCCAAGTCTCGAATTCAGAGGTTCTCCAGCGTGCAATCTGTCTCGCCGGAGAACCCGGCGTATTTGTGGTGTCCCAATCGGGTGCGGTACCAGCCGCCGCTCCATTTGCCGGATCGATTTTTTTGAGAAAAACCTTCAGATAGAGGTTGAGTCCACAATTCCAGCGGCGTGCCGTATGCGGCTCATGCAGCATCGTGGACATCCGGGTGAGGTTTCTCGAAACGGGAAAATCCATTGGCTTGGCTCCTGAACAATAAGATTTCGAACAGGCGACTGCAGATTGCGTACGGCGGGATTCGGACGGCGGAATTCGGACGGCGACTGACTGCATTGCTATCGTCGGATTCATTGAGGAATCCAAGCCGGCATTCCGTCAGAAATGTATCGACCGCCTTCATGCAACGATTGTCAACAAACCGGAGACTTCGGTTGCGTGAAATTTTGGAGTTTATTGCACGACTCCGCAGAGGAAACGGGGTCAGGAAGTGAATTCGGTCCCACCGGTTTCCCCGGTTTTCAAATCCTGAAAAAATCCAGACGGCCAACCAAACGACACATTTGGGTCTGGCAGGGTCAGACATACCCCCCATAGTCTGAGCAGGTAACTTCCCTGGCATCGGTCGCGCGAGCGCTGGGGGATGGTCGGAATGGCGGTCCGGGAATCGTTGGTAGTGCTGATTCAGCGGGAAAGTCTGATAGAGTTCAGCAGATTGGGCTGGGCTCCTTCGGGCGGTCCACATTCAGTATCGTCCAGCGATCTGAGGTCACAGGCGACAGAGGATTGCGGTTTCATTGACAAGCGAATTGACGGCCCGCAGGCAGGGCAATATGGTGACAACCTGCGATGTTGTTCAAACCCGCTTTGAACACCTTGTTGTGCGACGGTCGATCCTGAAAATACCTGCTGGGCGGGATTTGATTCCGCCGGAAAGGGCCGAAGATGTGTCCCATACTGCGATGTCCCCTATTTGCAGTGGGTGTCGCTCTGTGGGTGGTCGCGTTGTGGCCATCCTGGTCGTTTGAGCAAGGGGCGGGTTACACTGTCCGAACCGTGGCTCTCGGGTGGTCAAGGTCCCCAGTGCTTGACTGGCGGGAAAACAAGGCCGACCATGATGCGTCTCTTACGGTTGCTTTTAGCAGCTCCACAAACGTCAATCTGATTTCGTGGTCGATGGCTGCATTGTTGCTGGGCGGAGTCATTTTCAAGTTGTCCTGGATGTGCGGGCACTGCCGGTTTCCAGACGATTCAGAATCAGGAACTCATCGACCTGGCTGATGCAGTCTGGAATGATCAGCAGCTCCGGTTCTGCAAAGCTGGTGTCGTGGCTGGCGGGGCCAGGGTGTTCTTCCAGTGTCGGGGGGACAGTTTCGACATCGGCGACGGTGACGAGGTCGTCCCCTTAACGCTGTTCTGCAACGGCCATGACGGAAGCCTGAGCTGCCGCATGTTGAGCGTGTTTCAACGACTACCCATTTCTACCAATTTCGAGTCATAGGTGGTTATAAATCGCTGCTCGGCGTTGTAAAGCAATGCAACGGTTGAGACGATAAAAGACTGATGTTTGGTGTGTTTCACGTCGCGGCTCTGGACCTCCTTTTGTGCCTCCTAAGCGGTAGGTCAGTGGTTCGAATCCACTCGGGCGCATTTTTCGCAGAGTTGCTCAGACCTTGGTTCCTGACAGGCGAATCTCAGTCGGATGCCAGGGCTTGTGCCGGAGTGAGCGGATTACGGCGGGCTGGGAGCCGGACCGGGCAAACTGATCCGTCGGTCAGTAACGCCATGACTCGTGTTTCACTGACATTCGGTTCAGCACCGCCCGGAAATTTCCCGCTGCGGCGTTGTGCATTCTGCATTGCCGATGCTCGACATGCTGTACCGAGCATTTGATCGGGCGGATCAGACCGATCCGTCCGATGTTGTTGATCGGTCCGATCCGTGCGATGTATCAAGTGGCCGTGTGCCTTTGCATTCAGGGTAGCCGGTGCATCCCCAGAACTGCGACCAAACCCGCGAACCTTTGCGAGCGGTTCGCAGTGCCAAAAACCTGCCGCACAGCGGGCACTTCGGGATCTGATCTGACGGTTCAGTCCGATGCGACTGATTTTGCATTCGCCGCTCCGCCATGCGCGCTGTTGCCAATGGTTCCGTGTAGCCACCCTCTTGGACAAAATCTCGCTCCAGCGCGGTGATCTGCAGGTCCAGCAGATAATTTGTCTGGTGCATCAGGCAGATCAGCGTGTTGGCAACCACCGCCGAATCAGCTTCGTCCAGCCAATGAGCATACGCTTTCCAGTGGGTGACAGGATCCGCCCGATCCGTCTGATGATGGTTTTCGGGAAATGTTCCTCTTTGCTGGGTTCTTCCGCTCCAGTTGATTGGCTTTCAATTGGGGCAGCGGAATTCAAACATGTGCAACTCACCGAGTCAAAAGCCGACATTCTGAATCAGTCATCTCGCAATCGCGTCGACAATAGAATGTTCCAGTGCCCTCAGCAACCGGCGACGGAGTTTTCTGAAACAGGATTGCGGCAGAGACCGGATGCGTATTGAATCGCGTACCGCACGATTTTGGTGTATGCTGTGAAGCCATGCTGGTGCCTGCGACTGCGCGTTACACGAACGAAAGCACAGGGATCGCCATTGACTCAGGCTGTATCAGGATCTGACTCAGTGCCTTTTCCGGCCTCTTCTTTCCGACGAATTGTGCTGGTCGGGGCCGGGCATACCAATCTGCATGTGGTGCGGATGTGGATGCAGGGCGCGATTGCGGATGCGAGTCTGACGCTGATTTCCGCGAGCCGTCTGGCAGCGTACAGCGGGATGCTTCCAGGAACTCTGGCAGGGCTTTACCAGCCCAATGAGATGCTGATTGATCTGGACCGTCTGACCATCGCGGCTGATGTTGAGCTGATCATCGACAGCGCTGTGGCGGTGGATACGGAAGCTCGGGAGGTGCGGTTCTGCGAACGACCGGCGATCGGCTACGACGTCTGCAGTATCGGAATTGGCTCAATGCCGCGACATGCTGAGTTGTTGCAGCAGCATCCGGGATTTGTCTCCATCAAGCCGATGCATTCGGCAATCGTGCGTCTGGAATCGGTGATGACTTCCATCATGTCAGCCGGGATCCGAGTGGCCGTCATTGGCGGAGGAGCAGCGGGCGTGGAAGTCGCGTTTGGTATCACGGCGCGATTGCATGCGGCCGGCCGCACGCCAACCGTGACGCTTGTCGAAGCGCAGCCCTCTCCTGTTGCAGGCTTCCGGACGCGCACCGTACGGCTGGTGCTGCAGCAGCTTCAACAACGAGGTATCTCGCTTCTTTGCAATCGTCGAGCTGTCGGCAATGACGGACTGGACGTGCTGTTCGACGATGGCAGCCGGTTAACGTCGGACATTGTGCTGTGGGTCACTGGGGCCTCGCCGCCAGCGTTGCTGTCCAGCGTGAGTGTGCCGAAGTCGCAGGCGGGGTTTCTGAACGTTCGGAAGACATTGCAATCCATCGGCGACGAGCGGGTCTTTGCGGTCGGCGATTCCGCTGAAATCGTCAATGCACAAATCGACCGCGCGGGAGTTTACGCGGTGCGTCAGGGGCCGATCCTCTGGGAGAATCTGCAGCGTCTGTTGAGCCGCCAACCGCTGACCGAGTATCAGCCTCAACGTGATTTTCTCCGGTTGTTGTCCACCGGTGACGGCAGCGCGATCGCACAGTGGAAATGGTTGAGTGCCTGCGGGACTCGCTGGTGGCGGCTCAAAGATCGCATTGATTCGCGATTCATGAAGATGCACCGCCCGGATGCCGGCATGCGTCCGCTGAAGCCAATGCGCGTGAGACCTGTTCCCGGGGCATCACCCAAGCCGATGCGGTGCCGTGGTTGTGGCGGCAAAACCAGCAGTCGTGTCCTGACCACAGTCTTGCAACGGTTGCGCTGTGAACGAGCATCCTTGCCGGAAGGATTTCTGCAGTCCGATGACACGGCGATGCTGCCGTCGAATGGTCCCGCGGCGAATTCGGTCTCCGTCGACTTCTTTCCGGCGTTTCTGGACGATCCGTGGCTGACAGGTCGCATCGCCGCCATCCATGCGCTGAGCGATCTCTGGGCCAGTGGAGTTCAGCCGTCATCGGCCGTCGCGATGATTACGCTGCCCGCAGGTACGCACAGGCAACAGTCGGAACAGCTTTACCATGTGCTCAGCGGCGCGATTCGGGAGCTGGAAGCCGGAGGAGCGATACTGACGACGGGACACACGACCGACGGTGACGAGCTGTCGGTCGGCTTCACAGTGCTGGGCCATGCCGCTGATGGCCGTCAGATGAAGAAAGGAAATCTCAGAACAGGACAGGCTCTGATTCTGACAAAGCCCCTTGGCACTGGCGTTATTCTGGCTGCACGGGATCAGGGATGCGGGAACGCGGCGGCTCTTGACGCTGCCATCGCAATGATGCTGCGATCGAATGCCTCAGCCTCGCGGATTGCCCTGGCAGCGGGAGTCACCGCGGCGACCGACGTGACCGGATTCGGGCTCGCCGGGCACCTCAGCGAGATGATGGTGCAGTCAGGCGTTTCGGTGGAGGTCCATCTGTCGAAGATTCCGCTGCTTGCAGGTGTTTTGGAATTACTCAGACAGGGAGTCCGCAGTTCTCTGCATGATGAGAATGAAACCGCGATCGGCGACATGCTGAACCAGGCAATGTTGACTGCGGCATCCGGAGACATTCCGATCACGATGCCTGATGAGTGTCACGCGAGAACCGCTGCGATCTTCGATCCACAGACTTCCGGCGGATTGCTGATTGCGATTGATGCGGACCAGGCAGCACAACTTACCGAGGCGCTTCAAGCCGCGGGCGACTATTCCACAACGGTGATCGGTGTGGTCGCGCTGAGGACGGAAGTTCCGGAGTTGTGTCTTCGCTGGTGATTGTCAGGCTCCGGATCGCCGGATGGAACAAGCACGACGCGGCAGCGAGTGGTACGTGCATGACCACTCGCTGCCGCGTCGTGCTTGTGTTGGGCGGAGGTGCGTGCCACGACAGTCGCAGCGGTCTACAGGTATTTGCGGCGGTCTTGCTTTTCCAACTGAGCGAGGACTTCCTTAATGCGTTCCGACTGTGAGGCATCGGCCACCAGTGTGGCATCGGGCGTATGGACAATGATCAGATTACGCAGACCCAGAGCGGCGACGAGATGGTCGCCGGATGTCCGTACAATACAGCCCTGAGTGTCTACGCCGCAGAACGGGCCATCGACGGTGTTGCCGTCGGAGTCTGCACCATTGAGTCGTGGCAGCGAGGGCCAGCTGCCGACATCATCCCACTGAAAAGGAGCTTCGACGACGGCGACGCCCAGAGCCCGCTCAAGCACGGCATAGTCGATCGAGATGCTTTTCAGCTTTGGAAACTCTGTGGCGGTCGCTGCAGCACTGCGACCGCTGCGCAATCCGTCAGCAATCCGCATCAGTCCGGCGTGCATCTCCGGTTCAAACTGTGCAAGCAAGTCCATAATCGTCTGAGCTTTCCAGCAGAAGATTCCGCAGTTCCAGAAAAAGCGGCCTTCGCGGATGTATTGTTCGGCAAGACTCTGATGCGGCTTTTCACGAAACGTACGGACTTCGTATGCTCGCGGTGATTCATCGGACAGCAGATCGCCTCGTTCGATGTAGCCGTAGCCAGTTGCGGGAAACGTGGGAGTGACTCCGAACAGAACGAGCCGCGTGGCATCACCTTCGACGATCTCCACGGCTTTTCGCGCCGCGGCGGCGAAGGCTTCGTCGGTCTTAATGACGTGATCCGCCGGCATCACGAACATCACTCCATCAGGGTCGTGCTGCAGAATCTGAATCGCCGCGAGTCCAACACAAGGCGCTGTGTTCCGGGCGGCGGGTTCAATCAGCACGTTGGCAGGCGGAAGTTCCGGAAGCTGCTCGATCGTCATTGCCGCCTGGACTTCATTCGTGACGATCCACGTCTGCGAGGCGTCGATCCACGACTTACAGCGGTCAACGGTCTGCTGAATCATCGTGCGATCGCCGGCCAGCTTCAGCAATTGCTTGGGAGTCTTTTGACGGCTCTGCGGCCAGAATCTCGTCCCGCTTCCTCCGGCCATGATCACTGCATGCAGCATCGCGATGTCCTTCCCTGCCTGTACTTAACGGAACACTAGGCTTCCGGTTTGCGTCCGGCGATGGCTCTTGAAATGGATTCGAGCATGACTTCCATCGCGAACGGCTTGCGGAGGTAGTCGACGACTCCCAGCATTTCGGCGTAAGCTTTGTGCCGGCTGCCTTCGTTTGCCGTCATCATAATGACGGGCGGCGGGTCCGGAAGTTCGGCCATGAATTCCAGCACCGGAAAGCCGCCCAT
>Ga0163144_10022594_pt1 | contig 12456 bp, 10 predicted proteins | sample OliLak19BULKMAT1_FD_123175 | JGI IMG/M metagenome (GOLD analysis project Ga0163144, IMG submission 123175) | Freshwater microbial mat bacterial communities from Lake Vanda, McMurdo Dry Valleys, Antarctica - Oligotrophic Lake LV.19.BULKMAT1 | ecosystem: Environmental > Aquatic > Freshwater >... | reverse complement strand
CCAGCCGCCGAAGAGGCACCGGCGCCAGCCGCCGAAGAGACGCCTGCCGCTCAGGAAGAGAAACCCGCCGATGCGGTGGAAGCTCCTGCCCCGGAAACCGTCCCTGAGCCCGCCGCTCCGGCTGCTGAGGAAAACAAGGCGGACAAATCCGAGTAAGCCTGTCGCTTGCAAGGTGTGAACGCGGACGAAGCCGACGGCAACGAGGAGTTGGGGCTGCCGGTCTGGGCGCGGGAAAAGGCTTTCGCCGAAGCTGGCGAAGGATACGGCTGGGTGGATCGCAAGGGTGGTCGGCACAGCTCGGCGTCCGGGGAAGGGCTTTCGAAAACCATTCGCGAGGATAAGGATAGTGTGGTCAGCCTGGTGTGGACGCCGGATTCGCCATATTGCCGGGTGCCAGAGGAAATCGAGGCGCTGGAGGAGCCTATCAGGGAGGTGCGGAAACGCTGGGCGACGGATGACCTCAGCAGTGCTCGGCAGCGGATGATGTGGTTTGGGATCGGGTTCTTGGTGCTTGTGGGCTGGCTGGTTTTTCAGGTCTGGTCTTCGTTTGCCAAGATCGAAAGCGCGAACGCCGAATCCCTGGAGTTTTGGAAAAAAATCAGCCTAGCCATGAAAGCACTCATGTCATCGACATGGGTAGGCATGTCGCTGCTGGGCTTTCTCATCTTTGCCTTCATCCCATGGTATCAGGCTCAGAAAAGGATGCGGGAGATCCGGAAGCCGAAAGTCCAGACGGCACCGGTGATCCCGCTGATCCGCTTCGAGACCTGGCTGGATTTCCAGAAAGCCCCGGTGACTCTAGGCATCCTCGTCACGATCTCACTGGTTTTCCTTGCACAGGTTTTCCATGACAAGGCCATCATCACGTTCCACGACTCCGTGCTTAAGGCCGGATTGGTGAAAGACGCATACAGGGGCGGCGACTATCTACGCCTTTTCACCGCGCCGATGCTGCATGGCGGGATCGTCCATTTCGTGATGAACTCGCTGGCGCTTCTCTATCTCGGGAAGCGGCTGGAGGTTTTCGCCCGCTGGCCGCATGTGCCGATGGTATTCCTGTTCTCCGCGCTTGTCGGGGGCGAGGCATCGGCGCGTCTGCTGGATGCGCCTTCCGTGGGGGCTTCGGGCGGTCTGATGGGTTGGCTGGGTTTCCTGCTGGTTTTCGAAACGCTCCACTCAAAGCTCGTTCCGCGCAGCGCGAGACGCCGCCTGATCGGTGGGGTGGTGATGACCGCCCTAATCGGTTTGGTGGGATACAGGTTCATCGACAACGCCGCGCATTTCGGCGGTTTGCTGGCGGGAATGGCTTATGCCGGGATCGTGTTTCCGAAATCAGGCTCCGTGATGCGCCCGAAGATGAACCTGACCGACCGCATCATCGGGGTCGGAAGCCTGGCTGCAATTGCGGGATCGGCGATCATGGCGGTGATGAAAATGTCGGCTTGAGGGGTTTTCGTCCCGTGTTTCAAGGCGATTTCTAGTGCTTGCGTGGTGCTCGGTTAAGCGTCTAGGGTTTCCCCACGATATGAGTGAGCGACGGGTTGTGATTACTGGCATTGGTTGTATTTCCCCACTGGGGAACGATCTGGAGACGACATGGGACGGTTTGAAAAACGGTCGCAGCGGCGTAAGGAGAATCCAAGGGATCGATCCCGAGCCTTTCGACTGCAAGATCGCCGGTGAAGTGCGCGACTTCAATGCGGACGGCTATTTCCGCGTTCCCAAGGACGCGCGCCGCTCGGATCGCTATGTCCAGTATGCCGTCGCCGCATCGAAGATGGCGATGGCGGACTCCGGGCTGGATACCGAAAAGATCGACGCCCGCCGTTACGGGGTGATGGTGGGCAGCGGCATCGGCGGCCTCTCGACATTGGAGCGCGAGCACTCCGTCTATATCGAGAAGGGGCCGCGCCGGGTTTCGCCTTTCACCATCCCGATGATGATTTCCAACATCGCCTCCGGCATCATTTCCATGGAGCACGGGCTTCACGGGCCGAACATGGTGATCGTGACCGCCTGCGCGACTTCGAACCACAACATCGGTGAGGCCTGGCGTATCATCAAATTCGGCGATGCCGACGGGTTCCTCTGCGGTGGCGCGGAGGCGGCGGTGCTGCCTATGGGTCTCTGCGGATTCGCAAACATGAAAGCCCTCAGCACCCGCAACGACGACCCCGAAGGTGCTTCCCGACCCTTCGACAAAGGCCGCGACGGCTTTGTCATGGGCGAGGGTGCGGGCGTGGTGATGATCGAGGAACTCGAGACCGCCAGGGCGCGTGGTGCGAAGATCTATGCGGAACTGATCGGCTACGGCGTGAGTGCGGATGCCTACCATCTCAGCGCCCCGTCCCCGGACGGCAGCGGGCCGGCGTATGCGATCGGGATGGCGCTCAAACACGGCAAGACGAATCCCGAGGAAGTCGATTACCTCAACGCCCACGCGACCTCCACCGGCCTCGGCGATGTCGCCGAAACCAAAGCGATCAAGGTTGCCTTCGGCGACTACGCGAAGAACGGCCTGATGGTCAGTTCCACGAAATCCATGACCGGGCACATGCTTGGCGCAGCCGGCGGCATCGAGCTGATCGCTAGCGTGATGGCAATCGTCGAGGGCGTCGTGCCGCCGACGATCAACATTGAGGAGCAGGATCCGGAATGCGATCTGGATGTGGTTCCGAACGTCGCCCGCGAGGTTCCGATCACGGTGGCACTCAGCAACAGCTTCGGCTTCGGCGGGCACAATGCTTCCGTGCTGGTGCGTAAATTCGAGGGCTGATCCCATTGGAAAAGATCCGCCACCGCTATCGCTGCGAGGTCGCTTTCTCGGATACGGATGCGAGTGGGTGGGTTCATTTTTCCAAGATCCTGGCCTACGCGGAACGCGCGGAGCATGATTGCCTGGCTTCGTCCGGAATCACCGTTTTCGAAAAGGGAAAGGGCGGCTGGCCGAGGGTGAAGGTTTCCTGCGAATACAAACGCCCACTGGAGTTCCAGGACAGGATCGAAGTCCTCCTGACCCTCGATCACATCGGCGGCGCCTCGCTGTGCTGGAAATTTGAGATTTTGAAAAACGACGGGGAAGTCGCAGCCCGCGGGGAGATGGTCACGGTGAAAGTGGATCATGCCGGAGCGGTCAGTCCGATCAGCGATGGGGAGAGAAAAATCCTGGAGGCCGGGGATGAGTGAGGAAACCGGTGGCCGCATTATCCTCGTGCCGACGCCGATTGGAAATCTCGGGGACATCACGATCCGGGCATTGGAGGTTCTGAAATCTGCGGACAGGATCGCCTGCGAGGATACCCGCCGCTCCGGCATCCTGCTGGCGCATCACGGGATATCCGGGAAGCCGCTGGCTTCTCTGCATGAGCACAACGAGACCCGCAAGGCTCCCGAACTTGTCGCTGCGGCGAAGGCGGGGGAGGTGATCGCTTTCATCAGCGATGCGGGGATGCCTGGTGTTTCCGATCCCGGCTACCGGCTCGTGCAGGCGTGCCTCGAAGCGGATGTGGTTTTTGAAGTCCTGCCAGGGCCCTCCGCTGTGCTGACCGCACTCATCGGCTCGGGGCTGCCTTGCCATGCGTTCCGTTTCGGCGGATTCCTTTCCGTGAAGTCCGGCAAGCGGAAGAGCGCGATGTCCGCGGTGTTGGAAAGCGGCGAGACGGGTATCTTTTTCGAAAGCCCGCACCGGATCGTCTCCACGCTGGAAATATTGGTGGAGATCGCACCGGCTGCTCGGGTATGTGTCGCCCGGGAGCTGACGAAAAAATTCGAGACCTATCACCGGGGGACGCCGGAAGAGGTTCTCGCATGGTTCCGGGAGCACGGCACCAAGGGCGAGATGGTCATCCTCATGAACGGGGCGTGACAATGCGGTTACGATCCGCGACAACGCGGGCATGAAGAAAACGTTTCCCCTGGAAGTGCCGAACCACAAGCCGCCGCGCGTTGTCGAATCGATCAAGGCGGAGATCCGCAAATATCTCAAACGCGAGCGCCGCAAGGAACTGCCCGAGGGAACCGACTTCTGGGATTTCGATTGCCGGGCGGGGAAGGATGCGGAAAGCGCGGAGGCCATCCATGTCTCCGAGATCACCAAGCCTGTGGATGCCGCCTCGCAGCAGAACTGGGATGCGGTTTACATCGAGATCCTCGCCAAGCCGGGCCATCGGGCAAAAGGCGGGGAAGCGGAAGGTTAGTGAATCACCTTGCCTTCGTTGCCTTGAGGAAATCAAATCCCCGCGTTCCCAAGAAAGCCGCCGTGGTGAAATGGTAGACACTACGGATTTAAAATCCGTTGCCTTTACGGGCGTGCCGGTTCGAGTCCGGCCGGCGGCACTTTTCCCCGATCAGCTAGGCACCCGGGGCCGATGCGTGGCGGGTGGTGAAGAACAGCTCCATCCGGTGGTGGAGGTCATCGTAGAAGCGTTTCTTGATCGCATCGATGGCGGCGCGCTTGTCGCTATCGTGGTGGGCGATGTGCTCCTCCTCGGCACGCATTTTTTCGGAAAATGAGCGTTCCATTTCCACGAGGGAATCCAGGAACTCGCGGGCGGCGCGGGTGTGCTCCACGCCATCGACGAGGGCGTGCTCAAGGTTGCGGTTGCGGGTGACGGCGATGAGATTCCCCGAGGTGAGCTGCTCCATGTAGCGCGAGCGGGTCTCACGGAAGGCGCGGTGCTCGGAATCGAATGTCAGCTCGTCGCGATCCACCAGCGTGTCGTAGGGGCCGGGCTTGGTGAAGAATTTGACGATGAGCGGGATGGTATCGACCAGCATGAAGAGCAGGGTGAGGACGATGTAGGTGTAAAAGGCAAATTGCCCGCCTTGGTCGCCCGCTTGGAAAAGGCGATGCAGCGCCAGCGTCTGTGTCAGGATATCGCGACGGGGTTCCGAGCGGATCGCGGAAAGCCGGACCGATTCCTCGGCGCCGACGGCGGCGAGTTCGTCCTGGGTGCGCTGGAGTTCGACAAGCTGTGCATCGATCTGCTGTTTGATGGTTTCCCGGAGGGCGTTCTGCTGGGTGACGAATTGATCGGCCTGGTCGCTTTCGACCTTTTGTCTTAGGCCTGCAACCCGTTCGCCCTCGGCTTTGTTCGCAAGCTCGATTTCCGCTAGTTTCGTTTCAAAGAGAGAAATGGCGCCCGCTTCGCCTTGGCGTGCGAGGGTTTGCAGGGTCGCCTTCTCCGCAGTCACGTGCTCCAGCAGGGCGCCGAGCCGTTTTGTTTCTTCGCGGCGGGGCTCAAGCTGATCGGAGCGAATGGAGCGGGCGCGCGGCCCCTCGCCGGCGAGGCCGGAGCGCTGGCCGTTGAGTTCCCTCTCGAATTCGGCCTGCCAGAAGGAAAGTTCGGTCTGGAGCGTGGCATACTGAGGGGTGAGTTCGTCGGTCTGTTTCTGGACGATATCAAGGCGGGCGCGGAACGGTGCGGTGGCCTCATCCGTGGCTGCTTTCAGCTCGCTCTGCTGCGCGGCTGTCAGGCCGGGGATTGCCGAACTGGCGTCGTCATTTTCCTGGAGGATGAACTTCGCCTGGAACGACTCGTTCCAGCGGGTGCGCTGGTCTGCCAGGGCGGTCTCCAGCGAGCCGATGCGTCCGCGAACCTTTTCCTTCTCCTTGTCGAAATCCCCACGCACGACTTCGATGTCGGCGGCGCGGTCGGACTCGATCACCGAGGAGACGGTGTCCCGGAAAAGCAGTAGCACGAGCGGGTGGGCGATGGTGATCCCCATCAGGATCGCGACCACCAGCCGCAGGGAAAATTGGGCTAGTTTCCGGAAAACCGAGAGGTATGGGCGGTAGCCTGCCAGGAGGGCGCGGTCGATGCTGAGGATGATGAAAGACCAGACGGCGGCGACGGGATAGATGACCCCGGGCTTGTCGGAGATTGTGGAAAGCGCATAGGCGCAGGCGATGAAAGCGAATGCGCAGGGGACAAGGACGGTTGCCCCGAATGCCACGTATTTCCGCTGTTCCCAGTTCGGGCAGCGCTCAAGGGTTTCGGTCCCCGCTCCGGAGAGCCAGAAAAACGCGCGCTTCATGGGATTACTCATACCCTACGGATACCGCGAGGCTGAGCCGTCCTTTTCAGCGGATACCGGATTTTCCCGGGAGGGGCTGACGCTGGTCTGCCCCGAGTGCGGAGTGTGCGGCACCCAGATCCGTTCTTCCCTCCCCGCATCCCGTCACCTACCCTCGCCAGCGTGTCCGATCTTCCAGAATCCCTCACCTCCTTCGTCAGCTACGTCCAAACCCACCTCACCGGCGATGAAAAGGGTGAGGCCGCCGATTTCCTCGATCACTTGTTCCGCGCCCTCGGCCACGCCGGGGTTAAGGAAGCCGGTGCCACCCGCGAATACCGCGTTGCCAAGAAAGGCCGCGACAGCAAAGGGAAAAACTACGTGGATCTCCTCTGGCCGGAGCGTGTGCTCATCGAGATGAAATCCCGGGGCAAGAAGCTCGAACGCCACTACGACCAGATTTTCGACTACTGGACTCACATCGTCCCACACCGCCCGCCCTACGTCGTCCTCTGCAATTTCGACGAACTCTGGATCTACGATTTCAACCAGCAGCTCTTCGATCCCGTTGACAAGATCGCCCTCGCCGATCTCCCGCAGCGCGCCGCCGCCCTCGCCTTCCTCCTGCCGAAGGCCGGGAAACCGCTGTTCAACAACAACCGCGTCGAGGTCACCCGCAAGGCCGCCGCGAAGCTCGCCGAGCTGTTCAACTCCCTCCGCCAGCGCGGCGAGGAGCAGGTGCGCGCCCAGCGCTACGTCCTCCAGATCCTCGTCACCCTCGTCTCCGAGGACATGCACCTGCTGCCGGATTACATTTTCACCAAGCTCGTCAACGAATGCCGCGATGCCGGGGGAAATGCCTACGATCTCCTCGGCGGACTCTTCCGCCAGATGAATACCGAGGCTCCCGCCCGTGGCGGACGCTTCCAGGGCGTGCCCTATTTCAATGGCGGGCTCTTCGCCGACATCGACCCCATCGAACTCACTCCGGCGGAAATCTCCACCCTCGCCGAAGCCGCCGATTTCGATTGGTCCATGGTGAAACCGGAAATCTTCGGCACCCTTTTCCAATCCAGCATGGATGCCGATGAGCGCCACGCCTTCGGTGCCCACTTCACCAGCGAGTTCGATATTCGTAAAGTCGTCGGCCCCACCATCGTCCGCCCGTGGCGGGAAAAAATGGATGCCGCGTGGGACAAGGTCGGCAAGCTCAAGGAAGTCCTCCGCGATCTCCGGCTATTCCGCGTTCTCGATCCCGCCTGCGGATCGGGGAACTTCCTCTATGTCGCCTACCGCGAGCTGAAACGCCTGGAGCGGGAAATCCTCGTCCGCCTCTCGGAAATCAGCAAAGGCGAGCCGCTCGAAACCGCCGTCTCCATCCACCAGTTCCACGGCCTCGATATCCAGCCCTTCGCCGTCGAGCTTGCCAAGGTCACCCTCATGCTCGCCAAGGAACAGGAAGTCAAGGAAGCCGCCAAACTCATGGAATTCGAAGACCTGCTCGTTCTCGAAAAACCCCTCCCGCTCGACAATCTCGACAAAAACATCCTCTGCGCCGACGCCCTCTTCACCGAATGGCCCAAGGCCGATGCGATCATCGGAAACCCGCCGTATCTTGGCTCCCGCTACATCGCGCAGGAACTCGGCTACGCTTATGCAAAGCGCGTGCAAGATCGCTTCCCCGGGGTCGCAAAAATGGCGGACTTCTGCACCCACTGGTTCCGGTTGGCCCATGATGCCCTGCCGGAAAACGGACGTGCCGGGCTCGTCGGTACTAACACCATCCGCCAAAACGAAGGCCGCGAAGCCAGCCTTGATTATGTCACGCAAAACGGCGGCACCATCACGGATGCTGTTTCCACTCAGGTCTGGTCCGGTGATGCCGCCGTGCATGTCTCCATTGTCAACTGGATCAAAGGTGACGATGCCGACTCAAAAACACTCACTACGCAGGTTGGTGACCGCGTGAGTGATCCATGGAAGATCGAAAAAGTAGATGAAATCCGCCCTAACCTCGCAACGTCCACCGATCTCAGTATCGCAGCCAAGTTGGAGGCAAACAAACAGTCGCGGATGGTGTTCGTCGGGCAGTATCCCTTCCACGAAGGATTCCTCCTTACAAACGATGTTGCCAACCAATGGCTTGCGGAAGACCCTTCGCTTTCCGGTTGTCTCCGCCCCTACATGATCGGACGTGATCTGGTAGAACACGGCAAACCCACCCGCTGGATCATTGACTTCGGGCAGAACGATATTTTTCACGCCATGGCTTTTCCTCGCGCATTCGAACGGGTGAAGGCAATCGTGATGCCTGATGTTTTGGCACACGCCGAAGAGGAAAAAGAAAAGACGGGCAAAGCAACAACACGATGGACTCGCGTCGCCGAACGATGGTGGCAATTTCGCGACTATCAGCCGGGAACAATTCGCGCTGTCCGTTCCGTTCCGCGTTACATCGCTTGCTCCCGCGTAACCAAGCGCCCCATTTTTGAGTTCGTTGATAACGGCATCAATCCCGACAACACCGTCGTTGTTTTCCCCATGGCTGATGACTATTCATTCGGCGTCATTCAGAGCGCCATTCACTTCGCATGGTTCAAAGCCAGATGCTCCACGTTAGGCGGCACCTTCCGCTACACCAGCGATACAGTTTTCGACAGTTTTCCCTGGCCGCAATCCCCAACGCGCAAACAGATCGAAGCGGTGGCGAAAGAAGCCGTCGCCCTCCGTCAACTGCGCCGCGAGGTGATGGCGAAGATGGATTGGTCCCTGCGGGATCTTTACCGCACCCTCGAAGAACCCGGCAGCAACCCCTTGCGCGACGCCCAAGCCAAACTCGACACCGCCGTCCGCGCCGCCTACGCCATGCCCAAAGACTCGGACATCCTCTCCTTCCTCCTAGCCCTCAACCAAACCTGCGCCGCCAAGGAAGCCGCCGGAGAACCCATCACCCCGCCGGGCTTGCCGTTGCCCGTCGGGGAGCATGGGGAGTTCGTGACGGAGGATTGCATCCGGGTTTGAACCATCATTTTGATCTTTGGTGAGACCCCCGCGCCCCCGTCGCCGCGAGAGGCAGAAACAGAGTGATATTTCGTCAAAATAACAGCCACTATGAAAAGAAAAAGAGCACCGATCAAAGCCGTTACGAAACATTTGCTGAATGAACAATTCGATACGGCGTGCGCCGTCTGCCGTGATGGAACAAGCGCGAAACTTGAAATCCATCACATTGACGGCGATACCCAGAATCCCACACTGGAGAATCTGATGATTCTCTGCGGAGGTTGCCACAATGAGTTCACCCTTGGCACGAAAACGGAAGCGGATGCGCGTATGTTCAAACGCATGGCTGAAACCGGACATTTACAATCGAGGAAAGGCCATCCCAAATTCCCTGAATCGTCCACCAGAATCCTCAACGATGGTACGAACAACGGATTCATGGCTAAGGAAATCCATATCAAGACCCTGAAAATTCCAAGGGATCGGTCTGGGAAATCGTCACGGGAACTACCCGGAACGATAGGTGCGGATGCCGATATGAGATCGTATGCGACCTATCTCGTGGGGAAATACATCAAATCCAGACAGGAAGGGGAGAAATGGGTGCAGCAGTATAGAAGCTCGTTTCATCCCGGTTCAGCTCACAACATTCTTGGCCAAGGATTTGGAGTAACCAATAGCGTTTTGCAGGTCAGCCAGGAATCGTTCTTCCGGTGGGTCGCATCCGCTCAGGAAAAAATCAGACGCACCGTATTTGCGAAGAATTTAGGCCACGAATTTTTCCACTCTTGGGAGGAGCACCTCCGCCAACGAGGGAAAAGCATCTGACTTATCGAGGGGGCGCGTGTTGTTTATCAACTCCTGCCGCACCCGATAAGGAAAGGGACATTCCAGTGTCCTCTTCTTCCAAAGCGCCTGAAAACCGGAGTAGGAATGCCGCTCCGGCTTCTTAACGGTTCTAATTGTCAGTGGATTGAAATCTATCGCAGAAGTTCGCACAGTAGCAGTCACGTAGTGCAAAGCAGTGCCCCGGAGCCGCGCTCTCCAGAGCGCGGGTGGCTGCGGGGGAGGGGAGACGGCTCGCGTTCTGGAGAACGCGGCTCCGTATGGGCAAACCACGCACACGAATTCCTACACCAAGGGTGTTGCGTATTTCAGCCCGGGGTTGTCGCAATGTAACGGAGACTACCCCGGGTCATTGGCCCAAGGTTTTCTTCAACGTTGGGCTTGTCCGGGCTGGCTGACATTTTCCTGAGGTAGCCTGCGCGATGCTCCGGCAACCCCCGGCTTGAAATCCAAACCCCGATTGGGGTAAGGGACGGGCGGCTGTGATCACTCCTCGCGGATTAACACACGGCTTACCAGAGCACTCCGGCGGACGGGATGAACGAGGCGGGGGCTTTGGCGGCGATGATGGAAGAGAAAGCATTCAGTTCCTGGGAATATCGAATCTTGGGGTGAGGTGCCTCGTTGCGATATTTGCGGGCGGCGGTTGGCGATGCTCTAGTGACGGATGGAGCGCGGAGAACATCAGGAGCCTAAGGTTGGGACGGCGGTGGGAGGCCGTTTTCATATCTCCAGTCTCGGAACCGGGGCGTATGAATTCATTCCGCTGCCTTTCCTGGATGAATGGCTGATCAACCGTCAGCGGCGGGGCATGGTGGTATCCATTCTTGGCAGGCGGGGAATCACCTGCGATGCGCAGGTTCCCTCGGAGATCGTAGGCAGCGGGCGGTCCATGATGGGGAGAATGGGATCCTTGGCGCGCGGCCTTGTGCTCAAGCCTCTGAGGAAACTTTTCCGTTCCGTGTTTTTCTGGCTGACGGCGAGGAATGCGGCACGGACTGCGGTGGTGAGCTATCTGCTTGCCCGGTTTTTGCATCATCCCGGCCTGATCCCAGCGGGCGGGGGCAATCATCTTTCGGCGGATCGGGCGCGCTTCCTGAGCGGTGTGTTCCGGGATGTTTCCAAAGATATCGAGATCAGGGCGGCGAGCGGTGCCATGCGGCAGTTGATCACTCTCTTCGCCAGGGCCAGGAAAATCCCGGGGCAGGACATCGGCCAGACGATTGAGAAGTCAGCCCCCGGTTTTATCGCTGAATTCGATGCAATGGTGAGCCGGCATCTTGCGCAGTGATGTGTGACAGGTGCGCGGCCGGATGGGGCCGGTTGCCGTGGAATCACATTTTCTCACTTCCCTTGGGCTTGGAAAGTTTCCCTTTCGGAAGGTAGGAGCGTGCTTAGGGTGGAAATCCGAACCATGCAAAAACTCGCAGACAACATCTGGCTCCTTTCGTTTCCGCTTAAAATCCTCGGCGTGGATATCAGGAGGAACGTGACGGTGATGCGGCTTGGCTCCGGGAAGCTGGTGATCCATTCGACGGCGGGTTTCTCTGGGGATGATGTCCGGAGCATCCGTGGGCTGGGCGAGCCGGGCTGGCTGGTGGAGGGGATGATCGATCACGATACGTTCAGTGCGGAGGGGAGGCGGGCGTTTCCGGGGATTCCGTTTCTTGCGCCTGAGGGCTTCGGTGAGAGGGTCGGCTTCGAGGTCGGGACGCTGGATGAGCCGCCTGCCGGGTGGCTTCCGGAGGTGGAGGTGATCCGGATCGATGGTGCCCCGAAAATGGCGGAGAGCGTGCTGTTCCATCATCCCTCGGACACGCTGATCGTCAGCGACCTGTTGTTCCATTTTCCGGAGATCAAATCGCTTTGGGCGAAGATGCTTCTGATCCCGGCCCTTGGCTGGCATCCGGCGCCCGGATTTTCCAAACGCGTGAAAATGGCGATCGAGGACAAGCAGGCGTTCCGGAAAAGCGTGGGGAAAATCATGGCGCTTCCCATCCAGCGCATTGTTCCCGGGCACGGGGTTGTGCTGGAAAATGACGCGAAGGCGCGGGCGGGGAGGGTATTTGCGGGCCAGGGGCTGCTGTAGGGAATGGATTCGGGTTGGGGCAGACTGGGGTCAGCCCCTCCCCTCCGCGCGGAGGCTATGGAGAAACGACAAGCCGTTCGGTTTCCGGTTCGCTCTCGAATAGGAAGCCATTTTCCTTGTAGGTTTTCAGGCGGAAATGGGTGGCGGTGGAGAGGACTCCGTCGAGGGAGGAAAGTTTCTCGGAGACGAAGCGGGCAACCTCGCGGAGGTCGTGCCCCTCGACAACGACAAGCAGGTCGTAGCCGCCGCTGGCGAGGTAGCAGGAGACGACTTGGTCGAAGCGGGCGATGCGCATGGCGAGGCGGTCGAAGCCGCCGCCGCGCTCCGGGGTGAGGCGGACTTCGATGAAGGCGGAGACGGAGGTATCGCCGACGGACTCGGGATTGGTGACGGCGTGGTAGCCGAGGATGGTTCGGTCTTTCTCCCAAGCGGCGATTTTCTGGGCGACTTCGGATTCCGTGGAGTCGATCATTTCCGCGAGATCCTTGAAGGAGGCGCGGGCT
>Ga0163144_10022591_pt1 | contig 12457 bp, 12 predicted proteins | sample OliLak19BULKMAT1_FD_123175 | JGI IMG/M metagenome (GOLD analysis project Ga0163144, IMG submission 123175) | Freshwater microbial mat bacterial communities from Lake Vanda, McMurdo Dry Valleys, Antarctica - Oligotrophic Lake LV.19.BULKMAT1 | ecosystem: Environmental > Aquatic > Freshwater >... | reverse complement strand
TGGTGCGGCTGCGCTGGGATCAGGAACCGTTGATCTGGGAGGCCTGGCTCGGGGCGGCCGTGCGCGGCGATCCGGAGCAACTCTGGGTCTCGCAGCGGCGCGGCCTGCAGCGCATCGCCGGGGCCTGCCGGGAAGTCGCATACGCCTGAACGAGCCACATGGAACGCGGTGCAGCCCGGTCGCTCGAGCCGTTCAAGCCGCATCCTCGAGCAGCGTCGGCGCTGCGACGACGGCCTGCGAGCCATGGTCGGCGTGCGGCCAGTGCCAGATGGCGAGCCTGCCGTTGCGGTCCTCGACGAGGGCGGTGCAGTTCTCGACCCAATCGCCGTCGTTGGCGTAGACGATGCCATCGATGCGGGCGATGCCGTGGCGATGGATGTGCCCGCAGACGATGCCGTCGAGCCCGTGACGGCGCGCCGCGTAGGCCGCCGCGTGCTCGAAGTTCTGCACATAGCGGCGCGCGTTGCCCGAGCAATTCTTCAGGAAGCTGGCGAGCGACCAGTACGGCAGGCCGAGGCAGCGGCGCAGGCCGTTGAACAGCCGGTTCAGCGTGATCACGTGATCGTAGACGCTGGAGCCGAGTGCGGCGAGCCAGGCCTGGCACTTGATCACGCCGTCGAAGTCGTCGCCGTGCGTCACCAGCAGCCGTCGCTGGTCCGCCGTTACGTGGATGCAGTCGCGGACGATCTCGACGCCACGAATCTCGCCGCCCGCCAGTTCGCGCAGCTCGGCGTCGTGGTTGCCGGGGACGTAGATCACGCGGGTTCCGCTGCTCGCCTTGTGCAGGATCTCGCGCACCACCTCGGAATGCGCGCGCGGCCAGAAGACGCTGCGTCGCAGGCTCCAGATGTCGACGATGTCGCCGACCAGGTAGAGCTGCTCGCAGCGTACGTGGCGCAGGAAATCCAGCAGTGCCTCGGCGCGACAGCTGCGCGAGCCCAGGTGCACGTCGGAGATGAAGACGCTGCGCACCCGGGCCTGCTGGCCAGGCTGTGGCGAAGGCAGGTCCACGACTTTCGGCGTATCCCATTGCGGCTGCTTCGGCATGCGCACAGCGTCGTGCCGGTCAATTAAGGTTTCGTTCCGGGCCGGTGAAGATTTTCTTAAATCAAGACGTTATGACGCATTCAAAGAACTGAAGCGAAGATGACACCCGGCCGTAACGCCGCGCCCGGACGATCTTCCGCAGTGACCGACGCTGCTGGAGGCGACTTGCGCATTGCACTGATCACCGACGCCTGGGCGCCGCAGACCAACGGCGTCGTCACCACCTTGCGCAACACCTGTGGCGAACTGGAGCGGCGCGGCTACGGGCTGCTGCGCATCTCCCCGGAGCGCTTCGCATCGATACCGTGCCCGAGCTATCCGGAGATCCGCTTCGCGATCGGCGCCGGTCGGCAAGTCGCGCGGGAGCTCGAGGCCTTCGCGCCCGATGCCGTGCACGTCGCGACCGAGGGACCGCTGGGGCTCGCCGCGCGCGCGGCCTGCCGCCGGTACGGCTGGCGTTTCACCACCTCGTATCACACGCGCTTCCCGGAATACCTGCGTGCGCGCTGGCCGGTTCCGCTCGCGGCGAGCTATGCCTACATGCGCTGGTTCCATTCGCGGGCGGCGCGCACCCTGGTCGCGACGCCCGCCATCCGCGACTCGCTGCGGCAGCGCGGATTCTCGCGTCTCGTCGCCTGGTCGCGCGCCGTCGCATGCCGAGGAGCGCCGGAACCCGCCGCAACGGAAGGATGCCTTCGTGGACACCGTCGAACCGCGCGCGCCGCGCGCGCTGAGTCCCTCGCGGACCCAGCCGGCGTCGGTGTCGCCGCCGACACCGGCCATACTGCCGGCGTGGGCGTGGCGTGCACTGGGCGCGCTCGGCGGTGCCGGCCGGCTCCAGGCCGACTACCGCGACGTCGCCGCGTTGCCGACGCCGGACGCCTTCATCCGTGCGGCACTGTTGCGCCTGCAGATCCGCACTGCGGTGTCTGCGGCCGACCTGGAACGCGTTCCCGCGACCGGTTCGCTGGTGATCGTTGCCAATCATCCCTGCGGCGGAGCCGACGGACTGGTGCTGCTCGATGCGCTGCTGCACCGTCGCGCCGACCTGCGCCTGCTGGCCAATCGCCACCTGCGGCACCTGGCACCGCTGGCGGCCTTGCTGTTCCCGATCGACAACCTCGATCCGCGGCGCCACGCCCGCTCCAACGCGAGCCAGTTGCGCGCGGCGCTGCGCTGGGTGAAGGACGGCGGAGCGTTGCTGATGTTCCCGGCCGGCGTCGTCTCGCATCTTGACCTGCGCGCCGGCTGCGTCGTGGACCCGCCATGGTCGGCGTCTGCGGCGCGATTGCTGCGCGCGACGCGCGCGGACGTGTTGCCGGTGCACGTTGCGGGCCGCAACAGCGATGCGTTCCAGATCGCCGGCGTCGTGCATCCGCTGCTGCGCACGCTGATGCTGCCCGGCGAGCTGCAGAACAAGCGCGGCGCCGAGCTGGGCCTGCGCATCGGCGAGCCGTGGTCGGCAGCACGGATCGCGAGAACGACCGCGGACGAGGCGCTGGCGGCGGCGCTGCGACTGGAGGTCTACACGCTCGCGGCCGGCGGCGTGCCGGAGGCGAGCGCGCCGCGCCGCGAACCCGACGCCGTGGCGCCCGTGGCAGGGCTGCCGGATGCCGCCCTGATTGCGGCCGAGGTCGCGCGCCTGCCGCCATCGAGCCTGCTCGCGAGTTGCGGGACGCTCGATGTCCATGCTGCGCCGGCGCGGTCGATTCCGGCGTTGCTGGCGGAAATCGGCCGACTGCGCGAGCTGACTTTTCGCAGGGTCGGTGAAGGCACCGGCCGGGAGCGCGATCTCGATCGCTTCGACCAGCACTACGATCACCTGCCCGCCTGGGACCGGCGCGCGAGCCGCGCTATGCGAGGCTGATCGGGCCGGTCAGCATCAGCGGCAGCTACGATCGGGTCGCGATCGAGCTGCTGGTGCGCTTCCTGCAGCGGCGTCATCTTGACCCGCTGCTCTCGAAACTGGTGCGGCCGCGCCTGCCGTTCCGGACGGCGCCGGGGATGGCGACGCTCGGCGCCGGCGTCGCGCAGATTCCGGGGCTCGATTCGCTGTCGAGCTTCCTCTCCGGACGCGATCCGCTCGGCCGCGGCGCGCCGGTGCTGCTGCGTCAGTACCTGCGCCTCGGCAGTTGCGTCGACTGCCTGGTCGTCGTCGACCTGCGCCGTGCGCCGGACGCCGTTCTCGGCAAGTACATGTCGCCGGAGCAGTTGACGGCATTCCGCGCCCACGGTGCGCGTGCCAGAGGTCCTGGCATGGAGCGTCCGCTCGCCTCCTGAGGCCGTTCGGCCAGGCGCGCTGCGCGGCCGGGGCTCAGCCGCGCACGGCAAGCCAGCGCGACTGGCGGATGCTGGTGAGGTTGGGCGGGAACTCGCTGACCCGCGGCGCGACAAGTTCCTGCCAGATCGGGAACAGCAGCGGTGCAATCGGTTGTTCCTCGAGTACGATGCGCTCGGCGCGCTGCAACAGCGCAGTGCGTTCCGCAGTGCTGCGGGCGCGTCGCGCGGCATCCAGCAGCGCATCGAACTGCGCATCGCTCCAGCCGCCGCTACGCTTCGCGCCCTCGGTGCCGAGCACCTCGAACCAGATCAGCGGGCCGGGCAGCATTGGCGCGATTGAAGTGCTCGCGACCGCGAACGCGCCCTGCGACACGTTGCTGTAGAGCGTGCGCGCATCGGTGCTGCGCGGTTCGGCTTTCACGCCGACCCGCCGCCACATCGAGGCGAGCGCGACGGCCTCGCGGCGCTCCAGAGTGCCGGCCACGAAGTCCAGCGGCACGGTGAGTGACCCGCCCGCGCCGTAGCCCGCCTGCGCGAGCAGTCGGCGCGCTTCCTGCAGGCGCTGCGTCTCGGTCCAGTCGCGCCAGGCGGGGCCGCGGGTGGCCACGTAGTCGCGCGTGTTGGGGGTGACGAAGGTCCAGGCGGGCTCGGCGTCGCCGGCGCGCAGCTGGCGCGCGAGCACGTCGCGCTCGACTGCCATCGACAGCGCGCGACGCAGCCGCGGATCGTCGAACGGCGGGCGGCGCGCGTTGAACAGCAGGAAGCTCGCGCTGCGCGCCGGACCCTCGCGCAGCTCGCCGGGCGCGTTCGCGCGTGCCCAGGCGACGGCTTCGGGCGCGATGCGCGTGATGTCGAGCTGGCGCGCGCGATAGCGCGGGAACGCCGCGGCGGCTTCCGCGATCACGAGCTCCACGCGGTCGAGCCGCAGGCTGCGCGCATCGAAGAAGCGAGGATTGCGCGCCAGCACGATGCGATCGCCCACGGTGCGTGACTGCAGCACGAAGGCGCCGTTCGAGACCCAGTGCTCCGGCCGCGTCCAGGCCTCGCCGAGCGACTCGATGCGGTGACGCGGCGCGGGCAGCAGCACCGCGAGCAGCGTCGGCAGGTCGATCTGCGGATAGTCGAGGTCCACCTGGATCGTGCGCGGATCCGGCGCGCCGATGCCGAGGGTCGTGCTCGGACGTTCGCCGCTCGCGACCTGGCGGGCGCCGCGCAGCGCCTTGAAGCGGAACGCCAGCAGTCCCGCGCTCGCTGGCGCGAAATAGTGCCGTGCCGACCAGAGAAAATCCTGTGCGGTGAGCGGCCTGCCGTCGGACCAGGTGAGTCCCGATCGTAGTTCGAACGTCCAGCGCAGTCCGTCCTCGCTGGTGCGCCAGCGCGCTGCGCAGCCCGGCACGATCGCGCCGTCGGGGCCGAAGGCCGTGAGCCCGGTGAACAGGTCGCTCAGGATCGCGAAGTCGTTCGCCGAGCCGTAGCGCAGCGGGTCCAGCGTACCGGGCTCGCTGGCGGCGCGGCGCAGCACGGCCCCGGCCGCGGCGCGTGCAGGCAGCGTGCTGCCGGCCGCGGTCAGGCCGACGCCCGCGGCGAGGCCGCGCAGGGTGGCGCGCCGGACGCGCCCGTACGGCGTGATCGAAGCGGCGGTCGCTGCAGCGGGAGCGTCGGCCATGTCAGCGGCGCCGGCGGTGAAGGTGATCGACTCGCCGGCGGCGCGATCGCTGCCGCGCAGCGTGTTGCCGCCGATGGTCGCGGACTGCAGCGCCGCGAGGAAGGCCTGCTCCTGTTCCATGATGCCGGCGGGTGGGGTGCAGAGGCGGCGGGTCGTCGCGGGGCAGATGATATCCAAGTCCTGTTTCGACTGGGTGAAGCCGCCGTCGAGCAGCAGCGGGCGATAATGGAAGCGTCCCCTCTCCCTCTCCTCAGGCGGCGCTGGCCCCGGTACTGCCTGTGATATCTTTTCGAGCCGAGGGAACCGGCTTCCGGCGCCCCTTCTTCGCTCTCCGGACGCCTCTCATTCATCCCATGCACGCGCTTTCCGTTCGCGGTCTGGTCAAGACCTATCGCAATGGCGTCCAGGCCCTCAAGGGGGTCGATCTGGACGTCGAACAGGGCGACTTCTTCGCGATGCTGGGACCGAACGGCGCCGGCAAGAGCACCCTGATCGGCATCGTCACCTCGCTGGTCAACAAGACCTCCGGCAAGGTCTCGGTGTTCGGCCACGACCTCGACACCGAACTCGAGGCGGCCAAGGCCTGCATCGGGGTCGTGCCGCAGGAGCTGAACCTGAACCTGTTCGAGACGCCAGAGACGATCGTCGTCAATCAGGCCGGTTTCTACGGCATACCACGCAAGATCGCCCGCGAACGTGCCGAGAAATATCTGCGCCAGCTGGCACTCTGGGAGCGTCGCGACAAGCTGGCGCGGTCGCTGTCGGGCGGCATGAAGCGCCGGCTGATGATCGCCCGCGCGCTGGTGCATGAGCCGAAACTCCTGATCCTCGACGAGCCGACCGCTGGGGTCGACATCGAGATCCGCCGTTCGATGTGGGAGTTCCTGCGCCAGCTCAACGAGGCGGGCACGACGATCATCCTGACGACTCATTACCTCGAGGAAGCCGAATCGCTGTGCCGTAACATCGCGATCATCGACGGCGGGCGAATCGCGGAATCGGACCGGATGGACCGGCTGCTGCGCAAGCTGCACACCGAATCCTTCGTGCTGACGCTGCGCGAGCCGATCGCCACTGCGCCGACGCTCGCGGGCTACGACATCGAGCGTCTCGATGAATCGACCCTCGAGGTCGAAGTCAGCAAGGAACGCAACCTGAACGACCTGTTCGCGCAGCTCTCGAAGGACGGGATCGAGGTGCTCTCGATGCGCAACAAGGTGAACCGGCTGGAGGAGATCTTCATGCGGCTGCTCGACAAGTCGGCCGCCAGTGCCGGAGGTCACCCGTGAGCGCCACGGCGGCGCGCGCGCCAGCGGGCGCGAGCAGCGCGCTCCCGCAGCGCGGCGTCGGCCATGCGCGCTGGATCGGTTTCCGCACCATCCTGGCGCGCGAATGGAGCCGCATCATCCGCATCTGGGGCCAGACGATCGTGCCCTCGGCGGTCACCGCGACGCTGTATTTCGTGATCTTCGGCAGCCTGATCGGCAAGCGCGTCGGCCAGATGGGCGGCTTCGACTACATGCAGTACATCGCGCCCGGCCTGATCATGATGGCCGTGATCACCAATTCCTATGCGAACGTGGTCTCGTCGTTCTTCGGCGCCAAGTTCCAGCGTTTCCTCGAGGAGATCTCGGTCTCGCCGTTGCCAAACTGGGTGATCGTCTCCGGCTACGTCGGCGGCGGCATGCTGCGCGGGCTGCTGGTCGGTGCCGTGGTGACAGTGGTCTCGCTGCTGTTCACGCAGCTGCAGATCCACCACTTTTTCGCGATCCTGGCGGCGGTGCTGCTGACCTCGGCGATCTTCGCGCTCGGCGGCTTCATCAACGCGGTGTTCGCCAAGACCTTCGACCAGGTGAACTGGATCCCGACGTTCATCCTGACGCCGCTCACCTATTTCGGCGGCGTGTTCTATTCGATCTCGCTGCTGCCCGAGTGGGCGCAGAAGGTCTCGGTCGTGAACCCGGTGCTGCACATGGTCAACGCGTTCCGCTATGGCTTCCTCGGCACCTCCGACGTCAATGTCGCGCTGGCGTTCGGGATCATGGCGATGGCGACGGCGGTGATGTTCTTCGTGGCCGTGGAACTGATGAATCGCGGCATCGGCATGCGGGAGTAACGCGCGTTTCCGGGGCTATACTCGCGTTAGTGTAACGGGATGATCTGTCGACTCGGGCGCGGGCGCCCGACTGGCCGCACCAGCAAAAGGGGAAGGAGAATGACGGGGTCGAAGAAATCGGTCGCGATGGCCCCTCTGGGTCTGGCACTGGCGATGATCGGCGTCGTGGCGGGCAGCGCCGCGGCACAGGGCGTCACGGGCTACAAGGCGGGTGGCGCGAAGAGTCCGGTTGCCGGCGCGGCCGGCACCAGTGGCTCCACCGGCGATTCGGGTGTCGAGAAGTGCGACAAGCCGATGGGCGCCGTGGCGGTGGTGGAGCCGCAGGACCTGGTGGTCGCGTCGCTGCGCGGCTACGGTCTCGGCTCCCCGGTCGGCTTGCTGCGCATGATGATCCAGCAGTCCAACTGCTTCATCGTCGTCGAGCGCGGCGTCGGCATGCAGAACGCGATGCAGGAGCGCGAGCTCGCGGCCTCCGGCGAATCGCGTGCGGGCTCCAACATGGGCAAGGGCCAGATGGTCGCGGCCGATTTCGTGCTGACGCCCGAGGTCGTGTTCTCCGAGAGCAACGCCGGCGGTGTCGGCGGGGCACTCGGCGGCGTGCTGGGTCGCGCCAACCCGCTGCTCGGCGCGGTCGCCGGCGGCCTGAAGTTCAAGGAGGCGCAGACCAGCATGCTGCTCTCGGATGCGCGCTCCTCGGTGCAGGTGGCTGCCGCGCAGGGCAGCACCAGGAAGGCGGACCTGCGGCTCGGCGCGGCGCTGTTCGGCGGCGGCTTCGGCGCAGTCGGCGGCTATGGCAACACCAACGAAGGCAAGATCATCGCCGCGGCGCTGCTCGACAACTACAACAACATCGCGCGCGCGGTGAAGGGCGACGAGAGTCTGCAACGCAACGTAGGCTCCCTGAAGCAGGAAGCGGCCGCCGGCGGCAAGGTGGGCGCGGGCCCGGTCTACAACGAGGGCGACGTGGTGGTGCCCAAGATCGCGAACATCAAGCTGCTGGCCAGCGCCTCCGATTCGGCGAAGGCCGTGGCGACGCTGCAGCGCGGCGAGGAACTCGTGATCATCGGCGCCGAACAGAACGGCTTCCTGAACGTGCAGGGTGGCGCCGCGAGTGGCTGGGTCAAGAAGGTGCTGGTCAACCGCCAGTGAGCTGAGGACGCCGGGCTGATGTGCGGTCGCTACGTCATCCCCGGCCAGCTCGACATCGAGCGCGAGTTCGCCTTGATCCGCCCGTTGTGGCAGCTCACGCCGAGCTGGAACGTCGCGCCGACGCAGCAGGTGCCGGTGGTGCGCCTGAACGGCGAGGGCGAGCGCGAAGGCCTGACGATGCGCTGGGGCCTGGTGCCGTTCTTCGCGCGCGGCGTGCCGCCGAAGTATTCGACCATCAACGCGCGGCTGGAGACGCTCGATGCCGCCGCGTCGTATCGCGGCCCATGGAAGCGCGGCCAGCGCTGCCTGGTGCCTGCCAACGGCTTCTACGAATGGCAGCTCGGCGAGGACGGGCGCAAGCAGGCGTACTACATCCATCTGGCCGACCAGGACGTGTTCGGCCTGGCGGGCCTCTGGGATCGCTCGGCGGCGGCCGACGGCACCGTCACCGAGAGCTGCACCATAGTGACGATGCCGGCGAACGACCTGATGGCGCGGATCCACAACTCACGTACGCGGATGCCGGGCATCCTTGCCCGGGACGACCGCGAGGCCTGGCTGTCCGGCTCACCGGCGGAGGCGATGCAGGTCATGCAGCCCTACCCGGATGGCATGATGGTGGCCTGGCGCATCGGCGCGCGGGTCAACACGCCGCGCAACAACGATCGCTCGCTGATCGAGCTGCTGCCGGATGCGGCGGCCGCACCGTGAGTCGACGTCATCGAGACTGGAGGAAGGAACCATGAGCGAAGCGGCGAAGTTTCCGGTCGACAAGACCGACGAGCAGTGGCGGCGCGAGCTGACGCCCGAGCAGTTCGAGGTGCTGCGCAAGCACGGCACCGAGCGCGCGGGCACGAGCTCGCTGAACTACGAGAAGCGCGACGGCAGCTACCGCTGCGCAGGCTGCGGGCAGGTGCTGTTCGAGGCGCGCACCAAGTACGAGAGCGGCACGGGATGGCCGAGCTTCTGGGCGCCGGTCGAGGGCGCGGTCGAGACCCGGACCGACAAGAGCCTCTTCACGCGGCGCGTCGAGGTGCACTGCAGCCGCTGCGGCGGCCATCTTGGCCATGTGTTCGACGACGGGCCCGCGCCGACCAGGCAGCGCTATTGCATGAACGGGGTGTCGCTGGAGTTCGCGGCCAAGGACGCTGCGGAGACCTGAGTTGCCGCAGCGCCGGCCGCCCGCAGGATTCGTGGGCTGGGCCACGGTCGTGCTCTGCATGTGCTGCGAACTTGCGCCAGTCCTTGCTGCGCCGGTCCCTGCCGCGCCCGTCCCTGCTGCGCCCGTCGTGGCGTCGTGCCACGCGCCGCAGCGCGCCGCCGCGGCGGCGCTCGGGCGCCTCGGCGCGGCGATGGCCGGCGGTCGCTTCGTCGCCTACCAGCCGACCGCGCTGCGCGTGTACGACGGGCGCGTCGCGAACGCCGATGCCGCGAGCATCCGCGCCGACCTCGCCGCGCTGCGCGCGCATTTCGATGCGCTGCTCACCTACGACGCGCTCCATGGCGCCGAGCAGGTGCCCGCGATCGCCGCCGCGCTCGGCTTTCGTGCGCTGATCATCGGCGTCTGGGATCCGTTCGACGATTCCCAGGTCGACGCCGCGCTGGCGGCGGCACGCGCCCGGCCCGCGCTGGTGCTCGGGATCTCGCTCGGCAACGAGGCGGTCTACGGGCGCCGGCGCAGCTTCGCCGAGCTCGCGGCGCGAATCGCGACGATTCGCGCGCGTGCGCCGGGACTCCTGTTGTCGACGACCGAGCCGTTCCATCTATGGCTCGAGCCGCCCGCAGCGCCGCTGCTCGCGCAGCTGGACCTGCTGCTGGCGAACGTGCATCCGGTGTTCGAGCCGTGGTTTCGCGGCGCTCCGGATCAGAATGCGGCGCAATTCGTCGTCGACGTGGTCGCGAAGCTCGCGCAGCGCTACTGCGGACCGATCCTCGTGAAGGAGACGGGCGTGCCGACGGCGCCGGCATCGCGCGGCTTTTCGGCGGCGCGGCAGGCCGGGTTCTATCGCGCGCTGCAGTTGCAGTTTCCCGCCACGCGCCGCCAGGCGTTCGCGTGGTTCGCCGCGTTCGACGCGGCCTGGCGCGAGCACGACTGGCATCCCGTGCCAGGCCCCCACCCGGAAGAGGCCCACTGGGGCCTGTTCTACGAGGACCGCCGGCCCAAGCCCGTGGTCGCGATCATTCCTGCACTGCAGTAGCGCCGACTGTGGCGCGCAACGTAGTCCGGCTGGCGGCTTCCGATGCAACGGATCCTGCGATCACGCGAGACGAACGGCGGCGCCTTGCGGTAAGTTGCGGGCGGTCGATGGGCAGGCGCAACGGGTCTCGTAACGCGGTTGAGCTGTCGCTGGTTCGTTTGGGGCATGGATGCCCGTCATTCATGAAGGGGAACTGGATGCAAACGTCCGAAACCACCTGGCGCTCGATTCCGGCAGGAGCGATAGACGCGCTGCTGCGCGGCCGCATCGAGCTCGCGATCCGCATGGTGCGCGAAGCCGAGCAGATTGGCTTCCTTGATGCCAAGCGGATCGTCGAGCGCCACATCTGCAGCGATCCGCTGCTGTTCGAGGTCTGGAACCACCGGCGCGCGCGCGCGCGGCGTGTGCTGCGCTGGGGGGTGAGGGCGTTTGCGGTGACCGGCGTCGCCGCCGCGGCCTTCTGGCTCTACTGACGGCGCGCGTCGCTGGCATCGCCAGCGCCATCGAGAATGCTGGCATCGTAAGCGCCGACACGTGCGGCGCCTCGCGCAGCGGCCGCTGCCAGACGGCGTGGCAGATTTCCTCCGCATTGACGAACAGGCCGCGCGGCCCGCCCGGCGCGAGCGTCGCGGCGAGCACGTTCAGCGGCGAGCGGTGCGCAGCGCGCGCAGGCGTGAGCCGGCGACCGGCAGTGCGGGGGCGTTCAGGGCTGCGGCCTGCCGCAGGCGCCGCGGGGCGCCTCCATGATCTCGCCGGAGATTACCGACATCCAATCGTCGCCGGTCGTTCGATGGATCGCTGACGCATTGGTCACAAAGGAGTTGTGTGGTCCCACACGCGTGTTTCGGGGCGATTCAAGTGAATATTGTTGACGGTAAACCTGACGAAAAAATCGTCACGGTTTCTGCTCGCGGAATTTACCGCCAGAAGCGATTCCACAAAGCCGGTGCTCATCCGGTGTGCTTCGCTCGCGTTCGGCTTTTGGCAGGATCGTAGAGTGGTCCTTGGTTCGATCGCCAATCGGTGTGTATAATACACACGGTGCAGAGTCTTGCGCTGATCAAGCTGCTGCAAACCGATCGCTGGCAACTTCAGCGCACCCGCGGCAGCCAGCATCGATTCGTGCATCCGAACAAGCCAGGCACGATCACGATGCCGCACCCAAAGAAGGACTTGGGAAAAGGCCTGGTGAAGGCGATTCGCAAGCCGGCTGGTTTGAAGTGAGGAATTGAATCATGCGCTATCCCATTGTCATCGAATCGGGTGACGCGAAACGCGCGTTCGGGGTCATCGTTCCCGACTTGCCCGGTTGCGTTTCTGCCGGCGACACCGTGGATGACGCACTGGCCAACGCGCGTGAGGCCATCCTGCTCCATCTGGAGGGACTGCTGGATGATGGCAAAGCGTTCCCGGCACCGTCGCTGATCGAACAGCTGCAAAAGAAGCGCGGCTATCGCGGCTGGACCTGGGCCATCGTCGAGGTCGACGCCAGTGAGCTTGGCGACAAGGCGGCACGGATCAACATCACCCTGCCACAGCGCGTTCTGCGTGCAGTTGATACCTACGCCAGGAAACAAGGTGAGACCCGATCCGGCTTCGTCGCCCGAGCAGTATTGGATGCAATGCGCAAGCCGGCCTGAGCCGCAACCCTGTCTGCCAGAACGCACGCGATTTGGCGTGCCGATGTCGATCATTCGCCTCATAGCCTGCGTGGTCCCTGTCATTCCCCGGGACGCGCATGCCTGCTGCCGCCCGTGCGCGGTATCGGCCAGAGACGACGCTGCTGTATCGGCGGGTCGAGCAGCACTATCCGGTATTCCACGAACCGTGGTCGAGGGAGGGTTGATACCTTCCCGACTATGTGGCGCAGGAATTTGATGCCTACGCAGCCCGGACGAAGACCACTTGCTGCAGCGGATCCAGCAGCGGGCAGGGCAGGTTCATGCCGCCATCAGTTCGGACGATCCCAATGCCGCTTGCAGTGCGGCGAACCGGCGAGAG
>Ga0163144_10022590_pt1 | contig 12457 bp, 10 predicted proteins | sample OliLak19BULKMAT1_FD_123175 | JGI IMG/M metagenome (GOLD analysis project Ga0163144, IMG submission 123175) | Freshwater microbial mat bacterial communities from Lake Vanda, McMurdo Dry Valleys, Antarctica - Oligotrophic Lake LV.19.BULKMAT1 | ecosystem: Environmental > Aquatic > Freshwater >... | reverse complement strand
GGGCGTTATGATGAACACAACGCCCTTTTCTCACATCTTAAGTCAACTACTTTAGAGCAATTGACGATTGCTAATCCAAAGTACCTTGCTAACTTACACGCCGAAGACGAGGGGTAAAGGGCGTACTAAGGGGCAACAGTTGCTTCGGGAGTTGCTTCGGGTTCTGGGGTTACATTATTGGTTGTGCCTAGCCCACCCACGTTAATGGGCTGAAATTGACGCGCAACAATCGGCGTAGGCGTGGGCAAGCCCTCTAGGTCATTCACTACTGTTGCCCCGTTTAGGCTACGGACGTAATGCACCAAATTGAGCAAATCATCGTCACTTAAAGACAAATTGCCCCCTTTAGAAGGCATGGCTTGCCCTGTCGTGTTCAGTGGGTCAAAGCCTGTACGCCCTACAACAATAAACTGAACCAATTCGGCATCACTAAGCTGATTCACAAACGCGCTATTGATAAGCGTTTTCCCCAGCCCAATTACACCTTTTGCATCTTGCCCGTGGCACGCCGTACAAGACCCCACATAAATGCGTTGTCCTTTTTGCACGCTGCTTAATGGCACTTCTTCTAGCCCTAGCATCATCAGGGTTAAATGGTCTTCTGGAAGCTCTTGTGTGGCTTCTTCTGTGGCAACCGCGACAGCAACCGCTTCTGTGGGGGCAATGGCGTTGCTATGTGTAGCAGGGGCAGTGGGACGAGGTGTGATGAGTACCACAAGCACGGCAATCACAGTAATAATCAGGATAAAGGGCAAAACTGCGCCTTCTGAAGCATTTTGTTGGGTGTTTGTAGTCATTTATACATTCCTCATGGATGTGTCGTCGCATATATAACTGATTATGAGGGGTGGGGCGTATTTATCCTAGTGAACAAGATCATATGAAAGGCATGACACCCGTCAATGTTGATAAACGACCAAGTCCGTTACCATAGGGGGTATAGTATTTAGTCCACATCTTTATAGGGAGAACCAACACATGAAAACATTAGCTCGGCGCGACTTTTTGAAAATGGCAGGCATTAGTGGTGTCGCAGCAGTAACGGCAGGCGCATCATTGGCAAGCGGCACAAAGCCCACTGAACAAGGCGAAATGACCGACATGCCTGGCGCAGGCGCAGGCGGCATGAGCTATCAAGAAATGGACTTACATCACCAAGAAGGCGTAGACAAGTTTCTCGCAAACATTGGCTCGCAACCCACCTTCTGGAACAATCCATTGGCGTATGAGATGGATGGGGATGTAAAGGTCTTTAACTTAGTCTCCCAAGAAATTGATTGGGAAGTAGAAGCAGGCATTTTTGCTAAAGCCATGGCGTACAATGGCGTAGTTCCCGGTCCAGAAATTCGCGTGACATTGGGCGACAAAGTACGCATTATCCTTAAAAACGAAATGACACAAAGCACCGCCATTCACTTTCATGGTCTCATCGTCCCAAATGCCGTAGACGGCGTGCCGATGATTACCCAAGCCCCCGTTATTCCCGGTGACACCTTTGTCTATGAATTTGAATTAAAGAACACAGGCACACACATGTACCACAGTCACTATAACTCCGCAGAACAAAACACACGCGGTCTGTTGGGTGCGTTCATCGTAGAGCCAGCAGACAAAACCAATGAACCCGTAGTCACAGGCGATTACAACCTGGTGCTTAACGACAGTGGGCTTGGGACATACACCATTAACGGCAAGAGCTTCCCCTTTACCCAACCGATGATCGCGAAGTTCGGCGACAAGATTCGGATTCGTTACTTCAACGAAGGCTTGATGATTCACCCCATGCACCTTCATGGCATCCCGCAGCAGGTTATTGCCAAAGATGGCTTCAATTTACCCATGCCCTATATGTGCGACACGCTTAATATCGCCCCCGGCGAGCGTTATGATGTGATTGTAGACTGTACAGAGCTGGGCATTTGGGCATTCCATTGCCACGTTCTTAGCCACGCTGAGGGGCCCAATGGCATGTTCGGCATGGTCACTGTTCTCATCGTGCAAGAATAATTATATCCCCCGCATCACAAAGGGCGCGAAAGTTGCGCCCTTCACAAAAATAGCACCCAGCCTCCCTAAAACTCTTTTCACGCTAAAGACGTGCGCGTTTTTGCAAATCCATTAAAATGACAAGTGTTATGACATAGTGGAGATGCTTCTCATGAGCCGACAAATGACCTACGAAGATTTTCAACGCCTGCCAGAGTTCGTCAGGTTTCAGACACTTCACGAAGAGATGCTGTATCTTACAGAAGGCGAAAGCCTGATACGTGAGATTGCCACGTCTGACCCATCCGTAGGCATTATGTACGTAGACAAAAACCTCATTCGCTTGCTGTAACACACACATAAAAAAAGGGCATGAGATTTTCTCATACCCTTTTTGTTATTTTTAGTCGTTAGACTTTTCTTCGCTAACTTCTTCTGATGTTTCTTCGCTAACTTCTTCTGGTGTTTCTTCGCTAACTTCTTCTGGTGTTTCTTCGCTAACTTCTTCTGGTGTTTCTTCGGCATCACCACCTTGTAGGCGTTCTTTGATGCTTTCAATCACTTCTTCGGCTTTTTCACGAGCAGCCTCTAGCAATTCGCTAGGGGTTACCTTGCCGTCGTTGTCGGTATCCAATGATTCTTTAATGTTTTCAATGACTTCTTGGGCTTTTTCGCGGGCTTCTGCCACTTCTTCTTTTACATCTTCTACCACATCTTTAGCGGCTTGCTTGGCTTTTTGCACCACTGTTTTCTTCTTTACGACAGGGATAACCACACGGTCGGGGTTTTCAAAGGCTTGGCGCAAGTCTTCATCTAAGAATTCTGGCGAGTAAACCTTCTTCACGCTTAAGCCCAAACGCTTTTCTGCAATTTCCACACGTACCACGCGCAAGGTCAGTGTATCGCCCTTGGTAATCACATCGCCGGGGTGTTCTACGCGCTCATCAGAAAGCTCAGAAATATGAATCAAGCCTTCAATAGGTTCGTTTGTGCCTTCAATGCGGGCAAATGCACCAAACTTTGTTAGCTTGGTAATGGTGCCACGTACTAGCGTTCCCGCAGAGTAGCGTGTGGCAATTTCGTCCCATGGGTCAAGCAATAGTTCCTTGATAGTAAGGGCAATGCGGTTGTTATCGCCATCAATTTCCTTCACCTTTACGCGCACCTTTTCGCCCACCGTTAAGGCTTGGCGAGGGTGTGTAATGTGATGATGAGAAATTTCGGTGAGATGAGCCAAGCCTTCTGCGCCACCAATATCAATAAATGCGCCAAAGTTTTCTAGGCTAACCACCACACCATCCCGAATTTCGCCCACTTGCAATTCAGTAATGAGGGCTTCTTTGCGGGCTTTACGCACATCCCGTAGGGCAGCACGCTCGGACAAAATCAAGCGATTTCGTTGGCGGTCAACTTCCATCACCTTTACGTCAATCGTCTTGTTAATAAGCAAACCATAGCGTTGTTCTGGGGTTTCGCCTTGCAAGTTGCTTAGGCGCACATCAGAAATTTGGCTTTGTGGGATAAACCCACGCAAACGCCCAAAGCGGACAATTAAGCCACCTTTGTTATAACCGCCAATTTTGCCGTGATAAACGTCCTTGCTTTGGCGATATTCTTCTGCCATTTGCCAGTCAGTTTCTTCTAAGGCATGGTTGTAAGATAAAATGATGTTGCCATCCTTGTTGTTGGGGTTCACCACCATCAAGCGAATGACATTGCCCACCACAAAATCTTCTAGGCGTTTTTTGTCTAGGCGTTCTATTTCTGTATTGGGGATAATACCCATGCGACCCTCGCCCAAGTCTACTGTTACTTGTGTGGGAGAGGTGATGGCGATGGTGCCATCAATTAACATGCCCCGCGTTAGCCCGTTGGTGCTGGTCGTCTTTGCGGTGTTATCGGCGGTTTCGGCATTTTCTTCTTCGTCACTTGCTGTTGGGGTATGGCTTTCTTCCTCAACAGTGGGCGCATTCTCTACATCAGATGTAGGAGCCGTTTCTAGTTCCGATAACTCGGCAGACGAAAGAGTAGCGGTTGTTTCATCTTCGGTCTTGCCCAGTTCTGGCTGTTCCATGTACGCTTTTCCTCTGTGTTTTAAGGTTTTAACACCTTAATTATACAAGTAGCCACTTTCAAAGTACAGTGCTTACGATAGGGTTCGTTCTAAAGTATGACCTATTGCTTTAGGCATTTGTCACAGAAATGCCCACCAAAGTTTGGCAAACTTTGGTCATTGCGTTATCATTCGTCCATAGATAGATTAAAGGCTGATGAAAGCCTCTTAAGGCTATCTGATAAAACATCTGTTTGTTTTCCTTAGATAAGGAGTAAGTTTTATGATAAAGCATGTCCGCAAGTTCACCCTATTGGTGATGGTGTCACTTTTGCTTGTCATGAGCGTTGTTTCGGCTCAAGATAAGAAAATCATTGTCACCGCACAAGAAATGGGCCCCGATGACGTGCCTACGCTAGACCCCGCCATTGCTTCTGATGTGCCATCGGTACAAATTACTGTTTTAATTTTCCCCGAAATTGGTCGTTTTAACGAAGTCACTGCCGAACTTGAATCTGGTATTGGCACATGGACTTACAATGACGAACAAACCGTGTTCACCATTACACTTGCCGATTTGGCATGGGTAAAATATAACGCCGAAACCGACGCAGTAGAGCAAGTGTTGGATGCCGAAGGCAACCCACGCATGGTCACTGCCAGCGACGTCGCCTATTCTTATAGCCGTGTCGGACCCGACTATTTAGGCGTTTACCAAGCCTTTGTATCTGATGTTACCGTGCTAGATGACAAAACCCTAGAAATTACCGCCGTCAACCCCGGTCTAACATTCTTAAACGTACTAGGCATGTGGTTTAGTGCTGCTACCCCCCAATTCCTCATCGAAGAAGTGGGTGACACATGGATTGAACCCGAAAACATCGCCACCTATGGGCCCTTTGCTGTAAAAAACTGGACTCATGGCGAAAGCATTACCCTCATCAACAATCCTTTCTTTGCTGGCGCAAATGCCATTCCTGCCGCCAAAGTAGACGAAGTATTGTTCCGCTTCCTAGACGAAGAAACCCAAACCGCCGCTTTTGAAGCCGGTGAATTGGATGCCAGCGAAGTTGCAGGCTCACAATACGAACGCATTACCGCAGACCCCACACTCAGCGCACAACTCACTGAAGGCTTGGGGACTTGCACCTATTACTACGGCTTCAACGTTCGCAAAGCTCCTTTTGATGACCCACGTGCCGTTTTGGCTTTCAGCCAAGCAATTGACCGCGAACTTTTAACCGAAGAAGTAACAGGTCGTGGCGAAATTCCCGCAGGCTTCTTTACATTGCCTACCCTTCAAGCAGCCCCCCAACAAGCCGATTATCCTGAATATGCTGTGTTGACCGACCTTGAAGGCGCAAAAGCCCTTTGGGAAGAATATTTGGCAGACACCGGCAAAACCAACGCCGACTTCGCGCTAACCATTCTTCACAATAACAGCACGCTTCATGCCAATATCGCCCAAGCCATTCAACAAATGTGGAAAGACACATTGGGCGTAGAAGTAGCAATTGCCACCCAAGACTTTGGGACGTACCTAGACCAACGTAAAGATGCCGACATCTTCCGCGCAGCCTGGTGCAAGGACTATAGCGATACCAACAACTTCCTATTCGATGTGTTCCATAGCTCGGTCAATACCGACAGTGGCTTTAGCAACGCCGAATACGATGCCTTAGTCGCCCAAGCCGCTACATTAAGTGACAATGTAGAACGCGCTGCCCTGTACGCCGAAGCAGAACGCTTGCTCGTGCGTGATGCAGCCACCATTGCCCCCATCTACTACTACACAGCCCAAAGCCTCACCAGTGACCGTATCGAACGCACACACAGCGTTATCGGGCGCGAATACTATGAAAAATGGGATGTAAAGAGCAACTAGGCTCACCTTTAATCAATATGGCAACAAAACGGGGGTGTGGATTACCACGCCCTTTGTTTTATTGAAGAAAGTAGCGTGAACTATGGGCGTTTATATTGTACGGCGTGCTTTATGGATGCTATTTGTTCTTTTCGTCATTAGTGTAATGACGTTTCTCCTGATGAGGCTTGTGCCGGGGGGGCCCTTTAACACCGAGCGTGGTATTCCAGAAGCCGTTAAAGCCAACCTAATCGCACGTTATAATTTAGATGCGTCACTTCCAGAACAATATGTGGATTACATGGCGGGCTTGGTTGTACCACGCTTTACCGATGCCACCTATAAACGTAGCCTGATAGAAGATTATGCAATCAATATCTCGTTGCCTATTTTGGGTGAAGGCGTTGCGCTACGTTGGATGAACTTTGGTCCCTCTTTAACCAATCGCAGCCAATCGGTTACCTCTATGATTACGGACAAATTGCCTGTATCTATTCAGTTAGGGGCAGCCGCGCTCTTAGTGGGTGTCATTATCGGTGTGCCGTTGGGCATTGTGTCCGCCCTTAACCAAAATAAATTTTGGGACTACTTTAGCATGAGTATTGCCGTTACAGGCGTTTCTGTACCGTCTATCATTTCCGGTCCTCTTTTGCAATATATTTTTGGCGTAAGATTAGGGCTATTACCTGTTGCAGGATGGGGTGAACTTAATCACCTTATTTTACCCGCGTTTGCACTTGGGTTTATTGAATCTGCGCTTGTTGCCCGCCTAACCCGCGCCAGCTTGCTTCAGGTATTGGGTGAAGATTACATCCGTACCGCACGCGCCAAAGGGCTTTCAGAGCGCGTTGTTATCGGTTTTCATGCCCTCAGAAACTCACTTATTCCCGTCATTACCATCTTGGGCCCCCTAGCAGCAGCTTTGCTAACAGGCACGTTTGTTGTAGAAACCATCTTTGGTATTCCAGGTTTGGGGCGGTCTTTTGTAAATTCTATCGGCAACCGCGATTACACGCTTATCATGGGAACAGTGCTTCTTTACGCACTCTTCTTGGTGATTGCCAACTTACTTGTTGACATTACGTATGCGTTGCTAGACCCACGCATCCGCTATACGTAGAAAGGCAAAACGACATGGCAAGCACCCTCAACAACATTGCAACATTAAATACAGAGTTATCTGCGGTTAAATCCGAAAGCCTGTTTCGTTCTTCTATCAAACGCCTGTTTCGTAATTATTTTGCGGTGCTAGGCATGGTGATTATTGGCGTGTTTATCCTAACCGCCATCTTTGCCGATAGCATTGCACCCTACCCTTACGACAGGCAAACGCTACGTGACTCTGATTCTGCGCCGTCATGGATGCCTTCGGTATTCCCTATGATGATTCCGCGTGGTGAAGTGGGCGGCTACGTTAAAATTAACGACAACTATTTGCTGGGGGCAGATGCACTTGGGCGTGACATCTTTAGCCGTATTGTGCATGGTACGCGCATTTCGCTGATGGTAGCGTTTATTGGTCCCACGGTTGCCATTATCATTGGGCTTTCGTTGGGGCTTGTATCGGGGTTTATGGGCGGTTGGATAGACAACCTCATCATGCGGGCTACCGATATTATGTATGCGTTCCCTACCTTACTTTTGATTATTTTGCTGATGTCCTTCTTCCGACCGAGTACGGGGCAACTAGACCCTGATTCGCTGGCTTACGCACTCAATCGCCTTGATGCCAGTATGGGCGGTATGTTCTTTATTTTTGTCGGGATTGGCATTACAAGCTGGATGCAATTGGCACGCCTTACACGCGGTCAGGTGCTATCAGTACGCGAACTTGAATACATCCAGGCAGCAGAATCGTTGGGTGCATCCCGATGGACAATTATGACACGCCACGTTTTGCCAAACATTCTGGGTCCCATCATTGTGGCAGAAACCCTCACCATTCCACGCTATATTTCCTATGAAGCCTTCTTAAGTTTTATTGGCTTGGGCGTAAACCCACCCACACCCAGCTGGGGTGCAATGATTAGTGAAGGTGCGCCTGCCATTCGCACTTATCCGCACCATGCGATCTTTCCTGCACTGGCGTTATTTTTGATTATGTTTGCCTTTAATTTCTTGGGGGATGGTTTACGCGATGCCCTAGACCCCAGAATGCGTGGCAAAGAATAACAATAGGTTACAGCCTTGTTAAAAAAGCATCACAAGGGCGTTTGCCTTAATGCAAATTGCCCGCCTGTTGTGTCATAATATGGCGATGAAGCAAGAAAGAAGGGGTTGAGTATGTTTCGTAATATGGGTATTGGTACACGACTCACCATGATTACCGTTAGCGTAACGGTTATGGTGCTTTTCATGCTTACGATAATTGCAGTCGCTAGTAGTGATGCAGCCCTTCGTAACCAAACAGTAAACCGATTCTCGGTAAAATCGTCAAATGTAGGCAGAGACATCACAGAAGAGTTTCAACGCCTAGAAGACAACCTAAAGTCATTAGCAGAAATTATTGGTGGTATTCGTAATCAAAACGAAAGCGATGCCATACGCCAAGCCATTGCCAGCTTTATTGTGACAGATGCCGACAGCTCATCATTACGCTTTGGTGTTTTTCGCCCCGATGGTCGGCTAGGCGTACTCACCCTTCGTAACCCACTCATTCCGCGTGACTATACGTGGCGCGTGTATTCTTCGTCATCCGATTTACCAAGCGATCCACGCTTTACTGATGGCATTACAAGTAATGAAACCGCTTGGTTTTTACAGCCCGAATCCTTTTATGATGTAACACGCCAATCTTCGGTTACCATTGCCGTCCCTTATACCAGCCAGCGCACAGGTGAATTAGTAGGCACAGTGTGGGCAGATATTCCCATCAACAACTTTAGGAGCATCCTTCGCACCGTCTATGACCGTTATGGCTTGCTTTCTGAAACCACCAATGGCTATTCGTTGTTGATTGACGATGCCAACGGGCTAATCAACTCTAGTAACGCAAACATTCGCCCTGCAAGCACAAGAACAGCCATCCCTGACCTAATGCTTGCCATTACATCAGACGACCTTGTTCAAATTGAAGACACAATTTTGGGGCGAGGCGTGTACGCCGACCGAACGACCTTTAGAATTAACGGGTGGGCGATGGTCAATGCGTTCCCTGTTGATGAAATTCCCTCTATTCCGTCGGGTGTACTTGCGCCCATGGTGTTGGTGTCATCATTAGGTTTGCTGGTGCTAATTTACGTTCTTAATCGCTTTGTGCAGGGCGCAATTGTTACCACGCTACAGCGTTTGGGTACAGCCGCCCAAGAAATTGGGACGGGTGACTTTCGTTACTATGTACCTTATCAAGAACGGCGTGACGAAGTGGGACGTTTGTCTAGCGCAATGGAAGACATGCGCCGTAGCCTTGCCCACAGTTATGATGAACTCTCTCGTTGGGGGCGCACCCTAGAAAAGCGCGTGGTCGAGCGCACTTCCGAGCTAGACCAATCTCGGCGCGAAGCACAAGGGAGCGCAAACGAACTAAAAGCCATCTACAGCGAATCCTTGATGGTAGTAAAAGAAAATCAGCTTAAGCCCATTCTGGACGCACTCATTGGGCGCATTTTGTCATTGCTTAATGCCACTTATGGGGCGGTATGGCTGGCAACAGAAGAACGTGACCGCCTACAATTGGTTGCCACCAACGAAGCCTATCAACGCACCGACACCGTGATTATTCGTATGGGTGAAGGCATAGCAGGGCAAACCTTCCAGCAAGAAAAATCCATCATTCTTGACGACTATAAGGGCTATCCCTACGCCATTGCTCTGGCCGGCTTTGGGCAAGATGCCCCCTTCGACCGCGCCATTAGCGTGCCGATGGTGTATGTGGGTCGCCCGATTGGTGCGTTGGTGGTAGGGCGTACCATTGACCAACAACCCTTTACGGCTGATGATGAACGCCTACTGACACTCTTCGCCAACTTGGTATCGCCTGCTGTGCGTAACGCCCAACTCTTTGTTAAGATGAACCAAGCTATTCAACAAACAGAACGCGCTAACCAAGTAAAAACGCGCTTCTTAGCCAGCGTTACCCACGAACTACGTACACCGCTTAACCTGATTATTAACAACATGGACTTCATGCGAGTTGGCGCGTTTGGCGAAGTCAACGAAGAACAGCTAGGACGACTCAACCAGACCGTACGCAGTGCCGAACACCTGCTTTATCTCATCAATGACCTGCTAGACGTAAGCAAGATTGAAGCAGGCGAAATGCAGATGTTCTTCCAGCCTCATGATATTCAAACCATGCTAGACGATACCATTGATAACGCCGTATCCTACATGGAAAAAATAGAGGGCAAGATAGACAGCGTGGAATTTGTGATAGACATTCAAGAAGACTTGCCCATTATCCAAATGGATGTGCGCCGTATTCGCCAAGTGCTAACCAACTTACTGACGAATGCCATCAAATTTACTGAAAAAGGCACCGTTTCTCTGACAGTGAGGCAAGAGGATGATTGGGTGAAGTTTATCGTTACCGACACGGGCATGGGCATTCCACAAGATGAAGCCCAAAAGCTATTCCAAGCGTTTGAGCGCACAGACAGCGCAAAGCAACAAAACATTGAAGGCACAGGATTGGGCTTGCCCATCTCAAAATTCTTAGTAGAACAACACGGTGGCGAACTATTGTTTAAGTCAGAGCTAGGAAAAGGCACGCTATTTGAGTTCTCGTTGCCCCTTACACAAGCCACTGACAGCGATACCGACAGTAAAGAAATCCGCCGTAGTGACCCTGCTATCGCCGCCATTCTTAGCGAGAAGCTATAACGTTAGGAATTACGCAGTCAGCTCATCTTGCCCCTTCTTCATACGAAGGGGTCAGAAAACATCATAAACTGCTTAACCACTAACCGTTTTAAGATTAAGGAGTAATTGCTATGCGCCCAGCCAGACCCGATTTAAGTGACTTCGCAAATCTTCATGCCCTTGTTGTGGAGGATGATGCCGGTGGGATGGCAATTATTGGTGTAATGATGCGCTATTTGGGCATTGATGCCTTTATTGATGCCACAGGTGAAGATGTTTTGTCGATAGCTAATGCCATGAACCCCTTGCCCAACATCATCTTTTTAGACATCAACCTGCCCAAAACCACCGGCTACGATATCATTAAGCTGTTACGTGCGGACCCCAAGTTTAAAGCTGCCACCATTGTTGCCGTTACCGCACAAGATGCTGATACAGAAATCCCGAAGTGCAAAGAAGCGGGCTTTAACGCCTACATTGGCAAGCCGATTAGCCGTATGCGCTTTCCAAAGCAATTAAGACGCATCATTGCAGGGGAAGAAGTGTGGGAAACATATTAATCGTTACACACTACTACGCACCAGATGGGGGGGCAGCAGCCACGCGCCTTACCCCCCTTGCCCACCACCTGCAACAAGCAGGGCATCAAGTGACCGTGCTTACCACTATGCCCCATTACCCCGAAGGTCGCATCTCGTCTGATTACCAAAGCAAATGGCAAGACACGCGCCAAGAGGACGGCGTGCGTGTGGTGCGCGTGTGGCTTTGGGCAACGTCCAGCCCACGCATTAGCCGTAAACTGATAAGCCAACTGTCTTTTATGCTTATGGCAACCCTTCAAGGTTTAGGGTTACCGCGCCCTCATGTGGTGTTCATTGAAGCACAGCCCATTTTTACGGGCGTAGCGGGGCGCATCATTGCCACTCTCAAACGCGCCCCCTATGTGCTTAATGTCAGTGATTTGTGGCCCGACCATCTGCTGAGTGTGGGCGCATTAAGCGAAACAAGCCCCGTGTATCGTGTGGCGCGGTGGGTGGTGGATACGGGCTATCGAGGCGCAAAGGGCATTGTGGCACTTAGCCCCGCATGGGCGAGAAAAATTACCCAATACGCCCCCATGCAAACTAACACGCACGTTATTTTGCGTGGCACAGATACCGAACGTTTTAATCCCCATGTAGATACAACAGCGTTTAAGCAACAACACGCCCTTACAGATGCACCCATTGTTTCTTTTATTGGCACATTCGCCACCCAATACGATTTTGAAACACAGCTTGAGGTGGCGCAACAATTGCCTGATGTACAGTTTGTGTACATTGGCACAGGAAGCCAGCGTGAGCTAGTACAAGAACGCGCCCAACAGCTTAATAATGTGCGCCTCATTGACTGGATTAGCCACGAACACATGCCCGCCGCGTGGTGCGCCAGTACGCTCACATATTGGGCAATGAACCCTAGTCCGCTTTACGAAGGCACCATTACCGCCAAGCTGTTTGAGGCGTTTGCCTGTGGTGTGCCAGTGGTAGTGGCACAAAAAGGGGAATCTGCTACCCTAATTCAAGAGGCAAGCGCAGGCATTGTTACACCGATTGGTGATGCAACTGCCCTTGCACAAGCCCTCCAGCGCCTTATTGCATCGCCAGAAGAACGCGCCACCTTTAGCCAAAACGCGCGTACCTATGCCGAAAAGCACTTTCGCTTTGAACAATCTCTGCAAGCCTATGAACGCCTACTGAAAGAAAGCATGTGAT
>Ga0163144_10022589_pt1 | contig 12458 bp, 8 predicted proteins | sample OliLak19BULKMAT1_FD_123175 | JGI IMG/M metagenome (GOLD analysis project Ga0163144, IMG submission 123175) | Freshwater microbial mat bacterial communities from Lake Vanda, McMurdo Dry Valleys, Antarctica - Oligotrophic Lake LV.19.BULKMAT1 | ecosystem: Environmental > Aquatic > Freshwater > Lake... | reverse complement strand
GTGATGGTCAACAAGGTGAAGAAGCGCCGCATGAGCGGCGGCAAGGCGATCAAGCAGAAGGACATCGCCGTCTTCACCCGCCAGCTCTCGACCATGATGCGCGCGGGCGTGCCGTTGATCCAGTCGTTCGACATCGTCGCCCGCGGCAGCACCAACGCCAAGATGACGCGGCTGCTCACCGACATCCGCTCCGACGTCGAGACCGGTACCAGCCTTTCGGCCGCCTTCCGCAAGCACCCGCTGCACTTCGACGCCCTCTACTGCAACCTGGTCGAGGCCGGCGAAGCGGGCGGTATCCTGGAAACCCTGCTCGATCGCCTGGCGATCTATCAGGAAAAGACGATGGCGATCAAGAACAAGATCCGGTCCGCCCTGATCTACCCGATCGCCGTCATCACGGTCGCGTTCATCGTGCTCGCCGTGATCATGATCTTCGTCATCCCGGCGTTCGAGGACGTGTTCAGAAACTTCGGCGCCGACCTGCCCGCGCCGACGCTGTTCGTCATCGGCATGTCGAAGATCTTCGTCAAGTACTGGTACCTGATCTTCGGCCTGGGCGGCGGCGGCATCTACTTCTTCATGCAGACCTGGAAGCGCTCGGTCAAGATGCAGAAGTACATGGACCGGCTGCTACTGAAGGTTCCCGTGTTCGGCGACCTGGTCTACAAGTCGTCGGTCGCCCGCTGGACACGCACCCTATCCACCATGTTCGCGGCCGGCGTGCCGCTGGTCGAGGCGCTCGACTCGGTGGGCGGCGCCTCGGGCAACGCGGTCTTCGCCGAGGCGACCGAGAAGATCCAGAAGGACGTCTCGACCGGCTCTGCGCTCACGACCTCGATGCAGGCCACGGGCGTGTTCCCGGTGATGGTGCTGCAGATGTGCGCCATCGGCGAGGAGTCGGGCTCGCTCGACGCGATGCTCGGCAAGTCCGCCGAGTTCTACGAAGACGAGGTCGACGAGGCCGTCAAGGGCCTGTCGAGCCTGATGGAGCCTTTCATCATCGTCATCCTGGGCACGCTGATCGGTGGCATCGTCGTCTCGATGTACCTGCCGATCTTCAAGCTGGGCCAGGTGGTCTGACCTCGGGTCCGGACCGCCGCCGATGCCGCCGGACGAGATCCTCTATTCACCCTGGATCCTGGCCGTCCTCGGCCTGTGCATCGGCAGCTTCCTGAACGTCGTCATCCACCGCCTCCCGCTGATGCTGGAGCGCGGCTGGAGAGAGGAAAGCGCCGAGCTGCTCGGCGTGACGGCGCCCGAGACCGCGGCGATCACCTTGTCGACGCCGCGCTCGCGCTGCCCGTCCTGCGGCCATGCCATCGCCTGGCACGAGAACATCCCGCTGGCGAGCTGGCTGTGGCTGCGCGGCCGCTGCTCGGCCTGCAAGACGCGGATCTCGGCGCGATATCCATTGGTCGAGGTCGCGACCGCGGCGCTGTTCGCGGCGATCGGCTGGCGCTTCGGTGCCCAGCCGACGACGCTGCTGTGGTGCGGCTTCGCGGCGGTACTGATCGCGGCGGCACTGATCGATCTGGACACCCAGCTGCTGCCCGACATCCTGACCCAGCCGCTCCTCTGGGCGGGCATCATCGCCGCCGCGCGCGGCTGGATCCCGGTGTCGCTGGCCGTTTCGGTTGGCGGCGCGGTCGTCGGCTATCTGTCGCTCTGGATCGTCGCCACCCTCTACCGGACGATCCGCGGGCACGAGGGCATGGCGGCAGGCGATTTCAAGCTGCTGGCCGCGCTCGGTGCGTGGATGGGCTGGCAGATGATTCCCCTGATCGTCCTGCTCTCGTCGGCAGTGGGCGCCATGGTCGGCCTGGCGCTGATCGCCCTGCGCAGCCACGATCGCCAGGTGCCGATTCCCTTCGGGCCGTATCTCGCCGGCGGCGGCCTGGCCGCCCTGTTCTTCGGCGCGCCGCTGATGCGCCTCTGGCTACCGCAGGGATGAGCCTGCGCATCGGCCTGACTGGCGGCATCGGCAGCGGGAAGAGCACGGTCGCGGCACGGCTGGTCGAGCGCGGCGCCGAGCTGATCGACACCGACGCGATCGCGCGCAACCTCACCCTCGCCGGCGGCGCGGCGATCGAGCCGATCCGCGAGGCCTTCGGCGCCGGCTTCATCGATGCCGGCGGCGCCCTCGACCGGACGCGGATGCGCGAGGCGGCCTTCGCCGACGTCGAAGCCAAGCGCCGTCTCGAGGCGATCCTGCATCCGCGCATCGGCGAAGAGGTCGAGCGGCGCGCCGCCGCGTCGGTCGCGCCGATCACGGTCCTGGACATTCCGCTGCTGGTCGAATCCGGCCGCTGGCGCAGCCGCGTCGACCGGGTCTGGGTCGTCGACTGCTCCGAGGAAACGCAGCTGACACGGGTGATGGCGCGCTCCGGATGGACCGAGAGCGCGGTCCGTGCCGTCCTCGACCAGCAGGCGACGCGCGCCGCGCGACGCGCCGCCGCGGACGCGGTGATCCACAACGACGGAATCGGGCTCGACGCGCTCCGTCGGGAAGTCGACGCGCTCTGGGAGCGCACCCTCGCCCCCGCCTGAAACCCCATCCCGCGCGCGGCCGCGGATCGCTGTGAAACAATCGCCGCGCGTTGCATGGCCGGGCCCCGGCGGTGCGCGCGTCGATCGTTATCCGTGCCCGCCGCCTTGATCCTCTACGAGTATCCGTTCAACGAGAGCATCCGCACGATGCTGCGGCTCGAGCACCTGTTCGATCGCCTGGGCCAGCTGATCGAGCGCGACGCGCCGGTCGACCACCACCATGCGCTGGCGACGATCTTCGAGATCATGGACGTCGGCTCGCGCGCCGACCTCAAGTCCGACCTGCTGAAGGAGCTCGAGAAGCACCGGCAGCAGCTGGCCGGCTACCGCGGCAATCCGTCGATCGCCGAAAGCGCGCTCGACGAGGTGATGGGCCGCATCGACGGCGCCTTCGCCCGCCTCAACCAGGTCGCGGGAAAGGCCGGCGCCGCGCTGGCGAGCAACGAGTGGCTGATGAGCATCCGCAGCCGCATCAGCATTCCCGGCGGCACCTGCGAGTTCGACCTGCCTGCCTACTACGCATGGCAGCAGCTTTCGCCCAAGCGCCGCCGTGCCGACCTGCTGCAATGGGTGGCATCGCTGATGCCGCTGGCCGAAGCGCTGCAGGTGCTGCTCGGCCTGCTGCGCGACTCGGGCGCGCCGCACAAGGTGATGGCGCTCGGCGGCCAGTATTCGCAAAGCCTGGCCGCCGGCCGCGTGTTCCAGCTGATGCGGGTGCGCCTCGACTCCGGTGCGGAGCTCGTGCCGGAGATCAGCGGCCATCGCCTGATGGTCCAGGTGCGCCTGATGCGCCAGGAAGCCGACGGGCGCCTTCGCCCGGCCACCGGCGACACCGCCTTCGAGCTCACGCTCTGCGCTTGAGGAGCCGGTGGTGACGAGCCCGCAGGGCAGCGACCCCCCGGTCGCGCCGCGCCTCATCCGCTGCCCCGGCTGCGGCGGCGACAGCGTCTACGCGACCTCGAACCCGTATCGCCCGTTCTGCAGCGAGCGCTGCCGCGGCGCCGACCTCGGCGCCTGGGCCTCCGAGGGCTACCGGGTGCCGGCCCGGCCGCCGGCGCCGGACGGCGACGACAGCGAGCTGCTCCCCGACTGAGGCGCCGCGGTCCGGCGCTGCTCAGCCCTCGAGCGACTTGAGCAGCTCGGCCAGGTCCGGATCCATCTCGGCGTCTTCGGCCGGGGCCTCGTCGCTCGCAGCATCGCTGCCGGCGCCCGCGTCGCTGCTGTCGTCGCCCAGGCTGGCGAGCAGATCGTCGAGGCTGGAGTCGTCGGAGCCGCTGTCGCTGCTCGCGCTGTCGGCGTCGTCGCCCGGGGCGTCGCTCGTCGCCTCGGCGTCGTCGTCGGCGGTCGCGGCCTTCTTCTTGCCGCCACCCTTGGCCGGCTTCTCGGCCTCGGGAAGCTTGCCCTGCACAGCCGTGCTGAACGACATCCGGGCCGCCGGCTTGGCCAGGCCGGGCAGCGCGATCTGCGCGCCGTTGACCGTGTCGAGGCCGGCGATGCGCAGCTCCGGCTGACCCTTGTGCGCCATCAACGCGTCGATGCCCACCCGACGCAGCATTTCGGCCGCGGCGAGATTGACCAGCCGCTCGGTCGTCGGCAGCGCGACCTGGTCGCCGTCGCCGTCGACGACGTAGTGGAACGGCAGGTCGCCGACCGAGAGCGTGCTGCCGGTCGGCGCCGCGAGCAGCGACGCGGCGAGCAGCGCCGGATGGCCCCACAGCATTCCGCGCAGCCCTTCTTCCGGCGTGAACTCCTCGAACGTGAAGGCGCTGATCGGATCGCTCTTCTTGCCGTAGGAATGGCGCAGCATGAAGCGCGGTGCCAGCAGCGCCAGGTGCGAGGCCTCGGGCAGGTCGCGCAGCGCCTCCATCGCCTGCGCCATCAGCGGATGCGGCGGGTTGCGCCGGTCGGTGAAGGCATCGCTGGTGATCGAGGTGAGGAACGGCGCATTCGCCAGCTTGGCGATCCTGGCCATCCGGCCGAGCAGCTCGGCGTGGGGCGGGGTCGGCTCGAACTGGTAGAGCCCGAGGATCAGCGAGACGCCGCCGTTCTTGTCCTGCGAGGGCTTGTCCACCAGCATCGAGTAGAGCCCCGTCTCGGAGAGATCGCTCGCGCCGCTCAGGTCGGCGGCGAACTCCTCGGCCGAGACGTCGACCAGCAGCACCTGCAGCGACGGGCCGGTCTCGATCCGGCGCAGGATCATGTCCATGCCACGCCAGAGCGCCTCGAGGTTCTGGAACTCGCTCTGATGCAGCACGGTGCGCATGGCGTCCGAAAGGGCGTTGTCGACCACCGCGACCAACGCGTCGCGTTTCGGATCGGGCGAGCGGGTGACGAACGGCGCCATGATGCGCTTGAGCAGCGCATCGACCGGCGCTTCGACGTTGACCTCGGGAGCGATGCCGACGAGCCGGGCGAAGTCGGAGAGCTTCGCGTTCGCCGCGGGCGCGCCGCTTTTCGAGCGCCGCGCTCCGCTGCGCGAGGCTCGCCGCCGGGGCCCGCCGGCCATCGACTGGACCTCGGCCGCCGCCTTGGCGAAGGTGGCGGTGTTGTTGAGGCGCTTCCTCAGGTCGGCGAGCGCCTTGAACATCGGCAGCTCGCGGTAAAGCGAATCGGGATGGAAGCTGTCGAGCTCGCCGAAGGCGACCTCGACGCCGTCGCCACCCTCGCCGATCGGCAGCGCCAGCTTGACCTCGAGCCGGGCGAGGGCGTCCTCGAGGGTGTCGAACTCGACCGGGATCATCTTGCGCCGCGCCAGGTCGTCGCCCGTCTCCAGCCGGCCGGCGGCGGCGCCGGCGCTGAAGTCACCGAGCACGGCGATCCGCACCGGGCGCTTCGCCGCCCAGGGCGGCGCCTCGGCGTCGAGGGTGCCGAAGTCGGGGGTCCAGTCGTCGTCTGCCATGCCTTACTCCTGTTGGGCCGCGCCGGGCGCCACCGGGCGCCCGCGCGTCACTTGACTTCCTCGACGGTGAACACCGTCGCGCCGTACTCGTCGCTGCACGGCTGGGTGCACACCGGTGTTCCGGCGAACACCGACGCCGAAGCGCCGGCCGCTTCCGCCGCCTGACGGGCGGCCTCGAGCGTCGTCTGCTCGAAGCCGTCGGCGTTCTTCAGGCCGAGCGCGCGGAACTGCCGCGGGTAGTTCGACACGATCACCAGCAGATGATCGATGCCGGGCGGGCCGCCGGCCACGGTCAGCGCGTTCTTCGGCGGCAGCGAGGTGGTGCTGTCGGCCTTGAGTCGGTTGCTCCTGGCGGCGGTGTTGGGAAACACCTGGACAATCCCGCCGTCGGTCCCGTACTGCAGGACGTAAAGATAGCCTTCCTTCTCGGTCTTGACCTTGAAGGTCATGTTGTCCTTGTCGATGCGCAGCTGCGGCTTGTCGGCCGCCGCCTCGACCTTCCAACCCGCCGACTGGGCGGCGACGACCCGCTCGAACTCGCGCGTCGGCTCGAACGGGCCGGTCGCCGGCGGCGAAACCACCGCAGCAGGCAGCGTGGCCGGCACCGTCGTCAGCGCGGCGGGCGGCGCCGACGACGAGGGGGCGACGGGCGGCGGCACGGGCGGCGCGGCGGCCACCGGAGGCGCCGCCGTCACCGCGCCGACAGGAGCCGCCGGCTCGCCCGAGAAGGCGACGTAGAGGCCGCCGGCGACGACCAGCAGTAGCACCGCGCCGATGGCGGCGAACACGCCGGTCCGGCCCTTGCGCGCCACCGCGGCGCCGGGCGAGAGGGCGCCGGAGACGGTGGCCGGTCCGCGGCTGCGCCCGCCCTTGCCCGACTCGAGGTCGCTCGGCGCCATGCCCAGGTCGCGGCGCAGGTCGTCGACCGACTGCGTGCGCTGCTCGGGCTTGACCGCCAGCGCGCGGTCGATCGCCGCCAGGAAATCCGGGCTGTAGCGGCCGGCGCCGACCTGCGTCATCGGCACGTAGTTGTCGTTCATCAGCCGCCCGACCGAAGTCGGCGGCGTCTTGCCGGTGATCGCGTAGTACACGACCGCGGCGAGCGCGTAGACGTCGGTCCAGGCCCCCTGCTTCATGCCGGGCACTTCGGCGTACTGCTCGACCGGCGCGTAGCCGGGCTTGAGGATCACCGTCAGCGCCTGCGTCATGTCGCCGATGACCCGCCGGGCCGCCCCGAAGTCGAGCAGCAGCGGCCGTTGGCTGCCCTTGAGCAGGATCACGTTGTCGGGTGCGATGTCGCGGTGGAAGCACTGCTCGGTGTGGATGACCGCGAGCGCCTCCGTCAGCGGCTCCAGCAGGTCGCGCAGCCAGGTCTCGTCGGGCGGAGCGCCCATCGCCTTGAGCTCGTCCTTGAGCGTGATGCCTTCGTAGAACGGCATCACCATATAGGCGGTGCCGTTCGCCTCCCAGAAGCGGTAGACCTTGACCAGGGAGGGATGGTCGAACTGGGCGAGCAGCCGGGCCTCGTTGACGAAGCTCTTCAGGCCGGCCTCGAAGGTCTCGCGGTGCCGCTCCGACTTGACCGAGACCTGGGTGCCGCCGACGCGCTGCGCGAGCGACGACGGCATGTATTCCTTGAGCGCGACCCGGCGGCCGAGGGAGTGGTCGTCCGCCAGGTAGACGATGCCGAAGCCGCCTTCGCCGAGCACCTTCACGATCTCGAACTCGCCGAGGTAGAAGCCGACCGGCAGCATGTTGCCGCCGTCGCCGGAAGGCACGCGCGGCGGCGCAGGCGGCGGCGGGCGCGGCCGGATCACGGTCGCATCGCCGTCGGGATCGAAGGCCGCGGGCGGCGGCGCGATCTCGGTGCGCTCGGGCGCTCTCTGCGTTCGCTCGCCCGGGGCGTCCGCCTTGGGGGGACTCGGCGGCAGGATGCGGGTCGCTTCGTCTTCGTCGTCGGGGCTCATCGACTCACTTCGCTTCTCCGCCGTCGGGCTTCGCCGGCGCAATGCCGAACATGTCGAGGATGTCGGGCTCGGCCGGCTCGCCTTCCGGGCTCCGCGCCACCGCCGTCGGCTGGCCGAAGGGCGTGGTCTCGGGCGCAACCTCGAACAGGCCGAGCAGCTCGTCCTTCGCCGGCGCCGCGCCCGGACCGGCCTCGAACGGCGCCGCTTCGCCGGCGCTGAACAGAGCGAGGATGTCGTCGTCCTTCGGCCCCACGGGTGCCTCGGCGGGCGGGAGACCGGCGGTCGGGCTGTAGAGGCCGAGAACGTCGTGCTCCGGGATGACCTCCCGCGGCGCCACGCCTTCGCTCGCGAGCGGATCCCCGCCGACCTGGAACAGGGCGAGGATGTCGTCGTCGGGCAGCAGCTCGAGGGGAGCCGCGACCGGCAGGGCCGGCGAAACCGCCGGAAACATCGACAGCAGCCCGTCGTTGCCGACGCCCTGCGGCGCGACGACCGACACCGGCGCACCGAGGCCCTGCGGCCGCGTCGCCAGCGGATCCTCCGCGTCGCTGCCCGGCTCACCCCGAAGCGCAACGCCCGAGCGCGCGCCGTTGCCGCCGGCGAACATGCGGACGAAATCGTCGAAGCGCGGCAGGCCGTCGCTCACCAGCAACTGCGGGCGGCCGGGCGTGTCGGCGATCCACAGCGCCAGGCCGCGCATCGGCGGCCGCGGCGCGACGGCGGCGACCGGCGGGCCGGCGAAGATCGCCGCCAGGTCGGCGCGGCTGGCGGCAGCGGCGATGTCGACGAAGCCGCCGCGGTGCGCCAGCGCGGCGGCGACCGCACGGCGCATCGTCGCCAGGCGGTCCTCGAACGCAGTGCTTTCTTCGTCGCCCGGCGGCGCGAGATCGGCGAGCGCGTTCTCGAGATCGTCGATCGTCCATTCGCCCTGGAGCGCATCGAGCGCCGTGTCCTCGAGGCGATGCAGCCAGGCGAGCAAGGCGTCGAACTCGGCCGCGAGATCGGGAAGCCGTGCCAGGGAGGCGACGAGCGTGAGCGGGAAATGCCGGCCGACCCGATCGACCGAAGGCACGAGCACCCCGGCAAAGGCGAGCCCGGGCGCGACCCCGCGCAGCGTCCCGGGCGAAAGCAGGAAGCGCCACGGCGGGGTGTCGAGATAAGCGTCGAGCCAGCCGTCGCCGAAGGCGCTGCGCTGCGCCTGAAGCGCCTCGCCGAGCCACAAGTCCCAGGGCTCGATGAAGTCGGCCTCGAGGCGACGCGACGCGAAATCGCCGAGCGTCGGCAGCTTGCCGTACCACCCGGGGATCCGCGCGACGTCGCTGGTGACGTTCATGGTCCGACTACAGGGACCCCGGGCACCGGAACTGCTGGATCTCCTTCAGGCGGAAGGGATTGAAGACGCTGCTGGCCGTGACCTCGAAGCGCGCGCGCCGGCCCTCGAGCAGCATCGGCACGACGAAGCGTTCCGGCTGCCCCGTCGGCTGGACGTCGAAGCGCTCGAACAGGCGGAACAGCGCCCACGGCCCGTCGAAGACGATCGTGTTCGTCCCCGGCGTCGTCGACAGCTTGATCTGCGAGGCGACGCGCGCGCTCGGCCAGGTCACCGTCACCGGCGTGGTGTTGCCGGCGAGGAACTTGAAGACCGTGCCGTCGATCTCGAGGTTCATCTCCTTCATGCCGTCTTCCATCTCGACGGCACGGATGTCGACCTTGAACGAGGGCGTCTTGCCGCCGCTGCGGAAGAACACTTCCTTGATCCGAGCGGCGCGCTGGAAGTCGACCAGGGCCGCGGCATTGACCGGCTTCGAGCCGTCGCCCACCGGCTTGAAGGTCCACGGGTTCGTGCCGGTGTCGACCAGCGGCGCCAGCCGGGTGCTGTAGAACGTGTCGAAGGCGCCGCCAGCGCCGAACAGCTGCGAGAAGTCCTCCGGCAGCACGTCGGCCTTGGAGCTCGCGGTGAACGGATAGCGCCCGGTGATCGCGCGATTGCAGAACTCGCTGATCGGCTTGAGCTCGCTGGTCAGCCCCTGGCGCTCGACCGCCCGCCCCGACGTGGCCGCCGCGCCGGCGAGGTTCTCGAGCATCGAGCGCGCCGGCTCGGGCAGCTGCCCGGCCGCCGCCTTGATGCGCTCGCCGCCGCCGGCCGGAGGCGGCGCCGACTTGCTCTTCTGCGCCGCGTCGACCGCGGCGAGCTGCACGTAGACGTCGTTGAACATCTTCATGATCTCGTCGATCGGCGGCGGCTGGCCGGCGACGAGCCGGCGGATCGGCTCGAAGTGGTCGTCGACCATCTGCTCCAGCGGCGGGCCCACCGGCGCGATCTCGGCCCCCGGCACCTTCACCTTGCCGAGCACGGCCGCCATCTCGCGCTTGGCCTGCTCGGCCTTCAGGTCGGCACTGCCTACGCGCGTTCCGCTGGTGGAGCCGACGACCGGCTTGGGCTCGACCAGCGTCGTCTCGCGGGCGACGCCGCGCAGAAACGCCGCGAGCGCCGAGTCCACGCCCGAAAGCTGGCGCGCGACCTGCACGCTCTGCTCGAGCCCGCCTAGCTTGACCACGCGCACGTCGGCGATGTACTTGTCCCAGACCTTGATGTACTCCTCGAAGTAGAGGCGCCGCACCCGATTCGTCAGCTCCGGGTTCGCCTTGCCGAGCGGCAGGGAGCGGGTCGAATCGGACTGGCGCAGGCCGAGCACCCAGGTTTCCTCGGACGCGAGCTGGCGCGTCGCCTTGTCGACCGAGGTCTCGAACGCCTTGCGATACCCCTCCTTGGTGAACAGGCCCGGGATGCCCTTGGTCAGCGGCTCGCCGCTGACGCGCTCGAACACCGTCAGCGACGCCGGGCCGGCGGCGCCCGCGACGGTGAACGGCGGCAGGTCGGCACCGACCTGGGCGCGCTTCTGGCGGCTGAAGACCCGGTACTCGAGCGGAAAGGCGACGAGCATGTCGCGCACGCCGGCGACCAGGTTCTTGTCCATCGGCACCGCCGGCGGCGGCGCGCCCTGCGTGAGCATGGCGTCGAGATGGCGGTCGAGCGCCTGGCGCTGCTCGGGTGCGAGCGTGCGCTCGAACGCCGCGTCCCAGTCGACGCCGACGTAGGCCTTGAACGAGTCGGCGTCGAACTTGTCCGGCGTGTAGATCATCAGGTAGTTCTTCAGCGCCTCGTACGCCTGCTCGAGGTTGTCCTTGTTGGCGGCGCGCAGCCGCTCCTCGAGCCGGCGCACCACCCGCGGCATCAGCGCGTGGTCGAGCAGGCGCTGGTAGCCGACGTCGGCGGCGGCGTCGAGCTTTCTGCCCTGGTACAGGCCGAGCGACATCGACAGCGGCGGCTCCTCCAGCGGGAAGTCGGCCGGGTGCGCGACCGTGTCCACCGCGGTCAGCACCGGCGGCAGCGCGCTGACGTCGCCCGAGGTCGCCGCCGGCAGGGCGTCCACGATCTTCCTGAGCTCCGGCAGCTTGGCCTCGACCTCGGCGATGTAGCTCTTGTTGCGCCCGTAGCTCACCACCCAGCCGGCGATCAGGCCGACGCTGACCAGCAGCACCACGGCGAAGCCCGCAAGCCGCAGCCGGCTGCGGCGGGTCTCCATCTTGCGGTTCTCGCCCACCAGCCCCTGCTCGTTGAAGACGACGTCCTTGAGCAGGCGGTTGAGGAAGAAGCTCTTGCCGCGCGCCGCCGCCGGCGGCGCCAGCCGCCGCTCGATGCCGAAGGTGCGCGCCAGCGTGCCGAGCACGCGGTCGATCGGCGTGCCCTCCTGGGTGCCGCTGGTGAAGTAGACGCCGCGCAGCAGCGGCCGCTCCTCCATCGTGCCGCCGGCGCTGAACACCTGCTCGAGGAAGCCGCCGAGCAGGCCGCGGATGCCGGCGAACTGCTGCGGGAAGTTGAAGATGGCGGCGCGCTTGAGGACCTCGTGCTCGGCGTCCATCAGCGGCACGACCCGGTCGCGCAGCCGCTTCTCGAGGGCCGCGAACTCGGAGCCGAAGTTGACCAGAGGATCGTCGCTGCTGCCCGGCGCGTACGGGAAGCTGAAGCCCCAGACCTGGTTGCGCTCTTCCTTGCTGAGCGCGCCGAAGCTCTCGTTGAAGCCGGCGATCAGGTCGGCCTTGGTGACCAGCACGTAGACCGGGGCGCGCACCCCGAGCTTTTCCTGCAGCTCCTGGATCCGCGCCCGCAGCTTGGCGGCGTGATCCTTGCGTTCGACCGGCGTCTGCTGCAGCAGGTCCTGGATGTTGACCGTGAGCAGCACGCCGTTGATCGGCCGGCGCGGCCGCGACTTGCGCAGCAGGGCGAGGAAGCCGTCCCAGGCGCTGGCGTCGACCGAGGCGTTCGACTCCTGCGTGGTGTAGCGGCCCGCGGTGTCGACCAGCACCGCTTCGTCGGTGAACCACCAGTCGCAGTTGCGCGTGCCGCCGACCCCGCGCACGCTGGCGCCACCCATCTTCTCGGCCAGCGGGAAGGTCAGGCCGGCGTTCATCAGCGCCGTGGTCTTGCCCGAGCCGGGCGCGCCGATGAAGATGTACCAAGGCAGCTGGTAGAGCAGCGCGCCCTTGCCCTTGCCGGGTGACTTCTTCAGCACGTCGAGCGCCTGGGTGAAGCGCTCGTTGAGAGTGGCGATCTCCTTGTCGGCGCTGCTCGGCCCCTTGGCGATGCCGTCGACCAGCGCGGCGTTGCTGCGCCGCTGGTTCCAGAAGCGGAAGGCCGCGCGCAGCGCGAGGAGAGCGAACAGGACGGCAATGACGGTCACGCGTATCCACGTGGGATCGAGCGGGCGGACTTCGCCGATCGCGATCAGCGGGCCGACATACCAGACGACCGCCGACAGCGCGATGACGCCGAGCAGCGCCAGAAACAGCGGATGCAGCAGGTAGCTGAAGAACTTCTTCATGCGGCGCTCGCCGGAATGATGAGCGTGATCTCGACACGACGGTTCTTGGCGCGGCCCGCGGGAGTCGGGCTCGGGTCGACCGGCTCGGCGTCGGCCTTGCCCTCGGCGCGCATCCGCTCGGGCTTGATGCCCGATTCGGCGAGCAGGGTCTTGACGGCGTTG
>Ga0163144_10022588_pt1 | contig 12459 bp, 8 predicted proteins | sample OliLak19BULKMAT1_FD_123175 | JGI IMG/M metagenome (GOLD analysis project Ga0163144, IMG submission 123175) | Freshwater microbial mat bacterial communities from Lake Vanda, McMurdo Dry Valleys, Antarctica - Oligotrophic Lake LV.19.BULKMAT1 | ecosystem: Environmental > Aquatic > Freshwater > Lake... | reverse complement strand
GCGTCCTGGCCCGGCGCGTCGGTCAAGACCATCACCACCGCGTCTCTGGCGTGCTCGAAGTAGTACGCGATGCCCTCGTGGGCGAGCCAGCGCGAGAGGAAGTCCAGATCGCTCTCGTTGTATTGCGCCACGAACGGGTGAAGATCCTTGTTCGTGAGGCGCCGCTCGTCGGTGATGCGCCAGGCGAACCGCCCGTGCGGCTCCTCGAACGAACGCCAGTCGGGGTGGGTGTCGGTCGGCTCGACGGGGCCCGAGAGCGGCAGCAGGCCCGCCACGGGCGTGGCGCCGCCGTGAGCGCGGTTCTCGAGCACACAGGTGAGCACGTCCTTGATGGGGCGATACACGAAGGTGCGGCAGCGCCGCCGGAAGCGCATGCGCCACACGGGCGGGACCAGCAGCACCCGGTAGTAGAGAAAGGCGCGCGTGCGGTCGATCTCCTCGGCCTCGGCGACGATGCCGTGGACCGTGCGCCACCTTTGCGCGGTCGCCATCCGCAGCGTCGCGCCGGTGTCCATCAGCGCGTCCAGGTCAATCGGTCCCTTGTCGGCCGCGCGGCGAAGGGTGACGTCCACCTCGTAGGGGCGGGAGAGCTCTTCCACGGCGTGCCAGCGCACCACCTCGAAGGCGTCCCAGCCTTCCGCCGTGCCGAGCATGTAGTCGGCTTCGCGCCCTCTGCCCTCGTCGAGTCTTCCGCTCATGGTTGCTCCCGCGCTCGAGGCGCAAGGCGGCCGTCCGGCGTCACGCCCCGGCGCCACGGCGGGGCGCGGCCGGTGTCCGCCGCTCGGGAGATCAGACGGAGGATCGCGGCGAGCGGGATCGAGGGCAGGGACGAAAAGGGTGCCGGCGCGCACCCCCACGTGCGCGGCCCCCCGCTCAGCCCGAGCTAGACCCGCTCTGAAATCGCGCTCAGCAAATCGACCGCCCACTTCGGCGCGTTCTTCGAGGGCTCGTCGCCCATCGGCGCGAACGACAGCTCGACGCGTGCGGGGCCGGTGGCCCGCAGGAACAACCGCTTGCCCACCGCCGCGTGATCCACCGACATCTGCGCGCGCATCACCCGCGGATCGTCGGCCGCCACGTCGCCGTCGTCGTCGGCGACCATGAACAGGATCTCGACGTCGGTCTTGGTGCAGGCGCCCATCTCGCGCCACTCGTCGTAGCCAATGGTCGGGCCGAGCACGTCCATGAACTGGCCGTGGCGCGCCTTGCCGATGCGGTAACGGAAGGCGTCGCGCTGCTCGGTGCGCTGCGCCAGGCCGACCTTGTCGAACCTTGTCGTCAGCAGGCCGAGCGCCGTCGCCGTCTTCACCGTCGGGGCGGCCAGGTTGGTCCTGTCGGGCTCCTTGAAGCGGTGAACCTGGACGTTCGAGGGCAGCTCTTTCTGGAGCTTCTCGGCGAACGTCGGGTGCATCCCGAGGCGACCGCCGAGCAGCACGCGGAGGCCGTCGTACGGATCGGGATCGCGGCCGATCTTGGTGAGCGCCTGGGCGATGTGCTGCTTGATCGCCGCGACGCCCTCCGCGAGCCACTGGTCAATCTGCTCGCGCACCCGCTCGGCGTCCACGTTCATCGCCATCTCGACGGACGTCGAGCCGGTCGTCAGGCGCACGCGCAGCGGACCTTTGGGCCATGCTCCACCTTCGAGCAGGGGGCGCAGGCCGTCGCGGAGGATCTGCGTATTGGTGCGCGCCTCCAGGCTCTGGCTCACCAGATCGGACATCTCCTCGGAGACCGGTTCTTCGGGGCCGGGCGGCTCGATCATCACGCCCGCCGAGCGCATCGCCGTCGCGTTCTGCGAGACCAGCCGGTACGCCAGGCGGGTCAGCAGACGCTCGCCGCCGAACCATGGGATCGAGCCCGACGCGAGGTGCTCGATCATGCGATCGAAGCCCTCGATCTTTTCGTCCCCCTTGGCCGGCCGATACAGCCCGCAGATCAGCCCCGTCTCGCTCGCGCCCGCGTCGATCGCCGCGAACGGCGTCCCGATCTCTTTCGCCTGCACGCCGAACGCGCGCAGCGCGTGGACCGCGAAGTTCAGCACCGACGGGCCGGCGTCGACCACTTCGAGGCCGATGGTGTCGTGGTAGTCGACGATGCCGGCGGGCAGGCTGCGGAAGATGCCGCGGCGCAGCCCGACGAGCACGCTCTGCCGCCGCTCCGGGCTCCACCCGGCGGGCATCGCGATGGCGTACCGCATCGTGATGCCGCGGTGCCGCTGGTTCACGTGCAGACCGATGTAGTAGCCGTACAGCTCGATCGGATCGAACGGGTCGTGCGCGCCGATGCCGTCCTCGTCGATGATCGGCGGCGCCGGCTTCTTGAGCGCCTCTTCCGTCTCCGGATCGCCGCGCCCGCGCACCTTGGTCGGCAGCTTCTGCTCGATGCGCTCGCGCAGCAGCGGCAGGTTCGTGATCGTCGCGTTCGTCCGGTCCGCGAGGTCCGCGCCTGGCTTGGTGCGCACCGCCTTGGCCGCGTGACCCACGACGACGTCTTCCCAGCGCGTCAGCGGATAGATCACGCGCTCGCGCCACGCCTTCATCACGCGCGACAGGTTCTCGAACGAGATCTCGCTCGGGTTCTCGAAGTCGGCCGAGACCACGGGCGGGTTGTACGCGCCGATCCGCACCAGCTCGGCGATGGTCCGCTCGGTCCGCACCGCCACCACGAACGACTGCGCGCCGACGTCGATCGCGCACCAGCCGCGCGACACGTCGAGCTTCGGATCGCGCTTCTTCACCTCGGGCGGGATCGGATCTTTGTCCGTGCGTCCGACCCGCCGGTGGGCCCCGACGACCTTGCCCTGCCGCAGGATCGCGATCTTGGTCACGCCGACGAAGCGCGACCCGATCCACATGCCCTGCCCCGAATCGGTGAGCGCGGCGCCCTTGATGCCCTCCAGGTTGGCGACGATCGTCGGGAAGAAATCCGCGATGAGGTCGGTGGAGGGGGCGGCGTCGTAACGCTCCACCTTGATCGGCGGCGCGTAGTAGTCCTGCGGGCCGTTGCCGTAGACGCGCGGCGTGGTCTGGATGAGCTTGAGGTAGGGGACGGGGCACGTCCCCTCTTCCAGCCGGAACTCCTGGTAGGCGGGCGAGGGGCCGATGGTGTTCTCCATCTCCGGCGCCACCCGCGGCACGCTCGAGTTCATCTCGGTGCCGAAATAAAGGAATTTGGTGCCGGCGCCGCCGACGAACGCGCCGACGCGAACCTCGTTGAACGTCTGCCTTCCCACCATGAGTGGAGGCAGCGCGATCAGGTAGTCGAGGACGACGGTGGTCTCCCACGTTTGATCCAACAAACGGGTTTCCCACCGCATCGCGAGGGTCGGGTAGGCGCGCCCATCCAGCGAGACCAGTTGCTCGCCTTCACGCACGTGCGCTGCTTCGATAGACAGCTCGTACAGAGCCATGGGGTCGGGCGTTTATCCCACGACAGACCCCGTGAGCGAAAGTGTTCCGTGGCGGAAAACACCAGGGTCCCCCGAACCGCCCTCTCAACCCACCTCTCGCCGCCCATTCTTCCGTTCGCGGAGCTCCTGCATCCACGGCTTCGAGCGGTAGCGATCCCAGCCGTCCGGCAGCAGCGCCACCACCGGCCGCCGCACCTCGCCCCGCGCCGCCAGCCGCAGCGCCGCCGCCACCGCGGTCCCCGACGAGCCCCCGACCAGCAGCCCCTCCTCCACGAGGAGCCGCCGCGTCGTCTCGAAGCTCTCCTCGTCCGTGATCGTCTCCGCCGCGTCCACCACGCTCGCGTCGAACGTCCCCGGCACCTTGCTCGACCCGATCCCCTCGACCTGATAGCTCGCGTCCGCCCCCATCTCGCGCCGCTCCACCCACCCCGAAAGCCCCGATCCCGCCGGGTCCGCCAGCACGATCCGGATCGTCGGATCCTTCCGCTTCAAGTACCGTCCGACCCCGCTCAACGTCCCCCCGGTCCCCACCCCCGCGACGAACGCCCCGATCTCCCCGCCCGTCTGCTCCCAGATCTCAGGCCCCGTCGTCCGCTCGTGGATCGCCGGATTCGCCAGGTTCTCGAACTGATCCGTCAAGAACCACCCGTTCTCTGCGGCGAGCCGTCGCGCCACGTTCTGGAAGTTGTCAGGAGAAGAAGGGGGCGCATTGGGCGTGACGATCACCTCTGCACCGAGGATCGCGAGAGCGTCACGCTTGTCGAGAGACATCTTCTCCGGCATCACGCACACGAGCCGGTATCCCCGCGCCGCAGCGACGATCGCCAGCCCCATCCCGGTGTTCCCCGCCGTCGCCTCGATCAACGTCGCCCCCGCCGCGAGCCCCCCGCGCGCCTCCGCGTCCTCCACGATCGCCAGCGCGATCCGATCCTTGACGCTGCCTCCGGGATTCATGTGCTCGCACTTCGCGAAGATCGGCACCGAAAGCCCGCGCCCGATCCGCTGAAGCCGCACCAGCGGCGTGCGCCCGATGATCTCGAGGATGGAAGGAGGAGAGCTCACGTCCCGCCTGCTACTGCGAGAAGCCTTCGAGCATGTAGTGCGCCTCGATGCGGCGGAGCGCGAGCACCATCGCCGCGGTGCGCACCGGCACCTCGCGGCCCAGCACGAAGCCGCGCGAGTCGTGGTCGGCGGTGCGCCGCGGACGGTTCGCCGCGATGTCCTGGATCAGGTGGTAGTTGCCCTTGATCGCCCGCTCCAGCCGCGCGTTCACCTCGGCCTCGGGCCAGTGCTCCATGCGCTTGTTCTGGATCCACTCGTAGTACGAGACCGTGACCCCGCCGGCGTTGCCGATGATGTCCGGGATCACGTCGATCTTCCGCCGCGCCAGCACCAGATCCGCCTCCGGCGTGGTCGGCCGGTTGGCGCCCTCGGCCACCAGCTTCACCCGCAGCCGCTCGGCCACCTCGGCGGTGATCGCGCCGCCGAGCGCCGCCGGCACGCACAGCTCGGCCTCGATCTCCCAGAAGTCGCGCGCGCTGATCGCCTGCGCCTCGCCGTACCCCGCGACCGATCGCTTCAGGTTGTCCGGCCGCTCCACGTGCGCCTGGAGCTTCGCCACGTCGATGCCCTTGGGGTCGTACACCGTCCCGTCGGCGTCCTGCACCGCGACGCACAGCGCGCCGAGGCCCGTCAGGATTTCGGCCGCCGCCGAGCCCACGTTGCCGAACCCCTGCACCGTGAAGCGGCTCCCCGCGATCGGCTCGCGCGCGTCGTTGAACCACTCCTCGATGCAGTACGCCAGCCCGCGTCCCGTCGCCTTCACGCGCCCCTCCGAGCCGCCGATGCGCACGTCCTTGCCAGTCACCACGCTGCGCAGCTCGTGCCGCTCGCGCTCGCCGTCGGTGTATTGCCGCAGCAGCCACGCCATCACCTCGCCGTTGGTGCCGACGTCCGGCGCCGGGATGTCGATGTTCGGCCCGATGAGCTGCTTCAGCTTGTACGTGAAGCGCAGGACGATGTTCTCCAGCTCCTCCTTGCCGTACTCGCGCGGGTCCATGCGAATGCCGCCCTTGGCGCCGCCGAACGGCACGTCCGCGATGGCCGTCTTCCAGGTCATCTCGGCGGCCAGCGCGTTGAAGAGGTCGAGCGTCACGGCCTTGTGGAAGCGCAGCCCGCCCTTGTACGGCCCGCGCGCCTGGTTGTGCTGCACGCGGTACCCCTTGAGCCGCACGAAGCCGCCCGGCTCGATGCGGTAGAGCCCCGGCCGGTGGGCCATGCGAACGTGCCCGTCTCGCACGTGCAGCGCGCCGCTCCGCAGCACCTCCGGCCGAACGATGATCTTGCCGTTGAAGAGCGGCGTGAGCCCCGGGCCCTCGAACGCCGACGGCACCAGATCGGCGAACCCGGCCGTCTCGGCGTCGCGCAGCGGGACCAGCCGATCGTCGAGGCGCGTGGTCACGTAGAAGATGTGCTCGTAGTCCGGTTGCTCCAGCTCCAGCCGGATGCGCGGCGCCAGACCGATGAGATCCGCGGCGGCGTGGAACACCTCCATGGACTCGTCGAAGACGTTTTTCTCGTTCTCGCTCGTGGCTGGGTGCGGCTCGCTCATCGGCCCCATGCTAGTTGGCCTCCACCATGGGAATACTGTCGTGGGTGCTGTTCGGCCTCATCGCAGGCGTCATCGCCAAGCTCATCATGCCCGGGAAAGATCCGGGAGGGTGGATCATCACCATCCTGCTCGGGATCGGCGGCGCGTTCGTCGGCGGGTACCTCGCGAAGACCTTCGGCATCGTCACCGGTACCGGATTCAACGTCCGCAGTCTTGCCACCGCCGTCGCCGGCGCGCTCGTCCTGCTGATCGGATACCGCATCCTTCGGCGCGCGTAACATCGCGCGGCGGCCCCCTTCACGCGCGCACCGCCTCGCATCCGCGCGCTCGCCTCCCACGCGCCCCACGACGATCGCTCGCGCGCCCGCCTCACTCGCGCCCGCGCTCGGCCTCTCGCCGCATCAAAGCCCACAGCGCCGCGACGTGCTCGCGCTCCGTTGCGATCGCCCCGATCGACACTCGCACCATCCAGCGGCCGTCGAGGATCGCCGGCGTCAAGTACGCTTCGCCCGAACGATTCACCCGCGTCGCCCACGCCACCGTGTGCTCGTCGAGCGCCTCGCCTTCGAGCCCCGCCGGCTCGTGCCGCAGACACACCGTCTGGAGCGTCACCGGCGCCACCACCCTCCACCCCGCCTCGCGCCGCACCTCGGCTTCGAGCCAGCGCGCGTTCGCCAGATCGCGCCGCAGCCTCGCCTGCAACCGCGCCACGCCCTGCCCGCGGATCAGACACCACAGCTTCAGCGCGCGAAACCGCCGCCCGAGCGGGATGCCGAAGTCGCGCAGGTTCTTCACCCGCCCGTCGGCCGCGCTCTGCAAGTAGCTCGGGCTCGTGCTCATCACGCGCACCAGGTGCTCGGCGTCGCGCACGTAATACAGCGAGCAATCGAACGCCGCGCCCAGCCACTTGTGCGCGTTGATCACCAGCGAGTCCGCCCCCTCGACGCCCTCCCACAACGAGCGGCACTCCGGCAGGATCATCGCCGAGCCCGCCATCGCCGCGTCGACGTGCAACCACAGCCGCTCCTCCCGCGCGATCGCCGCGAGCGCGCCCACCGGATCGAACGCCGTACACGTCGTCGTCCCCGACGTCGCCACCACCGCGCACGGCGCGAGCCCGGCCTCGCGGTCCTCGCGGATCGCCTCCGCCAGCCCGTCCGCCCGCATCGCGTGCCGCTCGTCGGTCGCCACCTTGCGCACCTGCGCGCGCCCGATCCCGGCGAGCAGCGCCGCCTTCTCCACCGAGCTGTGGCTCTGTGCCGACGTGTACACCACCAGCCCGCGCTCCTCCCCGTGCAGCCCCTCGCGCGCCATCGCGTACCCCGTCGTCCGCTCGCGCGCACAAAGCAGCGCGATCAGCGAGCTCGTCGACGCGGTGTCCTGGATCACCCCCGTCCAGCCGGGAGACAGCCCCACCATCTGCCGCACCCAGTCCGTCACCACTTCTTCCAGCTCGGTGAGCGCCGGGCTCGACTGCCACGACAGCCCGAGCACCCCGAGCCCCGTGCTCAGGTAATCCCCGAGCACCGACGAGAGCTCCGAGTTGGCGGGAAAGTAGCCAAAGAAGCTCGGGTGCTGCCAGTGCGACAGCCCCGGCATCACGATCTGATCGAGATCGCGAAACACCTCGTCCCAGCCCTCCGGCGCGTCCGGCGGCGACACCGGCAGCCTCGCCCGCACGCCGCCCGGCTCGACCTGCGACATCACCGGCCGCTCCGCGATCCGCGCCCGGTAATCCGCGACGAAGTCGACGATCTGGTGGCCGATGCGGCGAAACTCCTCGGGCGTCATGGCGCTCACCGCCCCCGCACGTCGGTCCAGAACACGAGCCCCGCGCCGTCCACCTCGTACCGCGTGCTCACCGCGCAGCGGAACGCTCCCTTCACCAGCGGCACCTCGCGCGCCTCCCCCGCGAGCCCCATCCCGCTCGCGTCCTCGCGCGGCAGCTCCTTCACCTTCCGGCCCCCGAGCGGCCGCGCGATCACCCCGCCGCCCGGCGCCGGCCGCAGCTCGATCACGCCCCCCGCGCGCACCGGCCCCGTCGCCGCGAGCGCCACCTTGGCCCCGCGGTAGAACCCCGCCTTCACCTTCACCCCGAGCGGGTACGTCCCCTCGCGCGGCAGCTCCGGGTCGCGCACGTCCTTGTAATGAAGGATCAACGCCCGCTTGAACCGCGCCGGCAAGAGCACCCCGAACAGCACGATGAAGAACAGCAGCACGCCCGCGCCCACCTTGATCCGGAGCCCGTGACGCTCCCAGAACGTGAGGGGGACCACGTCGACCTCCACGTCCACGTCGATCGCGCGGTCTTCGTAGCCGCGTGGCTCGGTCGGTTGGAGCGACACCGTGAGCTTCGCCTTCCCGGGTGCCGCGTCCTTGTCCACCAGGAGCTTCAGCTCGAACATCCGGTTCCCCTTGGGAAGGAGCGCGATCGCCGCCGGCTTCAGCGTCAGGTCCGGACGATTGGCGAGGCTCACCTGCAGCTGCACCGCCTCGCCGATCTCGCTCTCCGTGAAGTCGATCGAGCCCGTGCCGTCCGACCTCTGTCGCACGCTCCCGAAGTGGACCACGCGGGCCTTCAGGCGAAGCGGCGGCACCAGCCGCACATCCACCATCTTGCTCTTGCGCGTCAGCACCCCACCGGGGCCCGGCGTCAGCTCCGCCACCAGACAAAGGTGCCCCGGCGCCTTCCCTCCAAGGGTGAAACCGTAAGCCCCGTCCGGTCCGCGTGGCAGCGCGCGCGCGCCGGTATCCAGCCAGGGATCGCTGCACCGATCCTTGTAGGCGCTCGCCACGGTCACCTTGTGCCGATCCAGGAACGCCACGTTCGGCACCCGCCCCCCCGGCGTCGCCAGCCGCACCACGAACGTCCCCTGCTTGCCGATCTCCAGCACCTCCGGCGGGTCCGTGAAAGCCAGCCGCAAATCCAGGTTTTGCAGCGCCGCGTAGCGCCCACCCTTGCCGCCGCCGCCGACCTCGAGCCGGAACGCCCCGGTCGCCGGCATCGCCACCTTGAAGAAGCGGTACGCCGGGCCGTCGACGAAATAGTTGATGTCGGGCCTCGCGTTGTCGGTCGGCACCGGCGCCCCGTCGGGGCGCAGCAGCCGCGCCGTCAGCGTCTTCGGCCCCACCAGCACCACGTCGAGCGACAGCGCCCCTTCCTCGACCACGATCGGGATCGTCGCCGCGCTCGCCCCGTCCACCAGCGTGCTCCCGAGCAGCCGCGCGTACACGTCCGCGAACATCCGCGGCAGGTCCTCGGCGTTGTCGGTCGCCACCCCGACACCGCCGGTGCGCCGCGCCGCCTCGTCCAGAAAATCGCGCGGCGCGCTGCGTGAGAGCCCCACCGCGAACAGCCGCGCGTCGCCGAGCGCGGGGACGCTCACGTCGAGCACCTTCTGCTTGCAGAACGCCTCGACGCCCACCTTCGCGGCGCGCGCCGCCTCGGTCAGCGGGCCCTTCGGCTCCGGATCGCAGCGCCCGTCGGTCAAGAACACCACGAACGACTGATCGCCAGGCTCCTTCTTCACCGCGTCGAGCAGCCGCTTCGCCTCCAAAAGCCCCTGCGTGAAATCCGTCCACGCCCCGTTCTTGCCGACCGCGCGCACCGCGGCCTTCAGCTTCGCGCGGTCCTCCGGCGAGCGGATGGCGATGAACCCTCCGGTCGACTCGCGCACGCCGCCGTCGAACCCGGTCACCGCGACCTCGTCGCCGTAACGCGCCAGGTCCACGAAGAGCTCCGCCGCCACCTTGCGCAGCTCCCGCGGATCGGTCGACAGCATCGACGACGAGGCGTCGATCACCAGCACCGTGCGCAGCGTCCCCTCGGCCCGCGCGACGGCGGGCACCGCGAGCAACACCAGGGCCGCGAGCGCGGCGAGCGAGCGGACGACGGCGAGGAGCAGAGAGGGGCGGCGCACCACAACGAGGTACCGGAAACCGCGGGGCGTCGCTACTTCCTCGCCGGACCGCGCACGGCCCCGGGGCAATGCCGCCGGGCGCATTGCGCGGAGCGGTCGCCTGGTCCGAGGTTGTCGGCACGAGAAGGGCAGGGAGGAAAGCCGTTGCGAAGTTGCGCGCGGCCCACGGCCCGCGCTCCGGAGCGGGCGCGGGCCGGCCATCGAGCGGAGGACTCGCACGATGAAATGGCCGCCCGAGATCGCGCGTATCGCGGGCATCGACGCCCGCGTGCACGCCACCTCCTTGCTGCTCCTCGTCAGCTCGCTACATCGGCATCGCCCCGTGAGCGCCGTGGTATAGCCGGCCGGTTCGCACGCTGCGAAAGGCCGCCTTCCTCATGCGCTCCCTCCGAACCCTTGCCCTCCTCGCCCTCTCGCTCGCCCCGATCTTTGTCGGTTGCAGTGACGACAGGGACAACAAGAGCCCAGAGGCCGCGCGCACGGCCACCAGCCTCGACGTCAAGGGCGCTCCCATCGGCGAGCTGGTCCCGCCGCCGGCGGTGATCGCCTGGGACGGCGCCGACGTCGAGAAGCACCTCCTTTCGTTGCTGAGGTTGGCATCGACATCGCGCGTGGTCGCCTGGGGCGGCGCCGACAGCGTCGAGAAGCTCACCAGCGGGGCCCAGGCCTTCCTCCAGCAGGTCACCCCCCTCGCCCCACCCCTGCTCGATCTGCTGCGCGACGAGCTCCGCCGCAAACTGGCACTCACCAAGCTCGACGGCATCGACTGGAAGCGCCCCGCCCGCGTCGCCGTCTTCGACCCCAAGAACACCCCCAAGGCCGCCATTACCCTCGTGATGGGCCTCTCCAGCAAAGATCTCCTCCTGGCCAACCTGCCCGCCGTCAAGAAAGAGAACGACGAGGGCAACGCCGTCACCTACCGCGACGATCTCGGCCGCACCATCTGCCTCAACTTCATCGACGACAGCGTCGCTGTCACCTGGGAAAAGAAGCAGTTCGCCGCCAATCAAGAGCTCTTCGTCCGGCTCGCCAGGTCCACCCTGCCTTCAGACCAGGTGTTCTACCTCTCGGCCCAGAACGTCTCGGCGCTCTACGCCAAAGAAATCGACGAGCTCGTCGCGCAGGCCAAGGCGCAGATGGCCACCGCGCCCATGGCGGTGCCCGGCGTGCAGAGCGAGGTCTCGGTCCGCGTCCTGTCGTGGATCGTGACCATGTTCAAAGATCTCGACCGCGTCGAGGCGACTCCCAGGCTCCCCGAGGACGGCGCGGTCCTCTCGTTCCGACTGCACCCCAAGGCCGGCTCCGAGCTGCAAAAGTCCTTCAAGGCCATCGAGGCGCGGCCCCACACGCTGCTCGCCAGGCTCCCGGCCGACGCCCCCCTGTTCGCCTCGTTCAGCACCAATCCCGACTCGGTCGACGGCCTCACCACCCGCCTCGTCGAGTGGGCCATGTCGGTCGGCAGCGGCGGCAAGCTCCCCGAGGGATATGCCGAGTCCATGAAAGAGTATTTTCAGGCGACCGGCGGCGAAGTGGCAGTCGCCGCGCACAAGCCCTTCACCGGCGAGGGCCTCGTGCTCACCTCGCTGCTCAGCGTGCGCAACGAGGAGAAGCTCCGCGCCGCCATGCGCAAGTCCAAGGAGATCTTCAAGGACAAACAAATGGTCGAGACCTACAAGAAGGCCGGCATCACCGTCGATTACCGCGAGAGCGCCTACAAGGTCGGGACAGTGTCCGTCGACACGGTGGACGTGAAGTTCGAGAAGGACAAGAACCCCCTGGCCCAGCTCGGCCCCTTCGGCGACGCCATGGCCGAGCTCTCCATCAACCACATGGCCGTCTCCAAAGATCTCGCCGTCATTGGTTATGGCAAGGACGCGAAGAAGACCCTGGAGAGCTTCCTCGGCGGCAAGGTGACAGGCGGTCTCGACCAGGCGGCCGGCCCGGCGCGGGCCTTCCGCTTCGCCGTCAAGGACCCTGTCGGCATCCTCTACGTCGCCCCCGTCGAGGTCGCCAAACGCATCTCTCTCGGCGGCAAGAACCCCTTTGCAGAGAGCCTGAAAGACCTCGCCGGCACCACCGGAGCAGCCCTCTCGTTCACCGCCAAAGACGGAGTCTTCGAGATCATGCTCGACGTCCCCGCCGACCAGGCCAAGAACATCGCCCAGGGCCTCGCCCGCGCCAAGAGCCTGATGCCGCGCTGAGGCGCGGGTCCGGTCGCGGAAACGCTGGTGGAAACGGCGACGGTGATGCTGGTATCGTAGCCAGATTACTCCCCAGGCCGAGGCGGTATCGAGGCTGAGCCCGAAGCTGTCGGTCGGCGCCCGCGAAGGCGCGCGGAGCGGCCACGGGGATGCTGACGATGCTGGCACAGGAGAGGCGATGAACCTGCTTGATCTATGGCTCCACGGTGGAGAGACCTCGCTTTCGGTGCGGCGCTTCCAGGTCGAGGAGGCGATCTCCACCCTGTTCGAGGTGACGGTGACGGCGCTGTCGCCCAGCGAGCAGATCGGGCTGGAGTC
>Ga0163144_10022587_pt1 | contig 12459 bp, 8 predicted proteins | sample OliLak19BULKMAT1_FD_123175 | JGI IMG/M metagenome (GOLD analysis project Ga0163144, IMG submission 123175) | Freshwater microbial mat bacterial communities from Lake Vanda, McMurdo Dry Valleys, Antarctica - Oligotrophic Lake LV.19.BULKMAT1 | ecosystem: Environmental > Aquatic > Freshwater > Lake... | reverse complement strand
CGAACACGCGCCGCTTGGTCGGCAGCTCGAATCAGTTGTTCGCCGCGCTGCTGGCTCACTTGGCCGAGGTGGAGGCCCGCGGCGTCCATCGCACCCGCGCCTGCTCAAGCCTCTACACCTACTGCATCTACGAGCTCCGAATGTCCGAGGACGCGGCATTTCGCAGGGCTACCGCTGCCAAACTGGTAAAGCGCTTCCCGGCCTTGTTCGACGCTATCGCGAGCGGCGAGCTTCACCTGACGGGTTTATTGATGCTCGGACCGCACCTCACCGCGGCCAATCTGGTGGAGGTTTTGGCTCGGGCCAAGCACCGCACCAAGAAGGAAATAGCCGAGCTGGTTCGCGCCCTCAGTCCCCTGCCAGACGTTCCGCCGCGCATTCAGCCGCTCGGGCCCGCGCTGGCGCGTGCCTTAAGCCCGAACGCCACCCCTGGCTGGCAGGATTTCGTGGAGTCGATGGTACCGGTGCGAGAGCTGACGATCGGCGACCGGCCGCGAGACTGGGGCGGCAGCACCGCGCTGAGTGGGGTGCCGGAGGCGGACCTCTCGCCGCCTCCGCAGCTGCTCGAACACGCGCCAGCGCGACGCGCCTCTGCGCAAACGGCAGGCGCATCAGCGGCATCAGCGGCGTCAGCGGCGTCAGCGGCGTCAGCGGCGTCAGCGGCGTCAGCGGCATCAGCGGCGTCAGCGGCGTCAGCGGCGTCAGCAGCGTCAGCAGCGTCAGCAGCGTCAGCAGCGTCAGCAGCATCAGCAGCCCTGACGGGACCGCAGCGCTACGTGGTGCAGTTCACTACGACGGAACAATACGTGAAGCTCGTGGAGCGCGCTCAAGCGCTGCTGTCGAGCTCGCTCCCAAGCGCCGCGCTCGAAGAGCTTCACCTGCGCGCGATGCAGGCCCTGGTCGCTGAGCTCGAGAAACGCAAGTACGCCGTGACGCCAGCTCGTGAGCGCACGTCACACCCAGCCGCCGAGTCAGCCCAAGCTTTCGAGCAGGCACCAGCTTTCGAGCAACTCCCAGCCGCCGAGCAGCTCTCAGCCGCCGAGCAGCTCTCAGCCGCCGAGCAGCTTGAATCGCCCGCTCAGCGCGGTCGATACGTCCCTGCGGCCACGCGCCGCGCGGTTTTCGAGCGTGATCGCGGCCGCTGCAGTTTTGTCGATGCGTTTGGGCAGGCCTGCCGCGAGACACACTGCCTTGAGATTCACCATCTCAGAGCGTTTGGCCGCGGCGGCGGGCACACTCTATCCAATCTGACCCTGCGCTGCCGGGCACACAATACCCTTGCTGCTGAAGAGGACTTCGGGCGGGCGCTCATCGAGCGGAGACGCGGCTCGCCCAAGCACGAGCCATCGACTGTCTAAGGGCGCTGACTCTTAGCGGTCCCGAGAGCTTTGCCGGTGAGTGGAGGTGGGGTCTGCCCACCTACGCTCCGGTGTCGGCGACCGGGGACGTTCGCTTGGTCCTCGCGAAAGCCTCGCCGGAAACCAGGCTTGGCGGGCGGCCAGCTGAAAGATCTGGCTAAAGGTCATTGTCGGCCGGGGGTGACGCGAAGCCAGAAGAGGCCAACTCAAGTACAATGAGGGGCCATGGGCTACGATGGCGACCGCTTCGTTTGGGAGAACCGGCGAGTCCGCTCGGAGCACGTGTGCATCGGAGAGGTGCTGTACCAGCCGGGCGGAAGCTGCGGGCCGCGGGTTCAACGCGATTGGCAGCTGGTGTTCTTGCATTCAGGGCAGCTCAGCGCGGCCGTGGACGGCAAACAGAGGCGCCTTTCTCCGGGTCAAGTCGGGCTGTTTCTACCTGGCAAGAGCGAGGAGTTTTCGTTCTCGGAAACGCACGCGACGCATCATTCCTGGTGCGCCGTGACCCCTTCCCTGGTGCCGGGAACGCTGCGTCGCCTGCTGGAGAGCTCGCCCGAGAGCCAGGTCTGCAGCGAAGTGCAGACTCGGCTTCTGGCGGCCGGGGTGGCGCTCGATGGCACCGATTCGGAAGTGGCGCGAAGCGTCGTGGACCACATCGGGTTGGCATTGCTCTCTGCGTACGCCAAGGCGGGCACGGAGCACGCCGACGAAGGCGTCGTGGCCAAGGCCGCGCGCTACCTGGAACAGCACCTGTTCGAGGACGGCTGCCTCCAGAAAGCGCACCTGGCGGCCAATGTCTCGCGCAACACCTTAATCAATCGTTTTAGCAAAGAGCTTGGCATGACGCCTGCGCGCTACCTCTGGAAGAAGCGGGCAGAGCGAGGCATTGCCATGCTTAGCGAGACCGGGCACACCATCGGCGAGATCGCTTACGCTTGTGGCTTTCGGGATCCATTTCATTTCTCCCGGCTGGTGAAAGGACTGCAAGGCGTATCGCCGCAAAACCTGCGCCGGCAAATCTGGTCGACCGATCCGCAGGCTACGCCTTCCGTCAAGCCTCAGCGCTCGCAAACGGCGCGTGTCAATGCGCGTAAGCGTGCAACGCCTCGGTCCTAGCGCCTACGGAGCTTGCGCGAGAGCTTGGTTCGTGCCGAGCTCGCGCGCGGCTAGAGTGATTTGACGAAGTCCCAGATGAGTTTTCCACCGGTCGGCGGCCACCCGTGAGTGCTGCCGTCGTAACCCCCGAAGCTGTGCTCGCACCAGCGCAAAGGAGAAGCTGGCTTGCAGCCTTGGTAGTCGACGCAAGCGTCGTCCTCTACGCTTGGCTCTGCGTCGCGCTTCATGCGGATCTCATCGTGCATGCCGGCTAGCGGGGGCAGCGTCGTATCCATGCAACCGCTGCGCATCAGGTAGTGAGTCCGAGCAGTCACGCCACTCGCAAACGTGACGTGTGGGTCGTCGATGCCGTGAATCACGACCGCAGCCGGCGCACCTTTGCAGTTCTGACTCTCGGGCAGGCCGCCCGAAACCGGGCCGACCGCCAATAATTGGTCGCCGTAGCGACAGCCGAGGAGATTGGAAAAACTTGCGCCCGAGCTCGTCCCCGCCACGAACACCCGGCGCTCATCCACGCAATAGTTGGCTTTTAGCTCGCTCAGCACGTTCTCGAAAAACTTCGAGTTGTCCTCGCGCTCGGCGGCGGATTCCCAGCCGCCCTGCGTCGCGTCGAGCGGCTCACGCAGCGACTGCATGTAGACCAGCACCGCTTCACCTCCCATCACGCTCTGAAAGCCGGCGCAATCCCCAGCTTGGCAGTTCTGATGGTTGCGATTTCTTCCGTGAAAGGCAAAGCCGAGTGGATAGGGCTTGGCTGGATCATAAGTTGGGGGCAGAGAAACGCTGTAAAGGCCAGTGCGCGCGGCGACCGCCATCTGCCTCTCACCCGTGGGGCCCGCCGCTTTTCCGCAACCGGCGCTCGCCTTGGGTCCGCCGGCCCCAGCTCCGCCCGTCGCGCCCGCCGAACCTCCTCCGCCAGCTTGTGCGGGAAGGCTCCCACCCATGCCGACTCCTCCGCCTGCGACGCTTCCGCCCTGAGCGATGCCGCCGGAGGCCGCACCCGAGCTGCCCGGAGCACCGCCGCTGGCGGCTCCGCCTTGCTGCGCGCCGCCCACGCCTCCCGAGCTGCCCGGATCCTCCTGGCAACCAAGAAGAGTCCCACTCAACAAGACCAGTCCAAGCGAGCGCGCAGCCATCATCGATCGATGATGACCGAAGAGTCCCAGGTCGTAAACTCGCACCTTTCCTTAGCTGATGCAGCATGCAGCATGCGGCATGCAGCAGGCAGCTAGGGAGTCTCTGAGCGGATTATTGGGCGTGAGGCTGGAATAGTTGCGCCTCTCTGTCGGCCTTCGATTAGACCAAGTCTAGTGATCTCCACCGCCTTGCCGTATGGGCTTTCGAGCCGCGAAGAGGCTCCGCATTATTTCGATTGGATGGCGGCGCTCTTCGCCGAAGCGATTTCGGGAGACGTGCTGGATCACGGGGCCGGAACCGGAGCCCTCACAGCGCGGCTATTGCTTCGCGCCAGGCGTGTCGTGGCTCTAGAGCCGGACGGCGTGCTCCACGGGCTGCTCTGCGAGCGCTTTCAAGCGGAGCCCAGAGTAGAGGTGCTGCGCGGCACTATCGAAACTTTCCTGGAGCGCAGCGGCCCCAGCACGCTGGATGCCATCTTCTCTTCCAACGTGCTCGAGCACATCCAAGACGACGTCGATTGTCTCGAGTTACTTCGCACGGCGCTCAAGAAGGGCGGCGCCTTGGCTGTGTACGTGCCCGCCCGCCAGGAGCTTTTCGGCTCGCTCGACGAGAGTGTTGGCCACGTGCGTCGCTACTCGCGGAGTGAGCTCACGCGCAAATTGTCCTTGGCTGGCTTTAGGGTGGAGTGGGCGCAATATCGCAACCTGGCGGGGGTTCTGCCGTGGCTGTTCGCGGGACGAGTGCTTCGCAGTCGCGAATTGTCGAGCGGTAAGCTGCGTCTCTTTGACCGCTTCGTTTTCCCCATGTCGCAGCTGCTGGAAGCGCGCCTGCCCATGCCCTATGGCCTCAACCTGGCGGTCTTGGCGCGGCGGAAGTAACAGAGAACGCATATTCCCTTCCTTGATATTTTGGAACAAATGTTCTACTGTGATCGCAACGGGTGGGAATGCGACACAGAGATTGGACCCATGACAAATTCGACTCCAGCTAAGTTCCGTTTCCAAGGTCCCAGCTTGGGCACGTTGGCGTGGGTCTCTCTGCTGTTCTCCCTCACGGCTTGCAGCGACGGCGAAACCACTCCTGGGGCTAGCTCCGGCGGATCGGCGGGAGTCGGAGCCGGGAGTAGCGGAGGGAACGTGGGCAAGGGCGGCAGCGCCCAGGCTACCGGCGGAACATCTGGATGTGACCCGGGCGCCGCAGGCGCGGACGCGGACGGCGGTGCCCCGGACGGGATGGACGAAACGATCACGCGGGACATGGTGATCTACGGCTGCACTTCCGCGGGCATCATTGCGGCGGTGCAAGCGACGCAATTGGGCAAGACCTCGATTGTGGTGTGCCCGGAGGCGCACTTGGGCGGCCTCAGCGCCGGTGGGCTCGGCTGGACCGACAGCGGCGACAAGTCCGTGATTGGTGGCCTGAGCTTGGATTTCTATCAGCGAATCCAGCAGCACTACGCTGGCGCGGGCAGCACCGGCGCGAAGTGGACCTTCGAACCCAGCGCCGCAGAAGGCGTTTTCGAAGCCCTGGTCGCCGAGTTTCAGCTGGAGGTGAAGCGCAACGAGTGGCTCGATCGCGACAGCGGAGTCGTCATGGAAGGCGCACGCGTCAGCTCCATCACCACGTTGAGTGGCGCGCGCTACGCCGGAGAGGTCTTCATCGACGCCACCTACGAGGGCGACCTGATGGCGGCCGCGGGCGTTTCCTATCATGTAGGTCGCGAATCGAACGCTACCTACGGGGAGAGCATGAATGGCGTGCAGGCAGCGCGCGCCACCTCGCACCAGTTCGCCGGCAAAATTTCTCCGTATGTGGTGGCAGGAGATCCTACGAGCGGTCTGTTGCCGCGAATCAGTGCGGCGCCGCCAGGCGCAGACGGTTCGGCTGACAACCGAGTGCAGGCCTACAACTACCGCGTCTGCCTGACCAATGACCCAGCCAATCGCATCCCGTTCGCTGAGCCCGCAGGTTACGACCCCAAGCAGTATGGGCTGCTGCTTCGAACGCTACTAGCCGGCTCGCAGCACGTGTTTGGAAAGTTCGACGCCATCCCCAATCAGAAGACCGATACCAACAATAGCGGCTCGTTCAGCACCGACAACATCGGGTTCAACTACGCCTACCCTGACGCCTCCTACGAGGAGCGCGACGCGATTCTACTGGAGCATGCAACCTACCAGAAGGGCTACTTCTACTTCCTGACCAACGATCCAGCGGTCCCCGCGGATGTGCGCACCAAGATGGCGGCTTGGGGTCTGCCGAAGGACGAGTTTACGGACAACGCGGGCTGGCCACATCAGATCTACGTGCGCGAGGCGCGGCGCATGGTCAGCGATTTCGTAATGACCGAGATGCACCTCAGGCGCACGCAGCCCACCCCGGACACTATCGGCATGGGTTCCTACAACATGGATAGCCACCACACTCAGCGCTACGTGGTCAGCGACCCACAGGGCGACTACGTGCGCAACGAGGGAGACATTCAAGTCAACCCCGGCGGGCCCTATCCCATCTCCTACCGCGCGATCGTGCCAAAGAAGGCGGAAGCCGAAAACCTGATCGTGCCAGTGTGCCTATCCAGCTCGCACATTGCCTACGGCTCGATCCGGATGGAGCCGGTGTTCATGATTTTGGGTCAGTCTGCGGCCACTGCCGCCTCCTTAGCCATCGACGGGGGCGTTGCGGTCCAAGACATCGACTACGCGGACCTTCGGGCCCGGCTGCTTGCCGATGGGCAGGTGTTGGGCGTTGGCCCAGAGCCCGAGCCACTGCAAGGCGTGGTTGTCGACGACAGCCAGGCCGTACTGACCGGGGCCTGGACGGCGAGCAGCTCCGCGCAGCCCTTCGTGGGTGCCGGCTACCGCCACGACGGCGACACCGGGAAAGGCGCCAAGTCGGCGCGCTTCGTGGCCAGCTTGCCGCTAGCAGGCGTCTACGAGGTACGGCTGGCTTACAAGACGAATGCCAATCGAGCCACGAATGTGCCGGTGACGATCGAGCACTCCGCCGGTACCGCCAATCTTGTCGTGGATCAGCAGGCTGAGCCCACGGTGGATCAACTGTTTGCGGTGCTGGGAGACTTCGTTTTCGGCACCAGCGCAGCCGTCGTGATCTCGAACGCCGGCACCAACGGTCACGTGATCATCGATGCGGTTCAGTTCGTCGCGAAGTAGACAGTAAGTAGGCGGCCGCGCCCAGTCCGCTGCAAGTAACGAGCAGGACCCCGATCCCAAGACTGAGGCCGCGTGGCCAGAAACTGAACACCAGGCGGGCATCGGCGGCCTCGAGCGTCGTCGAAAGCGCGGCTTGGTGCGACTCCACCGGGCGCCCGTTCACGCTCCAACCGGGGTCGAAGTTTTGGTTGACGACCAGACGGTCACCAGGCCGCGCACCCGACACGTCAACCTCGACTCGATTGGGCGAGAAGTCAGTGATGGTCGTTCGGCCCATGCCGGAGAGCGTAAACGCCTCTCCTCGATACTGCTTGAAGCCTTTGCCGCGCGCGCCTTGACCGATAGGACGACCGTCGTCGGCCTTGGGCGCCCAGATGTTCAGGCTAGCGTGCATTGTGCACTGGAGCACGCCGACGCCTGCCAAAAGCGCAGGGACCGCCTCCGGCGCGTAGTCACGACGCTGGTACTGCAGGTCTCGCGGCACGCGCGCAAACTGCTGGAAGCCAGGCGCTTTAGCGACGGCCCGCGGACGCATCCAGAACGCACGCGTGAGCGGCGTGCTGGCTTCTCTTCCAATGTCGATAGCAAGCAGCAGGCAAGGAGCCATGAGCAGTAGCTCCAGTTGCGGCCTTCGAGGAGAACGAGCCAGGAGCCTCCCCAACCAGGCTGCGGCCGCCACCCCAAAGCACAGCACGGCCGGGTAAAGCCAACGTGTCGGTACATGCTGCGAGCGGAAGATGGAAACTTTGTGGAGCAACGTCCAGGGAGCAAAATCGTGGAAGGCTCCGAACCCCAGCACGAGCGCTAGAACCGCAGTGAGCTTGAGGGCTTGCTCTCGCTTGGGTGAGGGCCAAAACGCCCCCAGCACCAGCAGGGCGACGGGTGCCCAGCCGATGTAGATGCCGTACTCGTGCCAGCCCCATTGAGGGACGGGCGCTGGGCCCCCAACCAGCATGTCCCAGAACAGGCCTAGGTCGATGGCTTCGGTCGACGGCACGAGCCGTGGCCGCTCTCCGAAATCGGTCGCGACGGCGAACAGCTTGGGGGCTGAAAGGCCGACCGAGATGGCGCCGAAAACTGCGACCAACGCCAGCGGACGCAAAGAACGCTCGAGCGCCGACCGAGTAGCCGCGTAGACGCTCAAGAGCACCACGGCGTGCGGTAGTGGGTAGATACCGCCCGAATAGACCAGCATCGCCAGCGCACCCGAGCCCATCAAGAGCGACCCGACTTTGAAGCTCCAGCCCTTGTTGACCAGCACGCGCTCGAAGGCCCAGAAGACCCAGGGCAAATAACAGTACTGCAGGTGCCACAAGTGGCCAGTCGCAGCCTGCAGCGCGAAGCGACCATTCACGACGAACACCAAGCAGGCCAGCGTCCGCGCGACCGCGCTCCGCGTGAACTCGCCCGCGAGTAGCCATGTCCCGATGGCAGACACGAGCACCGTGCCCAAGAGCTCGACGCGCAGCGCGTGCCGCAGGTCTAGGAGCAAATACGCAGGCAGCCAGGGCGATACGAGGTTCGTGGCGCCCTGAACGTTGCCCCACTCGGAGAAGCCACCGCAGGCGTAGGGCATCCAGAGCGGCAACTGCCCAAAATCGAGCAGCGCCTTCACGGTCAACAGACGGTGCGCGCTCATCTCGTCCCAGTCGTGTCCCCCATACAGGTCGAGGTCCGCGAAGGTCGGCGAAAGCGCAATCGCGATGCTCAGGAGCACACTACCGAACCCCAACCATGGCAGCACCCGCTCGAGCCACGCGCCGCGCGCCACAATCAGAGATCGCCTCAGAGAAAGCCGCAGGTTTAACCAGAACCGCGCGAACAAGTCGCGCCACCTTACATCAGGGCGCGAGCCGCGCTATGAGAGAGCCAGAAAGTCGTCCCCTGCCGAAGGCCCGACCATGAGCGACCAGCGCCCCGGTATCATTCTGGATCGCGACGGCACACTGATCGACGTGGTCCGCGACGAGGAGACTGGCGTCGTTTCCGTGGCCTGGACGCCTTCACAACTGCGCTTTCTGCCGGGCGTGCTGTCGGGGCTCGGGCGGCTCAAGGCCGCCGGCTTCGGTTTCGCCATCGCGACCAATCAGCCAGGCCCGGCGAAGGGCCAGTTCAGCGTGGAAGCCGTGCATCGCACGCACCACGCGCTGGTCGCTGCGCTAGCCGAAGCCGGCATCGCCATCTCCAGCGTGGAGGTGTGCTGGCATCATCCAGAAGGCAGCCCTCACGGCGTGGCCGAATTGGCGGCCGCGTGCGACTGTCGGAAGCCGAAGCCAGGGCTCTTGCTCCGAGCCATCGCGAACGGCGGGTTCGAGCCCAGTCGCAGCTGGATGATCGGGGACAGCCCGACGGACGTGGAGGCAGCGCGGCACGCGGGGGTGCGCGCTGCCCTGGTGTTCGCGCAGAACCGCTGCGAGCTGTGTCCGCTCCGGAGCGGCTCGCCGGTCCTGCCAGACGTGGTGGCGCCGCGCTTCGACGAGGTCGCGCGGAGCATCCTCGCAAAGCCGCGGTCAGCGCTGGTGTCCTAGCGCGCCTCTTGGCCGACAGCGGGCCCCACAGCGCGCGGCCGAGCGCGCTCGAGGTATTCGAATAGCTCTCCACTCAATGCCAGGCCACCGGGAACAGCCGCGGGATCGAGCGGGGCACGCTCACCAGGATCCTTCGACAGGTCGAAGAGAGAAAGGTGACGCCCCTCTTCGACGTACACGAGCTTGAAGGGGTAACTTACTAGCGCCGCCATGTAAGCGTGCCCGTCGTCCACCGAGAAGCTTTCGCAGATAAAGCTGCTGCTTTCGTCAGGAAGCTTGCCGCGATGCAGGAGAGGCGTGAGGCTGCGACCCCGAAACTGGTCAAAAGTGTGCCGATCTCCCAGCACGCGCGCCAACGTCGGCGCTAGGTCGGTGAAGGTTACGGCGGCGGCGATGCGTTTGCCGGGGAGGCCGGGCACCCTGAGTAGTGCGGCCGTGCGCAGCTGTGGGTCGTGCAAGTTCGAACCGTGAAAGCGGTCGCCGTGCTCGCCGAAGGCTTCGCCGTGGTCGCCGGTGACCAGCAGCACGGTGTCGTCCCACGCTCCGCGTTCGCGCAGGGCATCGAACAGGCGACCCAGCTGGCTATCCACGTGCCAGATCTCGGCGTCGTAGCGTGCCTTTTCGTCAGTGCCGAACTGCGGAGCGCCTGGCGGCTGCTCATACCTGTAGTGGGGCTCGAACAGGTGCAGCCACAAGAAAAAGGGTCGCTTGGCTCGGTTCAGGTACCCAAGCGCCTTGTCGACTTGCTCGGCCGCCGGGAAGCCCCGCATCGTGCCACCGCTGTATTGGAGTTGGGTCGAAGTATCGTAGTGGCGAAAGCCGCGCTCGAAACCGGCGGACTCAGCCTGCGTGAAGGCCGAAAAGTCAGTCAAGACTGCGATGCTTTCGTAGCCACGAGCGCTGAGCAGCTCAGGCAGCCAGGGAGTATTGCGACCGATCCTGCGCATGCGCTTCTCTCGGGCTTGCGCCAGCCATTCGATTTCCGACGGCGCGTAGGAACTGAAGAGCGAAGCTATCGAGAGCCGCGTCATGGGCGCGGCGGCATACATACGCTCGAAAACCAGGGACTCCTTGCCGAGCTCACGTAGCCGCGGGGTGGTGTCGCGCTTGGAGCTCACGAACGAAGCGTGGTCGTGGCGGAGAGTCTCGATCGTCACGACCACGACGTTGAGATCCTTGAGCGACCCATGCGCTTGGGCGCCCCAACTCGGGCGCCGGGGCAGAGCGGCCTTGCCAGCGTCGCCACCCACACAATTGTTGTCGATGCCGTCACCCGAAACTTCAGCGGCGCCTGGATGAATGCTCGCGTTCCACGGAGCGCAGTCGCCGCCACCGAGAAAGCTGGAATAGCCATCGCCGTCCACGTCGCTCAGTTTCTGCCCCAAAGCAACGACGTAGCGGGGCCAGGCACCGTACGTCGCAACCAGGGTGGGCGCGCGCTCACTGGCCAGCAGAAACGCGCTGCAGGTCAACACGGAAGCCGCCAAGAAACCCCACAGCGCAGTAGCGCTCCGACTGCGAACCCAGGCGGAGCCGTCGCAGATGGCAAAGCAGACGGCGAACGCCAACGGCGCGATCCAAAGCCGGCCGTCCAGCTGCAGTAGCCCGTGATAGCTGGCTCGAAAGAAGAGGCTCGCTGCCAGAGCCGAAAGCACTGCTCCCAGCGCGAGTGCCGGCTTTCGCCAGCGTTCGGGCCGGCGCTGCACGCTGCGCGCCGTTGCCCAGCCCAATAGCCCACTAAGCAGTCCCGCCGCGCACGTACCCAGCACCACCAGCACTGCCCCAAGCTCGACGTTTCTGAAGCTCGAAGCCTGCAACGCCAGCACGTAAACCGAAACCGCAAAGAGCGGCGCGGCAATCAGCACGCCCGAAAGCTCATTGCCCCGCTCGGCGCGCAGCTCCCGCGCGAATTGACCGACACTGCGAGCCTCTAGCGTGGTTTGGAGCAACCCACCGAGGCTGAGCGAGACCAATACTGCCGGCCCAGCCAGCAGACCGACACCCCAAATCATACACAGCAGCGCTTCACTAACGCTCACACGGAGCGCGGCCCAAGCGCCCAACATGCTTTCGACCAACACAGCTGCGCTGACGGATAGAGTCGCCACGTTCAGGCTTCCGAAAGCGCGGCTCCTCACGAGCACGTTACTACCCCAACTTCGCCGCGCAGCGCTACCGCACAGGCCGAACGGCTACTGGCACGGGGACCATGGGTCCGGGCGCGTTCTGACTGAGTGGTCCTAGCGGCGCGTGCCTGAATGCTGTCTCTCCCGTAGCCGTGCCCGTTCCGTTTCCGTGCCCGAAATCCTGACGGCTCCGGCCCGTTCTCTCCTTGGGAGGCCGAGGTTACTGGCGCGGGCCAAAGGCCCGCGCGCGCCGCGCGCAGGCTGACCTTTAGCCCCATCTTTCAGTGCCCGCCCGCCAAACCTGGTTTCTGGCGGGGCTTTCGCGAGGACCAAGCGAACGTCCCCGGTCGCCGACACCGGAGCGTACCTGGGTAGACCCCAGCCCCAGTCCTCCACTCCACCGGCAAAGCTCTCGGGATCACCTAAGAGTCAGCGCTCTTGGACAGCCGATGGCTCGTGCTTGGGCGAGCCGCGGCTCCGCTCGATGAGCGCCCGCCCGAAGTCCTCTTCAGCAGCAAGCGTATTGTGTGCCCGGCAGCGCAGGGTCAGATTGGAGAGAGTGTGCCCGCCGCCGCGACCAAACGCTATGAGATGGTGAATCTCAAGGCAGTGTGTCTCGCGGCAGGCCTGCCGCAAACCATCGACATAACTGCAGCGCCCGCGATCACGCTCGAAAACCGTGCGGCGCGTGGCCGCAGGGACGTATCGACCGCGCTGAGCGGGCAATTCAAGCTGCTCGGCGGCTGTGAGCGAATCGAAATCTGGTGCCTGCTCGAAAGCTGGTGCCTGCTCGGAGGTAGGGGCTGACTCGGCGGCTGGGCGTGACGTGCGCTCACAAGCTGGCGTGGTCACGGCGTACTTACGTTTCTCCAGCTCAGCGACCAGGGCCTGCATCGCGCGCAAGAAGCTCTTCGAGCGCGGCGCTTGGGAGCGAGCTCGACAGCAGCGCTTGAGCGAGCTCGACAGCAGCGCTTGAGCGAGCTCGACAGCAGCGCTTGAGCGAGCTCGACAGCAGCGCTTG
>Ga0163144_10022586_pt1 | contig 12459 bp, 9 predicted proteins | sample OliLak19BULKMAT1_FD_123175 | JGI IMG/M metagenome (GOLD analysis project Ga0163144, IMG submission 123175) | Freshwater microbial mat bacterial communities from Lake Vanda, McMurdo Dry Valleys, Antarctica - Oligotrophic Lake LV.19.BULKMAT1 | ecosystem: Environmental > Aquatic > Freshwater > Lake... | reverse complement strand
GCCGCGGGCGAGTCACCGGCCTGGGTGTTCGAGGTCGGGTTGGACACCGCGCCGTGGGTATCCCGCTTCTTCGAGGCGCACGATCGATTCCGCACCGCCGCCGATGCCCAGGTCCGGCCCCTGTTGCACCAACGGGCACTCCGCCAGGGCCGGCGGGCAGTGGATCGCTCCTACGCCTATGACCATGCGCGCCGTCGCGTCAGCTCCGGCGATAGTCCCAGCGCTGCGCGCGCGGTGTCGGCGTTGTCGCTCCCGCTGCCGGCTGGCGCTCGCGACGCGTTAACGGCCCTGTGGTACCTGCGCACGCTGCCAGTCGCGCCTGGGTATGCCCTGACACTGCCGCTGAACGAGGCGGGACGAAACCTGACGTTGAACCTCACCGTGCCGGCCAGGGAAACCATTGAGATGGGCGGTGCGTCGGTGCCGGCCTTGCGGGTGGAGCCGCGATTCTCCGCTCGCGTGCAGCGGCGACAGCCCATCGCGGCGACGGTCTGGTTGAGCGACGATGAGCGGCGAGTGCCCTTGATGGTGGAAGTGGCCGCCGGGTTCGGCCGCGTCCGGTTGAAGCTAGTAGACTATCGTCCGTGATCGAGACGCGGGGACTCGGGAAGATTTACGGCCGTGGGCTGTATGCCCTGCGCAACCTGAATCTCACGATCGACAAAGGCGAGTTCGTGTTCCTCACCGGGCCCAGCGGCGCCGGCAAGAGCACGCTGCTGCGGTTGCTGCTGATGCAGGAAAAGCCCACCGCAGGGGAAGTGGTGGTCGCCGGTCGCACGCTCTCGCGCCTGACCCGTCATGAAGTGCAGGCCTATCGTCGCACCGTCGGTTTTGTCTTTCAGGACTTCAAGCTGATCACGACCAAGACCGTGTTCGAGAACGTGTCGTTCACGTTGCACGTGCTTGGCCTGCCGATCGAGCAGCAGCGGCGCCGCACCTACCAGGTGCTGAAGTGGGTCGGCTTGCAGCATCGCCTGAACTCGTTGCCTGAGGAACTGTCGGGTGGAGAACAGCAGCGGGTCGCGATTGCTCGCGCGCTCGTCAACGAACCCAGTCTCATTCTGGCAGACGAGCCGACCGGCAACCTCGATCCCGAGCTGTCGCTCGAGATCATGAACCTGTTCCGCGACATCAACGCCAGCGGCACCACGGTCGTCGTGGCCACGCACAACCGCGAGCTCATCAAGTGGGTGGGCCGTCGCGTCGTGCAACTCGAACACGGCCAGTTGGCCTCGCCAACGGAGCCGCCGACATGAGCGTTGTCGGCTATGCCTTTGAAGAAGCCTGGGCGAGCATTCGTCGCGCCGGACGGTCGGCGGCGGTGTCGATTGGCACGATTGCCATTGCCTTCCTGACGCTGGGCGGATTTCTGCTGCTGTCGGTGAACGGGCAAGGCGTGCTGGACCGCTGGCTGGAGTCGGCCGAGGTGTCGGTTTATCTGGACGACGATCTGGCCGACGAATTGCGGACTGTTCTCGAGGTATATGTCCGGCAGCAGCCGGCCGTGGCGTCAGTGGAGTACGTATCGAAGGCGCGAGCGTTGGAGCGGTTCCGCGCGGACTTTCCCGAGCTGCTTGATGTCACCACCTCAGTGGGGCCGCTGCCATTTCCTGCGGTGTTGGAGGTTCGTCTTCGGCCCGAGGCCACCGGTGGCGCCAACCTGGACGACCTGATTACCGCGCTGGCGGGCCGGGAGGGCGTGGCCGATGTTCGTTACGACCGGCGCTGGCTGACGCGTCTCATGGGCATTGTCGCCACGGCACGGATCGCGGCGGCGTTGATCGCCGGGGTCCTGATGCTGGGGGCCGCCTTCACGGTCGCGGCCGTCGTCCGGCTGTCGCTTCATGCCCGGCGGAACGAAGTCGACATCATGCAACTGGTGGGGGCGCCGTTCAGCTACATTCGCGGTCCCTTTATCGTCGAAGGACTGCTGCTGGGGGGAACGGGCGCGGCTGTCGCGCTGTTGGCGATCAGCGCCATCTACTCGGGCGTGTCGCAATGGTTGCCACCGGAGGTGCAGTTCCTCGGCGTCAGGGAAGGCCTCATCATGTTGCTCGGTGGCGTGGGCGTTGGGGCGGCGGCCGGCACGGTGGCGTCACGGTCGGCAATATGAGCGAGGGGTCAAATTGAAACGGGACGTCTCCGAATGTCGCCCCGTTGACACAACCCGCCGAACCTCCTACACTGAAATTCATCCAATATGCCGAGGGCGAGGAACAGAATCCCGCGCTTTCTGATGGACAGTGCCGTGACGGCCAGTGTGTCGGCGCTCTCCGAGTTTTATCGCGAAGAGTTTCTCAAGCATCATCGATGCTTGCAGGAACAGCGCGAGTATTTCAGCGCCCAGGCGATCAACCGCGCCGAAGCCGCCCTCCTCAAAACCATCGCCGAGGTCGATCGGCTTTCTGAAGCCGCCGACGCCGATCAAGTCATCGCCCAACTACTCCGCGAGTTCGACATCGTGACTGGCTTGTCCGGTTGGTCCGATCCGCATAAGGTCCACTGACGGCTCCACTCTCCACGCTCAAACAAGACCTCAACGCGATTGTCCGCGCCGGCGTCGATGCGGTCAGTGCCTCGCGCGTGATCGCGCGCGCGTGGGCCGATGCCTCGCTGTCCGAGGTGCTGACGACGCGCCCCTTGCACCTGGTCGCCGTCGGCAAGGCGGCTGGCCCCATGGCGGCGGCGTTCGTGGCGGTTCCGCAGTTGTCGATTCGACAGGCCGTCGCCATCGGGACGCACCTCGACGAGGCCCTGCCCGTCCACGTTGAATGGATCGAGTCGAGCCACCCGTTTCCAGACCCGCGGAGCGAGACCGCCGGGCGGCGGGCTCTGGCTGTGGCGCAGAGTGTTCACTCAGGCGAGGTGCTGGTCATCTTGCTGTCGGGCGGCGCCTCGGCACTGATGGCATCGCCGGTCGACGGCATCACGCTTGCGGACAAGGTGGCCACGACGCGGTTGATGATGAATGCCGGCGCCGATATCCATGCCCTGAACACCGTGCGGCGGCACCTGTCGAACGTGAAGGGCGGCCGGCTGGCCGGTGCCTGTATCGGCACGACGATAACGCTGGCGCTGTCGGATGTGGTGGGCGACGACCTGAACGCCATCGGCTCGGGTCCTGGCGTCGCCGACAACACGACCTGGCACGATGCGGCCGCGGCCCTCGAACGGTTTGGCGGTCACGAGCACCTGGCATCGGTTCGGGCGGTGATTCAGCGCGGTCTCGACGGCGCGCTCCCCGACACGCCCAAGGCCGGGCATCCGTCGCTCGGGCGAGCGACCGCGCGCGTGATTGGAGGCCGGCTCGAAGCCATGGCTGGCGCTCGCATGGCGGCCGAGGCGCGTGGCTACACCGTCCTGACGATCGACGAGCCCGTCGTCGGCGAGGCGAGCGTGGCGGGTCCGCCGTGGTTGCAGCGAGTTCAGGCCATGGCGCGCGAGACGGCGAAGCCGGTGTGCGTCATCTCCGGTGGCGAGACCACGGTCCGCGTGACTGGGGATGGCTTGGGCGGCCGCAATCTCGAGTTCGTGTTGTCGATTGCCGAGGCGCTGGATGCCGGCCCGACGCATGCGGGGCTCCACTTCGCCGCGGCGAGCATCGGGACGGATGGCATTGATGGCTCGTCAGGGGTGGCCGGGGCGATTGTCGACTCGACCACCATGGCGCGCGCGGCTCAGGCCGGCCTCAAGTTGCCGGGCCATTATCTTGCGTCCAACAATTCGCTCGCGTTCTTTGCGCCCCTGGACGATGTGATCCGGCTCGGGCGGACCAATACCAATGTCGGCGACTTACAAGTGATCGTGATCCATGAATCGTGAAGACCTCCTCCGCCAGATGCGCGCCAAAGTGCCTCATCCGGCGACCGCGCGCGAGCTGCTCAGCGTGCTCCGCATCGCCAAGGACGACCGCGTCGAGTTCAAGCGCTTCCTGCGCCATTTCGTCAACGACGGCGACCTCGTGCTGATCAAGGGCAAGCTGTACGGCATGCCCGATCGCATGGATCTGGTGGTCGGCAAGCTCGACGGCCATTCCTCAGGCATTGGCTTCGTCACTCCGGAACGGCCGATTGAGGGACTGACGCGCGACATCTTCGTCGCCGCGCATAACTTGCAGGAGGCTCTTCACGGCGACCGAGTCGTCGTTCGCATTGAGCGCTATCGCGAAGACGGCCGGGCCGAAGGCAAAATCGTCCAGGTGCTCGAGCGTGCGTCGAGCAGCGTCGTCGGGCGCTTCGACGTCGACCCGACGGGCCTGACGTTCGTGGTGCCCTTCGACAAGCGCCTGACCGCCGAAGTGCAGATTCCGCGCGGCGAGACGATGGACGCGGAAGCGGGGCAGATGGTGACGGTCACCATTACGCGGTGGCCGACGCCGTCGCGCGGGCCAGCCGGCAAGGTCACCGAGATCCTTGGCGACATCAACGATCCTGGTGTCGACACCGAAATCATCCTGCGCAAACACGGCATTCCCGACGAGCACACGCCCGAAGCGGTGGCCGAGGCCAGCCGCATTGGCGGCGCCGTGCGCGACCAGGACCTGGCGGGCCGCACCGACTTCCGCGACCGTACCGTGGTGACCATTGACGGCGAACACGCGCGCGACTTCGATGATGCGATCTCGATTGAACGGCTGGCGAACGGCAACTATTGGCTCGGCGTGCATATTGCTGACGTGTCGCACTACGTGCGCGACGGCTCGGCTCTGGATGCCGAGGCGTACGATCGCAGTACCTCGGTGTATTTCCCGGAGCGGGCCATTCACATGTTCCCGTCGGAGCTCTCGACCGGCCTGTGCAGCCTCAACCCGCATGTCGATCGCCTGGTGCAGTCGTGCCTGATGGAAGTAACCGGCAACGGCCAGGTGGTGCGCCACGAGATGCACGACGGCATTATCCGCAGCGACGCGCGGATGACGTATACCTCGGTGAATGCCATCCTGACCGACCGCGATCCGGACACCCTCGCGAAGCATGAACCGCTGGTGCCGATGTTCGAGCTGATGCGGGATCTCTTCGAGATTCTCAATCGCCGCCGCCGTCGGCGTGGCTCGGTGGACTTTGACCTGCCTGAAGCGCAAGTCGTGCTCGACGAAGACGGCTTCATCGCGAACATCATCGCGTCGGAGCGCAACGTCGCGCACCGGCTGATCGAGGAGTTCATGCTGCTGGCCAACGAGACGGTGGCCGGACACCTCGAGTCGCATGGCATGCCGTCGTTGTATCGCATTCACGAGGCGCCGGATCCCCTGAAGGTGATGCAGTTCGAAGAGTTCGTGAGCGCGTTCGGGTTCAGCCTGGGTTCGACCGATGGCAACGTCAAGCCGATGCACTTCCAGAAGCTGGTGGATAAGATCCGGGGCAACCCCGCCGAGCGGCCGATCGCCTTCCTGATGCTGCGGACCATGCAGAAGGCCCGCTACGATCCCACCAACGTCGGTCACTTCGGCCTGGCCGCGGAAACCTACACGCACTTCACGTCGCCAATCCGTCGCTATCCCGATTTGATCGTCCATCGAATGCTGCGCGAGCTGCGCCAGACCCCCCTTCGCCAAGGCCACGGCGGGCAAGCCAGCATCAGTGACGAGCGGCGGGCGGAGCTGGAGGAGGATCTGCCGGAAGTCGGCCGCCACACCTCAGAAATGGAGCGCCGCGCCGCCGAGGCCGAGCGCGAGATTCTGCAGTGGAAGAAGGTCCGCTTCATGGCCGACAAGGTGGGGGATGCGTTTGACGGCTACATCACCGGGGTGGCGCCGTTCGGCATGTTCATCGAGCTGGTCGACCACTACGTCGAAGGCCTGGTCCACGTGACCACGATGGCGGATGACTACTACCGCTATCGGGAGACGCAGCACGCCCTGTTCGGCGAGAACAGCAAGAAGCTGTATCGACTGGGCGATCGGGTCCGCGTGCAGATCATCAAGGTCGATATGGAGCGCCGGCAGATCGACCTGGGGCTCGAGGACGTGCTGGAGAAGATTCGCAAGGACCACCGCAGCCGCGGCCCCATGCGCAGCTCGGCGCGGCCGAAGAAAGAGCAGCGGAAGAGCACGCCTGAGGAGAGCCGCCGGCGCAAGCCGCAGCGCCCCGGCAAGGCCGAGCGCAAGACCAGGAAGCGGCGATGACCAACCTGGTCGTCGGGACCGCCGGTCACATCGACCACGGCAAGAGCACGCTGGTGCTGGCGTTGACCGGCATCGACCCCGATCGCCTGAAGGAAGAGAAGGCGCGCGGGATCACCATTGAGCTGGGGTTCGCGCACACCACCATCGGCGAGACGCGAGTGGCGCTGGTCGATGTGCCGGGGCACGAGCGCTTCGTGCGGACCATGCTCGCCGGCGTCGGTGGCATCGACTGCGTGCTGCTGATTGTCGCGGCCGACGAATCGGTGATGCCGCAGACGCGCGAGCACTTCGAGATCTGCCGTCTCTTGCGGATCCCCAGGGGCATCGTGGTCCTCACCAAGGCCGATCTTGCGGATGCCGGGACGCGCGCGCTGGTGCGGCAGGAGGTGGCCGAGCTGGTCAAGGGATCGTTTCTCGAGGCCGCCGACGTGATCGAGGTGTCGGCGAATACTGGCGAAGGGATGGAGACGCTACGCGCCGCCATCGCCGCGCAGGCCGCGCGGGTCAGCCAGCGGCCGGTCGAGAGTGCGCCGCGTTTGCCGGTCGATCGCGTGTTCACCATGAAGGGCTTCGGCACCGTCATCACCGGGACCTTGGTGTCGGGACGGATTCAGGTCGACGACGAGCTGAGGCTGCAGCCAGTGGGGCGGCTGGTGAAAGTGCGTGGCATCCAGGTGCATGGCGCCGCGGCGAATGCCGCATCTGCAGGGCAGCGGGCCGCGATCAATCTGGGCGGCGTGGAGGTGGCGCAGGTCGACCGCGGCGCGACCCTGGCCGCGGCGGGTACCCTGAGCGTGACCCGCCGTGTTGACGTCGTGCTCGATCTGCTCGCGTCGAGCAAGCCCTTGAAGCAGGGCGCGCGCGTCCGCGTGCACAACGGCACGGCCGAAATTCTGGCCCGCGTCTCAATCGCCGGTAGCGAGGTGGAGATACCAGCCGGCGCCCGGGCGATGGCGCGCTTGCGCCTTGAGACGCCCGCCGTCCTGACCCGCGGCGACCGCTTCATCATTCGCGCCTATTCGCCGCCGGTGACCATTGGCGGCGGCATCGTCCTCGACCCCGCGCCGACCCGGCCTGGCGTTCGCTCCGCCGATGGACTGGCCAGTGTGTTGGCCCTGGATGTCGCGATTGAGAAAGATGCCGACGCCATTGCCGCCATGGTGGCGGCAGCGGGTCTGGCGGGCCTACCGCGCGAGGCGATCACCAGCCGGGGCGGTGTCGCGCCGGTCGCGGTCGGTGCCACACTTGATGCACTGGCCACCAAGGGCGTGGTGGTCGTCGGCGAGCGCATCGTCGCCGCCCATCATCTGGCTCGGGCGTCCGACCTGCTGGTCAAGCTGGTGACGGCATTTCACCGCACGCAGCCCCTGAGCGACGGCCTGCCGCGCGAGGAGGCGCGCGAGCGCGGGTTCACGTCCACGCGGGTCGACGTGGCGGTGTTCGAGAGGGTGGTCGAGGACTTGAAGAAGGCGAAGACGCTGGTCGGCAGCGATCGCCTGGCGCTCAGCACGCACCGCGTCGCCGCGAGCGGCGAGGATGCCCGTCTCAGGGTTGCGGTCGCGGCCGCCTATCAATCGGCTGGACTCAAACCGCCAGACGCCGCAGCGGTGCAGGCGGCTGCCGGCGCACCGACCGCGGCGGTCGAGAAGATCACCGCGCTACTCCTGCGTGAGAAGGTCCTGGTTCGTCTGGAGACGGTGGTGTTTCACGCTGACGCGCTGAAGGTGTTGAAGGACGAGATCCGCGCGCTGAAGACAGCGACGGCCGATGGCAAGGCCACGGTTGACGTGGCGGCGTTCAAGGATCGATATGGGATCTCGCGGAAGTTCGCAATCCCGCTGCTCGAGTATCTCGATCGGGAGCGCGTGACCAGGCGAGCGGGCGACGCCCGCCTCGTCATCTAGCGATTACTTGTCGTCGGGACTCTCTTGCTTCATCCCGCTCTTGAAATTCTTGATGCCGGCGCCGATGCCCTTGCCGAGTTCGGGCAGCCGGTTGGCGCCAAAAATGAGGATCACGATGGCCAGAATGATGAGCATCTCTGGCATTCCGATGGGGCCGAACAAACCAAGCATGAAAGCTCCTTGGATCGCGAAACACAGCGACCACAGATTGATTGTAACCTACATCCCGTGTCAGCCGCCCGCCACGGCCGCTGAGACCGGTTGTCACCCTTAGGCGTCAAAAGGGTATGGCGTTGGGTTTGCACTTGTCAGCCCCGATCCCCTCGGTCAGAATGGCCAAGGGTTAACAGCCTCATTCATGGCCGAGCTCACACCGCGACCAGTCACAGACTCCCGTTCGGTGCCGCTGTCGATAACGGGCCGGCCGGTCGAACTGCGTTTCGCCATCGCCGAGCGTCGCTCGGGCATGGGAGTCGGTGCGTCCATCGTGGCACACATGGCCGTCGCCCTGGTCATCTTGTTGGCCATCCGTTTTGCCCCACAGCCAAGCGCGGCTGAATTCCTTCCCGACACTCCCATCAACGATATCGTCTGGCTGGCCGTTGAAGGTCCCGGCGGTGGCGGCGGTGGCGGTGGCAACAAGGCGCCCGAGCCGCCTCGCAAGGCCGAGCTGCCAGGCAAAGACAAGATCACGGTGCCCGTGGAGAAGACACCCACGCCGACGCCCGAGCCGCCCAAGCCGACGCCGCCTCCGGCGGAGCTGTTGATTCCGGCGCAGACGATGGCGGCGGCTGAGCAGACGCTGCCGGGTGTCATCCAGCCGAGTGCGCCTGCGGTCAGCGAGTCGCTGGGGGCCGGTACGGGCGGCGGCGCCGGCACCGGCGCTGGCCAAGGCATTGGGGCAGGGCAGGGATCTGGCCTCGGAGCCGGTACCGGTGGAGGCACCGGCGGCGGTGCGTATCGTCCGGGTGCCGGCATCACGCTGCCGGTCGTCCTGCGCGAGGTCAAGCCGGCCTACACGGCCGACGCCATGCGCGCCAAGGTCCAGGGCTCGGTGTGGCTGGAGTGCATCGTCATGCCAGACGGCTCCGTCGGCGAGGTCAAGGTGACGCGCTCGCTCGACCCGATCTTCGGCCTGGATCAGGAAGCCATCAAGGCCGCCAAGATGTGGCGGTTCAGGCCCGGCATGCGGCAGGGCGAGCCGGTGCCGGTGATCATCACGATTGAGCTGACCTTCACGCTTCGCTAACCAATGCGCAAGTCAGGTACCATTAGGCTGCTTGACTACGGTTGCCACGCCCAATTCCACGCTCGTCGCTGAAGTCGCGCGACGCCGCACGTTTGCCATCATCAGCCACCCGGACGCCGGCAAGACGACGCTGACCGAGAAGCTGTTGCTGTACGCCGGGGCCATCGAGTTGGCCGGCGCGGTGCGCGGCCGCAAGTCCGAGCGCGCGGTGGTGTCGGACTGGATGGACATCGAGCGCGAGCGCGGTATTTCGGTGACCTCCGCAGCGGTCGAGTTCGACATCGGCGAGCACCATCTCACGTTGCTCGATACGCCTGGCCACAAGGACTTCAGCGAAGATACCTACCGCACGCTGTTTGCCGTCGATGGCGTGGTGATGGTCATCGACGCAGCGAAGGGGATCGAGGCGCAAACGCGCAAGCTGTTTGAGGTCTGCAAGCTGCGACGGCTGCCGGTGCTCACCTTCATCAACAAGCTCGATCAGCCATCCCGCGATCCGTTCGATCTGCTCGATGAGATCGAGCGCGTGCTCGGCATTCATGCCGTGCCCATGAACTGGCCTATCGGCAGTGGCGATCGGTTCCGCGGCGTCTTCGATCTCAAGAATGCGATCGTGCACTTCTACGAGCGGAAGGGCCGCGCGCAGGAGGCGCCGGTCCAGGTCTCGTCGGCCCACGACCCGCGGCTGGCGGCGTTGCTGGGGCAGGAGCCGTGGCAGCACTTGATTGACGAGACGTCACTGGTCAGCGGTGCCGGCACCTCGTTCGATCATCAGGCCTATCTGGATTTCAAGCACACGCCGGTGTTCTTCGGTAGTGCCTTGTCGAACTTCGGCCTCGAGCCGTTTCTCAAGGCGCTGACAGACCTGGCCCCGCCGCCGCGGGCGCGCCTGAGCGACCAGGGGATGATCCCGCCCGAGTCGCCACACTTCAGTGGGTTCGTCTTCAAGATCCAGGCGAACATGAACCGGCGCCATCGTGATCGCGTCGCCTTCCTGCGGGTCTGCTCGGGGGTGTTCGAGAAAGACATGGTGATTACGAACGCGCGGCAGGGCGCGGAGATCCGCGCCTCGCGGCCGTACCGTTTCTTTGGCGGCAATCGCGAGACCATCGAGCGGGCCTATCCTGGAGACGTCGTTGGCCTCGTGAACCCGGGCCAGTTCGGCATCGGCGACACGCTGTACCACGGCTTCGCGCTGAAGTACCCAGCCATCCCACGCTTCCCGGCCGAACACTTCGGCATCGCCCGGCTTCGCGACGTGCGCTTCAAGCAGTTCGACGATGGCATTCGGCAGTTGGAGGAGGAGGGCCTGATGCAGGTGCTCTATCCGACGGTGGGGCGCCGCGAGCCGATTCTCGGCACGGTTGGTCCGCTGCAGCTGGAAGTATTGAAGGCGCGGCTCGAGAACGAATACAACGTCGTCTGCGACGTCGACTCGTTACCCTACAAGGCGGCGCGGTGGGTGGTGGGGCCGTCGGACAAGATCGCGGCGATCTCGGCGTCAACCGCCGGCACCCGCAGCGCCAGCGACCGCGAGGGCCGGCCGATGATTCTGTTTGAGTCGGAGTGGGCGCTGGAGTATTGCGAACGAAATAATCCGGGCGTGCAGTTGCTGGCGGTGATGCCGTAGGGCGCCACAGAAGTCCTGGGGACTTGGGGACTTGGGGGGCTTGAGGTCTTGGGGCCTCTCCCTCTCCAACAAAGAAACGGCCCGGTAGGGAAGTCCCCACCGGGCCAGAAAATCACCAATTCGCGAGATCGCGAGATCTCGAAATCAGCGTTAGTACATGCCGCCCATACCGCCGCCGCCGCCCATGCCGCCACCGCCGCCGCCTGATTCCTTCTTCTCTTCCGGAATGTCGCAAATCAGCGCTTCCGTGGTGAGCAGGAGGGAGGCGATCGACGAGGCGTTCTGCAGCGCATTGCGGACGACCTTCGCGGGGTCGATGACGCCGGCCTTGACCAGGTCTTCGAACACTTCGGTCGCGGCGTTGAAGCCTTCGTCGCCCTTGCCGTCCTTGACCTGGGCCACGATGATCGAGCCTTCGAGGCCGGCGTTGGTCGCGATCCAACGGCAAGGCTCTTCGATGGCGCGGCGGATGATCTGGACGCCGATCTTCTGGTCGCCTTCGAGCTTCAGGCCGTCGAGCGCCTTGCTGGCGCGAATCAGGGCCACGCCGCCGCCGGGGACGATGCCCTCTTCGACGGCGGCCTTGGTGGCGTGCATCGCGTCTTCAACGCGTGCCTTCTTTTCCTTCATCTCGGTTTCGGTGGCCGCACCGACCTTGATGACGGCGACGCCGCCGACCAGCTTCGCCAGGCGTTCCTGGAGCTTCTCGCGGTCGTAGTCGGACGAGGTCTCTTCCACCTGGACGCGAATCTGCTTCACGCGGCCTTCGATGGCCTTGCTGTCGCCAGCGCCCTCGACGATCGTCGTGTTGTCCTTGTCGATGGTGACCTTCTTGGCCTTGCCGAGGTCTTCGAGCTTGATGTTCTCGAGCTTGACGCCGAGGTCCTCGGTGATGGCGTTGCCACCGGTCAGGATCGCGATGTCTTCGAGCATCGCCTTGCGGCGGTCACCGAAGCCCGGGGCCTTGACGGCCGCCGCCTGCAGCGTGCCACGCAGCTTGTTGACGACGAGGGTCGCCAGCGCTTCGCCTTCGATGTCTTCGGCGATGATCAACAGCGGACGGCCGAGACGGGCCACCTGCTCGAGGACGGGGAGCAGGTCCTTCATCGAGCTGATCTTCTTTTCGTGGATCAGGATGACGGGGTTCTCGAGCACCACTTCCATGCGCTCGGGGTCGGTCACGAAGTAGGGCGACAGGTAGCCGCGGTCGAACTGCATGCCTTCGACCACGTCGAGCGTCGTCTCGAGCGTCTTGGCTTCTTCAACCGTGATGACGCCGTCCTTGCCGACCTTCTCCATTGCTTCCGCGATGATCTTGCCGATGGTCTCGTCGCCGTTGGCGGAGATCATGCCGACCTGGGCAATCATGTTGCCCTTGACCGGCTTCGCCATCTTCTTGATTTCGGCGGTGATCGCTTCGACTGACTTTTCGATGCCGCGCTTCAGTTCCATCGGGTTCGCGCCGGCCACCACGTTGCGGGCGCCTTCACGATAGATGGCCTGGGCGAGCACCGTGGCCGTGGTCGTGCCGTCGCCGGCCGTGTCCGAGGTC
>Ga0163144_10022585_pt1 | contig 12460 bp, 9 predicted proteins | sample OliLak19BULKMAT1_FD_123175 | JGI IMG/M metagenome (GOLD analysis project Ga0163144, IMG submission 123175) | Freshwater microbial mat bacterial communities from Lake Vanda, McMurdo Dry Valleys, Antarctica - Oligotrophic Lake LV.19.BULKMAT1 | ecosystem: Environmental > Aquatic > Freshwater > Lake... | reverse complement strand
TGCGTTTCCTGAAATCGCAGTTGAAAAATAATTTTTCGGTGACGGAGGCCAGTGATGGCAAGCAAGCCGTCGAGAAAGCTCTGGAGACGCTTCCTGACATTATTCTATTGGACATGAATATGCCGGAGAAAGACGGGTTGCAGGTCTGCCGCGAACTGCGCCAGGAAGATAGCACGCGGAATATTCCAATCGTGATGTTGACGGCGCGGGCGGACGAGGAGACGAAGCTGGCCGCGCTTTCGGCCGGAGCGAACGATTTTTTGGCGAAGCCTTTTTCCACCACGGAGCTTCATGTCCGGATCCGGAATCTGCTCGGAGCGCATCAGTACCAGGAGAAACTCGCGGAGAAAAACAGCCTGCTCGAGCAGACGATTGAGCAGCTAAAACAGACGGAAATGCAATTGGTGCAAAACGAAAAGATGGCGTCGCTCGGCCGTTTGAGTGCTGGCATCATTCATGAGATCAATAATCCGTTGAATTACGCGGCGACCGGCCTTTACACGTTGCGCAAGAAAGCAACGTTGCTGGCGCCGGAGGAGCAAAGCCGATTCTCTGAAGTGCTCACCGATGTCGAAGCGGGAATTGACCGGGTAAAAAATATCGTCCTCGACCTCCGGAAGTTTACTCATTCGGATCCCGGTGCCATGAACGCGGTCGAAGTTTTGCCGGTGGTGAATTCGGCCTTGCGCTTTCTCAGCAACGAATGGAAAGACCGCGTCACGATCAAAGTTGAGGTGCCGGAAAAACAGGTTGTGATGGCCAGCCCGAATCGCTTGCTCCAGGTTTTGATCAATCTCCTGCAAAACGCTCTGGATGCATTGAAGGGAAAATCTTTTGCACTGGGAGAGGAGCCGACGATTCTAATTCGGGGCCGATTGGAGGATGGAAAAAGCTTCATCACGGTTCGGGACAACGGCTCCGGAATTGCGGCGAAGGATTTAGTCAAAATCTTTGATCCATTTTTCACCACCAAGGATATTGGCGAGGGGATGGGACTGGGGCTCAGCATCTCCTATCAGATCATCCAGGAATTTGGCGGGAAAATCATGGTGGCGAGCGAGCCGGGAAAATTCGCTGAATTCTCTTTGGAATTTCCCGAGAAACGCTAAAGTGCGTTCCTCGAATTACTCACTCGTGCCATGCAGAATTCTGACAACTATAAGCGATTCGCCATCCTCTATGTGGATGACGAGGAAATGTCCCTGAAATATTTCGCGCGCGCCTTCGAAGACGAATTTCGGATTTTGACGGCTTCCAACGCGAAGGATGGCCTCAAGTTGTTGGAGGAACACAAAGATCAGATTGCGATATTAATGACCGATCAGAAGATGCCGGGTGAAAAAGGTGTCTGGCTTCTGGAAAAGGCGCGCCAAATTGCGCCGCGCATCATCCGGATTCTGGCCACCGCCTACGCTGAACTGGATGAGGCGATTGAAGCCGTTAATTCAGGCGCGATTTTCAAGTTTGTGACCAAGCCGTGGGATCCCCCGCATCTGGAACAAACTCTGAGACTCGCCGTCGATCTTTTCGTGGTGCGGGAGGAGCGGGAGAATTTGCTGAAGGAGAAAATGTCGATCCTCCATAATCGAATGATCGCCGAACATGTTGTCCGCCTCGGGCTGTTGGCTGCGGGAATGAGCCACCACGTGCGCAATTCGCTGGTGTCCGTCAAAACCTTTCTTGACCTGGCTCCCTTGAAAATGATGGAGGAAAAAGACGGAAAAACGGTGCGCAACCCGGATTTTTGGCACGACTATCATAGCGAGGTGCAGGCCCAGTTGGAGCGAATCAACGGGATGCTGAAGGATTTATGGGTGGCCTCGGAAAGGCCGTCCTCCGAGTTCAAGGACCGCGTTCACCTTCACGAAATCATCCGGGATGTGTTGAAAAAGCTGGAGGCCAGCCTGGCCCAAAAGAACCTCAAGGTGGAAAGCAAGATTCCGGAATCCCTTCCCCCGCTGATGGTCGATGCGCATAAATTTTCACGGCTGTTTGAACTGCTGCTCCGGGACGAAATTGTCAGTTTGCCGGCTGGCTGTGAAATCCGATTCTCCGCATCAGTCGATAGCGGGACAATTGAAGTCAAGTTGAGCGATAATGGGCCCGGCTTGCCGCAACCCGAATTGCAAATTGTGTTTGATCCATTTGCCATTCGCACCGACGCGCCGACGGAGTATGGGATCAACCTGATGACCTGCTTTTTCATTGTGCATCATCACGGCGGCACGATCGAGGCGCGCAGCGAGGGGAAGGGCACCACGTTCATCCTTCGTTTGCCGACCAATCCAAACCGTCCGCCGGTCGTCGAGGAGAACACGGCGTTTTTACAAAAGGTTCTGTCCAACGACGCTGCTTTGGGCAAGCTGAGCAGTCAAGACGGACGGTGACGCGATGAGTTTTACGCGAGAATATTTAGAAAACGGCGGAAATTAACATTTGCCAATATTTGGGCGGATCTATAGTTAGTTTTAGTGAATTCCTTTAATTTCTTTATGCAAGACTGGGTCGTAAAAAAACCATCAATGAAGACAATACTGGTCTTGGCCACGCACTTTGACTTGGCGAATGTCATTCGTGACGGCGTCAGTGCCGAGCAGTATAAAGTCATCCACAGATTCAGTTGCGAGGAGGCCGAGCCATTGATGATCCACGGGCTTATCAATGTTTGCATTATCGATGTTGATCTGACGGATGTGCAGGGAATTTGGGTCATCGAAAAGGTCCGATGCACTCTCCCGACCTGCCCGATCCTCCTTTATACAAGTTCCGCGAAATGGGAGTGGGAGGAAGAAGCTTACCTCCACGGAGTATCCCATATTTTAACCAAACCGGTTCGACCGCGGGTGCTCAACACGCTGCTCGACCGAATCTGGGCGGTCCCGGTGTCGAGGATTGAGCCTCGGAGTGCCATGCCATCCCCACGCCTGCAGGAGCTGACCAAACCGGTTGAGGGGGGGCAAAAGGCGTTTCAGGCGCTGGAGGTGTTGCGGAATTTTTCAGCTATTCTTACCCACTCGCTTTGCGCCGAAGCGCTGCTCAAGCAGTTTTTGCTTTTCTTGCGGGAGTTGCTGGGCGTCAATCGCGCGTCAATTTTTTTGCGCCAGCCGGGGTCCGCGTTCGGCAAGAGTCCGACGGAAGAGGGCCGTCGCCTGCGCTCTGCCTGTGCCATCGGATTATCGGCGGGTTTACTCGAGCATTTTCAGTTGTCTTTCGCAACCGGGATTGGGCGGCACCTTTATCGGAATGGGAAAATTCTCCGGCGCAGCACGCTGGATGCTCAAACGGATCCCGAGATTCAAAAAGAGTTTGAGTTGCTCGGAGCCGAAGTCGCAATTCCCATCCTCGATCGCGAGGAATTGGTCGGCATTGCCGCGTTCGATGGCCGGGTGACCGGCGAATCCATGAGCAACACGGAGCTGGAATTGATTTTTCATCTGCTTGAGGAAGTGGGGCTGGCGGTGAAGAATATTTCGCTGCACGACCAGCTTTCGGCCAATCACGAAATGATGGCCGACATTTTACGTCAGCTCAGCAGCGCCTGTGTCGTCGTCAACCGCGACCTGACTTTGCTGCACGTGAATAAAATGGCGCGCAAATATTTTTCCGCGCCCGGGCGGCGCAACGCCGATTTGGAGTTCAGCGACCTGCCTCAGATGCTCGGCAGTAAAGTTTATCAGGTTTTAAAAACCGGCACCGCGGTTGCGACTTTCAGGTACAGCCCGCCGGAAAACTCGGAAACAGTTTACCATGTGACGATCGTTCCATTTCAGGCCGAAAACTCCGTGTTGCCCAATTCCGCCCTGCTCATGCTGGAAGACCACACGAAGACCGAGCAATTGCAGAAGTTGGAAATCGAGGCAGCCAATCTTCGTTTGGTGAAGACGATGGCCGATCGCCTCGCCCATGAAATCGGCAACGCCATGGTTCCCATTTCCACGCACCAGCAATTGTTGGCGGATCAATTCAAGGATCCAGAGTTTCGTGCTTCGCTGGATGTTGCCATGGCGGATGGCGTCAAGCGTGTCGGGCGGCTGGTAAATCAAATGCGTTTTCTGGCCCGGGATTCCATCCTATCAAGTGATTCGTTTCCATTGGAGCCATTGATTGAAGAGGCCTTTCAAGAAGCCAAAAAACATCAGCCAATTAAATCCTCGCAGCTAAAATTCGAAAAAGGCGCTCAGCCCATCATGGTGGAGGGAGATCGCGCCGCCTTGAAACATGCCCTGTCCGAAGTGATGTTGAACGCTATTCAGGCCAACCCAGCGGACGCGCGAGTCGGCGTACGAACCCGGCTGGCAACGGATTCCGCTCTTGGAAAGATTTCAATTGAAGTTCAAGACAATGGTTCCGGGTTTGCCCCGGAAACGGCGCAAAAAGTTCCGGAAGCATTTTTTACCACGCGCAATGTCGGTTTGGGGCTCGGGTTGACGGTCACTCAAAAAATTGTGGATACCCACTTTGGTCAGTTGGAAATTGTCAATCCGGTGCTCGGCCAGTCGGGGTTGGTACGAATCTCGCTTCCTGTTGAAGGGCCGAAACATGACAAGGTGACAAAAACCAACGACGGATTCCAATGAATGAGGTCCAAAACTCTACGCTTGTGAGCCGGGATCGTTTCGGTAGCATCGACGCTTCGCTGCGAGAGGAGTTGGGTCTTGCGGCGATGGGTGTATTTAAAATCCGGTTCGGCTAATTATGATGTCCACTCAATTACTCTCTCCGGTAGCGGCGAGCGAAACGCCGAGCCATCCTCCCGTCCCGCGCCGCAAATATACACTCTTGATCGTGGACGATGAGGAGGGGCCGCGCCAGTCTCTGAGAGTGGTTTTCAAGGACGAGTATAATATTCTGCTCGCTGACAGCGGGATCAAAGCAGTGGAGTTGGCTCAGGAGAATCGAATCGACGCGGTGATTTCGGATATTCGGATGGCGGGAATGTCCGGGATCGAATTGCTTGGGAAATTGAAAGGGGTGGACGCCAGCATCGAGGTGATCATTTTGACGGCTTACGAAACGATTGAAACTGCCCGGCAGGCGCTTCGTTTCGGGGCCTGTGATTACCTCAACAAGCCCTTCGACATCGGCACGATCCGGGCGGCGGTCGCGAGCGCGGTGGAGCGACGCACGCTGTCCGCTGAAATGAGGATTAACAACATCAAGCTTCTCGAGCTTCAGTCCCAGTTGCAAAATCAAAAGTTGCTGGAGGAGATCTCAAGATCGCGCGGAGAAATCTACGCCAGCATCATTCATGACATTAACGGTCCGCTGACGATTATTTCCGGTTTCATTCAGCTCATTAACCAGCGCATCGCTGACTCCCATCGTGTCGAAGGCGAAGCTCTGGAAATGGTCAAGGACCGGCTGAAGCGAATGACCCGGCAGGTGACAAGTTGCATCGAGATTTCACAACGGTATCTCAGCCTGATGCGGCAGCACTCATCGGAACAAAATCAAGTGCGCGTGAACCAGGTTCTCAAGGATTTGGACGAACTTTTGCGCGCCCATCCCTGCATCGCAAACCACGAGATGTTCATCGCCGCGCTTCCGCTTGACGTCACATTGCAGATCAACGGGACCGATCTGATCCAGATTTTGCTGAACCTTTCCATCAATGGATTTCAGTGCTCTGAAGAGCCGCATGCTGTCAGGATTTCCGGCAAGGTTTACATGGATGCCTCGCAGTTGTCCCCAATTTCGAGCGGGCCAAACGACGCGGTGTTGAATCAGGACGGCTTCCGGAATTCCGGCGCGATTTTGCAGCTCTCCATCCAGGATACCGGCCCGGGGATTCCTCCCGGGATTATCTCGAAAATCTTCGAGCCATATTTTACGACGAAAGCCGTCGGCAAAGGAACGGGCTTGGGATTGTCGATCGTGCAACGTTTGGTCAAAGAGGCCAACGGCCTGCTCCACCTGCGTTCGGTCGAAGGGCAGGGGACTATTTTCGATGTTTACCTTCCCGCTTTGACCCTTCACCAATAGCGTTTGCGCCGGCGAATTGGCTCATTATGATTCGCCCTGATGTCTGATCTCTGTGCAACGCGAGTCACCTATCGCTACGAACGATGGCGTGCCCTGAGCGCGGGAATTCTCGAAACGGCCGGAACCACCTTTTTGCTTCTGATTGCGGTGCGCTGGTTCCAGGCGGGTCCATTTTCCAAGGCAATCGTCGCCGGCGGTGGGGCGCTGGGATTGGTGCTGTCGCCCTGGGTCGTATCGATCGTCGCGAACCTTGGGTGGCCGACATCCAGGGCCACCTCATGGCTGGCAGCGATCGGAGCCGGGTGTTTTGTTGTCGCCGCCGCCTTTCCGTTCCTGCCCGTTTACGTGATCGCCTCGGTCATCGGCATGTCCACGTCTTCCGCTGCCATCCCGCTCCTGACCCAGATGTATCAGGAGAATTATCCGGAGAAGGAACGCGGGAGGCGATTTTCCCGAACCCTGATGATCCGGATTGCGACCGCGGCAATCTTTAGCGACCTGGCTGGACGCGCCATGACGGGACGCATCGAGAATTTTCGAGGGCTGCTTCTGGTCTTCGCCGCCGCGTTCGCGTTCGCGAGTTTTTGCCTGGCGCGCTGCCCAACCCGCCAATTGACGCAAATGAAAGGCACCCACCCTTTTCGCGCCCTGCAGTTCGTCCGCGACGATCCGCTGTTTCGCCTGACGCTGATTTGCTGGATGCTCATGGGGTTTGCCAATTTGATGATGCTGCCCCTGCGCGTGGAGTACCTGGCAAATCCAAAATATAAAATGGAGTTGACGGTCGGGGCGATCGCGCTGCTGACCGGGGTCATTCCGAACGTGGCACGACTGATTCTGAGCCCGATCTGGGGATGGCTGTTCGATCATATGAATTTTTTTGTCCTGCGAGTGGCGCTCAATTGCGGTTTTGCGCTCGGAATCCTCGCGTTTTTCACGAGTCACAGCATGAAAGGCCTCATTTTCGCTGCGGTTGTTTTTGGTGTTTCAAACGCGGGAGGAGACGTGGCGTGGAGCCTGTGGGTCACGAAGTTCGCGCCAGCCGATCGAGTGGCGGATTATATGTCGGTGCATACGTTTTTCACCGGTGTGCGCGGCATCATTGCGCCGTTGTGCGGTTTTCACCTGCTCAACGATTTATCGTTGCAAACCCTCGGGTGGATCAGCGCCGCCTTGATTATTGTGGCGACGCTGTTGTTGCTTCCGGAAGTGCGTTTCGGGCGAGCGGCGCGGCGCGCCCCGGCGTTGATCGAAGAAGTATCCGAATAAACCCGCTTTTGCCCGTCGCGAACGGAACCGATTATTCCTCCGCGCTGGAATCGGAGCTGAATTTTTCCGGGACAAAATTCTTAAACATCGAGAGCCCCTCGCGGACGACCTTCATCGAATCCTGGTCCACGATCTGATAATAGCGGTTTCTCTCCACCAAAATGTTGTCCAGCGCGTCTTCCACGGAATCAAACACGTCGAGAAAATCCTTGATGCCTCCATGCGACCGACCGACGTAATAGGTAAAGGCGAGATATTTCTTCATAGTAAATGCTGCTGATTGCGGGCAACCCCGCGCTGGTTTTGTTTTAGCATCCGATGTGCCGCTTGGATTCGGCCGCATGAACTGAGTTTGGAGGCATTTATTTCTGTCCTGCTTAGGTACAGGTGTCTTTTCGACCAGGCCGAGGTCAGCTTGGGGCTTCGAAGGCGGCGGTGAAATTGCGGAGATTAAAACTAACGATGGAAGCCGGGGATTTCCACAGCGCTTAAGACACGATTTTCCGGAAGGCGCTCATAATTCATCTTCCCGCTCGGCGTAAAACAAGCGATAGGCCCGGTCGTATTCCCCCTCTGGCACAAAAACCTTGGCTGGCCGGCTCAGGTCGTCGTCCTCGGGCAAACTCGGGTCTTCAAATTCCTGCGTGGCGACGATGCCGTGCTTCTCCAGCATCATGACAAGCATCTCGGCGTTTACCACCGGCCCGGTGTAAAAAAGTTTCACTTCGCGTTCCCGGAACCCGCGGCGTCCCGCACGCGTTCCAAAATGACATCCGCGATGTGCGGTTCGTTGCCGATGCTGGCCGAATACCAGACGCGCTTCTGGTTTTTCTCGGTTGGATTGCGCCAGGTGGGTTGCCCGGCCTTGAAACGTTCCTGCACACTCTTCTGCGGTTCTCCCAGCATGACGGGGATGTCCTCGAAGGAGTGCAAACCGTCGCTGATAAAAAATGGGACCATCACGATGTTTTTGGTTTGCGCGAGCGTGTAGCAATCCGCGATGCGCGGTGCCTCCTCCATAAAGACGGGGTGGACATCCGCGTAAATATTCAGGGCGCGAATCAGCGCGACCTGATGCTCGATGGCTTTCCGGGAGTTCTCGTTGTTCCCCGTCCCGTGCCCGGCAATAAACAGGGTTGTCTCGCCCGGCTTCGCCTCGCGCGGGAATGGAAATTTTTCCACCACTTCTTTGGCGCGCGCCATGAGGACATTCGTCATCGAATCGTGCGTGCCGACTGGGCCGCAGTAAAAAAATGTCTGCTCCCCGCGAGTTTCCACGAGCGGAAAACTCTGAACTTTAAACTTTGAATCCTGAACCTTGAATCCCAGTTCCCGCGGGATGACTTCCTCGGTGAAATATCCTTCGCTGATGAAGAGTGGCACGATGAACACACGCTTCGCAAAAATCCCGCGCAACACTTGCGCCAGGTAGGGCTCCTGTTTCCAAAACGTTTCCTGCACTTGCGCGAATAGTTTTCGCCGGCGCAATTCGTCGGCGTGCTGGCAGGTCGGCGCGGCCGAATCGGCGTTCAAGGTCGAGCCGTGTCCGACCAATATCACCGCCGCGTCTGAATAATCGTCGCTCACACGTGAATCAAACCATCAAGTCATCAAATCATAAAGGAAAAGCGAGCGGCGTCCGGATGCATTTGAATTTTCCGATTGACCGGGTCGAACGCTGGTTCTACCAATGGCCCCGCATTATGACCCGGATTTCAAACATCTTCCTCCTGCTCACGCTTTTTGCCGCAACCGCTTCGGCGCAAACCCCGGAATGGATATGGCATCCCAACGGCGGCGCGGCACCAGAGGACGACGAGGTGCGCTATTTTCGAAAAATTTTCAGCATCCCAGACAAGCCAGCCAAAGCGAGTCTCCTGGCCACCGGAGACGATGAAATCGCGGTCTGGATCAATGGCGAGAAAGTCATCGACGGAAAAGGCTGGAATGAACCCAAATCCGCCGATGTGACCGGGAAAATGGTTCGCGGCGAAAACACGCTCGCAATTCGGGGCCGGAACGAAGGGGGTGATGCGGCCCTTTTGGCGCGATTGGAACTGACGCTGGCGGATGGAAAAAAACAGACCGTGGTCACCGACGCGAGCTGGAGCGCTGCTGCTTCTGAGGAGACGAGCTGGTCCGCGCGCACATTTATTACGGGTCCGAATTGGACTGCGGCCCGGAGCCGCGGGAAACTTGGGGTGTCTCCCTGGGGCGATGTGATCCGGAGCAAAGAGGCCACGCCCGTCGAACAACTGACCTTGCTCCCCGGCTTTCGCGCGGAACTGCTCTGGTCCGCCCAGCCCGGAGAAGGCTCATGGATCTGCATGACGACCGACGACAACGGGCGATTGATTATTTCTCCACAACAGGATGACCTGCCTTTTTGGCGGGTGACTTTGTCCCCCGATGGAAAGATCACGAAGAAGGAAACGATCCCCGCGCCGCTGCGTCAGGCGATGGGCCTGCTTTACGCGCACGACAGCCTTTACGTCAACGGTCACGGTCCGAGCGGGACGGGTCTGTATCGGCTGATCGACGAAAATAAGAACGACCAATTTGAAGCGAACGAGGTTCGGTTCCTGAAAAAAATCTCTGGCGAAGGCGAGCATGGATACCACGGTCTCGCGCTCGGGCCCGACAAAATGATTTACATGATGAATGGCAATCACACCCGGGTGCCGGAAGGCCTTTCGGACACATCGCCTCATAAAAACTATCAGGAGGACTTGCTCCTGCCGCGCCAATGGGACGCGAACGGCCACGCCGTCGGCGTCATGGTGCCGGGCGGTTACATTGTCCGCACCGATGCCGAAGGGATGAAATGGGAGTTGCTCCTGGCCGGATTTCGCAACAGCTACGATTTCGATTTCAATGCGGATGGCGAAATTTTCACCTTCGACAGCGACATGGAATGGGATTGGGGCCTGCCGTGGTATCGCCCGACACGCATCAATCATTCCGTCCTCGGAGGCGATTACGGCTGGCGCTCGGGCTCCGGGAAATGGCCGGATTACTACGCCGATAGTCTGCCTGCTGCCGTTGATATCGGGATTGGATCGCCAACCGGGGTGAAGTTTGGGACGAAGGGCAAGTTCCCGGAAAAATATCGGAGAGCATTGTTCGCGATGGATTGGTCCTATGGCCGGCTCATCGCGGTTCATCTGCAACCGGACGGCGCCACTTACAAAGGATCAGCCGAGGTTTTTGTGAAAGGGAAGCCGCTCAACGTGACGGATCTTGAATTTGGCAACGACGGCGCGATGTATTTCACCACCGGCGGGCGCGGCACTCAATCCGGTTTGTATCGGGTCACTCATCCCGGCGAGATTCAGGAGCCGAAAAAAACCGAACAGGAATTGGCCCTGGAACGGGACGCCAAAACCGCGCGCGAATTGCGGCACAAACTCGAATCGTTCGCCGGCAAAACGGATCCCGCCGCGGTGGAGTTTGCCTGGCCCCATCTGCGCAGCGACGACCGCTGGATTCGTTACGCTGCGCGAATTGCCATCGAAAGCCAACCGGTTTCCCAGTGGCGCGACCGCGCCTTGCAAGAAACCAACGCCAATGCCGCATTGACCGCCGCGATCGCCCTGGCGCGGGTGGGAGGAAAAGAGACGCAGCGCGATTTGCTGCTGGCCTTGAGGAAATTCCCGGTCCCTTCGCTCAATGAGTCGCAAAAGTTGGAAAAGCTCCGGGCCATCGAGTTGAGCTTTATTCGTCACGGCAAACCCGAGCCAGAGATCGCCCGGATGGCGATGGAAAAGTTGGATCAATATTATCCCGCGTCCACCGCACCGCTGAACCGCGAGCTTTGCCAGTTGCTGGTTTACCTGGAGTCGCCGGAGGTTGTGTCCAAAACATTGGCGCTGCTTGATCAGGCCAAAACTCAGGAGGAACAGATCACTTACATTTTCACCCTGCGAACCCTGAAGCCCGGCTGGACGATGGATCAGCGGAGAAAATATTTTTCCTGGTTCAAATCCAGAACCAGCGGCCCGCATCCGGAAGAGTTGTTGCGCTGGTTCAAGGATGCAGATCGCGACTACAGCGACGGAGCCAGTTTCACAAAATTTCTGGTGAACATCCGCAACGATGCCATCGCGACCTTGACGGAGGCCGAGCGAGCCGAGCTTGGCGATTTGCTCACCGATAAAAAACCGGAGGTCACCGCCAAAGCTCCAGCCAGGGAACGGAAGTTCGTCAAGGAATGGACGATGGCCGATGTGGAACCGTCGCTCAATGGCGTCGGCAGCGGACGGAATTTCGAAAGTGGCAAGGCCGCTTTCACCGATACGCAATGCTTCGCCTGCCATCGGCTCGGGGACGGGGGCGGATCGGTTGGGCCTGAGTTGACCGCCGCCTCCAGCAAATACACCCGGCGCGATATACTCGATTCCATTCTGGAACCTTCGAAAGTTGTTTCCGAACAGTACCAGAATTTTTCCGTCACGAAAGAAGATGGCGACGAACTCATCGGCCGGATCGTCGATGAAACCGATGCAAAGCTGGTCATGCAGTTGAATCCGTTCACCGCTGATCGCACGGACGTGAGGAAATCCGATATTGCCTCGCGCAAAGCCGCCCGGCTCTCGCCCATGCCCGAGGGGCTGATAAACAATCTGTCGAAGGAGGAAATCCTGGACCTGCTCGCCTACATCGAATCGGCGGGCAAGGCGAACGCGGCGAACTTCAGGAAGTAAACGGCGGTCGGAGGAGTGGTTCGCGAAACATGGCGCCCTCGTGCTTGACGCATTCATTATTTGGCTCTCGCCCTGTGCTTGCCTGTGCGCCGTTGTCTCCCGTCTAAGGAACGGAGAGTTGATAGAAACGCGACGGGTTGGTGGCCGCGCTCGCGTCGGTGAAGGAGAAATTTCCGTTGCTGTCGAAGGTAGCGCCCGTCAACAGAGTCCAGGATGCAACCGGCAACGACAAATCGGTGCTGGCCCAAAGGCGATAACTTCCATTGGGTGGACCTCACGGCGTTGGCACCCGGCTCTGAAGCCAGAGCAGATCTTGCAGATCGTCTCCTACGGCCAGGGAGAAGTACACCTTGGGCTTCGGCGCCCGCCAGCGATGGTATTCCGGATTCTCCAAGGATCATAGTGGGTAGAGATTGAGCTTTCCGCAGAAGAAGAGGATACGAATCCGGTAGTTGCGGAAGTTGCGAAAACCCCGCGCCGCAGATTTGAGGCTCTGAATTTTTGAG
>Ga0163144_10022584_pt1 | contig 12460 bp, 11 predicted proteins | sample OliLak19BULKMAT1_FD_123175 | JGI IMG/M metagenome (GOLD analysis project Ga0163144, IMG submission 123175) | Freshwater microbial mat bacterial communities from Lake Vanda, McMurdo Dry Valleys, Antarctica - Oligotrophic Lake LV.19.BULKMAT1 | ecosystem: Environmental > Aquatic > Freshwater >... | reverse complement strand
CTGCTCCAGGCCCATCCTGCGGTCGACGTCATCGTCAGCGACGACGGCCTGCAGCACCTGGCGCTCGGCCGCGACCTCGAGATCCTGGTCTTCGACGACCGCGGCGCCGGCAACGACCGGCTGCTCCCGGCCGGGCCCTTGCGCGAGCGGCTGCCGCGGCAGGTGCGGACGAACCAGCTGGTCCTGTACAACGCCGCCGCGCCCTCGACGCCGCTGCCCGGATTCCTGGGACGACGCGCGCTGGCCGGTGTCGCCCCGCTTGCCGCCTGGTGGCGAGGCGATCCGCCGAGCCCGGCCGCGCTCGAGGCCCTGCGCGGCAAGACGGTGGTCGCTGCGGCCGGGCTGGCCCGACCGGCGCCGTTCTTCGCCATGCTGCGCGAGCACGGCCTCGAGGTGGTCGAGCTGCCCCTGCCCGATCACCACGACTTCCGCGCCCTGCCCTGGCCGGTGACGACCGGCGATGTCGTGATCAGCGAGAAGGACGCGGTGAAGATCGACCCGGAGCGGCCCATCGGCTCGCGCATCTGGGTGGCGACGCTAGACTTCAGCCCCGAGCCCGCCTTCGACGAGGCGCTGCTCGCCCTGCTTCCTCCTCCACCCGAGCCTCCCGCCGCCGCCGATCCGAATGGAAACCCGCCTGCTTGAACTGCTCGTGTGCCCGCTCTGCAAGGGACCGCTGCAGCACTGGCGCCCGCCCTTGCACGAGCGTCAGGAGCTGGTCTGCAAGGCCGACCGGCTGGCCTTTCCGGTGCGCGACGGCATTCCGGTGATGCTCGAGGGCGAAGCGCGGGCCCTGCCCGCCGAAGACTGAGCGCGCTCCGGAGCCGAGGCTTGCCCTTCGACGTCCTGATCCCGGCCCGGCTCGCCTCGACCCGACTGCCGAACAAGCCGCTCGCCGACATCGGCGGCCTGCCGATGATCGTGCGTGTCGCGCGGCGCGCGGCGCAGTCGGCCGCGCGCTCGGTGACGGTGGCGGCCGACGACGCGGTGATCGTCGCCGCCTGCACCGAGCACGGCATCGCGGCCTTGCTCACCGGCGCGCATCACGCCAGCGGCAGCGACCGGCTCGCCGAGGCGGCGCGGCTGCTCGGTTTCTCGGGCGCGCGCATCGTCGTCAACGTCCAGGGCGACGAGCCGATGATCGACCCGGCGCTGATCGACGCCTGCGCCGACCTGCTCGGGCAGCGCGGCGATTGCGCGATGAGCACCGCCGCCCACCCGATCGCCAGCGCCGCCGACTTCGCCAATCCGAACATCGTCAAGGTGGTGCGCGATGCCGGCGGCACGGCGCTCTACTTCTCGCGCGCGCCGATACCCTGGCCGCGCGATCGCGCCGGCGTCTACGACCCGCACGAGCCCGGCGCGGCAGCGCTTCGCCACGTCGGCCTGTATGCCTATCGCGCCGACTTCCTGCAGCGCTATCCGCAGCTGCCGCCGAGCCCGCTCGAGGCGATAGAGCAGCTCGAGCAGCTGCGCGTGCTCTGGCACGGCGAACGCATCGCGGTGCATGTCGGCCACGGCGAGCCGGGCATCGGCATCGACACCCCGGCCGACCTCGAAGCGGTGCGCGCCTTGTTCGCGGCGAATGCCGGCGCGGGTTTTGCCTGAGCGCCGCGATCCCGGCGGTCGCCGCATCGCCGCCTATGATGGCTGCCTCGACCCTCGTCCAACGACCCGAAGCCGACGCTCATGAGACTCATCCTGTTGGGAGCGCCCGGTGCGGGCAAGGGAACGCAGGCGACGGTGATCTGCAAGCGATTCGGCATCCCGCAGATCTCCACCGGCGACATGCTGCGCGGCGCCGTCAAGGCCGGCACGCCGCTCGGCCTCGAAGCGAAGAAGGTGATGGACTCGGGCGCGCTGGTCGGCGACGAGATCATCCTCGGCCTGGTGAAGGAGCGGATCGAGCAGCCCGACTGCGCCGCCGGCTTCCTGTTCGACGGCTTTCCCCGCACCCTGCCCCAGGCGGATGCCCTCAAGCTCGGCGGCGTGCCGCTCGACTACGTGCTCGAGATCGACGTGCCCGACAGCGCCATCATCGAGCGGATGAGCGGCCGGCGGGTCCACTTGGCTTCGGGCCGGACCTATCACCTGACGTTCAACCCGCCGAAGGTCGAGGGCCGCGACGACGTCACCGGCGAGGAGCTGATCCAGCGCGTCGACGACCACGAAGACACCGTGAAGAAGCGGCTGGAGGTCTACCAGCGGCAGACCCGTCCGCTGGTCGAGTACTACCAACGCTGGGCCGCATCGAGCGAGCCCGGAGCGCCGGCCTACCGGCGCATCAGCGGCCTCGGCAGCGTCGAGGACATCAGTGCGCGGGCGCTGGCCGAGCTCGCCTGAATCCGAAGGAGAACGAAGTGGAGATCGCGGGCAAGGTGTTCATCGTCACCGGCGGCGCGTCGGGGCTCGGCGAAGGCACGGCGCGGATGCTCGCCGAGCACGGCGCCCAGGTCGTCGTCGCCGACCTCCAGGCCGATCGCGGCGAGGTCGTCGCGACCGAGATCGGCGGCCGCTTCGTCCGCTGCGACGTCTCCCAGGAAGACGACGCAAAGGCGGTGGTCGCCGCCGCGCTCGGGCTCGGCAAGCTGGTGGGCCTGGTCAACTGCGCCGGGATCGCGCTCGGCATCAAGACGGTCGGCAAGGACGGCGCGCATCCGCTCGCCTCGTTCACCAAGACGATCAACGTCAACCTGATCGGCAGCTTCAACATGATCCGCCTCGCCGCCGAGGCGATGTGCAGGAACGAGCCCGAGCCGACCGGCGAGCGCGGCGTGCTGATCTCGACCGCGAGCGTCGCCGCCTACGACGGGCAGATGGGACAGGCCGCGTACTCCGCTTCCAAGGGCGGCATCGTCGGCATGACCCTGCCGATCGCCCGCGACCTGGCACGCAACGGCATCCGCAACATGACGATCGCTCCGGGCATCTTCGGCACGCCGATGATGTTCACCATGCCGGCCGAGCTGCAGCAGGCGCTGGCGGCGAGCGTGCCGTTCCCGAGCCGGCTGGGCACCCCGGCCGACTACGCCAAGCTGGTGCACCAGATCGTCACCAACGAGATGTTGAACGGCGAGGTCATTCGCCTGGACGGGGCGATCCGGCTGCCGCCGAGGTAGCGGCTACGCCGCTACCTCGGCGGCGCCTCGGTCAGGATTGCTCCCTCCCCGCTTCGCTCCTCTCCCTCCGAGAGGGAGGGGCCGACCCCTCCGGGGTCGTTACCGGAGCGCCCGGCCGGTGCCAGCTCAACTGCTGCGACGGGCGTGGAGCATCCAGAGGCGGGCGAGGTCGGCCGTGCCGTCGGCGCCCTGCACGGACCGGAAGGTCGTCTGGGCCTTGGCCTTGTCGCCGGCCAGGAGCTGGGCGATGCCGAGATGCAGCTTGGCATCCTCGAGGCGCTTGAGGCCGCCCTTGGCAATGCCTTGCTGCATGATCTGCATGCCCTTGGCGGGTTGGCCGCTGTAGACGATGTTCATGCCGACGGCGACCAGACCGTCGCCCGACTTCGCGGCCAGCGCCGCTTTCTCGTCCTGGCCCTGCGTGGCGCTCGCCTCGGCGAGGCGCTTGACGACGAGATCGCGCAGGCGCTTGTGCCGCTCGGCTTCGGCTCCCGCACCGAGCACCCCGCTCGCGAAGCCCTTGTCGACGACCTGCTTGCCTTCGGTCGGCAGGTCGGCCTGGAGCGCGAGCTGTGCCATCTCCATGTAGTCGGCCGAGGCCGTCATGCTGCCCGTGGCCAGCGACAACCGATAGGTGTCGAGCGCGAGCCGGTCGGAGAACGTCGACTTGCGCTGCATCCGGCTCAGCAGGTCGACCCAGTACTCCTTCTTCGGGTAGTAGGTGACCAGCTTCTCTACGGCAAAGACATAGGCGCTGTTGTCGCCCTGCCTGGTCGCGGCATTGAGCAGCAGCTTCAGCCGGTCCTCCGACGGCGGCGAACCGGCGCGCTCGGCGGCGTTGATCTCGGCCGTCAGCTCCTTGGCCGCGCCGGCGAAGTCGCCGCTCAGGTACTGGCTCTGGATCAGCATGGTGCGGATCGCGCCGCTCGTCCCACCGTCGCGGAAATAGCGCTGGCTCCACTGCATCGCCTTCGCGTACTGCTGGGCGCGGTAGTAGCCGACGGCGATCGATTCGATCATCCGAACCTTGTCCGGCCCGGAGACCCGGGCGGAGCCGCTCAGCGCCTCGAACGAGCGCGCCGCGGTGTCGACCTCGCCCGCGCCGGATGCTGCCGCGATCCGCATGCGCTCGATCAGAAAGGTCTCGTTGGCATTCCTGGCGCCTACGGCTTCGGCCTCGCGCACCTTGCCGAGCGCCTCCTTGTAGCGCTGCGCCTTGATCAGCTCCTGGGCTGCCTGAAGGGGCCTGCCGATCTCGGGCCGGAGCGACTCCTGCGCCTGGGCGGCGCCCGCGAGCAGGGTCGCCGCGACGATCGCGGCGCCGGCGACGCGGCACAGCCTACTTGACGAACTGTTCATTCCCGACCATTCCGAGCTTGGTGACGCCGAGGCGCTGCGCGGAGGCAAGCACGGCAGCGACCGACTTGTATTCGACGAGCTTGTTCGGCCGGATGTGAACCTCGGGCTGGTCGGGCTGCGCCGCGGCCTGAGCCAGGCGCGACTCAAGCACGCCGCGGTCGACCATCGGCTCGCCGTTCCAGAGGACGGTGCCGTCGAAGTCGATGTCGATCGTCACGACCACCGGCTCGACCTGCGACGGCGGCGGCTTGCCGACCGGCATGTTGAGATTGACCGAGTGCAGCTGCACCGGGATCGTGATGATCAGCATGATGATCAGCACCAGCATCACGTCGATCAACGGCGTGGTGTTGATGTCCATCATCACCTCGGGCTCGCCGCCCGAACTGGAGCCTACGTTCATCGACATGTCGGCTCCTTCATCCCTTGGCAGGCGGTTCGGTGACGAACTTGACCTTCTGGATCGAAGCCCGGGTGCACTGGAAGAGCACGCGGCCCACCGACTCGTAGCGGGCCCGTTCGTCGCCGCGGATCATCACCTCGGGCTGCGGCGTCAGCGTCGCGATCTTGCTCAGACGCTGGAACAGCGCGTCCGTGTCGGGCACGAGGACCTGGTTCCAGAAGATGTCACCGTCCTTGTTGACGGAGATGTTGATGTTCTCCGGCTTGGTCGCCACCGCGAGGTTGGTTTCCTTCGGCAGCGACAGCTGGATCGTGTGGGTCACCACCGGAATGGTGATCAGGAAGATGATCAGCAGCACCAGCATCACGTCGACCAGCGGCGTGGTGTTGATCGTCGAGACGACCTCGTCCTCGTCGCTGTCGGAGGATCCTACGTTCATCGACATGGCAGTCTCCGCGGTGCCGGCTTCAGCGCGGGGCCGGCGTGGTGCCCATGCGGGCGCCCATCAGCACGCCGTGCAGGTCGGCGCCGAAGCGGCGCACCGATTCCATCGTCACCTTGTTGCGACGGACCAGCCAGTTGTAGCCGAGCACCGCCGGCACGGCGACGAACAGGCCGAAGGCGGTCATGATCAGCGCTTCGCCCACCGGGCCCGCGACCTTGTCGATCGACGCCTGGCCGGCGATGCCGATGGCCGTGAGCGCGTTGTAGATGCCCCAGACCGTGCCGAACAGGCCGATGAACGGCGCCGTCGAGCCGACCGTCGCCAGGAAGGCGAGGCCGTCCTGGAGGCGGCCATTCACGTCGTCGAGCGCCCGCTGGACCTTCATCGAGACCCAGGAGTTGTGGTCGATATTCTCGGTCAGGGCGCCTTCGTGATGCTCGCTCGCCTCGAGGCCGGAGTCGGCGATGAAGCGGAAGGCGGTGCCTTCCTTGAGGCCCTTGGCCGCCTCGGCGACGCTCTTGGCCTTGAAGAACTTGCCCGACACCCGCTTGGCCTCTCGCGACATCTGCAGGCTCTCGTACAGCTTGGTCACCAGGATGTACCAGCTGCCCATGCTCATGAGCACCAGGATGATGAGCGTGCCGCGGGACACCCAGTCGCCCGCCGAGATGATGTGGCCGAGGCTGTACGGGTTCTCGACCGTCTCTTTGGAGACCGGAGCGGCGGCCATCGGCGCCGGAGCAGGGACCGAGGCGTCGACTGCCACCGCCGCCGCCGCGGCCGGCGGCGCCGAGGCCTGGGCCTGGGCCGCCGGCGGGGCGACGCCCAGGGCGCCGACTGCGAGGGTTAGAACGAGCGCTGCGAAGCGCGCGCTGATCGAGGTGGGTTTCGACATGATTCTTCTTTCTGTCTGAGAGTTCGCAAAATTCTGGCGCCGCGCGGGTCGGCTCGCCCGGGTGCTATTGGATCTTGTAGCCGAAGGGCACCAGAACCGTCACTTCGCGGCCCTGGCCCTGGCACTTGTAGTCGCCGACGATGCGCACGCTGTTGCGGGCGAAGATCTGGTGCGAGGCGCGCACGGTCTTGATGTCCTTGACCTCGCCGTTAGGGGTGAGGGTGAACTGGATCAGCGCCTCGCCCTTCTCGATGCCCTGGCGAATCGCGTCGCGCGGATAGGCTATTTCGCCCATCACGGCCGCATAGTTCGAGCACACCACCCCGGCCGAGATCACGGCGGGGGCGGCCGCCGGCGCCGGGGGCGCCGGTGCCGCAACGACGACCGGCGGCGGCGCCGGCGCGATCACGACCGGCGCCGGCGGCGGCGTCGGGGTGGTCGCGGTGATGGTCGGCTGCGGCGGCGGTGGCGAGGCGATCTGGATCTCGGGCGGGGGGATGAAAGGCGGCGGCGGCGCCTCGAGCTTGGGCGGCGGCGGCAGCACCACTTCCGGAGGCGGCGGCGGCTTCTTGATTTCCTCGATGACCTTGGTCTCGATCGGCGCGCGCACCACGTCGACGACCCGCTTCGCGAGTCCCGTGACCAGGGCGTAGACGATCAGCACGTGGAACAGCACGACAGCCGTCATGCCGACGATATGTCGGCGCGGATCAGCCTGCCGCTCAGCGAAATTCATTGACTGGGATCTCCAGCTTGGGGCCTCGACGGGCCGCGAGTGTACAAAAATGCCCGCCGGTTTTTGACCAGCGGGCATGTTTGATGATATCGCCTCTTGCCGCGCGCGGCCGGCTCCCCGGCAGCTCGCGGCGCTGTCCTACCTGACGGGAAGGTCAGAAGAACTTGTACGAGGCACGCAGCAGGAAACTGCGACCGATCGGGTCGGTGAAGCGCGGATCGTAGCCCCGCTGGAAGGTCGTCAGCTGTCCGGTCAGCGGCGGATCCTGGTCGAACACGTTGTTCACGCCCACCGTCAGAAGCATGTCCTTGGTCGCTGCATAGCTGGCCGAGACGTCGTGGATCCAGTAATCCTTGACCTTGAACGCCGGGTCCTGGTCGGTGTAGCCGCCCTTGTAGCGCTGGGCGATCAGCGCCGACCACGGGCCCATGCCCCAGGTGGCGGTCAGGACGTGCTGCCACTTGAACACCGGCGCGTTGTCGCTGTACCTGCCCCTGGCGTTGATGAACTCGCCGCCCGGCGAACGCTGGTACTTGTACTTGTTGACGTACGTGCCCTCGAAGGCCACGCCAAACATGCCCGACGCCGTCGCGCCGGAACGCCACGCGGCGGACAGGTCGATGCCGTTGGTCTTCAGCTTGCCGAGGTTCTCGACCGGGTTGTCGACGAAGGCGATCGGGTCGAAGCTGGGGAAGTTCAGGCAGGCATCGACGTCGTCGCGATCCTGGCCGGGACCGGGGCCGGCGGGGATCTGGCTGCAACGGAAGAACCGCGCGCTGTTCGCGACCGGGTCGCCGAATATCGCCTGCTCCGGCAGTGGGTTGATCAGGTTCTTGACCTCGATCGACCAGAAGTCGATGCCGAGGCTGGTGTTCTTGACGGGCTCGAACACCAGACCGAAGCCGAAGCTCTTCGACTTCTCCGGCTTCAGGGTGTCTGCCGGCAGGCCGATGGAGGCCGGGCCGGACTGACGCAGCAGGACCTGCTGGCCGCAAACCACGCCGGCCGAGGCGCCGGGGACGGCCACGCCGCCAGGGCAGAGCAGGGGGTCGTCGTAGTTGTCCGACGTGAAGGTCAGCGATGCCGGCTGGTTGATCTCGTACAGCGTCGGCGCGCGGAAGCCGGTGTTGGCCGAGCCTCTGAGAACCAGCTGCGGCGTCGGCTGGTAGCGGATGCCGATTTTCGGGTTGAAGGTATCGCCGAAGTCGCTGTACTTGTCGTAGCGGCCGGCGACGTTGATCTCCAGGTTCTTCATCACCGGCAGGTTCAGCTCGACGAAGGCCGCATAGATCTTGCGCTTGCCGGAGGTGTCGCTTTCCGAATCGATGCCGAGACTGCCCAGTTCGGCGGTGATGTCGGTCGCCTCGAAGCTGGACTTCTCTTTGCGCGCTTCGGCACCGAACGCAAAGCCCATCGCCCCGCCGGCCATCTGCATCAGCTCCCTGCTGACCTTGAAGTCGATGAAGTTGACATGGGCCTTGCCGATCTGGGTCGGCTCGCTGACCTGGGCGGCGTCGAACGCCGCCTGGCCGTCGGCCGTCTGGGCGCCGAACGGATTGATGACGCCGTCGAACACGCCCTGCTGCACCAGCCCGTCGTTGACGTAGCCCCTGCTCACCGACGCGACGCTGGTGTTGCGGCTGGTGCCGAGGCCGGCCTTGTAGTCCCAGCCGCCGGCGAAATTGCCGCCGAGCTCGGCCAGCAGCCGGCTGGTGGTGGTGTCGTCGCCGCTGGTCCGCTTGCCGGCAGGAACCTGACGAAAGTTGGCGACCCCGCCCGGGACGTTCGGGCCGCCGGGATTGTTGATGTCCGGGATGCCGCCGACCGTCGGCGTGGCGCCGGCGGGGAAGAACGGGCTGGTCGTCGGCATCCGGTGGCTGGTCGGCGCCGGAGCGACGCGTGACGTCTGCAGGTTCTTGGAATGCAGGTATTCGATCGACCCCACGTGATCCGGAGTGATCGCGAAGCTGCCCTTCACCAGGGTCGTGGCCTGCTGGTTCTGGGGAATGATGTCGATGTCGCGAGTGAAATCGTATCTGCAGGCGGTGCCGGCCGGATTCGGGATCGACGACGGCGGGTTGCAGGTCGGCAGCGTCGGCTCGAAGCCGTTCAGGTCGCCCGGGAAGCTGGTGCCGCTGGTACCGCTGACGACGTCGCCGCGGAGGATGCCGGTTTCGGCGAACTTGCGCTGCGCCGCCTCGAGCACGTGCTGGTTGCGGAAGTCGACCGAGCCCATGATGTTGAAGCCGTTGGTCGCCAGCGAGCCCCAGCCGAGGGTGGCGTTGACGCGCGAGGTCTGGCCACCGCCCTTGGCCTGTGGCTGCTGGGCCTGGGCGCTGATCTCGAAGCCCTGGTAGTCGCGCTTCAGGATGAAGTTGATCACCCCGCCGATCGCATCGGTGCCGTAGATCGCCGAGGCGCCGTCGCGCAGGATTTCGATCCGGTCGATGGCGTTGAGCGGAATCGAGTTGAGGTCGACCGCCGCGGAATCGAACGAATGGTTGACGATCCGGCGGCCGTTGAGGAGGACCAGGGTCTTGTTGCCGTTGGCACCGGTCGGGCCACCCAGGCCGCGCAGGTCGGCCTCGGACTTGCCACCGGTGGTCGCGCCGACCGACTGGCTGCCGCCGTAGTTCGACTGGTTCGCGGCGATCCGGGCCACCGCCTGCTCGGCGTTCGTGACGCCTTGCCGCGTAAGTTCCTCGACCTTGATGACGGTGACGGGCAGCGCCGTCTCGGCGTCGACGCGCCGGATCGAGGAGCCGGTGATCTCGACCCGCTCGAACGTTTGCTGCGCCATCGCCGGCACGGCGATGCCACTGCCGAACGCAATCATCAGGCTCGTGCAGAGCTTGGTTCTCTTCAACATCGGACCTCCCAGGACAAAAAGTGGATCGAATAGACCTAGGCCCCCGCGCCCCTTGCCGGCCCCTGGATAAGGGGGTCGTACAGGCAGCTCGCTCAGGCTGTCACTTCATTGTCACGGAGCCTCGGCGGAGGCTCGACGGGATAGACCCGAATATTTCGCCGCAGCGGCCTTCGCGTCTGCTTTAGCCAACAGTCATTCGCGGCACGGCGTCGAGCAGGGTACGGGTATATGCGGACCGCGGATGGCCCAGCACCTCGGCGGTCGGGCCCTGCTCTTCCACCCGGCCCCGCTGCATGACGACGATGTCGTCGGCCAGGTACTCGACCACGCCGATGTTGTGCGTGATGAACAGGAGCGACAGGCCGAGTTCGCCCTGCAGCTGGCGCAGCAGGTTGAGGATCTGCGCCTGCACCGAAACGTCGAGCGCCGAGGTCGGCTCGTCGCAGACGATCAGGCGCGGCTGCACCGCCAGGGCGCGCGCGATCGCGATCCGCTGCCGCTGCCCTCCGGAGAACTCGTGCGGGAAGCGGTCGAGCGAATCGCGGCGCAGGCCGACCTGCTCGAGCAGCGCTTCGATCCGGGCGCGCCGGGCGGCCGCGTCCATCTCCGGCCGCAGTGCCTGCAGGCCCTCCTCGAGGATCGACAGCACCCGCATCCGCGGGTCGAGCGAGGCGAACGGATCCTGGAAGATGATCTGGATCTCGCGCCGGGCCTCGCGCAGCGCCTCGCCTTCGAGCGCGAACAGGTCGTGGCCGCCCATCCAGGCCCGGCCCTCGATGATCGCGGCGCCGCGCAGCAGCTGGACGATCGCCTTGCCGGTGGTCGTCTTGCCGCAGCCCGACTCGCCGACCAGGGCGAGCGTCTTGCCGGTCTGCACCTCGAACGAGATGCCGTCGACGGCGCTGAATACGCCGGTGGTCCGCTGCAGCAGGCCGCGCCGGATCGGGAAGCGGACCGCCAGGTTCTCCACCCGCAGCAGCGGCGCGGCAGGCTCGGCGCCGGGCGCCGGGTCGGCGGCGCGGGCTGGGACGGGCACGGTCGCCGCCGCGGCGACGGGCGCGACATCCGTCGGCCCAGCGACGGGCTCGACATCGGCCGGGCCGGCGTCGGCCGGCCGGCCGGCGGGCGCCGCCGCGGCGAGCTCCGTGTAGAGCAGGCAGCGGACGCTGCGCGTCGCGTCGAGCGGCGTCAGCGCCGGGATCGTCGTCGGGCACGGGGCGAAGGCGCGGTCGCAGCGCGGCTCGAAGCGGCAGCCCTCGAAACGCAGCCAGAGCGGCGGCACCGAGCCGCGGATCGCCGCCAGCGAGCCGCCGCGCCGGGCCGCATCCGGCAGCGCCTGCAGCAGCAGCCGGGCGTAGGGATGCTTCGGGGCAGCGAAGAAGTCGGCGGCCTCGGCCACCTCGATGATCTGGCCGGCGTACATCAGGGCGACCCGGTCGGCCATGTCGGAGACGACGGCGAGATCGTGGGTGATCAGGAGCAGGCCCATGCCCTGCTCGCGTTGCAGGTCCTTGAGCAGGGACAGGATCTGCGCCTGGATCGTCACGTCGAGCGCGGTAGTCGGCTCGTCGGCGATCAGGAAATCGGGCTCGGAGGCGAGCGTCATCGCGATCATGACCCGCTGCTTCTGGCCGCCGGAGAGGCGAAACGGGTACTCGTCGATGCGCTTGGCCGGCTCGGGAATGCCGACCCGGCCGAGCCACTCGATCGCCTTGGCACGCGCTGCCGCGCCGCGCAGCGCGGTGTGGGTCTCGATCGCCTCGACGATCTGCGCGCCGACCTTCATCACCGGGTTGAGGCTCGTGCCCGGCTCCTGGAAGATCATGCCGATCCGGCCGCCGCGGATCGCCCGCATGCCGGCCTCGGGCAGCGCCAGCAGGTCCTGGCCTTCGAGCGCGACGTTGCCGCCGACCACCCGGCCGTTCTCCGGCAGGAGCCGCATCAGCGCCAGCGCCGTCATGCTCTTGCCGCAGCCGGACTCGCCCACCAGGGCGAAGGTCTCGCCGCGGGTGATGGCCAGATGGAGGCCGTCGATCGCCTTGACGATGCCGGCGTCGGCATCGAGGGCGACCTCGAGCCCGGCGATCTCGAGCGTCGTCGAACTGAGGCGCAGGCTCGCCATCAGCTCATCGCCGCGCGCCGCAGGCGCGGCCGGAAGCTCCGGGCGCGCGGATCGAAGGCGTCGCGCACGCCGTCGGCGAACAGGTTGGCGGCCAGCACCAGGGTGACCATGAAGACGAAGGCCGAGACGAAGCTCCACCAGACCACCGGATCGCCGCTCATCTGGCTGCGGGCGAGGTTGATCATGCCGCCGAAGCTGTTCATCGACGGGTCGACGCCGACGCCGACGTAGGTCAGCACGGCCTCGTAGAGGATCAGCTCGGAGAAGCTGAGCACGGTCGTGATCAGCACCAGGTGCATCACGTTCGGCACGATGTGGCGGGTCATGATCCGCGCATGGCTGACGCCGAACGCGGTCGCGGCCTGGACGAAGTCGAGCTCGCGCAGCTTCAGCGTCTCGCCGCGGATCAGCCGGCACAGGGTCGCCCAGCCGGTCAGGCCGAGGATGACGCAGAGCAGGAAGATCTTCAGGTCGGAGCGCTCCGAGCCGGTCTCGAACATCTCGGCGTTCTG
>Ga0163144_10022583_pt1 | contig 12460 bp, 10 predicted proteins | sample OliLak19BULKMAT1_FD_123175 | JGI IMG/M metagenome (GOLD analysis project Ga0163144, IMG submission 123175) | Freshwater microbial mat bacterial communities from Lake Vanda, McMurdo Dry Valleys, Antarctica - Oligotrophic Lake LV.19.BULKMAT1 | ecosystem: Environmental > Aquatic > Freshwater >... | reverse complement strand
TGTGAGCCGGTCAGCGGACGGGACATGCGCTCTCCCCGCTGACTCGAGTGTCAGCGCGCAATGGACAACACGCGACGCCGAAAGTTCCTCTCGCGGCGCGCGACAAACACGCTCGCGCGCAGACAACCGACCTCGCCTATGCGGTCCTTCACGCGCCGGCTATGCTGTGGCCCCGATGGACGCCATTCCTGCTTCGGTCATGGCGGCGGTCGCGGGGAGCGCGGCGGCCGGCAAAAATCCATGGCTGCCTTTCGCGCTGCTGTTCTTGCTCGCAGCGCCGGACTCGATGCCGACGATGTTCATGGACGCGGGCCTGCACGACGCGCTGCATGCGCTCGGCCCGGCGAGCCTGCTCTACGCGCTCGGCACGACGTTCCTCGTGCTCTCGGTGCTCGACTCGCTCGCCGACAAGCTGCCATTCGTCGAGCGCTGGCTGGTGCCGGTGTCGACGGCGTGGCGGCCATTCGCGAGCATCGCGGTCGCGTCGCTCGTCGCCGTCGCAGCGTCGCAAGCGGCGGCGCGCGCCGATGCAGCGCCGGTCATCGCGGAGGTTGTGCGGATCTTGCCGCTGCCGATCGTCGCCGCAGATCTGAGCGCGCTCTGGGTCGGCACCTCGGTGCTCGTCCTGTCGATCGCGCTCGGCGCGGTGTACGGCGCGATCTCCGCGTTCAGCAAGACCGGCACGCGCCTGCTCCTCTCGATGGTGCCGCTGCCCGCGCTGCGCTTGGTGCACTCGTTCATCGACGATCTGTTCGCGCTCGGCGTGTGCATCTTCGGCTTCGCGCACGCGCACAGCGTGTTGTTCGTCGTCGCCGCGGCGCTCTATCTCGTCGTCGGGCTCGTCACCGGACCGCTGCTCGCGCGGCTCACGTTCATCCACGTGCGCATCGGCTGGTCGCTGCTGCGCAAGGGCCATCGCGTGCTCGCGGCGGACGGCAGCTTGGTCGCGCACACCGCCCCGGCGTGGCTCGGGCGCGCGCTGAAAGACGCCGGCCTCGACCCAGCGGAGTGCACCGTGCTGCCGGCGTACACGTATCGCGCGCCGATCGTCGGGCGCGTGCGCAGCGGCTGGCTGGTGTTCGCGCCGCACTCGGTCTGGTTCGCCGCGCGCGTGATGTGGCGCCCGCGTGTGCTCGCGGTCGAAGGCGAGATGCTCGCGCGCGTTGGGCTCGCGCAGACGACCACCGCGCGCATGGTGACGCTGGTCGATCGCACGGCGGGCGGGGGCCTGCGCGAAGCGGTGCTCTATCTGTATCCGGCGGAGGCGTCGGAGATCGTGCCGCTGCTCGAGCGCGCGGCCGGCGGCGCGAAGCTCGTGCGCGTGCGCATCGACTCGGGCTCCGCGCGAGAGGCGCTGCCGGGCTACGCGCAGCGCAATGAGTCAGTGCGCTATCTGCCGGCCGAGCGCGCCGGCGGACTGCGCGTGCAGGCGCTGACGACGATCGTCGCCGCGTTGCTGCTCGGCGTGCTCTCGGGCGGATTGTTCGTGCCGATAGGCGCCGGCTATGCGCTCTCGCCGTACCCGCGCCGCTTCGTGCTCGGCCTGTTTTTCTCGGCGTATCTGACGCTCTGCGTGCTCGGCTCGATCGGCCTCGGCTGGCCCGCGGCGGTCATCTACGCGACGCTGCTCAACTTCGTGGCGCTGCGCGATCTGGCGCGGCTCGCGCTGAAGGCGCGCGTCGATGGCTTCGTCGACAGGCGGGCGTTTCTGCCGCCAGTTTGCGATCGCGTGTGGGTCCCAGCGACCGGCCTGCGCAAACCCGAAGACGCATGGCGCGAAGGCGACGGTGTGCCCGTCACCGATGGCGGCTGGCGCAGCGTGGTGCGCTGGCTCGACGACGGACTCGAGAAGCTGGTACCAGCCGTCGCAGGCAGCGGCGCTCGGCTCACCGCGCGATGAGCCGCAGCAGGACATCGCGTAGAACGAAGCGCCGTAACGCACGTCCAAGGCTGCCATGAACGATCGCCGCGCCGCTTCGATGGCCGCTCTTCTGCTCGCGCTGATGTGTCTCGGCCTCGGGATGGCGGAGGCGCAGCGCCGACCGCGCGTGGCCTCAGGGCTGACCGTGCACGAGTGGGGCGTGTGGCGCCTGGACCCGGCAGGGACGCGCGTCGCGCACCTTCAAGATCTCGCGCGTGAGTCGCCCGGCTTCATGTTTCGCGTCGACGGCACGACCTCGGTACCGCTCGTACACGGCGCTCAGCCGCAGCCGATGCCGCAGCCGGTTCGCCCGCAGCCGGTTCGCCCGCAGCGGCCGCAGCCGCATCCGGTTCGCCCGCCGCACTGGGGCGGTGCACATCCGGGTCCGGGTGGCGCCGTCGCGCGTAAGCCCGTCATCTTCTTGAACGCGCAGCGCGAGACCGACGTGAGCCTCGAGGTGCGCTTCGTCGGCGGCGATCCGTGGCTGCACTATCCGGCCGCGCAGATCCTTCACGACGGCGGCGATCCCGGCCTGCGCTTCGTCGGACGCGTCGCACCACGCGCAGCGACGCGGCTCGCAGTCGCACCCGCGGGTCACTTCTGGGAGGAGCTGCGCTCTGTCGGGGCATCGTTGTTCCTCGCGCCCGACGGCACCGCGGAGCAGTTCCTCTTCTACGACGGGCCGGTCGCGTTCAGCGCATCATTCAGCGCGGCGTCGGACCAGGCGCCATTGCTGCGCAACGCAAGCGCCGCCGAGACCACGGCGTTTCGCGTGACGGGCAACACCTACGAGCGCTGGGCCATGCTGCCACCGCGCCCTGGCGCCGGCGCCGCGCTGCCCCAAGCGATGCGGCGCAGCGGCGGCGGTGACCTCGTCGCGTTTCGGCGCGAGCTCGAGGCGGCGGCCCGCGCGCAGGGCCTGAGCGCCGCGGAGACGCGCTCGCTGCTCGAGACCTGGCGCGACGAACTGTTCGGCTCGCCGAGCGCGCCGGCCCCCTCGCGCCTCGTCTACTTCATCACCCGCGCGCGCTACGACGCGATGCTGCCGCTGCGCGTGTCGCCGATGCCCGACGCCGTCGTGCGCGTCGGCCTGGTGATCGTGCCGAGCGCGTGAACCGCGATTGCGATGCATGTCCGGAGATGTTCAACTCCGCGCATGCTTCGTCGCTACCTCCTGATTCTCTCGATTCTGATCGGCGTGCTCGCGCCTCTCGCGCAGCCGTCCAACGCGCTCGCTTCGTTCCACCTGATGAAGGTCGTCGAGGTCTTCCCCGGGACCGAAGCTGCGCCCGACGCGCAATACGTCGTGCTGCAGATGTTCTCTGGCGGACAGAGCTTCGTCGCTGGCCACAGCGTGATCGTCTACGACGCGTCGGGCGTCGAGATCAATCGCTTCACGTTCGCAGCGGGCGTGACGAACGGGGCGAATCAGGATCGGATCTTGATCGCGACCACCGTGGCCGCGACGTTCTTCGGCGTCAGCGCCGACCTCACGATGACGCCGGTCTTGCAGCGCGCCGGCGGCCGCGTTTGCTTCGACACCATCGACTGCGTCTCGTGGGGCAGCCACCCGGCGGTCGTGAGCGCGGGCGCAGCGTTCTCCCCGACGGTCGGACTCATCGGGGGCGTCGCGATGGGGCGGCGTCTCGATGTCGCGGGCGTCGCGACGAGCCTCGAGGACGCCGACGACACGAACCAGTCAGCGAACGACTTCGTGCTGCGCGCACCGAGCCCACGTAACAATGCGCGCGTCGTCGGAACCATCCCAACGTCGACGTGCGGCAACAGCGCGGTCGAAGGCCTGGAGTCGTGCGACGACGGCAACACCGCAGACGACGCGGTGTGTCCCGGCAGCTGCGTCTTGCGCTGCGGCGATGGTGTCGTGGCGAGCCCAATCGAGTGTGAGCCCGCGAGCACGCCGACGTGTACCGGCGCGTGCCGTCCGATCATCGCGCTCGACGCAGGCACGCCCGACGCCAGCACGCCCGACGGTGGCGAAGCCGATGCGGGCACGGCGCTCGACGCAGGCGCCGACGCGGGCAGCGATGCCGGCGTAGTCGACGCGGGCACGGACGTCGATGCGGGCGATGAAGTCGACGCGGGCACGGACGTCGATGCGGGCGAAGAAGTAGATGCTGGCAATGACGTCGATGCGGGCGAAGAAGTAGATGCCGGCAATGACGTCGACTCGGGAACACCGCGCGACGGCGGCACCATCGACGGCGGCACGCGTGACGGCGGCACGCGCGACGGCGGCACGCGCGACGGCGCGGTCAGTGCTGACGCCGGTATGGCTGCGCCGGAAGAGACGGACGGCTGCGGCTGCCACGCGGCTGGAGCTGGTCGCGGCTCGGGTGGCGCAGCGCTCGTGCTCGCAGCGGGCGCGATCGCGCTGCTCGTGCGTCGGCGCCGTCGCTGAGCTCGTCTCCGAGCGCGCGACGGCAATATGTTCGCGCTGAGCACGAGGACTCAGCGCGTCGCTCGGCCGCGCGCACAGGTGGACGCGTAGCCGGTGGCGAGCGCGTCGATTCCGCCACCGCCATCAGGGTGCGCGTCGATGAACGCGCGGACGATGCGCACCCGCGCAGCGTCGTCCGCGGCGCGGGCGACCTCCGCGGCAAACGCGAACTCGAGGCGCGGCGCCGACACCGAGAGTCGCCGGCGATCGGCGAGCTCCTGCACCAACGCGACCGACTCGGCGTCGAGCGCAGCTGCGACCTGCGGCGCACACGGCCGCGCGCGATCGAAGCCAGTCACCGGCGCGAACGGCGTGACGTGGTGGGCGAGCAAGTGGCTGACGCGCGCGGCCGTTTCGACGTCGCTCGCGCGCGCGTCGAGCTCGAGGCGGCCGTCGCGCGTGGTGGCTGGGACATCGAAGCGATCGCCGAAGCAGAAGCGCGCAGCGCTCACGCCGCGCAGGCGCTCGACACCGCCGGGCAGCGTCGCGACGAGCGCGCGTACCCGTGCCTCGCGCGCGGAATCTTCGCGCGTCCCGGCGACGCACGGCGCTGCCCGTGGCGCGGCTTCAGAGACTGCGCGACGGCGGCGCGAGACGAGCACGAGGCCGAACAACAGCGCCAGCACGATGGCGACGCCGAGCCACAGCCGTATGCGTGCGGCGCTCGGCGCTCGGGCTCGTACGCGACGCGCCACGCGCGATCTCTCAGCGTGTCGGCGCGACGATTGGTCGCGCAGCGTCGAGCTCGGCGCGGCACTCGGGACCGAGGTGCCCGGTGCTCGTGTCGACCGTGGTGATCGAGCCCTCGGCGTCGCGCATCACGCAGCGAGGCTCGACGCAGTGCTCGAGCCCGAGCGTATGGCCGATCTCGTGAATGGCCGTGGTGACGATGCGAAACTCGACGTGCGTCGCGTCGCGCGCACGGCGACGCAGACGGTGCGCCGAGATGACGCACGCGCTGCCATCGAGATCGCCGAGTCCAAACACGCCCCAGTCAAAGACGCGCCCCTTCGTCGTCGAGATGTCGACCTCGGTCATGCCGATGATGCGCGTGCGCGCGCCGCTCGGGACGAGCGTGTGCAGATGATCGAGCAGCCGATCGGCGCGATAGCGGCGACGCTGCGGGTAATACGCAGCGCGCGGCAGCGGTACGTCGTTCATGCGCTGCACGTCGACCTGGAACTCAGCGCGTAGCCCACGCTCGACGGCGTCGGCGAGCGCCCGCGGAAACGTGCCGAGCGTCACCAACGTGACGGTGGCGCGCGTCGCGCCGCGCGCGTCTTGCGCCGTCGCAGCGCCCTGCGAAGGCACGGCCGCTGCGGCGACGCAGAGCGCCGCCAAGGCGACCACACGTATTGAACGCTGGGAAGTCGAGAGTCGAGTCATCGTCGCCGAGCATCGCAGGCCGAGAGCGCCGCTGCTACGGGGACGGGCGGCGCCTGCGCGGGAGGCGCGCGTCATCGTTCGAGCGCACCTCGTGCGCGTCGTGACGGAGCACGCGCTATAAGCGCGCGGTGACGGATTCTGGGCGTGACGATGCGCGGCCGGGCGCTGACAGCGATGGCGCGGCACACCGCGACGCGCTGACGGCGGCGCTCGATCCGGAGCGCTTCCGCCGCGAAGCGCATGCGGCCGTCGAGCTGCTCGCCGAACACTTGCGCCACGTCACCCGAGACGACACCGCGCTCGTTCTGCCATGGCAGGCGCCGCTGGCCGCGATCGCGCAGTTCGCGCTGCCCGGGGACGACGTCGCCGCCGGTGCGCGTCCGACGCTGCCGCAGCTCCTCGTGAAGCTGCTCGCCGCGTCGCACAACCTGCACCATCCGCGCTACGTCGGACACCAAGTGTCAGCGCCGCTGCCGATGACGGCGATCACGCAGCTCGCGCGCGCGCTGCTGAACAACGGGCTGGCGGTCTACGAGATGGGGCCGCCCGGGCTCGCGATGGAGCGCGCCGTGATCGACGCGCTCGCACGTCGTGTCGGCTTCGGCGCAGAGGCCGACGGTGTGTTCGTCTCCGGCGGCTCGGTTGGCAATCTCACGGCGCTGCTCGCGGCACGGCAGGCGCGCGCCGGCTTCGACGTCTGGCGCGAGGGGCTCCGCGGTGGACCGCCGCTCGCGATCGTGTGCAGCGATCAGACGCACTACTGCGTCGATCGCGCGGCGCGCGTGATGGGCCTCGGCGATGACGGCGTGATCGTCGTTCCGACCGACGACGCGCTGAAGCTACGCGGCAGAGCGCTCGCGGCAGCCCTCGACGCTGCAGCGACGCGCGGGCTGCGCGTCTTCGCGGTGGTCGCCAGCGCCGGCTCGACCGCGACTGGCGCGTACGATCCGCTCGACGAGCTCGCCGATGTCTGCGCGGCGCGCGGCGTGTGGCTGCACGTCGATGGCGCCCACGGTGCGAGCGCGCTGTTCTCGACTGCACATCGCAGCAAGCTCGCCGGGATCGCGCGCGCCGACAGCGTGGTGTGGGACGCGCACAAGCTCTTGATGGTGCCGTCGCTCGCGACCGCGGTGCTCTATCGCGAAGGTCAGCGCACCTACGAGGCGTTCGCGCAGGAGGCGAGCTATCTCTTCGCCGGCAGCGACCCGAACGAGCGCTGGTACGACCTCGGCACGCGCACGCTCGAGTGTACCAAACCGAACCTCGCGCTCGACCTCTACGCGATCCTCGCCGTGCTCGGCCCCGGCGTTCTCGGTGCGCACGTCGATCACGTGACGGCGCTCGCCGCGGCCTTCGCAGCGCGCATCGACGCGGCGCCCGACTTCCGCCTCGCCGCGCACCCCGAGACGAACATCGTCTGCTTCCGCCACGAGCCCGCGCCGCTCGCAGCGGACATGGAGCGCCTCGATCGCCTGCAAGACAGCGTTCGCCAAGCGCTGATCGAGAGCGGCGCGTTCTACCTCGTGCGTACCCGCCTGCGCGGGCGCACCTGGCTGCGCGTGACGCTGATGAGCCCGCACACCGACGCAGCCGATCTCGACGCGCTGCTCGAGCGCGTGCGGGAAGTGGCGCGCGCGGTTGCGTCGTGAAGGTGTGCGGGGCCGTTCAGCGCTCGGCGTCTGCGATCAGGCTCGCGATCGCGCGATTCACGTCGTCCGCGCGCTGAAAGATCACGCCGTGCCCGGCGTCTGGCAGATCGAGCCGCCGCGCCTGCGGCAAGTGCGCGAGCAGGACGTCGCTGTGCGTCGGTCGCACCAAAACGTCGCGACCAGGCCGCACGACCAGCATCGGCATGTCGAGCTGCGCGAGGCGATCGAGCGTGTCGTGGCGGAACACCGCGTGCAGCTGGCCGAGCACCGTCTCACGCGCGACCTTGCCGGTGAGCTGCGCGCGCATCCGCGAACGCAGAGCCGCGCGATCGGTCGTCGCTAGGAATTCCTGCGGATAGAGCAGCGTCTGCAGCGCGCGCAGCCGCGCCTCCGGTCCACGCGCGAGGTTCGCCGAGACGAACGCGCGCAGCCCAGTGAGAGGCGGTAGCCGCGCATGGAGTGGCCCACCGGCGAACGTCGCGATCAGCGTCAGGCTCTGCACGCGCCCGGGCGCACGCAGCGCGAGCTCCTGCGCGACCATCCCGCCCATCGACACGCCGACGATGTGAAAGCGCTCCCAGCCGAGCGCATCGCCCGCCGCGCGCGCCGCTGCGTCGAGCGCGTCGACCACACGCAGCGCGTCGCTCGCGAGCTCGCCGGTGCGCAAGCGACGCGACGGTGCCCGACCGCTCTCCCCGACGCCGCGATGATCGAACCACGCGACTCGGTGCGTCGCGCGCAGTCCTTCGATCTGCGGGCGCCACAGCTCGCCGCGCATGCCGAGTCCCATCACGAGCAGCACTGCCGGCCCGCGCGCGCCCGCGCTGAAGTAGCGGATCGCCGGCTCGCTCGGCGTCGTCGCTGCGAGCTCGTGAAGCTTGGCAGAGCGCGCGCGTAGCTGCGGCGCTGCGGCCGGGGAAGAGGGATCGTCGCTCATCCGCGTGCGCTCGCCAAAGGTGCCGCGCTGTGTGCGAACGCTTGCTCGCTGGCCGGCTCAGGCTCAGCGAGCTCGATCGGAAAGCGCTTCACTGTGAGCAGGTGCAGCGCCGCGCCGGTCGCTGTGCTCGGCAGCTTCGCGATGTAGCGCATCGCCGCCGGCAGCGTGCCGAACGTGCGCTCGACGCGCGCGAGATCGGGACGCCCTGCGAAGTTCTCGCGGATCGGCGGCGGTGCGCGGCGGTCCTCGCGAAATGCGCGCACGAACGTGAGCAGGCGCGCGTGGTAGTCCGGATCTTCGATGATGGCGCCTATCGACACGACCCGCGGGTGCGTGCCCGCGAGCATCGACTCCACCTGCGACTCAAGCTCCGCGAGCCCATCGTCATAGGACTCGAGCAGCTGCAGATCGTACGCGGGGTTCGCGTGCACGACCTGCATCAGGTGGCCGATGACGACGTCGCGCCCGGCGAGAAAGCCCGTGGGATCGGCGACCGACGCGGGGTCGTCGAGGAAGCGCAGCAGCTGATGAAACGTGAACGAGATGCCCTTTGACGCGTAGTAGTCCTCGGCGGCCGGCACGATGAAGAAGCGCAACATGTCCGCCGCGCCGACGGCGAGCTGCAGCCGTGTCGGCGCGCGCGTCACGTAGCCGAGCCGCTCGAGCCGCCGCAGCCGCTCGTCGAGCTCGTGCGCGCGGGTGTACGCGGCGAGCAGCTTGGCAAAGCGCAGCGTCTTGTCGCGCACCAGCGCGGGTCCACCGAGCGCGTCGCGCAGCAGCCGCCACGGTGGAGCCGACGTACGTACCGTTCCCATCGCCATCGTGCGTTCAATGCTGCGCGCGCACGACGGGACGGTCAACGAAGGTCGAAGCCAGCGCGCGTCAGCGACGCAGCAGCGCGCAGGTGCTCAGCGACGCCCCAGAGAGCGGCCGAGCAGCTCGATGCGGTTCGACTGAACGATGTCGATACCTGCGCCGTAGAGCGCGTCGTAAGCGGCCGATGAGCGCGGTGCGGTGAGGTCGGCGAGGAAGCCGAGCGCGAACACGCGGTGCCCGGCGGCGGCGACGAGCGGCGCCATGACAGCGGGGTCGGCGTCCTCGATGTGTACGTAGATCGGCGGATGATCGGCGAACGCTGTGAGCACCGTCTCGAGCTCTGCTGGCGTCGTCGCGCGGAGCGCGATGTGCAGCGCCGGCTCGAGCGTGATCGCTGCGCGGATCCGCGTGGTGTTGGTGTCGTCGTAGACCACGCGATCGAGCGCGCCGGCCGCGCGTATGCCTGCGATGATCGGCACCGGATCATCGAGCTTGCTGCCGTCGAGGATGTAGACGACGCGGTCGTCGGCGAGCGCCAGCGCGTCGGCGAGCGTCGGCACTTGCTCGCAGCTGAAGTCTCCGCGCGAGCTCGTCGCCACGTCGAGCGCGAGCGCCTGCAGCTGCGCGAGCGTGAGCGCGCTGACCGCGCCGCTGCCATCGGTGGTGCGTTCGACGGTGTCGTCGTGCATCAGCACGGCGATGCCATCTGCGCTCACCCGCACATCGCCCTCGACGAAGTCGGCGCCCGCGGCGATCGCCGCGCGGAGGGCAGAGAGCGTGTTCTCCGGTGCGAGCGCGCTCGGGCCGCCGGCGCCACGATGTGACGACGCAAGGCGCTCCGCGCACGTGCCATCGACGACGCACGCGAGCGCGACCGGCGACACCCGTGATGGCGGCGTCGACACCGCGCGGCAGTCGTAGCTCGCCGGATCGAACGGCGGGCCTGCGTCGCGTCCGCTCGCGGCGTCATCGGACGCGTCGCCCGGCGCGCCATCGAAGAACCCCGCGTCGGTCGGCGGCGCTGGCTCGTCGCCGCACGCCGCGACCGCGACCGCTGCTGCGGCTGCAGCGAACAGGAGCACACAGCGGCTCGACGGTGAACCTGCGGAGCTGCGCGCTGGCGTGAACATCGCGCAAGCCTACCGGAGCTTCGTCACGAGTGTCGCCGGCCAACACGGCGCGACACCGACGCAACACGTCTTGCACCCGCGAGTCGGCATGGCCGACACTCGCGGCCATGCGCGTACCGCTCACAGTTCGTGACTTTCTCGATCGCGCGAGCCAGGTCTACGGCGATCGCATCGGGCTCATCGACGAGCCGGATCAGCCGGCAGCGAGCTGGGGCTCGATCACCTATCGCGAGCTCGCGCGGCGTGTCGCGGCGTTCTCTGCGGGGCTCGACGCGCTCGGCATCCAGCCGGGTGAGCGGATCGCGATCGTCGCGCACAACTCCGCGCGCTTCATCGCGGCGCTCTACGGCGCGTGCATCTCCGGACGCGTCCTCGTACCGATCAACTTTCGGCTTCACGCGCACGAGGTCGCGTACATCGTGAAGCACTCCGGCGCGCGGGTGTTGCTCGTCGATCCGGAGATCGACGCGCAGCTCGCCGACCTCGAAGTGGAGCATCGCTTCGTGCTCGGCGCGGCGTCCGATGAGATCCTGTTTCGCTACGATCGCGCGCCGATCGACTACCCGCTCGACGAGGACGCGACCGCGACCATCAACTACACGAGCGGCACGACGGCGCGGCCGAAGGGCGTGCAGCTGACGCAGCGCAACCTGTGGATCAACGCGACGACGTTCGGCTGGCACAGCGGCATCTCCGATCGCGACCGCTTCCTGCACGTCGTGCCGGTGTTCCACTGCAATGGCTGGGGAATGCCGTTCTCGCTCGCGGCGATGGGCGCGACACAGGTCATCTTGCGTAAGGTGAGCGGCGCCGAGATCCTCGACCGCGTCGAGGCGCACGGCATCACGATGCTCGGCGGCGCGCCCGCGGTGGTCAACGCGGTGCTCGATGCCGCGAAGGCGCGAAATCTCGTGCCGGGCCAAAAGACGACGCGCATCCTCGTCGCTGGTGCGCCGCCGCCGACGCGCACGATCGAGCGCGTCGAGACCGAGCTCGGCTGGGAGATGATCCAGCTCTACGGGCTCACCGAGACCTCGCCGCTGATCACGATGAACCGGCACCGCGCAGAGTTCGACGCGCTCACGCCCGCAGAGCGCGCGGTCAAGCTCGGTCGCGCCGGCGCGCCCGTCCTCGGCGCACGCGTGACCGTCGACGCGCATGGCGAGGTGATGGCGCGCGGCAACGTCGTGATGGCCGGCTATTGGAACGATCCGGCGGCGACCGACGCCGCCATCGTCGACGGCTGGTTTCACACCGGCGACGGCGGCGTGATGGACGAAGAGGGCTATCTCTCGATCTCCGATCGGAAGAAGGACGTCATCATCACCGGTGGCGAGAACGTCAGCTCGATCGAGGTGGAGGACTGTCTGCAGTCGCACCTCGCCGTCGCCGAGGCCGCGGCGATCGGCGTGCCCGACGAGAAGTGGGGCGAGACGGTGAAGGCGCTGGTCGTGTTGCGCCCGGGCACGAGCGCGACCGAAGCCGAGCTCATCGCGCACTGCCGCAGAAGCCTCGCGCACTACAAGTGTCCGACGTCGATCGAGCTGCGCACCGAGCTCGCGCGCACAGCGACCGGCAAGCTGCAGAAGTTCGTACTGCGCGCGCCATTTTGGCAGGGCCGCACGCGCCAAGTGAGCTGAGCCGCAGTGGGCGCGCAGGGCGTCAGTCGTCGCTGTGCGAAGTTGCCCTTTGGCGAGCTTTCACCCCCTCCCTGCCTCCCCCGCTGGGAGGCTTTCACCCCCTCCCTGCCTCCCCCGCTGGGGGAGGAGTTTTCTTGCAAGTAAGTCCTCTCGGGGGAGGATGGTCGAGCGTCTTTGTGTAGCTGGGTGCACATCGCAACGGCGGTGAGCGAAGGGCTGCGGGCTGTCTGGGTCGCTTAAGAGGTTGGGTTTTTCGGACGCCGCCGGTGGCGTGCGTGTACCGCGCTTGACCCGAACTCCCCGCAATTCCCTCAGAAAGCCCCCTTTCCAAGGGGGTTGGGGGGGCGGTGAGCGAAGACCTGCGGGCTGTTTGGGTCGCGTAAGAGGTTGGGTTTTTCGGACCCCGCCGGTGGCGTGGGAACCGCGCTTGACCCGAACTCCCCGCAATTCCCTCAGAAAGCCCCCTTTCCAAGGGGGTTGGGGGTGCCTCGCAGCGCCGGTATTCGAGTGCACGCGACTCCCA
>Ga0163144_10022581_pt1 | contig 12460 bp, 7 predicted proteins | sample OliLak19BULKMAT1_FD_123175 | JGI IMG/M metagenome (GOLD analysis project Ga0163144, IMG submission 123175) | Freshwater microbial mat bacterial communities from Lake Vanda, McMurdo Dry Valleys, Antarctica - Oligotrophic Lake LV.19.BULKMAT1 | ecosystem: Environmental > Aquatic > Freshwater > Lake... | reverse complement strand
CGAACTGCTGAAATACCTCGGAAAGAATCATTGCGTCACCTCCTGGAGAAACATTCCAACTCCAGGTATCGTGACGAGTTAAGCAACATACATCAACAACTCAAAGCTCCTCGCTAGCTGTCAGTTAATGCGTTGCTGGCGTCGATTTTCGGGCGTTGATGATGCGTTGCGTAGCGACATGCACGCGGCCTTGTTTGGTTTTGGAATTTGGCGGCGGTTTCTTTTTCGGCCCGCGGGGGTGTTTGCGGAACGCGGAGAGTCGCACTTGGCGCGCGCACGCCAACAAGGCTTCCGGAAGGTGTCAGCAACCGTTGGCAACCGGCCGCTTGGAAGTGGTGCGCGGGAACTTGCCAACGGTTCCAGACACCGCTTGAAGTTACCAAACCAGATGCTTACGTATCCGGCTTGCCAGCGGGCGCATCCGCACTCCAGAACGCATTTGTACCTACTTCTTCGCCATCGGCCGGCAGTACGATAGCGTCAACAGCGCATAGCCGGTCACCAGGTTGGGGTCGCCCTCCAACCAGCGGTTGTTCGAGTTGACCCACGAGCCGTCGGGCTGCTGGCGGCGGGCGAGCTCTTCGATGAGCTCGGCTCGCCAGTTATGGACTTTGCCCTGGGCGTCGGTGAGCGTGGGCTGGTCGAGTGCATCGAGCGCCTTGGCGAACAGGTGGTAGTAGTAGTAAAGACCCCCATCGCCCAGTCCGGGGTTCTCCGTGAGCGAGTAGTGCTGCTGCGCCCAGGTGATGGCCGCTTTGACGCGCGGATCGTCGGCGGTCAGACCGGCGAAGATCATGCTCTTGAGGCCGGCATAAGACATCGAGCCATAGCTGCGCAAGCCCCCTTCGGCCGTCTTACCGGCAGGGCTTCCGCCTTCGCCGATTGGAGTGTAATAAAAGCCGCCGTCGGGGTTTTTGGCCGGAAACTTCGTGGTGTTGTGCGTCGATTCCAAGTTGTGGCAGCGCGAGATGAAGACCAGTGCCTTTTGCACGGCTACGTCGTTGGCGCTGTCGCCGGCCGCTTCCAGCGCGTCGACCAGAAAGTGCGTGTTCGACAGATCGGGCCGCTCGGCGCCGGAGTAGCCCACGCCCCCGTAGGCAATGTCATCCGGATTCTTGTCGTTCGCCTCGTTGAATTGCAGACCCTTGAGGAACTTGTCGGCGTGCTTCAGGATCTTATCGAAGCGGCCGTCGGCATTGGCTGCCTTGAAGCAGACCATGCCCAGGCAGGTCTCGTAATTGCGCAGACGCGACTTGGGCGCATAGATTCCGCCGTCGGGCTGCACGAAGCCTTCCAAATACTTCAGGCTCTTGGCCACCAGCGGATCGTCGGCCGTGCGGCCATTGCGCAGGATCGCGGTCGTCACGATCGCCGTGACGCCCGGCCCTACATTGCCGCTGTACGCGCCGTCGGCCGATTGGCCCTTGGTGCGCAAGTAATCAATGCCCTTTTGCACCGCGGCTTCGTAAGCCTTGGTATCGGCTTCCGAAAGTGCTCCGTCATTGGCTTGCGCGAAGGCGACCGACTGAACAGACAGCATGGCCATGCCCGCCAGCACTAGGGCGCCGAATCGCAAGAAGTTCGCACGTAACATGGGATGGCTCCTGGAGGAGAGTAGTGGTCGAAGGGCATCTCGCGCGGCAGTCGGTGGGCGACTACGTTGCCGTCGATTGGGTTGCGGTCGGTTGAACGAGAATGCGGCTCACGTGAGCCGCTGCCAAAGCATACCTTGCACGCTCTGCGTGGCGCATCACGCCTTGGCGAACGTCGAACGCGGCAAACGCCGTTCCCAATGGAATTCTAGCAACACGATGCAAATCGTCCGCAGAATTGCACGCGATCAAGTAGCAGTTTCCGCGAGTCACTGGCGGCCAAGTCGAGTTCAGTGGACAGTATTTCGCCACGCATGGCGATGAATTCGACACCCCCGTCGCTCACCAGCTCAATCACCAGATCAACACGGGCGGAGAGACGACCGGGCGAATCTAGCCGGTTGCTCGATGGACCGAGGCCCTATCCTAAACGTGCCACGTCGTTTATCTATGCGGTATGCCCCGCTTCGGTCTCCTGAATCTCAATAAGCCTGCCGGCCGGTCCTCGCGGGCCGCGGTCGATCACGTGGTGCATCTGGTCCGGCCCGACAAGGCCGGCCACGCCGGCACGCTCGATCCGCTGGCCTCGGGCGTATTGGTGGTTTGCGTCGGTCAGGCCACGCGGCTGATCGAATACGTCCAGCAGATGCCCAAGCGCTATACGGGCACGTTTCTCTTGGGTCGGCACAGTCCCACCGAGGATATCGAAGGTGAAGTAACCCTTGAGCCTGACGCTCCGCAACCGACCGAGGCCGATCTCGTTCGTGCCGCAGCGACCCTAACGGGCGAGATCCTGCAGCGCCCGCCGGCCTTCTCAGCGCTCAAGGTCAACGGCCGTCGAGCCTACGATCTGGCCCGCGCCGGCAAGCTGGTTGACCTCAAGCCGCGTCCGATCACGGTTTACAGCATCAAGGTCGTGGAATACGCGTTTCCCCAACTCGTGCTCGATATCGAGTGTGGTTCCGGCACGTATGTCCGGTCGCTAGGGCGAGATCTGGCGGCGGCCGTGGGCACGTGGGCCGTGATGTCGGCCCTGGTGCGGACCGCGATCGGCGGCTTTCGACTGGCCGAAGCGTGCAAGGTCGACGAGCTGACTCGCGAGAACATCGACCAGAAGCTGTTGCCGGCGCTTGCTGCGGTCGAGTCGTTTCCGAGCGTGCAACTCGATGAGATCCAATTGAAGCGGATCGGCAACGGCCTGTCGATCGAGCTGCCCCAGCAGACGGCGAGCACCGAACTGGCCGCAGTGAGGTCGAGTGGACGATTGGCGGCGATCTTGCAGCGCCGCGCCGAGGGCAACTTTGGTCCGAAGCACAACTTCGACGGATAGTCGTCACACTTAGGTCCTTAGTTGTGCAACGGTCTCCCGACCGTTGCACCGCGCAAGGACCGGTGTCGCGGTCGGGAGACCGCGACACAACTGGGGTCCCACGGAAGTCGGGTGGCACGCTCTGAGCGTAGCGAAGGGCGTGGTGCAACGCCAAACCACGCCCTTCGTTCCTCAGGGACGTGCCACCCGACGAGGCGACAAGGGCGTGACACATTCCGCGCAGCCCGCAAACTACGATCCGCCCTCCTGCGCGGACCGATGGAAACTTCACTACAACCGTCACGGCCATAACTCGCACGCCCAATTGGGGCCAGTCTTGCGGCCCCGTTCACTTTTCGCACCACAGCAGCGTGCTAGACTTCCGTGCGGAGAGTTATGGAATCGTTTCGGGCATGGACTCGCCCTGTACTTGGTCCTGCGCTCCAAAGGCGTGCGACCGGTCTCGTTGCGAGACAAGTCAATCCATGTTCGAAGATCGCAATCACAAGCGCGACCTGGTCGCGCTGCTGCTCGCGGCGCTCACGACATTCTTTGCCCTGGCGCTGATCACTTACGATCCGGCAGATCCTCCCAGCCGGCTCGTCTACCCAGCGCGAGCCGAAGCGCACAACTTGTGCGGGCGAGCCGGCGCGTTTGCTGCTAACGCGTTGCTCGAAGGCCTGGGTTTGGGCGCTTACTTCCTGATGATCTCGACCGGCGTGGTCGCCTTCGTGCTCTTGCGCCATAAATCGATCGGCGAGCCGTGGCTCCGCGGCGCCGGCTGGGTGCTGGCGCTGGCCGGCCTGACCACGTTTGCTTCGATGGCCGTGCCAGGACTGTCGCCAGGGCCCGTCGTAGGCTCGGGCGGATACCTGGGTGCGTTCGGCCGCAGTTTGCTCCAGACGCATTTGGCCAGCGCCGGCGCGTACCTCGTCGTGCTCAGCGTGCTGGTCGGCGGACTGCTTCTGTCGACCGATTACGTGCTGGTGCGGCTGTCGGCCTACCTGTTGGGCGTGCCGGCTAAAGGCGTGGGCCGCGGGTTAATCACCGCGCATCGGGTGTATGCCGGTCGCCGTCGCAGCGACCGCTCGGAGTCGACTGCTCGAACGCGCGGAAAGGCTGCCAACGATCGCGATGCGCTGGACGACGGCATTCTGTCCGTGAGAATTCGCGGCAAAGCCGTCAAGCCGAACGACGCCACAGCCGTCTCGGATGTCGTCGACGCGGATGACGCCGCGGATGACAGCAAAAAGCAGCCAGCCGTAGCCGCGGCGACGACTGCCGCTATTACAAGCGCCGCGACGGCCGATGCCGTAAAGTCGGCGTCCCTGGTGAAGGTCAAACCACCGAAGCGCGGCGAGCTGGCGGAAGTGATCAAGGAGCTCGACGCCGCCAGCCGCGCCGACGAGCCGATCGATTACGAGCTGCCTTCGATCGACATGCTGCTCGAGGGCGAAGAGATTCACTTCGACGAGCACGAAACACAAGTCCGCGCCCAGGCCGTGGTGCTGGAAGAGACGTTCAAGAGCTTCGGCTTCAACGTCCGCGTCGTCGAGATCGAAACAGGCCCGGTGATCGCACAGTTCGAACTCGAGCTCGAAGCCGGTCTGCGGCTCTCAAAAATTACCAGCCTGGCCGACGACATCGCCATCGCGTTGCGCGTCCCCAGCGTGCGCATCGTCGCACCGATTCCCGGCAAGAACACGGTGGGCATCGAGGTTCCCAATGCCGAGCGGCAAATCGTCCGCTTGCGCGAAGTCATCGAAGAGGCCAACGGCAAAGCCCAAAAGATGGCCATCCCCATCTACTTGGGCAAGGACGTCGCCGGCAATCCAATGGTCGTCGACCTGGCCACGCTGCCCCACTTGTTGATCGCCGGCCGCACCGGCACGGGCAAAAGCGTCTGCTTGAACACGATCATCGTCTCGATGCTCATGTCGCGCCGGCCCGACGAGGTCCGCATGCTCATGATCGACCCCAAGATGGTCGAACTCGCCGCGTACAAGTCGCTGCCGCACCTGATGCACCCGGTGGTGACCGACATGCGCAAAGCCGAGGCCATTTTGGCGTGGGCCGTCGAGAAAATGGAAGAACGCTACGCGCTGTTGGCTCGCGCGGGCGTGCGGCATATCGCCGGGTACAACCAATTGGGCGAAGAAGAGCTCATGGACCGGCTGCAACCCGAGAGCGAGGAAGAGCGCCGCGAGATCCCCACGCACTTGCCTTACATCGTGATGGTGGCCGACGAAATGGCCGACCTGATGATGACCTCGGCCAAGGAAGTCGAGACGCACATTATTCATCTCGCCCAAAAGAGCCGTGCCGTCGGTATTCACCTGGTGCTGGCCACGCAGAAGCCGACCGTCGACGTGATCACGGGCCTGATCAAGTCGAACTTGCCCGCGCGGATCGCCTTCCAAGTCGCCAGCCGCACCGACAGCCGCGTGGTGCTCGACGAGATGGGCGCCGACAAGCTGCTGGGCAACGGCGATATGCTGTTCCTCTGGCCCGGCACCAGCACGCTCATTCGCGGCCAGGGCACCTACGTCAGCGACGACGAGATCAATCGCATCGTCGATTTCGTGGGCACCAGCGAGCCGCAGTTCGTCAAGGAACTGGTGCAGCTCAAGGTCGCCACTCCCGCCGAGGGCGAAGCTGGCGGCAGTCCCTTCAAGCATCGCGACGACCTTTACGAGACGGCGATCGACCTGGTGATCCGCGAAGGCCGCGGCAGCGTGTCGCTACTACAGCGATCGCTGGGCATCGGCTATGGGCGCGCCGCGCGGCTGATCGACTTCATGGCCGAGGATGGCATCGTCGGCACCTACAATGGCTCGCAAGCCCGCGAGGTGCTCCTGTCGCTGGAAGACTGGCAAGCGATGAGCGGCGCCACGGGTGACGCCACAGCCGCGCCAGCAGCCGCTCCCACCAAGCCGCGCCGCAATCGTATCGTGCCTAACGGGGCCGGGAAGGCGCCCGTGGACGAGGAAGAAGTCGCGAGCGACGACGCGCCCTTCGACGATGAGGACGAAGAGGAGTCGGAAGAATACGACGACTCCGACGAGGGAGAGGATGACGAGGAGGCCGAGTACGAAGCAGACGAGTACAAGGCCGAGAGCGCGTAACCGTCCGGCACAATGCGGCAGCACGGTTCGACGTTTAGCCGCGAGCCAGCGGCGAGCGTTACGGTTACGCGTACTGACTTGGTGTTGCGGCCGTCGATTGGCAACACTATCAACCGCCGCGATTACTCCGCCGCAATTCATCGCGCACCAGCGTTGCAGGTTCAATCTGTGGCTGCCTGACGCTAGCTTTCCATTGCTTCTCCAGCGCTGCCACACCGGCAATCCCGTAGACCTCGCGCAGCGCGGCATCGTATCCGCCCAGGTGCGCCTGACTAACGAACCGAACGAGGGCTTCTGGTTCCCCCCGCTCGAGCAAGAACTCCACCAAGGACGCGCTCTGACCGTAGAACGTCGCCCACGTGGCGCCGCTCGGGTAGCCGTCCATCGACAGCAGTTCGGCCACACGGAGATCCGAGCGCCGATCGACGGCTGCTAGCAAGTCGCGCCGATGTTCGCCGCGCTTCGTTGCCGAATCGGCCAGCGTGGCCATGCCTTCATCCGCCCAGCGCGGCAAGGGGCGGTCGATGAATCGATCGGCCAGCACGACGTGCGTGAGCTCGTGCGGCACGGCGGACAGGGCGTCGCCACGATCGGCCCGAAGGTCGAGGCGACGGCTGACAACCCTGCCCGCTTTGACTGTAACGAGCGACGAGCCGGCAGTCCGCTCTGAGCCCTGACCAACGGCCCGCACATACTCCTCCGCGGAACCATGCACGACCACGTCGCACTTGGGCGTCCAATCGGCTGGCAGGTCCTTACCGAACCATTTCTTTTGTAGATCGCTACGTGCGCACTCGCACTGCTTGGCAATACTGTCGGCGGCTCCGCAGTTCGATTGGCACCAGACACGAAAGTTGTCGCTCTCGGCAAAATGCCAACCGCCGGATTGGCCTTGCGCGCAACAAGCGCACGGCGCGACTCCAACGGATTGTGATTTCCTGTCGGCAGTCGAGTCCGCGGCGAACAGCGCCAGACCGTTCGTCAGCAGCGCCCCCAGCGCGGCAACATGTGCTGCGCCTACAACCGCCACCTTCACTGTCCTTCGGCGAAGTGAGGTCAGCCCCGGGGCGGTCTGGCGGCGGGCAATTGGGCTTGCTGGTAACATGGGCCGTGCATCGCTGCTGCGAAATTAGGTGCTAGCGCCGGCTCGGAACATTGACCGGCCGTTTGCGACCATTGCATGCCACGTGCCACTCCATGGCGCACGCACGGCGTGTCGCGTCGCTCGGTTCGTAACTCCTGTATCAGTAGAGGGATAAGATGTATAGCAATTCGCTGCGACGACTTGTCAGATCCGCGCGCAAAAGCCACGCTTGCGCGCCTGCGCGGCACCCGACGCCAGACGCTTAGGCGGTCGATTTGCGACCACTGCCGGGTAGAGCGGTCACGCTGTTGCAGCCGCCCGCATGGAAATCGGCAGATGACCTTTGGACCGCGGCCACGTAGAATTGCCATCAGTGATCGACTTGTTGCCATTTGAGTGCAGGTGCCGCGGATGCACCTATCAAAGTCGCACGGACGCCATGTACCCGTTGTATGTGAGTGTTTCCTTCCCAATGGCGTCGTCCGCTCGAGGGCGTTCACGCATCGCTCGCCCCTTGTGCGACACGCAGACCCACGTGGAGGTGTAGCATGAGTGCTTCGAATTGGAGGGGCCTCGGCTTGGCGGCTAGTGCCGTCGTAGTCCTGGGTTTGGCCTACCCGCAAGCGGCCGATGCCTGTCGCCGTAGCCGTCGTTGCTGCCAGCAATCGAGTTGTTCGCAACCGTGCTCCCCACAACCGTGTTGCACCACGGCCCCGGCAGCCGATGGCCACACCTCGCCCGAAGCGGCTCCGCCCGCTCCCACCGCGGCGCCTACGCCCGCCACGGACGCGACGACTCAAGCGCGGACCGATCGGCGTTACTCGTACGAGCCCTCGACGGCTGGAACTGAAGTACGCCGCAGTTACTCGTACCAACCGAGCTACAGCAGCTCGTCGTATGGTCGTCGCGGCGGAAATGTCCCGCTGTACTCTCTGCCGAAGACCGACTCGCGAAAGTTCGGTTCTTGGTAGGTCTGTGTGATTGGCTCCCGATAACGTCCGGCAGCGGGCGGTCGAAGCATGCAGGTCGACCGTCCCGCTGAACGTTCTGTTCAGCGCTGGGCCGCCGCGGCCTTCTGCTACAATGACTGCCCCTTGTTTAAATCGCCGCCATTCGCCGGTAGGTCCCGGCCGGCGGACGGGAACTGGTGCTTCGGGTTTTGCATTCTAGCGGAATCAATACAGCCTCCAGGTCCCGTCCGGCGGCCGGGACCTACTTCCGGGAGCTTCCACCTTGACCGTTCCACCTGCCGGCGCCGGCCTGCGCTTTGCCGCCGCGCTCTCCACCACCGCGGACACGCGCCAGGCCGTCGAAGAAGTCTGTTCGCAAGCGGCTGAGCAACTCGGCTCGCCCGCCGATTTGGCAATGGCCTTTGTCTCGCACCACCATGGGCCGCCGTTTGCGCCGCTGGACACGGAAATCACTCGCCGCACGCAGGCCCGCGTGCTCCTGGGCTGCACGGGCGAATCGATTGTCGGCGGCGCGCGGGAAGTCGAAGACGGTCCGGCCATCTCCCTGTGGCTGGCGCGGCTGCCGGGCGTCTCGGTCGAGCCGATGCACCTCAACTTCGAGCGCACGCCCGAAGGGGGCACGATCGTCGGCTGGCCGGACGACTTGCCGGCCCACTGGCCCACCGGTTCGGCCCTGCTGATGCTGGCCGAACCCTTCAGTTTTCCCGCCGATCTGCTGCTGGAACGGCTTAACGAAGATCAACCCGGCGTGCCAGTGCTGGGCGGAATGGCCAGCGGAGCGCACGGTCCGGGCGAGAATCGTTTGCTGTTGGGCGACCGGGAACTCGGCGGTAACTTTGAGCGCGATCGCGGCGCCGTGGCGGTGCTGCTGCACGGCGCGGTGCAAATTCGTGCCGTCGTCTCGCAGGGTTGCCGGCCGATCGGGCGGCATTTTGTCGTCACCAAGGCCGATAAAAACGTGATTCTCGAGCTCAGCGGCAAGCCGGCCTTGCAGCAATTGCAAGAAATCTTCGACACGCTTCCCGACCGCGACCGGCAACTCGTCCAACGCGGTCTGCACGTGGGCCTCGTGACCAACGAGTATCAAGACAAGTTCCAACGTGGCGATTTTCTCGTCCGCAATTGCGTGGGGGCCGATCCGCAAGCCGGGGCGATCGCCATCGGCGATTTCGTACGGCCGGGCCAGACCGTGCAGTTTCACGTCCGCGATGAAGACACGGCCGACGAAGATCTGCGCGAGCTGTTGGCCGCGGCAACCTCGGCAAACGCCGCCACGGCCGGCGCGCTCCTGTTCACGTGCAACGGCCGGGGCACGCGCCTGTTCAGCCAGCCCAATCACGATGCGGCCGCCGTCAGCGCGGCGCTCGGAAATGTGCCGCTGGCAGGTTTCTTCGCGCAGGGAGAATTGGGGCCGATCGGCGGCAAAAACTTTCTGCATGGTTTCACGGCCAGCGTGGCGCTGTTTTCGGCCGGTGAATAGTCGTTTATGAGGGCTGCCTGCCGATGCCTCAGCGCGCCGCCACCGATTTCAAAGTGTCGACGAACGTGACCAGGTGCCGCAACGTGTCGCAGAAGGTGGAATAGCGCATCTGTTGCCGCAGCGATTCGTCGAGCGCGCGACCCCCGACCGCTAGCGCCGCGCCGCATTCGGCGGCGGTCACGTACAATTGCGCGCAGTCGCTGAGGAGCTCCGCCGGCGAAGCGAAGGCCGAAACGCTTAGCCATAGCAGCCGTGGCCGCGTGTCGCGCAGCGCCTCGCAGAGCGTTTCGGCCGGCAGCATCGTGCCGTACGATTCGGCCCGCCAGCCCGCCTCGCATAGCGCCAGCTCGACCATTGTTGTGGCGAGCTTGTAGGGATCGTGCGCCAGCGTTCCGCCAATGGCCAACGGCATCGTTGGGCCGGGCGTTGGAACCGCGGAGCGCAACTCGTAAAGCGTGCGTAAGGCAATCTCGCAGCCGCGACGCTCGCGATAGATCGACAACTCGCCGCATTCCCAGCGATCGCCAATCTGATGCAATGCTCCGGCCAATACTTGGTCGCAAATATCGCTGGCGCGGTGTTGCGAAAGATACAGGTCGAAGACGATCCGGCGGCACTGTTCTTCGTCACCCGCGGCCAACGCGTCGGTCATCTGGTCGCGTGCCCGGTCGACCATGGTGTGACCTTGTCCGGTGGTCGAAGGCAGCCCGAGCACCTCGGGTCGCACCATGGGCTGTCCGTTCGTACGCAAGAACTGGATCACCGCGTCGACGGCCATCCGTCGATGCCCGCCCGCCGTGCGCACGGTCGGCAGCAGCCCCTTGTCGCACCAGCGCTTGAGCGAGGATTCGCTGACGCCAATGGCTTGCGCGACCTGTTTTGGAGTGACGAGTTGCTTCATGGTGGCTCTTCGGGGCCCGAATTCCTCGGACAATTCCATGTGGACGTTATGAACGATTATAGGCGACTGTTACCAGGTCGCCCAATCCAGGAATTTGCAGTCAATCTGACCCTGTTTTTAAGACCTTTCTGGCATTGAAGTTATGGATAGGTAAGAGGAATCCAACGCGACCGATTTGGACGAATTTTGATTGACCGGACGCGGTGCACTGTCTACAAATCGAGTGAACGATTTGGACGAATGTTATCCGGCTCGTCCCAATCCATCACACCTGCGTCCTTAATCACTTTCACCACGTTCGTCCTCGAAAAAGGAGTGTGTCATGGTCATCGCGATGAGACTCGTTTCGTTTGCGTGTTTGTCCCTAATTCTGGTCGGCGCGATCGGCATGTCGGCCTTCGCCGAAAAATGTGCCGACAAAGCGACCACGAAAGCCAAAAAGGATACTTCCATGGACATCGTAGACACGGCCGTGAAGGCCGGTTCGTTCAAGACCCTCGCCACCGCGCTCGAAGCCGCCGGACTCGTCAAGACTCTCAAGGGCGACGGCCCGTTCACGGTCTTCGCGCCCACCGATGAGGCGTTCGCCAAGCTGCCCAAGGGCACGGTCGAAGCCCTGCTCAAGGATAAGGAAAAGCTCACGGCCGTGCTCACCTACCACGTGGTGTCGGGCAAGGTCAAGGCAGCCGACGTCGTCAAGCTCCGCACGGCCAAGACCGTGCAGGGCCAATCGGTGAAGATCGACGCGACCGAGGGCGTGAAAATCGACAACGCCAAAGTCGTGAAGGCCGACATCGATTGCACCAATGGCGTGATCCATGTCATCGACACCGTGCTTCTGCCTAAGTAGTCAACCAAGACGCGCCTTGCTCGGCCATGTGCCCGGGGAACCCTTCGGTCCTCGGGCACGTGGCAAGACGCGGCGTCGCGCAGCTCGAATCGTCTTAGGAAACGTCAGCACCCCGTAGCGTCACCGCAGGATCAAGCCATGCCCTCCGCGATGTGCTCATCACCCCCTCAAACCTCCGCGAAGCAATCGGCCGTCCGCGCGCGCCGGCAGGAGGTTACCGAGGACTTGCATGACTCGCCTGGTGATGCAACGTCTTCAACCGCTCCGTTTCGACGTCCACGGGCACAGTCGGCGCCCGCCCTCGATCGCCGCGAGCTGCTCGCTGTCGCGCAATCGCTGTACCGCACGAGGATTGAGTACGTCCCGCACGAGTCATTTACCGAGCCTTCGCCTAACGCTTCGCTTCGTAATCGTCGTGCTACCCTTCGAACACCCGCGGAGCCGGAAGACCACTCAGACGCTCCGCTGACCTTCGACGACCCCGAGCGCTTGCTGACGCGAGACGAAGAATTCAGCCTCTTTCGCCGCATGAATCATCTCAAGCATCGGGCCGAACAACTCCGCGCGCAGCTCAATCCCCGCAGGCCCAAGGCGCGCGACGTCGAACTGATCGCGCAATTGCTCGGCGACGCGGTCGCCATTCGCAATCGCATTATCGCGGCGAATGTGCGGCTGGTCGTGTCGGTCGCCAAGCACCACGTCGACACGGCCAACACGCTTGGCGAGTTGGTCAGCGACGGACACATGTCCCTCATGCGGGCCGTGGAGAAGTTCGACTTCTCGCGCGGCTATCGTTTCAGCACGTATGCCACGTGGGCGTTGCGTTACAACTTCAACCGGGCCACGGCCACGCGACGCAGGCGGCAGCAGCGGTTCGTCAGCGGCGAGGACCACATGCTCGAAGCGGCTTGTGACGACCCGCCCGAGATTTCGGCCGCGTCTCGGCGGCAGCTCAAGCAGTCGCTCGCGCAGTTGCTCGAACAGCTCGACGCCCGCGAGCGACGGATCATCACGTTCCGTTTTGGGCTCGCCGGAGAAAGGTCGCCCGCGACACTGGCTCAACTGGCCACGAAGTTGGGCGTGTGCAAGGAGCGCGTGCGGCAGTTGGAAGCGCGGGCATTGGGTAAGCTCCGCGAACTGGCCGCCGT
>Ga0163144_10022579_pt1 | contig 12461 bp, 12 predicted proteins | sample OliLak19BULKMAT1_FD_123175 | JGI IMG/M metagenome (GOLD analysis project Ga0163144, IMG submission 123175) | Freshwater microbial mat bacterial communities from Lake Vanda, McMurdo Dry Valleys, Antarctica - Oligotrophic Lake LV.19.BULKMAT1 | ecosystem: Environmental > Aquatic > Freshwater >... | reverse complement strand
GCGTCGTTCAACAGTTTGGCGATCCCGAAATCGACGATGAACGCTTGTCCCTGATTGTTGAACATGACGTTTTGCGGCTTAATATCGCGATGGATAACGCCTTGTGCGTGAGCGTAATCCAATGCGCTGGCAAGCTGTTCTAACAGTCGAGCGACCTCTGACAAACTGGCGCGGGGACGGCCTTGCTCAATCGCCTGCTTGATACGGTCAGACAGCGACCCGCCGGTCAGGTTTTGCATGACCACATAATTAATGTCGCGGTCAACGCCATAGTCGTACACGCGCACGATGTGGCTGTGTTCAAGTCCGGCGGCGGTCTTGGCCTCGCGGATGAATCGCGCCTGAAAATCCGCGCCACCACTGACCAGATGCACGACCTTCACCGCGACTTCTCGGCTGAGAGTGTGGTCATAAGCGCGATAAACCGCGCCCATCCCGCCTGAACCCAACATGTCACGCAGTTCATATTTGCCGAGCATTTGACCCGATGACAGTTGAGACATGGTGGCTCACCTAAGATACGTAAGAATATGGTCTGACTGTACTCTATTCAGGACGATATTACCAAAAGAAGGTTGTTTTTCGGGTGCATTTCAGATTTTGGATTCCTAAATCAATTCCCCCGTCCGCACCATATCACACACAGCCAGCAGATGCGGGTGGAGCGCCTCGTCGCGGGCAATGAACGGCACGCGCTGGCGGATTCGCGCATAGGCCGGGGCTGTCCCCTTCCCCATCTGAGCGCCATCCCCCAAGTCCTCGCGCCGGAAATCGACCCCCTGCGCGGCGGACATCAACTCAATCCCCAGAATCTGCTCGACATTGATGGTGATTTGGCGCAATTTCAGCCCCGCCGTCACGCCCATGCTCACATGGTCTTCGACATTGGCGCTGGTCGGGATGGTATCGACGCTGGCCGGATGCGCCAAGACTTTGTTCTCGGTGGCGAGCGCGGCGGCGGTATATTGCAGAATCATGAAGCCGCTGTTCAAGCCACCCTCGCGGGTCAAAAATGGCGGCAAGGTGTGGGTGTTGCTGGCCTCATCAATCAGACGCATGATGCGCCGTTCACTGATATTCCCCAATTCGGCCACCGCAATCGCCAGATAATCCAGCGCAATCGCCAGCGGTTCACCGTGGAAATTCCCGCCGGAAATCACCTCGATTCCGCCGTCATCATCAATGAAAATCAGCGGATTATCCGTGACGGCGTTCAGTTCAATCTCGAATACCCAACGCGCATAGGCGATAGCGTCCCGCGCCGCGCCGTGAACTTGCGGGATGCAGCGCAACGTATAGGCGTCTTGGACGTTGAGGGATTCTTTTTCGCGGGTGAAGGTGCTGCCCTCTAGCAAATGGCGCAGATGGGCGGCGCACTCTTGCTGACGGGGGAACGGGCGCAAGGCGTGGATGCGGGCGTCATAGGCCAAAAGCGTCCCGTGTAGCGCCTCAAGGCTCATGCACCCCGCGAGGTCTGCCGTCCGGCTGATGCGTTCTGCCCGCGCTGTGAGCAGCACGCCCAACGCGGTCATCAGGGTTGTGCCATTGGTGAGCGCGAGTCCCTCTTTGGCCGCCAGTGTCAGGGTCGATAATCCGGCGGCGTGCATCGCATCCGCGCCGGACAGTGTTTTTCCGTGATATTCGGCCATGCCCTCGCCAATCAACGGCAGCGCCATGTGACTCAGCGGCGCTAAATCGCCGGACGCGCCGAGCGAGCCTTTTTCTGGGATGACCGGATGCACCCCCGCGTTGAGCATGTCGAGCAGGGTCTGGACGGTCACACGTCGGATGCCAGAATGTCCACGGGCGAGCGTGTTGGCGCGAATCAACATCAAGGCGCGAGTGGTGGCGGTGTCTAACGGATCGCCGAGTCCGACGGCGTGGCTGACCAAAATATTGCGCTGCAAGCGTTCCACTTGGTCACGCGGAATCACACGGTCTTTGAACGCGCCGAATCCGGTGGTTATCCCGTAGATGATGCGCCCCTCATCCAACATCTGTTGAACGGCGGCGGCGGCGCGGTCTATGCGGATTGCGGCTTCTGGGTCGATTTCGACTCGCGGTGCGCCCGCCCCGCCATAGGCTACCGCGAGGACATCTTCAATCGTGAGCGTTTCACCATTCAACAATAAAGTGGTCATTTAAGAGTGTCCTGTAGGGGCGAGGCTTGCCCGCCCGCGCAATTTTCGGGGATATATAAAACAGACTCTGATTGTACACAAGCGCTCTACTGCGCGTCATGCCGTGTTTGTATGAGTTGTATAGACAAGTTTTAACGATAGGCCGTGGTCTAATCGTTAAACATTTGTCTGTGACAATCCCGGACGCACGCTCAAAAAGGCGACTGCGCCCAAGACAGGGAAGAATACGATCAGGAACGCCCAACCTATCCGCACCCCTTCTGACATTTTCGCATCGCGTAATTGCCGGAAGGCTCGTATTGCTAATACCAACCATACGACCAGCACAATCAGATTTAACAGTTGAAACAACACCAGCGTGAAATTAATGTCCGACATGATGGATTATCCTTTTGATGTTTTGACGTCTTGAAATCCATCTTGTAATACTAGGCGTCATCTGTCAAGAGAAATCACCCCCATCCGCTGATTCGCCCCTGTTTTTAGGTGTGACAAGTATTTAATCTAAGAGGCCGTTTGAATATTCAATCGTTATCCCCTCACCCCCTAAATCCCCCTCTCCCACAGGGTGGCGAGGGGGACTTTTTCGGCATTTTTGTCCCTCACCCCTTGTGGGAGAGGGGCGGTTCACCGCTAGGTGAACAGGGTGAGGGGAATTTTCAAACGGTTTCTGAATTCAAACTCAAGACGGTCTCCATACGCCAAACCCACCAAACCCGAGTTATACTCGTTTTAATTAAAGGAGTCTGCGCGTATGTCTACCCTCGAAACCCTCCAAACCTTCATACAACGCGGGAAATTAGTGCTGTTCGTCGGCGCAGGCGTCAGCAAAGCCGCCCCCACCAACCTCCCCGATTGGTGGACGCTCAACCGCGAAGTCGTGAAAGCCGTCGCCGCCCGCGTCGAATCCATGACCGGCAAGGACTATGTACCAGACCTCGCACAAGCCATCCTAGACCGGCGCGAGAAAGCCGGACGATTCCCGCCCGATTTCCAAGCCCAAATCATCGAGGAAGAGGCCGGGACGACCTATTTTGAAGTGCTGCGCGTGTTAGATAGCGCCTACCCTAACGCCTCACACCTGCGAATCGCACAGATGGCGAAAACCGGCGGCGTGCGTGTCATCATCACCACCAACTTTGACCGGATGATTGAGCGTGCCTGCGACAAACTAGATGTACCCTATCAGACCTACTACACCTCCGCCCATTTTGACCGACTGGCGGATGACCTCAGCCGGTTTGACCACGCCACCACCCCGCTGCAAATTATCAAACTGCACGGGACGGTAGAGGACGCCTCGACCCTGATAGACACCCTCCGTCAGCGCCGTCTAGGGATGCACGCCAGCGCCCGAATCACCCTCCAACACCTGTTAAAATGGGGACATTGGCTGTTCTTAGGCTACAGCGGCGCAGACCTAGACAGCGCGCCAGATTATCTGGAACTACGCCCAGCCGCCCCACAAGCCGTCGGGTTTACATGGCTGTCGCCAGACCCGTCAACATTAGCTGCCGCCGTCCACAGCATCGCTGGGATTTATGGCAACCGCGCTCAAATCACCATCGGCACACTGCCCGATTTCTTGACCCCGTTTGCGCCGCTGACCCCTTTACCGCAAGTGCCGGACAAAATCGTAGACAAAGACGCCCTGTTAAAGTCGCATATCACGGCATGGGCGGCCAAACTGGGCGACATCCGCTGCTTCGCCATCTTCGGGCAACTCCTGAGCGCCACCGGTCAACGCGGCGCAGAGTTCATCCGATTCCTGTATAAGTGGCGTGCCGATAACGCCGTCGCCCGACATGATGCGGCCTTTCCGCGCCTATGGCGTCTGAACATCGAAGCGCTGGTGACGTTGGGGCGTATCGCTGACGCATGGGACGCGGCGCACATCACCCCCAGCACTTTTGATAAAATCGACAACCCAATCGAATGGCTAGAGATTCAACTGACGCGGGCGTACCCGTTCCTCTACGGCGGCGATTTGGGCGGCGCGATTCGCATGTTCAATGAACTCTATTACCGCCCCGATGTCCCGCCCGTGCTGCAAGTCCGCGCCGCCTTCGGGCTGGCAGAGGGCTTGACGCTGGATGGGCAGCTGCTTGAAGCCCGCGACCTGCTGCGCGACCAATATGACAATATCGCAACCAGCGGGGATGTCACGCTCCAAGCCCGCCACGCGCACATGCTGGGCGAATTGGAATGCCTGACCGATGACGGTGACGCCAATTTCACGCGCCGCGCCGCCGATTGGCTGACCCATCACGGCGATTGGTTGGGCGATGACCGCCTGACCGCCCACGCGCAGATTTTGTACGCCCATTTACAATATCGCGGTCTGCGTAACACCGGTAATCACGACCACGCCGAACGCGCCCTCGGCTATATCGAAACCGCGTTCGTGATTTATCAAGAGCGCGAGTCGATGCACGAGACGCTGCGGACGACCCTATTAGCGCGGGATATTTGTCTCAAAATGGGCGATTCAGAGGCGGCCACGCAGTTGTATAACAACGCCACGCCGCTGCTGGAACGCTATTTGGTCTATCAGGTCTGAGAATTTAGGCGCAAAAAAGCGGCGCACGCGCATAACTGCGCCCTTACAAATATTCTCCGTCCGATATTAGACGCGCTTTCCAATATGCGATTTCAAAAACCCCGCAATATCATCCAATGATTGAACGGCTTGCGGCAAACTTGGATAAATTTGCCAGACATGCCACATGCGCGGGTAAATCTCTAGTTGAACATCAACGCCGGCTGCTTTGGCGAGTTTTTCGATTTGAACGGCGTCTTCGCGCAGAATTTCATCTTCCCCACAGTGAACGAGCAACGGGGGCAGGCCACGCCAATCGCCAAACACCGGCGACAGTAACGGAGTGCGTGGGTCATTGTCAGCCACGTAGGATTTATTGTAGAGTGTCGCGGCGCGGGGGTGCAGCAACGGGTCATACTGTCCCTTAAGCAGACCGCCTCGCGCTTCCATATTCCCCACAGGCGACAAGCAAGCCCCCGCCGCTGGTAACGGGTCGCCAGCATCGCGCAAGGTCATCAGCGTCGTGATGGTCAGATTACCGCCCGCCGAGTCGCCTGCGACCACGATATTTTGCCCAGAAAATCCTTGCTTCACTAGCCAGCGATAGGCGCTCACGCAATCGTCTAACGGCGCGGGAAAAGGGAACTCTGGCGCGACGCAATAATCGACCATCAAGACGCGCATCCCCAATTTTTGCGCCAAATACGCGACCATCTCTAGGTGTAGGGAGGTCAGACCTAAGACGAATCCGCCGCCGTGTAGATAGAGCAACACTTGATCCGTCGCGCTGTTTTTAGGGACGATCCATTCGCACGGCACACCATCGGCAGAAATATGGGAATGGGTGATGTCTGCGGACAACTTGACGCGATTCACAGATTGCTTAATCGCCCAGCGCGTCAACCAGAGCGGCATATAACCGTTTAGAAGGCGCACAATCGGCAATTGTGCGCGGATTTTTTGTTCGGCGGGGGATATTGTCATGATGTAATCTCGTCCGTTTCTTTGACCAATAGAGTAACTTATTGCTTGTCTCACATTCTATCAAGCTAATATGATCAAAACATAATGGCTCATGTTCAAATCGCGTGGTGTAGGGACGGCATTCTTGCCGTCCGTTTTCGGAACAGGCGGACGCCCAGAAGGGCGCCCCTACATTGGTAGTCATTTCACACCGTCTGAACCTGAGCCAACACAATCCATTGACTTAGATTTATTTCAGCGTTACACTCAAATTTGTCTGGACAAGTGGACAAATCTTATGCCGATTTCGCCTAAATACCATGCCCTATACACGCAACTCCGCCGCGACATCACCGATGGCAAGCTCCCACCGCACAAACAACTCCCCACTGAGGAATGGCTGTGCCGTTCGCACCATGTCAGTCGAGGGACGGTGCGGAAGGCGCTCGATATATTGGCCGCTGAGGGCGTCATCCGGCGCGAACAAGGGCGCGGTGTATTCGTCAACCCGCCGCCGCTGACCCTACTCCCCTTCACGCTGACCGACCCCGCCCCGACGCTTGAAATCCGCACGCTACGCGCCGACATCATGCCCGCCAATGCCGACCTATCAGCGCGGTTAGACATCCCACTCAATACGCCCGTGATTGTGGTCGCGCAAGCCCGCGTCCAAGATGGCGTCCGCGTGATGTATGAAGGCCGCGCCCTGCCGCAATCGCTCGCGCCTGACCTGATTCACGACGATTTCACCGTCCAACCGATTCATTGGCTGCTGACGCATAAATATAAGCTCCCGCTGGTACGCGCCACCTATACCGTCGAAGCCCGCCCCCTCAACTTAGAGGAATCCGAGCGCCTTTCGGTGGAGAACGGCACGCCCGCCTTCACGCTTGACCGCGTGACGTATACCGCCGCCGGTGGCACAGGGACGCGCCCCGCCGTGTGGTATCAGGCGCTATGCCGGATGGATTACCTGCCGTTCAAAACCGAATTTCAGGGGATTATATGACCGACGTTTTCGTACTGACTACCCGCCCCGATACCGACTTATTTTTCCACCGGAACGAACCCGCCGACCCGCGCCTCGGTGAAATCGTCCGCCACCTACCAGAAGATTATGCGGCGGCAAAAATTGTGATTCTCGGCTGCCCACAAGATGAGGGCGTGCGGCGCAACGGCGGCAGAGTCGGCGCGGCGGGTGCGCCAACCGAAATCCGCCGCTATCTGTATAAGCTGGTCGCTCAATCCAAATGGGATACCACCCTGTTCGACCTCGGCGACACAATTATCCAGTCAACCCTAGAGAAAACCCACGCCTTCCATCAAAGCATCGTCAAAAACCTGCTCCAAGACGGCAAAATCGTCATCGTATTAGGCGGCGGCAACGACATTAGTTACCCCGATGCGTCAGGGATGTGGGCGGCGCGGGACGGTCAGCCATTCCTCGCGGTCAACGTGGACGCCCATCTGGACGTGCGCGAGTCGGCGGAACGCCACAGCGGGACGCCCTACCGTCAATTGTTGGAGGAAGGTCGGCTCAAACCCGATTGGTTTTTTGAAGTCGGGACACAGCCGTTCAGCGCGGCAGGGTCGCATATTGATTATCTGCGCGGCAAGGGCGCGAATATCATCCCGATGCCGTATATCCGCAGCACCACCGATGCGTTTTCGACCTTTGAATCGCGCATCCAACCCATCAGACTCACCTCGCCCGCCGCCTTCTGGGGATTCGATATGGATGCCGTCACCGCCGCCGATGCGCCCGGCGTCAGCGCCCCGAATCCGGCTGGTTTCAGCGCTGAGGAATTTTTGCGGTTGTGCCGCATCGCCGCAGACCGTAAGGTCAGCCCATTGCTCATCGAATTTTCCGAGGTCAACCCGACTTACGACATCGACGGGCGCACCAGTCGGCTCGTCGCCGCCGGAATTTGGACGATTTTGAATCAGTTATTGTAAGGAATATATCATGACTCACCCCCGCCCGATCCGCGCACCACGCGGCACTGACCTCACCTGTAAAAATTGGCAGATCGAAGCCGCCTATCGGATGCTGCAAAACAACCTCGACCCAGAAGTCGCCTTCGACCCCGATAACCTGATCGTCTACGGCGGACGTGGCCGCGCCGCCCGTAATTGGGACTCGTTCGACGCGATTCTCGAGTCGCTCAAAAACCTTGAGCCAGATGAGACTCTACTCGTCCAATCCGGCAAACCGGTTGCGGTCTTTCGCACCCATACCGACGCGCCCCGCGTCCTGATCGCCAATAGCAACATCGTCCCCAAGTGGGCGACTCAAGAGAATTTTGATAATTGGGAGCGCGACGGCCTGATTATGTACGGCCAGATGACCGCCGGAAGCTGGATTTACATCGGCACGCAAGGCATTCTGCAAGGCACGTATGAGACATTTGGCGCGTTGGCGCGTCAACACGGCTGGGGGACTCTGCGCGGGAAATGGGTACTCACCGCCGGACTCGGCGAGATGGGCGGCGCACAACCCCTCGCTATCACCATGAATGAGGGCGTCGGCCTCTTGGTTGAGGTAGACCGTTGGCGTGCCGAACGCCGATTGTCGATGCGCCAAGTCGATGTCATCTGCGACGACCTAGAGGACGCCATGACTCAGGTTGAGGAGGCCGTAAAATCCGGCACGCCGCGTTCGATTGCGCTGATTGGCAACGCCGCCGAGATTCTGCCGGAACTGGTCTTGCGTGGAATCGTCCCAGATGTCGTGACCGACCAAACCAGCGCCCATGACCTGATGTATGGTTATATTCCCGTCGGCATGACTCCGGCTGAGGCGACAGCGCTCCGCGAGTCCGACCCCACCGCCTACAATCTGCGCGTGACCGATAGCATCAGCGCGCATGTGCGGGCGATGTTAGACTTCAAAGAACTGGGCAGCGTCGTATTCGACTACGGGAACAATCTGCGCCAACGCGCTTTTGACGCGGGCGTGACCGACGCCTTCGATTACCCTGGATTTGTCCCCGCCTATATCCGCCCGCTGTTTTGCGAGGGCAATGGCCCGTTCCGATGGGTTGCGCTCAGTGGCGACCCCGCCGACATCTACGCCACCGATAAAGCGATTGCGGAATTGTTCCCTGATAACATCCACCTGCATCGTTGGCTGAAAATGGCCGCCGAGCAAGTCGCGTTTCAGGGCTTACCGGCGCGGATTTGTTGGTTGAACTATGCCGAACGCGCTAAGGCCGGTCAACGCCTGAATGAGATGGTCGCCAATGGCGAGGTCAGCGCCCCGATTGTGATTGGGCGTGACCATCTGGACAGCGGCAGCGTCGCCAGCCCCAACCGCGAGACCGAAGCCATGCGCGACGGCAGCGACGCCATTGCCGATTGGCCGATTCTGAATGCGATGATTAACGCCGTCGGCGGCGCGACATGGGTCAGTTTGCACCACGGCGGCGGAGTCGGCATCGGTTATAGCATCCACGCCGGTCAGGTGATTGTAGCCGACGGCACGCCAGAGGCCGCCCGCCGTTTACAGCGCGTCTTGACCACCGACCCGGGCATGGGCGTCGTCCGCCACGCCGACGCGGGCTACCCTGAAGCCATCAGTTTCGCCAAGACTCACGGCGTCAAAATCCCGATGATGGGGAAATAAACATCATGCAAACCGTTGACGCCCTGCTCATCCACGCTAATCTGGTGACGTGCGACGCCCCGACCCCCAAGCGCGGGGCGGCGCTGCGCGAGGTTGGGCTGATTCCAGACGGCGCGCTGGCGATTATCGACGGACGAATCGCAGCCGTTGGTGAGACATCGCACATCCGCGCCGAATATGCCGCCCCGACCCTCATCAACGCGGACGGGCGAGCCGTCGTCCCCGGCTTGGTCGATTGTCACACTCACCTGATTTACGGCGGCGATAGGCTCAACGACTTTGAGATGCGGCTGGCCGGGGCGCACTATCTGGACATTTTGGCGGCGGGCGGCGGCATTTTATCTACCGTGCGGGCGACTCGCGCCGCTGACCTCGATTCGCTGATTGCATCAGGCCGCGCCCGCCTCGATACCATGCTCAGGCAAGGGACGACCACACTAGAGGTCAAAACCGGCTACGGACTCGACCTCGACACCGAACTCAAGCTGCTGCACGCCGCCGCCGCGCTCGACCAGACCCACCCCATCGGACTCCTCCCGACTTTTTTGGGCGCTCACGCCGTCCCGCCGGAATTGAACGGGGACGCCGACGCCTATCTGAATTACTTATTGAGCGTGGTATTACCAGCAGTCGTCCGCTGGTATGGCGAGTCGCATTTCGCCCGCAAGCACATCCCATTGTCGGTGGATGTGTTTTGTGAGAACCACGCCTTTAGCGTCGAACAATCGCGTGCGATGTTGACGGCGGCGGGGGCGCTGGGCTGTATCGTTCGCGCCCACGTTGACCAATTCACAGCGCTGGGCGGCTTAGAGATGGCCGTCGGCCTCGGCGCGGCCTCGGTGGATCATCTTGAGGCGACCACGCCGGCTGGGGTTGCGGCGCTGGCAAAGTCCGAGACCGCTGCGGTTTTGCTGCCGGGGTGCAGTTATCATCTGGGGAGCGCCTACCCGCCCGCCCGCGCCTTGATTGATTCCGGCGCGATTGTCGCCCTCGCCACCGACCATAATCCGGGGTCATCGCCGGTGATGAGTCTGCCGTTCGTGATGGGCTTGGCCTGTCGCCAGATGAAACTGACGCCCGCCGAATCGCTCAACGCCGTGACTCTCAACGCGGCCTACGCGCTGGGGGTCGGCGCACAAGTCGGGTCGTTGTCAGCGGGCAAACTGGCCGATTTCGTGATTCTCGACTCCCCAGATTGGCGCGCCTTGCCGTATCAAATCGGCGCAGCGCCCATCACCGAGGTCTACAAACGCGGCGCACGGGTGGTGTAGCTAGAAAAAGGGTGCGTTATGGACATCTCAGTTACCCCCGCTAATCAATACCTTGTTGAAGCTATGGAACTCAAATTGAGTGATTTGGCGATGTTGTGGCGTACAAACAAGCATACGCCGGAAGCCGATATTATCTTGAGACAATATCGCGCCATCCTACTGTGTATGATTGAGTTGGGTTTTCATTCGTCACTTGATGTCGATTCGGAACTTCCCAAACGACTTATGCCGCCGGAATATTTTGCATTGTTCACTCGCTGAAAAAACATGGAATACCAAATCACCCTGACGCCAGAATATGGCGCATGGACGGCACGAATCCCCGATTTACCGGGCTGTATCGCAACCGGAGACACCCCTCAAGAAGCGCTTGAGTTGATTGAAGATGCAAAACAGAGTTGGATAAGCGCCTCAGTGATGATGGGGCTGCCCATCCCCACCCCATCATCGCCAAAATAATTTCTACTCCCATCACCGAAGTCTAGAAACGCGGCGCACGGGTGGTGTGATGTCGGCGGTCTACCTCACCCCACCCGACCATCCAAAACTCTCTCTTAACCCGTTTTACGAAGTCGTCTCGTTATCCTTGACACATACCGCGTTAGAACTCGTCCAATATGCGCGGGATGGACATGGCCGCCAGCCAGAGAATCACCGCCAGCGCGATGTAAAAATCTTGGATGTATTTGGCAACGCCGCCACGGTGCGCTTAGAAATGAATGATTGGGTAGACTATCTACAGATTGCCAAGTGGAATGGTCGCTGGGTAATAGTGAATGTATTGTGGGCATTAAAGGAGACCTAAACATGAATGTACAAAAAGCGATTGAAACCAAACGCGCCGTCCGTTTATTCACAACTGACCCCGTGCCAGCCGAGGTGATAGACCAAATCTTAGACGCGGGGCGGCACTCACAAAGCAGCAAAAATACCCAGCCGTGGCAATTCGTGGTCGTCCAAAACCCCGAAACTTTGATTGCCCTCTCCAAGACCGGGGATTATGCCGGTCATCTGGCGGGCGCGGCCTTTGCCGTGGCGCTGGCTGCCCCCAACACCAACCCGTGGACGATGTTCGATTTGGGGCAAACGGCGGCCTATTTACAATTGGCCGCGTGGGATTTGGGAATCGGCTCGTGCATCGCCAGCATTTATGAGCCGCCCGCTGTGCAAGCGATTCTGAACATCCCAGCAGACTACACCGTGCTGTGTGCGCTGTCGTTCGGCTACCCCTCGCCCGACCATGTTCCCGCCAAGATGGGCGGGCGCAAGCCGCTGGAAGAAATCACCCATCGGGAGACATGGTAAATCGAGAGGTTTTTCGTCAAAAAAAGGGCGTAGCACGCTACGCCCCTACAGCGAAGGTTTATGAATCGATACTAGGCGATGGGGACGAGGACGAAGCGGCCATAAGCGACAAACGCCGCCAGTAGCAATAAGACGATATTCGGGATAACCGTCTCTTTGCGGCGATAGTGCGTCAGCGCCGCGCCAATCATCGTCAAGATCAAGCCAACCGCCGCAAGTGGCGTCAGGACGGGCAGAATTTTGGTCAGTGACGGTAGAATCAAGCCGATAGCGGCCAAAAGTTCAGCCACGCCGATTAGTTTGAGTTGAGTATCGGTAAAATCGTTGACATACCCCATCCGCTCGGCGGCCTTCTCACGCGGCACGGTGAGCTTCAACACCCCGACCATCCCAAACACCAGCGCCAGCAATACTTGAACGATCCAGAGTGCAATATCCATGCAGTGTAATTCTCCCTATTGCATCATCGCGCAAAACCGCTATATGATGCTTAAACGACAAATACTGTTTATACTATAAACGTTGGGTTATGGCGGGTCAACCATCATATAACCCGATGTGTCGTTTAAACGACATAAACCCAAAATTGTCGGGTTTGAGGGAAAGAGGGTTCAGAT
>Ga0163144_10022578_pt1 | contig 12461 bp, 16 predicted proteins | sample OliLak19BULKMAT1_FD_123175 | JGI IMG/M metagenome (GOLD analysis project Ga0163144, IMG submission 123175) | Freshwater microbial mat bacterial communities from Lake Vanda, McMurdo Dry Valleys, Antarctica - Oligotrophic Lake LV.19.BULKMAT1 | ecosystem: Environmental > Aquatic > Freshwater >... | reverse complement strand
CGCCGCCGAACATTTTGAGAAAGGCAAACGCCAGAACCGCCTGACGGAAGAGCACATCGCCAAGATCATCGCCACCTACCAATTCCGGAAGGAAGAGGAGCGCTATTCCAAGCGCATCCCGATGGAGCGAATCGCCGACGAGGGCTACAACCTGAACATCTCCCGCTACATCAGCACGGCGTCCGCTGAGGAGGAGATCGAGCTGGGGGCAACCCACGAGAAGCTGGTGGAAATCGAGAACGCGATCCAAACAGCGACGGCTAAACACAATGCCTTCCTGAAAGAGCTGGGACTTCCTCTCTTGCTGTCTGCTGAATTGAGTTCGCTGAAAGAATAGGATGGGTCAGTTCCAGAACACGGCATCACCTGCGACATGATGCACGGCTTCTATTGAGACAAATGGGCGACCGCCACGCCGACCGAGCGCCTGCAACTCATCCCCGCCGGACAGAAACACATTCTCGAACAGGACGACGACAAGAAACGCTGGGTGCAGATGGTATCCGAGCTCTGGTAAGTATTCCCCCTCTGGCGACATTCCCCGAATCGCGCCACAATAGTCCTTGGAGGAACCAATGGACGCAGTGGTGGCGGTGCGGCGCTGGCCGGAGAGGGTGGAGGTGGATTGGCGGCGGTTTTCGTGCGGGCTGTGGCGGGTGCCGGAAGGGGACATCCACGCGGCCTGCCGCCTCGAATCGTTCCCCAAAGCCCATACCTTCCAGTATCAGGGCCAGCTCTACGTGCCGTGCGGCATGCATTTCCGGGGCAGCCTCGAAACCGAGGCGCAGTGCCATCCGATCATCCGACCGAAGGACTACGGTGGACCCGAGCCGCAGGAACGGGGCTACGAAGGAAGGACCGTCATCGTAGGCCGCGAATCGTTCCGTCTTGGTCCGCGAGTCGTCTTCAAATCATGTGACCCTTCAATCCCCGAATGGCGTCAGCACCTGAAGATCCTCTACGCCGACGGCGGCATGTTCGCCTCCAAACCCAACTACGGCGAGTTCCTCGACTCCCTGAAAAGAACCGAGTCCGGCCACCAGACCGAAGCGTTGCAACTGGAGCAGGCCGAATTCGGCCACCACGACAAACAGGTCATCCGCGACATGCTCACCGGGCGGGAGCCTGCGCCCCTGGAGCAACTGAGCTTCCGGCTTTAGAGCCGGATGCGTTCGACCTCCTCCAGGGTGATCTCGTCCTGCGTGCGGTCGTAGAGTTTGGTCGTGCGCGGCGACTCGTGTCCGGCGATGGCCTGGGCGTTTTCCAATGAACCCCCGTTCAACAGGTAGGTCGTGATGCCCGTGGCCCGGAAGGTGTGGTTGCCGATCTTCGATGAAAGCCCGGCGACCTTGGCCCGTCGTTTGACCATCTTGAGCGCTTCGCCCCGGTTCAAACGCCGGTCCGTGATCGTGCCGCGTTTGCCCGGGATGGTGCGGAAGAGGGGAACCTTGCCGCCGGAGGCGGAACCGGCTTTGGCGAGGTAGGCGTCGAGATATTCCTCGGCTTTGTGGTGCGCCGGCACTTCATGGAACTTGCCGCCTTTCTCATGCAGGCGGAACCAGCTGCGTTTGCCGTTCTGGTAGTAGTCCGGCACGTCCATGCCCGTGACCGCGCCGATGCGGGCGAAGCTGTAGACCATGACCCCGATGAGGGCGCGGTCGCGCAGGCCCAGCACGGTCGAGCAGTCGATGCTTTCCAAAAGATGGCGCGCGTCCTCGGGACTGAGCACGGGCGTCTTGCCGCGCTTGAGCACGTAGCGCGGACCCCGGACCGGGGCGGCGGGGTTCATGGGCAGGATCTGGCCGATCACGAGATGGTCGAAGAGCATGCGGATGCCGGCGAGATGCTGTTTGACCGTGGGCCGGGCCAGCGAGGAACCGAGCTGTTCGATGTAGGCCGCGACGACGACGGGCTGGACCTGGTCCAGGCGAATGCAGCGGCGTTCGCACCAGTGGCAGAACCGTCGTGCGGCCCGGGCATAGGCTTCGCGCGTGTGGCGGTTGCGGATGTTGGCGGTGAAGAACTCGACGAAGCGGCGTGCCGCGTCGGGTCCGGCGTCGGTGATCAGGCGCGGCAATACCTGTCCGCACACGCGCAGCGCTTGCTTCGATCCGATTAACTCCTTCATGGACACCTCCCGATCCGGGTCCCCCATCGGGACTCAGAAAGGAGATTATGCCTCGCGATGAAGAGCCCCGAAAGAGGGGAACTTCAATCCGTTTGTCTGGATGGAACGCGGGTTTGGTTCAGGTGCTGCGGCTGCTTCCAAGATGCCGAACGCCGTCCGTCGCGTTCATCGAACAGGATGCGTTGCGCCTTCAGTTGCAGAGTCACCGACGCGTGCTCCGCTCGAACTCGTAATCGGCCAGGGTCAGGCTCTTGAGCGCGTCGTAGCGCCGGAGAAGCTCCTCGGCGGACCAGCGGTCGAGCGACAGGGCGATGCCGACCTGTTTCTGGGTCATGGTCCCCTTGCGGTAGTTTTCCACCACGTAGGCTTCGAGGAGCTCACGCGAAAGCTCCGCCGTCGGCGGCAACGCCGCCCGGGCCTGTTCTGATATGTCGACCACGACCTTCATCTTGCGGTAAGCATATCATGGAACACGGCGTCTTCATCTCAAGGCCTAGGCTGCAAGCGTTCGCGCAGCGCCCGCAGCCGTTCCGTCCGCTATGCGGCCACGCCCGCATCCATCGTCATAGGACTTCCGCCTTGGGCAAACGGGCGCGGGCCAGGTCGGGCTTCTTGTCCGGCTGGATGATCCACGTGTGGGCGAGGTCCGCGACTTTGGCCAGCGTGAGCAGGTCGTCGCGTCCGAACGACGTCGTGGTCTTCCACTCCTCGCCGTTCTTGTAGCTTCGTTCGAAGGTCACGTTGTGGCGCACGCCGTCGTCCGTCTGGTTGGCCCAGATCGCGGCCTTGATCAGGCCGATCCGCACTTCGTGCACGGGCGCGGCTGTTTTGGGTTCGTTGCTTGGTTTGGGCATAATGGTTCCTCCTAAAACCGCAGTATGGATCGAAACTGCCTCGTTCCGACAGGGGGTATCTTTTGATCCACGATCCGTGTTATGACGAAGGCTGGAGGATCGGCCATGGGACCAGAACAAGTGGGACGAGCAGCGGAGCAGGTAAGTTTTCCTTTGGGGCGGCTGCTGATCACGCCGGCGGCGCAGGCGGTCTTGACGCAGGAGGAGCTCCTCACGGCGCTCAATCGTCACTCGCGTGGTGATTGGGGCAAGGTGGGAGCGGAGGATCGGCGCGAGAACGACCTCTCGCTCCGGCAAGGGTTCCGCATCCTCTCCGCCTACGAAACCAGGGCCGGTGAAACGTTCTGGATCATCACCGAAGCCGACCGCTCCTCGACGTGCGTCCTGCTACCCTCCGACTACTAGGGTGCAACATGTCGTCGATGTCCGGTCCAGTAGTGCAGATGCAAAGCCTCCAACGCCTCGGCCAGATCCTGCGCGAGAACCCCGACACCGGCACCGGCGTCCAGATCCGCGCGCTGCTCTGGTCGCTCCTCAACCAGCACCACATGGTCAACCTCTGGACCATGTGCAGCCGCCTGAACGACGAACCCGCGCGCCTGGCCGCCGATGTCCTCACCTCGGCGTTGATGGGCAGACTCACCGACTCGCAGGTGAAACAGACGCTCATCGAATGTGGTGAGATGGAGAGGTATGACCGCGAGCACAACGTCGCCGCCCTCGACGACGCCAAGTCCTCGCTCGTGCGCATCCTCCGCACCACCCCGCCCAGCGACGGCCACTATAAACTGACCAGGGCGTTGCGGTCTTTGGAGCGGGATTGATCACGGCTGCCGTGATTCGTGGAAATAACCCGTCCCTTCGGACTACAGTGGTGCCAACTGCGGAATCTACTTCGGATCGACCCTCTTGATATCCTTGAACCGGTTGATGTCCTTGTCGAAGGAGGCCAAACAAAGAACCACGGGTGCCGATTGTTGCTTACGGTCTTCCCGTGACCTGTTCCCGAATCCAGCCCGGATGCCGCCGCAAATCGAGCGCGGCCACCACGCGCGTTTCGGCTACCGTCTCCAGGTAGTAGATGCCGAAGGGAAACCGGCTCGCCAACATCCGGAAGCAGCCATGGTGCTGCCGGTGGATTCCGTGATACAGGGCCAGGCTTTCAATGTCCGCCAACAGCGACGTGACGCAGTAGCCGCCCAGACCCGCCTCCCGTTCATCGTAGAAGTCCCTCGCCTCCTCCAAATCCTCCGCCGCCTCCGCCAGGATGACGACACGCCTCATGCCGCCGGTTTTTGGAGCCGCTCCTTCAACTGCGCCATCGTCAGGAACTCGCCTTCGCCCCGCTCGATCTTGGCCAGGCGGCCATCGAGCACGTCCCCGTGCCAGGACGGCGACTGGACCGCGTCCGGGTCGCGCGAGATGGACGCCCACAGCAGTTCCATCGCCTGGAACCGTTCCTCCAGGCTCATTCGCTCGATTTCGGCGGGCTGAATCACGCGGTGAAGCTAGGCGCGAAAAAATCGCCGTGCAAGCCCGCCACCCCGCTCCGGCGGGCTACTTCGGTTCGACCCGTTTGATGTCTTTGAACCGGTCGAAGTCCTTGTCGAATGAGGCCACCGCCACCGAGTCCAGGGCGGCTCCCGCCGCCAGATACGCGTCGGCGAACCCGACGTTGACCTTCGCGAGCCGGGCCAGCGCGTCGAACACGCGTTCATGCTCCATGACCTTGATCCCTTTCCGCGACAACAGGGCCGCCAACTGCGAGGCCACCTCTTCGCGGTCGACCTTGTAGAACGACTCCAGGGTGTAGAACACCTCGGCCACGACGACCGGGCAGACTTCCAAGACAACATCCCCTGCTGCGGCGGAAAGGAACAGGTTGCGCGAGGCTTCCGCCTGGGCCTTGGGTTCGCCGGTCAGGAACCGGAGCAGGACGTTGCTGTCGAGCAGGAGACGCCGGCTCATGCCCGCCCCTTCCGCGCCGCATCGCTACCCATGCCGGCGCGGACGGCCTTCTTTTCCTCCGCCGGAACCACGGGCCGTTTGGGTTTGAGGCTGCCGAAGAGGCTGTCCAGGCCGGGCTCGGGCCGCAGGATGGCCGAACCGTCGGACCGCAGCTCGTAGGAGACCCGCTGCCGGGGCTTGAGGCCCAGCGCCTCGCGGACCTCCTGCGGGATGGTCGTCTGGAACTTGTCGGTGATGGTGGACCGTGTCATGGAGTCAGCTTACCACGATCCACCGCCTTGTGGCAATAGACCGACAAGGAGGCGGCTTGCCGCATTATTTGAAGCCTCCGACCAACGCCCTCCGCTCGGAGCTTCGGGCGCTCGTCTCCGGCGTAAAGGCACCCGAGGCCGGGTTGTCGGACTTCGCTCGGCTCCGCCGCTCCAACCCATCCCCCGGTGCCGGGACCAATCCCGCGCGCGGACTCGTGCCGCCATTTTACGGCGTCCCTGCGGGCGTCAAGGTTGTGCCTTCGGCCTCCACCCTGACCCTCCTCGCGACGCCTATGAGCGGCTTCTAGGGGTTGCGCGCACCTGTTACTGCGGGTTTTGGAACACTGCCACTACCCCGTTGCCAGGTGCATCAAAACCAACCATAGGATCAACCAATGAAGACCCACCTCGAAGAAGTCCTGAAGGCCTCGCAGGCCGCCAACATGCTCGTGTCCGACCTGCGCCAGGCGCACAAGGCCGCCATCCGCGAGAACCCCCTCCTCGAAGTCGTGCTCGTGGACCTGCTCACGCAGTCCATCGAGCTGGAACGCAAGCTCAAGGGCATCGACGCCGCGTTGAACGAGAACGAAGAGTCCTAGACCGTCACATCCCTCAACCCTTCCGCCAGCAGCCGTGCCAGATCCTTCTCGAAACGTTGCAAGCCGGCGCTGTCGCCGTTGGACGGCCTGACCATCGGGCCAATGGTCGACGCGCGCCGGTCGATCTCCCCTTCGGCCTGGAGCAGCAGCAGCGTCAACGCCCGGAACACATGGCTGGCCTTGACCTGCGCCTGGAGGCGCTGGGCTAGGCCGTTCACCAACCGGTCGATCGCGTGGGTTTCTTCACGGGTGAAAAGAATGCGCTTCTCCTGGTCCAGCTTCTTGACCAGACGCAGCGGTTCACTCCGAGGCAGGAACGGGGTTTCCATCACGGCGGCAGGTCTCGGTGGTTCCGAGACCAGGTTTTCGATCCTCGGCACGTGCCCCATCACGGAAGTTAGCACCGAGGCGCTCAGCGGTCGGAACGGTTTTTCGTCGGACGGTGCACGCTTAGCCATTGGCCACCTCCACCATCGGTTCGATCCGACCAAGCCGTTCTTCGATCTCCTGGGCCAAGGCCCGGTATTCATGCGTCACCTTGTGGTCGGGATGGGTCTCGAAGAGCGTCCTCCCCGCCTTCTGCGTCTGCGGAATGACGGTCGACCGGCCAATGGTCGACCTGAACTTGAGCGACTCCGCTTCGCCCACGCGGAACTGGCTCTCGACGAACTCGGCCAGCGAGTTGGCCAGCGTCGTCCTTTTGTCCACTCCTGACAGCACCACGCCGATGAGCCGCAGGCCGGGATTGCCGCGCTGTTGCGCGTCCTGGATGTCGCTCAGCGCGTCGTTCAAGCCCGCGATGGCGAACGGGTCGGGCATGGCCGACAACAGGAACCCGTCCGCCGCCATGTAGCTGGCGATGGTGGGGGTCGTCGCATTGGGCGCGGTATCGAGGAAGATGTAGTCGAACTTCCCCCGCAACGCCGCCAGCGGTCCGCGCAACACCTCGCGCGCGGTGATGAACTTGCTCTTGTGCGCCAACGCCTGGTCGATGCCTTCCAGTTTTCTGGCCGCCGGAATGAGATGCAGTCCTTCGGGCAGGTCGACGTCCTCGTCGCCATGGCTGAGCACGAGGTTCTCGGGCGACTCCTCGCCCAGCAGCATTTCATACGAGCCCAGGAACGCCTCGGGCACGATCCCGAAGTGCCGCGTCGCCCCATGGTTCATGTCGAGGTCGATGATGAGGGCCTTCCGTCCCCGCTCCACCAACGCCCGCGCGATGTGCACCGTGTTGGTCGTCTTCCCCACTCCTCCCTTCTGATTGCCCACGGCAATCACCGTCGTCTGTCTTTCCATATTACTATTCCTCCGACCTTGTCTTATCGCGTTCTGCCGTTTTCAACAATGGGCCTTCTGCGAAAGCAGGTGAGAAAGTGAGAAAGTGAGAAAGTGGGAAAGTGAGAAAGTGGGAAAGAGAGCATGGCGGTTCTCTCACCTGCCCACTTTCCCACCTGCCCACCTGCTCGTCTTCAGAACGGTGTTTGGAAGATTTCTTCAGCGGTGGCCGATCCCGCGACCTGCCGTGATGGCGATGACGGCTCAACCCGTCCTGCCGTTCTCGGCGGAATGTTTGTCGGGCAAGTCCAGGAGCTTGAGGGGTGACAACCCCGGCTCTTGCCGTCCACGTCTTCACGGCATCTCGGCTTCTCCCGTGGTCGGCTTCACGGCAGCTGCCGTTCTCGACATCGGTCGACCTCTTGCGCGATCACCCGGTGATCGTGTTTTGATGTTAAAAGAGGCGGCAGCCTCCCGTGAACGGAGACAGGTTTTTACCGTGAAACGGGGCAGGTCCATGCCGTGAACGGGGACAGGTTTTACCGTGCAACGGGGCAGGTCATTACGGTGAAACGGGACAGGAAATACGGTGTTCCGGGGCAGGTTTTCCCGTGCAAGCGGTTGATCCGATTCGGGATTTCGGAGGGTAACTCCCAACTATGTTCTTAAACTAGATAACAACAGGGGGTGTTGTGGATGATTTGAAGGAGGGAAGGGACGAACTGAACCTGGCGGAGTTTCCGCTCTCGGTTCTGGCCGACAGGGCCGGCCCGGGCCAGCACACGCTCTGTTTCGAGGACTCCATCTGGGACGAGGGCCGGAAGGAACTCGTCGCGCGCAAACTGACGGTGACGGCTTCCGCTGAACATGGCTTGCCCACGGCGCTGGACGACGAGGTGCTGCTCGGGCTGGTGCAGCTTTCGCGGCAGCGCAACTTCGAGGACCGCAAGGTGCCGTTCACACGCTACCAGCTGATCGAACTGCTGGGCTGGAGCCGAGACGGTCGCAGCTACCTGCGTCTGGAGGAATCGCTCCACCGCTGGGTCGGGGTCACGCTCGTCTACCGCAACGCCTGGTGGAACCGGGACGAGCGCAGCTGGGTCGACGAGACGTTCCACGTCCTCGACAACGTCACGCTGCTCGACCGCGAACGGGTCGCGCGCAAACGCCGGCAGGATGCGCTGCCATTGTCGCAGTTCACCTGGAACGACGTGATCTTCCGGAGCTTCCGCTCGGGCAATCTCAAGGCCCTGGACTTCGAGTTCTATCGGAGCCTCGACAGCGCCGTGGCCCGCAGGCTCTACCGGTTCCTCGACAAACGGTTCTTCCACAAACCGCGCTGGGACTTCGATCTCGGGGAGCTTTCTTGGACGCACGTCGGCCTGTCGCGCAACTACGACACGGCCAACCTCAAACGGAAGCTGCTGCCCGGATTGCTGGAGCTGGAACGGAGGGGGTTCCTCGCCGCGAGGGAAGAACGGTTCCGCAAGGTCTCGACCGGTGTCTGGAAGGTCTTCGTCGATTCGGGTCGGACGCGGAAGATCGAGGTTCCCGAGCCGGTGCGCTGGCTGACGGACAGGGGAGTGACCGCGGCCACCGCGCAGCATCTGGCCACGACGTTGCCAACGGAACGCATCCGTCACCACGTCGAGGTGTTCGATTGGCTCGTCTCGACGAAGGACTCCAAGGCGCTGACGAACCCAGCCGGGTTCCTCGCCTCCTCCATCCGCAACGACTACACGCCGCCCATTGGGTTCGTGGCAAAAGGCGAACTCCTCGGGCGGAAGCTCCGAGATCGGGTGAAGCAGAAGGAACTGGCAGAAGCCAAGCGGATTGCCGCCTCGGAGGAAGACGACAGGCTGGACGCCGAGGCCGAGTCGTTCAACCTGCGGTGGAAAGCCCTGCCAGCGGGCGAGCAGGCGCGGCTGGAACGGCGGGCGTTGGCCGCAGCCAGCCGCATCGAACGGGAAGTCCTGGAAAGGGGAGGGCCGTTTGCCGAGCCCACTCGGAGGCATCTGCTGAAACGTCTTCTTGAATCCACGGACCCCGCCAAGGGCGTTTGAAAGCGGCCATCACTCGCTGACTGGAGGATCCGCTCGGCTCCCACCCAACTACCGGCAGGCTAGCGGATCAACCCTGCCCTTCCGGGGCACCACGCTGGAGACGCATGATTGATATTTCACCTGCCCCTGAATTTGACCGCGAGCTGATCACCAAGAAGGAGCTCGCCCAACGCCTCCGCAAATCGCCCCGCTGCATCGAAATCTGGATGCGGCAAGGGCGCCTTCCTTTCGTGCGCATCGGCCGATCGATACTATTCCATTGGCCTGATGTCCTCAAGGCGATGGAACGGTATCACGCGCGCTGACGGAGAAGCCTCGTGGAACTACTCCGAACCAGTCTGCCGCCTCGCTGTTGGTCACCAGCTCGCGGTAATTCCTGAAGATGACGCCCGTGGAGTTTCCGGCTTCCAGCGCGACACGGGCGACATCCTGGATCTGTGCAAGCCTGTAGCTGACGAAACTATGTCGAAGCGCGTTTCGCTTCCAAACGAAGGGAGGCCTCCCATCAGCCTTGTCGCGACGGACCTGGTTGACCGCGGCGGTAAGCCAGTCGATCTGCTTCGACATGTTGGCGAAAATGGTCACTGGCCCGGAAGGGCGTGAGACCGGATGAAGCCACGCGCGTAGATTCTCGACAATCGGCACGAGGCGTCTTGAAGCCGTCTTGGCTTTGCTCGCGGGGACTTCGATGAAGCCCCGCTCCAGTTGGACTTCGGACCAGTCGAGGCGTTGCAACTCCGCGCTACGCAGTCCAGCGAATGCCCCAATGGCCAGCCATGGAGCCATTTCGGGGCGGGCTGTCTCGAGGAGTTCGCGGATTTCTTCAGGTGAGAAAATCAGAATCTCTCCTTCTTCGACCTTTGGCCGGTCTACGCTGAGGAGATCGTCGAGTGTTTCGCGCGGGAGGTATTTCCGCCGGGCGGCGAACCGGAAAAGGCTTCCGATGTGCCTGAGATAGTTGAGGCGGGTCCGTCCTTGGACATTGAGACGCTCTAGAAACCGGTCCACTTCTAGGATGTTCACCGTGTCCATCGGGCACTCAAACGCACTCGCAAATCTCGTAAGCCTCGAACTGAGGTCTTTGATGTGAACCGCTGAGCGTCCGGCTTTTCGACGACCGTCGAGAAACTCGGCGACCACGGCTCCAACATTTTTCCGCGTGCGACCGTGACCGTGGTGCCTGGCAAAGAACTCGACGGCTTGGACGAGTGTTGCGCCCTGGGGCAGCAGGGATCTCGCCGCCACCAATTCGGCTGTCGCGACGTGCAGGGGAAGCTGGATGGATTCGAGGTTCTTTATCGCCGCCAGATAGCAGCTGCGATCCGCTGCGGTCAGCCGGAGAGCCTGGTGTTCGCCGACGGCAAGCTGGTTCGCCACAAGGACGGCTTCTGAATTCGCCGTCGCCTTGTCCGCAAAACGTTTCCTGATTCGTTTCCCCCCCGAGTGGTAAGTAAGAACGAACTGGGGGTATTCACGGCCTCCGTTCCGGTTCATGGCCTCACTGACCTGCACCCGGACACTTCCTCTTTTTATGACAATGACCTTGGGTTGGATTCTTGGGGTCAGAGAACTCATTCTATGGCCCCAAAATGGCCCCAAGAATTGATTCTGTCAAAAAATCCCAATAAAAAGTGGTGGAGGCGGCGGGAATTGAACCCGCGTCCCCAACAGTTGAACCAGCCGCGACTACATGCTTATCCGAACGTATATTGTCGGCCACGGGATAACGGTTCGGCACAAGTCCCGCAGCGTAGTCGGCGTGATGAGTCTCGGCGGAGTTGCGCGCCGTCTCCGGCTCCGCCCAGCCTGCTGTCAGCGTTCGCACCCCACCAGCAGGCGTCGTGGGACGAACGTCACAGCCTTAGGCTGCGAGGGCCAACTCTTCGTTAGCTTTTATGTTTTTGGTTCGGGGTTTAACGAGGCCAACGAACCGTCCTCGGCATGCCGCTTCTGGCGCCACCATCGGGTCGAAACCGGTGCGCCCCCACAAGAACCAGCATCTGGACATTCAGCCGCGGAGGGCGTGTGGTCAAGGCCGGCGGCGAACGATGGTGGGCTGCCGTGGCCTGTCAGGGACTCCGTGGGGACCGTGTAGAAAGCATTGAGGCGTTGCGGGCGCGGCCGTCGGCCCAGGTGCGGAGGCGGGATATCTGTTCGTCCATGGTGCGGGCGAGCGGAACAGTTTGGCCCAGCGATTCCAGCAAGTGCCCCATGGTGAGCTCCTCGCCGGCGTAGAAGGCGTCGTAGAGCGCGCTGTTGATCGCCTCCTCGATTTCGGCGCCGCTGAAATCGGGGCTGGCTTCGGCTAGGGCGGGCAGGTCGAAGAGCGCGGTGTCGCGGCCGCGCCGGGCTATGTGGATTCCGAAGATCTCCGCCCGCTCGGCGGAGCCGGGAAGGTCGACGAAGAAGATCTCGTCGAGGCGTCCCTTGCGCAGAAGCTCGGCCGGGAGTTGGGAAATGTCGTTGGCGGTTGCGACGACGAAGACCGGCGCCGTTTTTTCCGAGAGCCAGGTGAGGAACGTCCCGAAGACACGCGCGGTCGTGCCGCCATCGCTGTGCCCGCTGCCCTGGGAACCGGCAAAGGCCTTGTCGATCTCATCGACCCACAGGATGGCGGGCGCGACGGACTCGGCGACGGCGATGGCACGGCGGACGTTTTCCTCGGAGGAACCGACCAGGCTGCCGAACATACGGCCCATGTCGAAGCGGAGGAGGGGCAACTGCCAGTGGGATGAGACCGCCTTCGCGCAGAGGCTCTTTCCGCAGCCCTGGACGCCGAGCATGAGGATGCCGCGCGGCGAGCGAAGCCCGAAGTCGCGGGCCTTGGCGTTGAAGGCGAGCGACCGTTTGTTGAGCCAATCCTTAAGGCCGGCCATGCCGCCGACGGTCGAGAAGGATTCCGTGGTGGCGCAATACTCGAGAAGCCCGCTCTTGCGGACGATCTGCTGCTTTTCGGCGAACACCTCGTTCACGTCTTCGCCGCTGAGGCGCTGGTCTTTGACGATGATGCGGGCGAAGACGTTTTCGGCCTCTCCGAGGGTCAGACCGAGCGCGGCCTGAGTGAGCCGTTCGCGGCCTCCTGCGTCCAGGTCGACGACGACCTGCTTGTGCTGGCGGAGATCGACGAGGATCTGGTCGAGCAGAAGCGACAGGTCGTCGCGCGAAGGAAGGGGGAAATCGAGGACGGTGATCTCCTTTTCGAGCTCGGGCGGGATTTCAAGGACGGGCGAAACGAGGATGACGGTCTTGAAGCTGTTCCGCAGGTTCAGCGCGATGTCCTTCAGCCTCCGGATGACGGTGACATGGCTGCGAGTGAGGAAGGG
>Ga0163144_10022576_pt1 | contig 12461 bp, 14 predicted proteins | sample OliLak19BULKMAT1_FD_123175 | JGI IMG/M metagenome (GOLD analysis project Ga0163144, IMG submission 123175) | Freshwater microbial mat bacterial communities from Lake Vanda, McMurdo Dry Valleys, Antarctica - Oligotrophic Lake LV.19.BULKMAT1 | ecosystem: Environmental > Aquatic > Freshwater >... | reverse complement strand
CACCCCGGCTCGACACTCCGGTCCGCACCATCATCCAAGGCCCCGCTCAGATCAACAACGTCACCGGCCCAAAGACCGGCGCCGGCCTCGTCCTCGCCTCGGATAACAAAGGCAGCATCTACGAAGCCCTAATCAATTGACGGCGTGGATCGATCATCGCGAAGGCCGCTCCAGCGGCAATCAGCATCCCCGCTAATGGCAGCAATGCCCGGTCGTAGCTACCCAGTCCTTCCACTAAATATCCAAAGGCGACGGCCGACAGAAATGAGCCCAGTTGCCCGGCCGTATTCATCGCCCCGGAAACCGCGCCAGTATGCTCTCCTCCGACATCCGCACAGACGGCCCATGCCACGGGCAACATCATGTTCATCACGCCCATCCCCGCCGCCAGCATTCCTACCGCCCAATCGTTGTCTCTTGTCAGCGTTGCCGCCACCATCGCCAATCCGGCCAGAATTAATGACGGCGCTCCTACCGCGCACCGGCCAATCCGCAGGCCGAACCGTCGCGACAGCGCGTCGCTGAGAAATCCGCCCGCCAGAATCCCCCCAATTCCCGCCACAAACGGCAACGCCGAGGCGAAACCCATCTCCGTCTCCGTCATCCCGCGCCCAGTCTGCAAGTAGGTATAAATCCAGGTGAGATAAAACGTCGCTCCCCAGCAGTAGCAGTGGTACATAATCAGCACCCATCGAAAGTTGGCGTCACCAACCATTCGGCCCCACGGCGCCGCCGTCCGCTCAACCGAATTGACCGGATCCCGGTACCAGTTGTGCCAGGCAACTGCCCACAATACGCCCGCAATCGCAAACACGACAAACGGAGCCCGCCAACCATGCGCCCGCATCATTGGCACCACCAATAACGGCGCCAATACGCCTCCCACCGAAGTTGCAATCCAAAACGCCGAACTTGCGCGGGCTCTCTCGCTCGGCTCGAACCAGCGCGCGACCACTCCCGTCGAATTCGGAAATGCCCCCGCCTCACCCGCTCCAAACAGGAACCGCACCGCCAGCAACTGACCCAGCCCCGTCACCGCCGCCGTCAAGGCTGTAAAACCGCTCCACCACACCACAATCCGGGTTAACACCATACGCTGGCCGATCCGATCCCCCATTGCCCCGCCCGGCGCTTCGAACAAGGCATACGCCAAGGTAAACGCACCGGCCACCCATCCCCATTGCTTCGGCGTCAGCCCCAGTTCCGCCTGTATGCGCGGAGCCGCTACGCCAATCGCCAGCCGGTCCAAATACATGATCAGGACCATCAGGAACAACATTCCCAACACGAGTTGGCGGCGCGGCATAGCCGATGGTATCGCACCGCCGGACGCGGCCCTAATCCTGGTTCAGATACTCCGTCGGCACATCATCCTGCGGACGCTGTTTCGTCTTCAGCGGCTTCGGGTCACCCCTTTCCGTTTCTTCCATACCCAAAATCAAGTCCGCTTCCGCGTACTGCCCTTCCTCTACCAACTCCTCCACACTCTCGGAATCCGCTTCCGCCACATCCGGCAATCCCTGCGTATCTCCGGATTGCCCGGCCGATCCCGGTCCGGTTCCCTTGTCCCGCGTTTCCACCACGCCAAACGTCTGAATTCCGCCTTTGTGTTGATCTTTCATACCTCCTCTCCCTGCAAGTTAGTGGCCACCAACTTGCTCCAGGGATTCACATGCCCACCATCAATACTAAAGACGGCGCCACAATCTACTACAAGGACTGGGGCACCGGCCAACCTATAGTTTTCAGCCACGGCTGGCCCCTTAGCGCCGATGCCTGGGAAGACCAGATGGTATTCCTCGCCTCCAACGGCTTCCGCTGCATCGCCCATGACCGCCGCGGCCACGGCCGCTCCAGCCAACCCTGGACCGGAAACGATATGGACACCTATGCCGATGACCTGGCCACTCTCCTCGATACGCTGGACTGCACCAACGCCGTTCTGATCGGGCACTCCACCGGCGGCGGCGAGGTCGCCCGATATATCGGACGTCACGGAACGAAGCGCGTCGCTAAAGCTATTCTCATCGGCTCAATTACGCCGCTCATGCTCAAGACTTTCGATAATCCCGGCGGCCTATCCATGGAAGTCTTCAATGATATCCGCGCCAAGGTCTACGCGGACCGCTCCCAGTTCTTCATGGACCTCACCATTCCCTTTTATGGCGGCAAAGCCTCCCAGGGTCTCCGCGATTCGTTCTGGCTCCAGGGCATGCAAGCCGGATTCAAAAACGTCATTGATTGCATCGAGGCGTTCTCGGAAACCGACCACACCGAAGATCTGAAGAACTTCAATATCCCCACCCTCATCATGCACGGTGACGATGACAAAATCGTCCCCATCGCGGCCTCCGCGATACAGTCCGCCAAATTCATCAGCGGATCATCGCTAAAGGTCTACGCCGGCGCTCCCCATGGGCTCTGCTCCACCCACAAGGACCTGATCAATGCAGATATCCTCGCCTTCATTCGAGCCTGATTTCGAGCTTAACCGGATCTGGTCACGTGACCGCAATTGGTCACCGTTACTAACCCAACAAGACGCCATCTCAGCCCGCGATTGGCCCTGCGATTGCTCCTTCTATAGAGGGAGCCGTCAGGGAATGGCGCACCCGCCTGAAAAGGAAAATACTATGAACTACACCGCTACTTCGTCTCTCCCGCACCAACTACCTACTGTCGAAGAAACCTGGACCGGACACATCAGCGACAGCATCTGCGGTGCGGCGCACCACCGGAAAGTCCCCGGCACACACACCAAAATGTCTGCTCGCGAATGCACTCTGGCAAGCGTAAAAGACGGCGCCGAATTTGTCTTCGTCAGCCTGGGCAATATCTACAAAATCGCCAATCGGGATCTCCCTGCTGTTTCGGAACACGCCGGACACACCGTGAATTTGACCGGCGTAAAAACCGGAGATACCATCCATGTGTCCGAAATCGTCATGCCATTAGACGCTGGCTCCAAGGTCGCCGTCTTTGGCATCTTCTACGACAAGGAACGCGCTGTTAGCTGTGTGGAACGTTTAACAGCGTCCGATTTCTCTAAGGATGAAGTGTCTATCCTCGAACCGAATCTCCTCGGTACAAAAGACCTTGCGCATGACCGCCACTCCAAAGCTGGGAACAGTACGGCGGTGGTTACCTCCAGCGTCGCCGTCGGAGGCGCCGTTGGGCTGGCGGCTGGCATCGGTCTCCTCGCGATTCCCGGCGTTGGTCTCCTTGCAGCGGCGCCGATGCTGGGCGCCCTCGCCGGAATGGGAGTCGGCGGCGCTGTTGGCGGTGCGATCGACGCGATCGATGCCGCGGGTCCGCCCGACCTTGCAGCCAAACGCTACGAAGGCCACATCGACGAAGGCGGGATACTGGTTACAGTTCATTGCTACAATGCGGCGGAAATTAACCGCGCCAAAGATGGTCTAGCCAAGGCCGGAGCCCGCGCGATTTCATCGTCGGATGAACCTGCCGCCGAATTTCAGGCCGACGCTGACGCCGGTATACGTCAGTAACTAAATGGCCCGTCGTATGCTCTAACAACGGGGAATGAATCCTCGCCTTTGCCTCAAGCCGGTATCACGCAAAAGCCGCCCTGCCGTTCAGGCTCGCAATGCGAATGCAATTCACTTCCGAACTCAGGAGAAAACTTATGAAACCCAGCACAAAAGACCAGATTCAGGGCAAGCTTCATGAAGCGAAGGGCCAGTTGAAACAGACGGCGGGCGAGATCACGGACAATCCGGAACTCGCCGGCGAAGGCCGAGATGAAAAGGTCGTTGGTAAGGTTCAAAACAAAATCGGCCAGATCAAGAAAGTATTTGAGAATTAATAACAGAGGAGATGAACAATGTTACTCCTATTACTTCTCCTCTTGCTTATCGTCGGCGCGAGCGGCGGATACTACGGCCATAGCCGTTGGGGTTCCGGCGGCGGCGCCGGCGTCGGGCTGGGAACCATCCTGGTAGTGCTGGCCGTCGTGTACCTCGCCGGCGGCGTGAACCTGCCTTAAAATACCACTGGAAAACATATGAAAACCCAAGAAACGAATTCCGCGGCACGCCCTTTCCTTACCGATGTGACGGAACTTCGCCGCCGCGCCCGAATACACATGGAAATGGGTGCGGTCACGGAAAGCTATAAGGCTGATCGCGAGACCGTTATCAGAATCCTCAATGAAGTCCTGGCGACCGAACTGGTCTGTGTTCTGCGCTACAAGCGGCACTACTATATGGCGACCGGCATTCACGCCAACGCCGTCGCCGCGGAATTCCTCGAACACGCCAAAGAGGAGCAGGGCCACGCCGATGTTGCCGCCGAACGGATCACCCAACTAGGTGGTGAACCCGACTTCAACCCCGAAGGTCTTGCCATGCGCAGCCACTCGCAGTACGTCGAAGGCCAATCCCTTCTCGACATGGTTCGCGAAGACCTCGTCGCCGAACGCATCGCGGTCGAATCCTATAGTGAGATCATTCGCTATCTGGGCAACGACGACCCCACCACTCGTATCGCCATCGAGAAAATCCTGGCCAACGAAGAAGAACACGCCGACGACATGAAAAAACTACTCGACGAGCTCAGCAAAACCGAACTCAACGCGGGCAACCCTCTCAAGTAATATTTGAGCCGGAGCGCTGCCTACCCTCCCGTTACCACGTGCTGCGGCGCTCCATTCCAAAAGGCCTCGGCGTTCGATATCGCCATCGCCAGTCCCGCCTCCAACACCTCCGGTGTCACACCGGCGCAATGCGGCGTCAAAACAACATTATCGAGCCGCGTCAACGGATGGCCCAACGGCAAGGGCTCCACATCGAAAACATCCAGCCCCGCTCCCGCAATCCGTTGCGCCTCCAAGGCCGCGAGCAAAGCCCCCTCGTTAACAATCGGCCCGCGCGCGGTGTTGATTAAAACCGCCGTCCGCTTCATCAGATCGAACTCTCTGGCCCCAATAAACCCCAGCGTTTCCGGTGATTGCCGCAGGTGCACACTCACCACATCGCTCTCCCGCAGCAACGCATCCAATTCGACCAGCGCAAACCCCAGCGCCGGATTCGGATGCATCGTCCAGGCAATCACCCGCATCCCCACTGCCTCGCCGAGCTTCGCAAACTGCCGGCCAATTGCCCCCAATCCAATAATTCCGAGCGTCTTCCCCCGAAGTTGCATGGATTGCCCCCTCGGCCATTCGCCGGAAGCCACCCGCTGATGCAGCGGCACAACCCGCCGCGCCACCGCCAGCGTCAGCATCAACGCATGCTCCGCTATCGAAATCGCCGCGACACCCGGCGTATTCGTAACCGTCACGCCAAACTGCCGCGCCGAAGCCAGGTCGACATTGTCGGTCCCCGTCCCCCATATCGAGAGCATCTTCAGCCGCGGACAGTCGGCAAACACGCGAGCCGTGAACTTTGTCGACGACCGGATATTAATTACCGTATCGAAGTCGCGGATCCGCTCCACCAGCACGTCCTCCGAGCCCGGCAGAGTGGCGTAGTAAGTTGCCGCCTCTACCTCCGCCAGACGGCGGTATGCTTCGGAAATCCCCATCACCGCCGGATAGTCATCCGGAATTACGATAGTAGCCATTCGCAAATTATCGCAACAATTTCCAAATTTCGCGCCCGCCCGCCGCCATGAAAAACACTAACGCCGACACCAGCACAACATTTAAGACCACGCCCGCCCGAAACTCTCGGCCCACCCATTCCTCCCGGTTGTTCATCAACAACAGCGTCAGCGCCAGCAGCGGCAATAACATCGCTCCTGTCAGCCCGAACGCCAGTTGCAACTGCTCAACTGGCCACCGCACCAGCAGCAGCGGAACCGTCGCCATGCCTATCACGTACGCTCGATAGGGCCGCGACCGCTCCACATCCCCATCCGCCGGCCGGCCGCCGCGCAGCGCCAAAAAGTCGGTAAAAAGGTAAGGTAGACTCTGCCAAACTCCCAGCATCGCCGAAAAAACCGCCGCCCAGAATCCCACCAGAAACAGCCACCGCCCGGCCGGCCCCAGACTGATGCCCAATTGGTCCGCCAGCAGCAGCGCCAGCGCCGTGCCCTGCCCCCTTGTCTGCACCCGCGAGCCAATGATCACCACCGCCACCCCAAACACCCCAATCACCGCATACGACAACAGCAAATCCGCCCGGCACGCCCGCAATCCCGTCATCCCCGTCCGCCGCTCCTCCCGAATCCAATAGCCATAACTGATTAGCGCCATCGTGCCGCCTATCGCTCCCATCAGCCCTATCACCCAGGCGCTCCCCGCAGCCGGCATTGATGGCACGAATCCGCCTGCCACCGCCCGCCAATCTGGAGCCAGCAGAATAGCCGTCAGCACCACCGTCCCAAACATCGCCCCCACGCAAACCGCCAATAGTCGCTTCAACAACGCATAGCCGCCAAACCAAACCAGCCCCAGCGCTGCCAGCGAGTGAACCGTCGCCCACACCACCCGCGACGTCTGCAAATCGCCAACCGGCCACAACGCCGCCCCCGCGACGCCGCAAGCACTCGCCAGCATCGCGCTGGTAACTAGCGAAAACAGCAGCAAATAAGGGAAAAACACCCACTGAATCCATCCGCCCAGCCGCGTCACCCACCCTTCCAGCAGCGTCGTCCCCGTCGCCATTTGCCAGCGGGCGATCCCTTCCGTCAGCGTCCATTTCAGCAGAACGCCCGCCGGAACAGCCCAAAGTACAGCCAATCCAGCCTCCGCCCCCGCCAGACTCCCGGTGAGAATGTCCCCTGCGCCAACGCTAGTAGCCGTCAACAAAACGGCCGGACCAATCGCCGGCAGTCGAAATCCCGTTTGCTCTTCAGGCTGTAATGAGGAGGACAAGTAATCAGAGAATACCGCGCCGCCCGCCGCAAGGGGATACACTATTTCCCATGCGCGCCTTTTTCCCGACCGCCCTTCTCATCGCCGCAATCCCCCTCGCCGCCCAACACGGCCGCTACCTGAACGAATCCCGCCACCCCTCCATCGGTAAACCGGAAGCCATCGCCGCCGGCGCCAAACTTTTCTCCGCTTCCTGCACCGGCTGCCATGGACCGGACGGCAGCGGTGGCGCCCGCGGACCGAATCTCGTCCAACGCGCCCTCTGGCACCCTCTCGCCGATGAAGCCATTTTCAACGCCATCCGCAAAGGCATTCCCGGGACCGACATGCCGCCCACCAACCTCACCGATGATCAAACCTGGAACCTCGTCGCCTTCATTCACGCCCTCACCGGCCCCGCCAGCGAACAGACCATCCCCGGCGACCCTTCCGCCGGCAAACAGGTCTACGCCTCCTCCGGTTGCGCCGGTTGCCACGCCATCCGCGGCGAAGGCGCTCTCCTCGCCCCCGACCTTTCCAACATCGGCGGCAGCCGTCCTCTCCCCGTAATCCGGGAAGCCATCCTCGAACCCTCCAAAGACCTCTTCTATCTCGGCAGCGAAGCGGTCTCCGTCACGCTGAAAAACGGCCGCAAACTGGAAGGAACCGCCCGGAATCGCAGTAACTACTCGTTGCAGTTGATCGACAAGGCAGGCAACCTCCACTTACTCCGCATGAACGACGTCAAGGAAATGGCCATCCGGGCAACCTCGCCGATGCCGGGTGACTATGCCAAGCGCCTCTCAAAAGACCAACTGCGTGATCTTCTCGCCTACCTCGCCGCCCAGTCCACCCGGTAAACATATATGCGCTACTGCCTCCTTCTCCTCGCCTCCGCCGCGGCTCTCATGGCCCAGGTCAAGCACGAAGATATTCTGAAAGGGCCGCGCGCCGACTGGCTCACTTATGCGGGCAACTTTCAGGGTTGGCGCTATTCGCCCCTGACTCAGATCACCGCTGCGAACGCGCGCATGATCGCGCCAAAATGGGTCTATCGCGTTCCGGACGCCAAGCGCCTGGCGTCGTCTCCGATCGTCTATGACGGTGTCCTCTACATCACCGACACGAACTCCATCTACGCCGTCGATGCGCGTTCCGGCCGCCAGATCTGGCAATGGGCCGATCCGCGCGCCAAGAGTCAGGGCGTCAATCGCGGCTCGGCAATACTCGGCAACCGCGTCTATTTAACTACCGCGGATAACTTCCTCGTCGCGCTGGACCGCCGGTCCGGCGGCGTCATCTTTATGAAAAAATTCGCCGACGAGAAAAAGGGCACTACCTCCACCTCCGCTCCATTGATCGTCAAGGATAAAGTGATCGTCGGCAGCGCCGGCGGCGATAGCGGCATGCGCGGCTTCGTCGCGGCGTTATCAGCCGACGACGGGCATGAAATTTGGCGGACCTATACCGTCCCGGCCCGCGGCGAGCCGGGCTCGGAATCCTGGGGCGACCTCATCGAATGGGGCGGCGGCGCCACGTGGCTCTCGGGAACCTACGACCCGGAACTCAATACGCTCTTCTGGACTACCGGCAATCCCTGGCCCGACTTCGCCGGAGCCACCCGCAAAGGCGACAACCTCTATACCTGTTCATTGGTATCGCTCGATCTCGACACCGGCAAGATGAAATGGCACTTCCAATTCACCCCGCACGACACCCACGATTGGGATGCGCAAAGCTGGCCCATACTCGTTGACACCGAAATCAACGGCAAGCCGCGAAAGGCCGTACTCCACGCCAACCGCAACGGCTTCTTCTACGCGCTGGACCGCGTCACCGGCGAGTTTCTCCGGGCCACGAAGTTAATCGACAACCTCACCTGGGCGAAAGGAATCGACGCCAAAGGAAGACCGATCGAAATTCCCGGCCAAGACCCGACGCCGGAGGGTAATTGGGTGTGTCCGAGTGTAAAGGGGGCGACAAACTGGATGGGCCAGTCCTACAACCCGCTCACCGGCCTGCTATATGTAATCACGCTGGAGCAATGCGGCCGCTACAACATGTCCTCGCAGGTCCCCAAGCCAATGAGCAATTTTTCCGGCGGCGGAGCCACGGAAGAAGGCGGGCAAGTAATCATCCGCGCCCTGGACCCCAAGACCGGAAAGCGGGCCTGGGAGTACCCGGTGACAGGAGCCGGACGGATGTGGACCGGCACGGTTTCCACCGCTGGAGGCGTCCTGTTCACCGGTGACGACGACGGCCACTTCGTCGCCCTGGATGCCAAAACCGGTAAGAATCTCTGGCACTTCAATATGGGTGAGCTTTCCACTGCTTCGCCCATCACCTATTCCGTCGACGGAAAGCAATTCGTGGCGATTGCCTCAGCCACTTCCGTTTTTTCGTTCGGCCTCTTCGAGCCCGCCGATCCCGCGACGCCGCCTATAACCACCGTGGTCAAATAGCGCGATTGCCTGCGAAAGTTTCACTCTCTCTACTTGCGACGTGGAACCGAAGGCGATCCACTGAGTAGCGGTTAGCGTGATCGTTATGGTTTCTCCATCCGCATAGTTGGCGGTTGGATCGGTGATCGGCGTCCGCTCCAAAATGGGTGCCCGACACGTATGCGCCAGCCTTCTTCCTCCAACCGGTGAAGCGCCGGGTAGAGCGAACCCTCCTCCACGCGGAGGACATCGCCCGAAATTTCGACGATCCCGGTCATAAGCGCGTAACCGTGCAAGCGCGCCCGGCGGGAGAGAATCTTTAGAGTCAGCAAATCGAGGGAGCCCTGGAGTGTATCGGGGTTTGCCATTGTTTACTCAGCCGTCTCAGGTTCTCTGCGAATTTGAATAAACTTAAGGAGTGAAACTTGCCGTTGGCCTGCTGATGTTCGTGGCGGCGGCCGAGGTTCCAGCGATCTCGGGAGAGGATGTCCTCGCCCTCGTCAATCGCTTTCGAGCGTCATCCGGGGTTCCGGCCCTCAGGATTAATCTACGCCTGACCCGTGCCGCGCAGGCCAGGGCGGACGACATGGCCCAGCGCGCCTACTTCGCCCATACCAGCCCCGGCGGGAAGACGCCATGGGATTTCATGAAGGAAGCCCGGTACAGCTATGGGAACGCCGGTGAGAACATCGCCACCGGTCAGCGCACCGCCGAAGAACTTCAGCGGTCCTGGCAGCGCAGCGCCGGGCACCGCGCCAACCAGTTAAATCAGCGGTTCACCGAAACCGGAATCGGGGTTGCAAGACTCCGGTCCGGCGTGGTGGTCGTCCAGATTTTCGCTTCCCCGCTTGAAGAGTAAAGCGGTTATTCCGCCCCGAAGACGTACACGACGCTGCCATTGATGATCGAAACATATTGCTTGTTGTCGAACATGTAGGTCATCGGCGAGGTGTGTAGATTTTCGGTGAAGGGATAGCTCCATATCCGTTTGCCGGTCGCCGCATCCGCCGCTGCCAGCGCGCCGCCATCGTCGCCGAATATCACCAGACCGCCAGCCGTGGACAGCGTACCCGTCCAGGTGTCCCCCGGCCCCTCCTGCGGAAGTTCCCAAACGGGCTTGCCGGTTTCAATATCGAATGCGCGGAGAATTTTTTGCGGTTTGTCTTCGGGATCGCGCCGCCCGCCGCCGCCCTGGTAACTGCGTCCGGCCTGCCACGCAGGCGTGACGCGCTTCGTGTAAACCGCGCAGCGCTCCAGCGTGTTGACGTAGAAGAGCTTGGTCGCCGGGTTGAACGACGTCGAGAAGAAGTTCGCCGCGCCTTCGACCGCCGGACAAATCAGTTGGCCTTCGGGTGTCGGTACCGAGTTGGGGTTCATTACCGGCCGGCCATCGGCAGCGATTTCCTTGGCCCAGGTAAGCTTCTTAACCAGCGGTGAAGCCAACAGCAGTTTGCCGTTCGTGCGGTCGAGTACATACAGGAACCCATTGCGATTGGCCTGTAACAGCAGTTTCCGCGGATGGCCCTTCCAGGGCGTATCAACCAGCACCAGCGGCTGCACGGCGTCCCAATCCCACTCATCGTGCGGCGTAGGCTGGAAGTGCCATTTCATCTTGCCGGTCATGACATCCAGCGCGAGGATCGAACAGGTGTAGAGGTTATCGCCCTTGCGGTTGTCACCGTTAAAATCGGGCCCGGCGTTGCCGGTCGGCCAATAGATTGTTTTGGACTCCGGATCGTAGCTGCCGGTGAGCCACGTGGGCCCCCCGCCATGGTCGATATCGATCCCGTCCCATGTATCTGAACCGGGCTCCCCCTTAGCCGGAATCGTCCAGGTACGCCATACTTCCTTGCCCGTGGTTTGGTCGTAAGCGGCAAGGAATCCGCGCACTCCCTCTTCCCCGCCCGCGGTACCCGCAACCACGAGATTTTCGACGGCTAGCAATGAGCCAGTGGCGTTGTAGTTCGCCCTGAAATCGGCCATCTCGGTATCCCAGATCACCTGTCCGTTATGGCGGTTCAACGCGACCAGATGCGCGTGATCGGTCTGCATGAACACCTTATCGCCGGCGATCGTTACGCTGCGGTTGTTGCCTGGCGAACGGGCGTTGCCGATCAGTCCCTGCGTGGGCGGCTTGGTATATTCCCACAAACGGGCGCCGGAACCGGCGTCAAGCGCGATAACGGTGTTCGTGTTCGTCACGTACATCACGCCTTCATGGACCTGCGGTGTCCCCTGAAGTCGGCCGCTGTTGGGCACGGCAAAGACCCACTTAACGGCCATTTTCGCGGCGTTGGACGTATTAATCTGCGTGAGCGCGGAGTAGCGGTTGCCGCTGAATTGGCCATGCATACTCGGCCAGTCGGCTTGCGATGTGACCTCGCGGTATTCCTCGCCGGATTTGCGTAGTAGATGGATCTTCTGGTCGTCGGTGCGAAGTTGGAGTTCGCGGCTGGTGCGGCCAATGGCGAAGCCTTCCATCGTCTTGCCGCCCGTCAGCGCGACCTTCAGCCGGACGGGCGGCCCTCCGCGACGGCCTCGTCGAGCCTGCTGCAAAGTGCGCATAAAAACGACCAGCGAATTCACCTCGGCGGGGGGAATCTGCTTGAAGGCCGGCATGCCTTTGCGGGGCACTCCTTCGCGAATGATCGTCGCCACTTCCTCATCGTTTTTAGTAGCAAGGGCAGGCAGGATCGTCGGGGCGTGTTCGCCGCCGTTGCCATCGGCGCCATGGCAACCGGTGCAGCGTGACTGAAATGCGGCGCGGCCATCGGGAGCTTGGGCCAGGACGCTCAGGACGGAGAGAATCAAGAGGAACGAAAACCGCATAGGTGTGAGTATATAAGAGTGGCGATTGGCGTTCGATTGGTTCCATCGAAGCGGGTGTCGGCGGTCCTCATGGCGATCGTGTTCGTCGCCAGTTGGCGGCGGCCCATTTGGCCGGTCGAACAGGCACTGCACATTTGTTGACCGTCGCCGCCTGAGTCACACTTTGGTTTTTCGTTCGACGGCACGGGATGCGGAAAGGGAATTATTTTCTCATTGCGGTGTTTCTATCGACGCACTGGCTGGCGACACGCTGCATGTACTCGCATGTGCCATAAAAGGAATGGCTCGGCATATCGACGGCAGTCGATCACTCTGTCCGATCGGCGCTTCGGAGACCGCTTCGGACGTGGGCCGGCAATGTCGGGCAGCGTCTT
>Ga0163144_10022575_pt1 | contig 12462 bp, 10 predicted proteins | sample OliLak19BULKMAT1_FD_123175 | JGI IMG/M metagenome (GOLD analysis project Ga0163144, IMG submission 123175) | Freshwater microbial mat bacterial communities from Lake Vanda, McMurdo Dry Valleys, Antarctica - Oligotrophic Lake LV.19.BULKMAT1 | ecosystem: Environmental > Aquatic > Freshwater >... | reverse complement strand
CAAGAGAGGCTTCGTCCCAATCGAGTGATATTGGTTCAATTCCAAGTTTAAAAAATCGCAAAAATATTGCGAGAGTTAGGATAGCTATGAAGAGTGTTTTTTTCACTTAGAATATTATACTCGATTTTGTGACGATTTTATTCTAAAACAATTTTTTTGCTTGTTTTAGTTGATGTATCGTAAATTATGAATGTAGCCTGACCTGAGAGAAAACCTTGGATTTCACCTGGATTTATTAATCTGGTTTTTCCTAAAATTTCCTCTCTGTATGTGTGAGTGTGCCCGTGGATTACTAAATCATAATCTCCTGAATTTGCTGCAATTTCTGCAATTTTCGGATAATGATTCATAAATATCTTTACACCCATTATTTCTAATTCGCAAATATCGCCGTACAGGGTCGACTTCTCTGATTTATCAAACATTCGCGTTAGATTTACTTTTTCACCTTCGTTGTTGCCCCAGACAAAATGAACTTTACCGTTAAATTGTTCTAAGACTTTTAATCCAGGCGGGGAAATGAGATCTCCTGCGAAGAAAAGCTGTTCGCAATTTTCCTGATGTGCAATACCAATTGCTTTTGTTAAATTGGTCCAGTTTTCGTGACTGTCTGACATAATTGCTAGTTTCATAAAATATCCTTGAATATCGGTCATATTAATAGCTTAATTTTATCATGTTTTTACTATGTATATGATTGGTTTGCCTGAAAGATCGTTTATGATTTTGTCTGGGACGAGGGTACTCGGGAAATCTTCGGGGACGCCAACATAGATTGTGCTTTTGTCAGTTATTTTTGATTGGTAGCTACCTGAATCGAAAGGAAACGGGTGAAATTCAATATTTCCAATTTTGTTTTGTGTTTCTTCGAAACCCCCTGAGACCGTTCCGCCTTGGGATAGATATTGCTGCGGAGTGTATGGTCCGTACCAAAGAAACCAAAGATATCCCCATTCGATTTTTTGCGAGACGACTACTTTTTGGTATTTTGGTTTTTCTTCTAGGATATACTCGACCATTTCTTTCCTACCATAAAGCCAATATTTACTGAATTCTTTTGGTAAAAGTACTGTATAGTTTATGACCATTGAGACGACTGAAACTACTAATATGAATATTATTGAAATGAATGATAGTTTTGGTAAACACCAACCAAGTTTCTTTTTGATTTGATCGAATTGATTATTTGTTTTTAGCGTATATATTTTTAAATCCTGTGTTTGGATAAATTTTAAAATTACCCATAGACCAATTCCAGAAAAAATAGTTAGAACTGGAAGCATAAGTTCCGTACGAATCGAATGCGGAACCTGCCATGTTAGTGCTGCTCCAACTGGGGATATCAAAAACCACCAAAGTGTGGGAAATACTTGCAGATATTCTCTACTTTTAATTAAAAATACGAGACCTATTAACAGAAGAGGTAGTTGCCATGAATAGAGAAGTCCGATGCCAGGAATATGGTGCCTTGGAAGATCTGCCCGAATAAAAAGGAAATTATAGGAAAAATGTGAGGTGTAGTTTTGAAGTATTTGTTGAAATATCGGGATTCTATAATTGTGAACCAAGGAACTTAATCTCCCCTGTCCTGAGTCGAAATCCTGTTTTGCAAATAAATCGTTCCTTGTATATATTTCTGGTCGATTTGTAATTGCTGTTGCCTCGTAACGGGCTAGTCCAGATCCCGTAAACATTTGTGAGATTAAAACTGAGATCAGAAGGAGTCCAAGGAGAGAAGCTCCAAATATTTGCATTAATTTATGCTTGATTTGATTTAAATAATAGTAAGACCAGCCAATGAGTAGTAGTGCGACAAAAAGCCTAGCATTGGCATAGGAATAAAGAGCGATTGAAAATGATATTACAGAATAAATTAAATATGATAATTTATTGTTTTCTCTAATGTGTAGTAAAAATAGCCAACTTGCAAGAATTTCCCAAAAGAGTGCAAAGTTTGATTCAAAGGCTACCCTTGAAAAATGAACGTGCCAAGGAGAAATGGCGAGTAGAAATGTTGAAAGAAGGGCGATGTTTGAGGATCTGTTGTACCAGACAATCTTTAATTTTGAGTCTTTGATTTTTGAGGATAATAATAATTGTCTAGTGAAGAAATAGAATATTATAACTGTAAGTGTTCCAAAGAACGCTGAGCTGAAACGGATTGCAAATTCTGTTTTGCCAAAAATTGCTAAACTTAGAACCGTTGAGTAAATATATGCTGGTGATTTGTAATCGTCAAACGATCTAAATGTAGTTGGCCATGAGACTCCAAACTCATCTTTGCCTGTTTGGAGTAAAGAATATGCGTTGTACCCTATCGCAATTTCATCCCAATTTAAACTAGGCGGGTTTTGACCTAAATTCCAGAATCTAAGAATGGCTGCTAAAATTATTGTAGCTATTAGTAATTTAGTTCTCATTTACTTTTGGTAAAATTCCTAGTTCGATTAGTGAATCATTTCCTTTTGGCAATTCATTGAAAATAAATACAACTTTGCCTTCAAGGTTTTTTACAATTGCTTTTGTATACTTGCCTTCTTTTAGTTCATTGGTGTCCCCGATTACTAAAACTTTTTCATCAGCTGATTGTTTTGCAATTTCATTTTTCCAGTTTATTCCTTTAAATTCGTATTTACTAAACTGGTTTACTGTTATGAATCCAAACCCGGTTTGATCAGTTGTTGCTTGTCTTTGTGCTTGAAACTGAGATGGTGGATAATTCAAATAGAATAGAACATTGATATACGGTCTTCCTCGTCCATCGGTTATTACTATTCGATCGTACTGATCTTGTAGTTGTTTTAATTTTTGAACCATTTGTTTGTATCCGTATTGCCATTCTGACTCGGAACTTTTCGGATAATGAACATAATAATTGTGGAGATAATAAAACATATTTAGGGATAGAAGAATTGAGGTGAGTGTGATAAAACTTGTCGAAATAATTTTTGCTTTTTTAAATTTTTTGCTTTTTATCCAATATAATACATAAATTAATCCGACAGATTCAATGATTTGAAATGTCGGGAGAATATTTAGCGATCTTAGGGCGTGCGGTACTTCACGGGCGAGTGAAGCTGGAATTGGTGCGAGTAGCATCCAAACTAAAATAAATGTTGTTTCTTTTCGCCATCTATAGGCGAAAATATATAGGCCGATCAGTAAAAATGGAAGTTCGATTATATATAGTTCTCCGACGTCTTGCAGCGAAAAGCGCGGATTGACATCACCGCTGATGAAAAGAAATTTGCCCGTAAAATGGCTAAAATATCCATCTAGCCAATTTTGGGCGTAGATAACTCTCCGATTATTTAAAATATTTGCCCACCATGCATTGCCTAATCTTTCTATTCTAAGATTTGATCTAACTACTGGCTGAGGATCAGAAAAAATATTTACTTCGTTGTATCTGATTTTTGCTTGACTTGATACTAGGTGTGGGAATATTGGTAAGAATAGAAGTGCTCCGACAACACAAGCAACTAATGCTGGCTTTAGATTGTTAAACTCTTTTTTGAAAATTTCTTTTGAAAATATTATACCGAGCGAGGCTACGAGAAGTGGCGTGAAGATTCGATTTGAATTGAAAGTATAGAAAGTTAGTATGAAACTAATTGAGGAGAGAATTAAATATATATATTTGTTTTTTTGAGTTTGGCTTTCGAGCCCTTTGAAAAAAGCTAGGACTGCCAAAACTACTAAAAACAGGGCTAAATTTGCTTCATAGGCGACTCTGGAGATTTGGGTGTGCCAGGGAGAGATTGCCAAAAGAAAAGTTGCTACGACTGAAATCCATTTTATTTTTTGTGTAGAGAATATTTCTTTTTCAATTTGATCTTTGTTGAGGCTCGAAAGCCGACTAAGAATAGTTTTGGTCAAAAAATATGTAAGGAGAACTGTTAGTGTGCCAAAGAATGCTGACGGGAATCTAGTTGTCCACTCGTTGAGTCCAAAGAGTTTAATAATTGGAACTGCAGCGTAAACATATACAGGTGGTTTGAAGTCGCCGAATGACCTGAAATATTGATAAGGTAGAGGTACTCCTTCTTCGTCACTTCCGGTTTGAGCAATTGAATATGCGTTGTAGCCTAAAGCTACTTCATCCCAATATAGTGACGGTGGATTTTGGCCAAGTTGGTAAAATCTTAAGGCAAAAGCTATTGTGATTATTAAAACGAGTGCTAACTTTATTTTCATATTATTTTGTTGTTACTTTAAACATTGGACGAGAATCTTCTCTTGCCTTCAAAACATCTTGACCGAATGGGACTAAGGGTTGCGCTATGACTAAGGTATTCTCAGGTACTGATTTTAAACTGTTTTGGTCAATTTCACCAAAATAGTATTTGCCAAATTTTACCATTTCTGTAGTAGCAAATGTAGTTTTTTGAAGAGAGAGCTGTTGATAGTCTTGGGGGTTCATTTTTGTGTAATATGCAAAGTACATTTCTGTTTTGCCATAATACCTTGAAATAACAACATTATCGTATTTGCCACCTTCTCTTAGGGCAAACTCTACTGCGTCTTTTTGCATTCCGTCGTACCAATTATATGCGTAGCTTGGATATAGATATATATACCGCAAGAGCCAATTTAAGGTCGCTAGAGTGAAGATTATTATTAAAATTGAGTTAAATATAGTCTTTAAATTATTTGATTTTAAATATACTTTAATATGAAATATTCCGAAGGCTGAAAAAATCATAGGTATAGGAAGAATTGCAAGTGAACGCAAACCATATGACTTACCCACTAAAGCGGTTGGAACAGGTGCTAGAAGTAGCCATGCTATGAGTAGAAGAAAGAGTTTTTTGTTTTTTTGAAAAAGAAATAGTGCCCCAAGAATAAAAAATGGAAATTCTACCAGATAAAACATTCCGTGGTTTCCGATATCGTAACGCAATGAACTGTCGCCTGTTACATACCAAAAAAGTGGTGAGAGGTTGTCTAAATAATATTCGAAGAAATCTCTGACCCAAATATATGGTTTGTTTACTAGAAGAGATGAAAGAAGAGGTGAGCCTTGAAAAAGCGAGCGGGTTTCAATTACTCTTTCTGATACCTTGGGATTTGAAAAAATGTTTATCGAGGCAAAACGGGCTTGACCTTGGGAGAATAGTGCAAGATAAATGATTGGAAGACAAGTTAGTAAGAAAATTGATAAATAAATTAACGATGATTTGATATAGTTTTTAGTTTTTAATTTTTGTTTTATTGTGTATCCCCAAATTAAGGTTGTTATTATTAGTAAAGGTAAAAACATTTTGGTGGTGTAATAGGTGTACATTGCCAAAACTGCAAACGGTAAAGATATCATTAAATATTTTGTTTTTGCTTTTTGAATCCACAATAGGATTAAATAAACGGTGGATAATCCTAGGGTGAGTGCGAGATTGGTTTCATATCCTCCGCGGCTGATATGAATGTGCCAAGGATTGATTGCGAGAATCGTTGATGAAATTAGTGCGATAGTATTTTTTTTGTCCGACTGGAAGTTTGTTAATTCTAATAGTTTTTTAACTAAAAAATATGTTAGCGCGACTGCAATAATTCCAGAAATTGCAGAAGGTAATCTAACGCTCCAGGCAGTCAGTCCAAAAATTACTTGAAATATTGAAACTAGGTATATGTATACTGGGTTTTTTTGATCGCCCCATGACTCAAATTGAATAGGTAGAAATTTTGAAAATTCGTCTCTTCCAGTATGTAAAATCGACCAAGCGTTGTATGAAATTGATATCTCGTCGCCATACAGAGCTCCAATATGGGTATCCAGTGAGACTAAACGAAGAACTGAGGCGAGAAGGAGGACTATAAATAATGCTTTGGTCATTTTTCTGATCTTATCATATCTACAAATATTGCGGCTTCTGTTTTTAACTCATTATATAATTTATTGACTTCTAGCTTGTCGTAAGTTCCTTCAAAACAGATGCTCTCTTTTGCGTTTTGCTGGATTTGGTAGCGCAAACTATCAAAATCAAAATTGATGTCAACCGAGTAATCAGGACTACCATTTAGCTGAGGTTTTTCAGCTTGTATATTAATTTGAAGCAGGTTTTTTGTTGAACCATCTTGTCCTCTCTTCATGACTGGGCAAATTGCTTTCTTTGCCGACGCGAGCGACGGCATTTGTTCGATTAATATTTGCTTGATTGATTTTATTTCATTTTGACAATTTGACTGATTGAACGGGCAGTCGGAATTTTTGATTGTATTTCCTGGTTTGTAAGTTGTGGCAATAGAGTTTTCTCGAGGACTGATAATAATATTAAAATCATTTGACTCTATAGTAATTAGGCTACTTTTTTTGTTTAAAACTTGAGTCGCTTTGTCTGTTGAAAATATATTATTAAGGTCTGTTGGTGCTATAATTTCACTATTTTGATAATTAAAAACTATTTTGCCTCGTCTAGGCATGGTGTCATTTGGGTTTAGTTCATACTGCAAACTGGATATTTGCTGTGTATTTTGATCAATTATAAACGTGTATGTATTGTCACCTTTTTCGCCTCTTGCTCTGCCTTTTACAATATCTGGCAAACTAGTATCAATCGTGACATCGAGATCTTCGACTTTTTTTAATACTGAATCTAAATAGCTAATTGGACGTGTTGCAAATGTATATTGGTCTGTTACTTCAAGATGATTATCAGTAATTTCAAAACTTAGATCATCAGTTTTTCGAGAATATTTCAGCCCGTCTATCCAATAAATTTCACCGTTATAGTATTTGAGCATCGATTCGACAGATCTGGGACAAAAATTGAGGGACTCTTCTGAGACTATATCACTAGTACTTTTTGCATATTCATTTTGATTCGAAATTTTGCCAAGATATTCTGTTTTATAATTACAACCGATATACCCAAAACTTACTTTGTCTTGAAATGAGAGGTTTTTTGTGAGGCGTAGTTTATTCCAAATATTTTGAAGATCCAGCTTCGTTGATTGCTGTACTAATAATTGATTTGCGTGAGCTTCGTCTGCTTTTTTGTTGATATAAAAACTGTAAATTTCGGTTGAGAGAAAGCCAATGCCAATTAATACTGCCAGAAAAAGATATTTTATATATTCTGATGGTATTAGTTTAGATTTTTCCATAAATATAGCGTAGCTATTTTAATTTGGTTTTTCAATCTACAAAAAGCGGTATATACTATATGAGTATATGCGTAGAAATTTGTCGATACTTTATGCTTTGCATTTTCGTTATAGATATAGCGCAATTGTTTTTGTCGTGACATTAATCGTGTTTGCTGTTTTTGAAAATTTGACTCCTTATTTTTATAAACAGTTTGTCGATGCTGCATTTAAAAATCAATTCTCGTCTTTGATGCAGATTTTTATCGCTTATAGTTTAGTTCGTATCGGCGAATTAATTTTTGAACAAATTTCGAGAGTTGCTTATGATTTGATGTCGTTTAAATCTGGTCGAGACGCTAGAATTGAAGTTTTTACAAAAATTCATGAACTCGATTTTGCCTTTCATTTGAGCAAAAGTACAGGTTCTCTGATCAGCGTGATGAAACGCGGAGACGGGGCGATTTTTGATTTTTCAGAAATTGTTAATTTTGATTTACCGAGACTTGTAATTGGCTTTGCTATTGCTATTGGATTTATTTTCACTATTAAGGTTGAAATCGCTTTGGTTGTTGCCGCGGCGATAGTAATAAATGCGGTTGCAGCTGTTTTTCTCGTAAAACAGAATTTAACAAAAAGACAAGAGTGGAATGAGGAAGAAGATCGGGTAAGTGGAATAATCACTGATAATTTAATTAATTTTGATACTGTAAAACTTTTTGCAAAAGAGGATTGGGAACAAAAAAGATTGACTGCGACGATGAAGATTTGGATGAAAAAGCTTTGGGCATTTGCTTATTCTTTCCGGATGATTGAAATTGTTTCTGGAGTGCTTGGGAACGCAAGTATTTTGGCTACATTGGGACTGTCTTTGTTTATGCTTTCAACTAGGCAGATTACTCCTGGAGAGTTTGTTTTGGTGATTGGATTTGTGACTGGCATTTATCCGAAATTTACTCAGATGGTTTTTAGACTTCGAGCTTTAGCCAAAAGCTATGCCGATCTTGATAAATATTTCGCAGTGCTTGGCAATGAACTAACTGTTAAAGATCCAAAAAGACCAATTAAACCAAAAATGATCAAAGGAGATGTAAACTTTGATAATGTGACTTTTGTATATCCCGAAGGAAAAAACCCTGTACTTTCCAATTTTAGTTTGGATATTAAACGTGGACAGTCGATTGCTTTGGTCGGGAAATCTGGGATGGGAAAGTCGACAATAATAAAATTGTTGATGAGATTTTATGATGTTCAAAAAGGGGAAATTTCAATTGACGGTATTCCTATTAAAAAAATGGAGAAGAGTTTTTTGCGATCGTTTATTGGCGTCGTCCCGCAGGAGCCTATTCTTTTTAATAATTCTATCGAATTTAATATTGGATATGGCGCTGAAAATCCGACTCTTGAACAAGTTAAGGCCGCTGCAAGAATGGCTTATTTGGATGATTTTATCGAAACCCTGCCTTTGAAATATGGTACGAATGTTGGTGAACGTGGGATTAAGCTTTCTGGAGGACAAAAGCAACGTCTAGCTATTGCTCGCATGATTTTATCAAATCCTGATATTGTAATTTTTGATGAGGCTACTTCACATTTGGACTCTGAGTCAGAACGCGCGATCCAGGAGGCTTTTTGGAAAGCGGTGCACGGGAAGACAACGATTGTTGTTGCTCACCGCCTTGCTACTATCGTGAAGGCCGACAAGATTGTGGTTGTTCAAGATGGAGGGATCGTTGAATCTGGTTCTCACCGCGCTCTACTTCAAAAACCGAATGGAGTTTATGCGAGGTATTGGAGCTTGCAGACGGATATTGATTAATTCAATAATGCAATTTCTAAGCCTACATTTATATATTTGCAGTTTAGAAATACTTATTTAATATTTATCAATGGAGTTGATGAGCCCGTAACCTGAGGAAGTTTTCCGTCCCATTTCTCTATTTTTCTCAGCTCAAGTACTTGCGGATTGTCTCGAAGAGCATCTGATTCAATTTTGATGGCTTCAGCTCGACCTTTTGACTTTGCTACTTCTTGTTCAGCTTCAAATTTGATTTGTTCTAATTTGTTTTTTGAAGCTAGCGCATTTTGCTCAGCTGTTACTTTGCTTTCAATTGCTTCGTTGAATGCTTTGGAGAAATCAAAGTTTACAATGGCAAAATCGTCCACTATTATTCCTCTTTTTTCCAATTTTTCTCTTAAAATTATTTTAATATCCTCACTTACAACTGCTCTTTTTGAGACTAATTCTTCTGCTGTGAATTTTGCTGTTGATGCTTTGACTGCTTCTTGAAGCGCTGGTGCTATTAAGCTTTCATTGTACGAACGACCTAGCTGCTGATAGACTAACGCAACTTTTGATGGCTCAATATGATAGTTTAGTGCGACATCTGACTGGACTGTTTGTAAATCTTTACTGGCAGCATCGGCTTTGACTTGTTCTTTTTGAATACGAACTTCCATAACCACAATTTGCTCAACAAAAGGAATGCGAACATAGAGTCCTTCGTTTAAAACGTCGTTTGTGACTGCACCAAATCTTAACCTAATACCTCTTTGACCAGCATTTACGGTTCCCAAAGGAAACTGACTAATCATAATTATTAATATAATGAATAGGAAGATACCACGGAAAATAAGTTTGCGCATATTAGCTGAACTCCTTGAAAACATCGAATTAAAATCTGTAACTTGCATAAAGTGATGTTACTACTAATTATCAATTGATTAAAGAATTAGTCTGTCGGACTTGCCGATACTATCGGTTTGTTGTTTAGGCTGCGCCAAAGATAGTGACTTGCGAGAGAGCGGTAAGGTTTCCAGTTTTGGGATAATTTTTCAATTTCTTCGAGATTGTCTCTATTAATACCGTAGAGCTTTGCTACAGCATTTCTAAGGCCTAGGTCCCCGATTGAAAAGACGTCAGGTCTACTGAGTGAAAATATTAAAATCATTTCTGCTGTCCACTTACCTACGCCTTTTAATTTAGTTAGTTCGACGATGACTGATTGATCATCCAATTCATAAAGATTATTTAGATTGATTTGATTACTTTGAACTGCTTCTGAAATTCCTTTGATATATTTAATTTTTTGAAATGACAAACCTACGCTTCGAAGCTCGTCGTCCGACTTTAATAAAATTAGTTCAGGTAATGGTTTGCTATCTGGAAAAAGATCTAAGAAACGTTTAAAAATAGTTGCGGCGGCTTTGACGGATAGTTGTTGTGAAGTGATTGAGTCGATTAAATCGTAAAAAAGATTTTGGCTTAAGGAATGTTTGGGTTGATCATGCTCTTGAATCAGTTTTTGCATTATTAAATCTTTTGAAAGATGTTTTTGTGCTTTTTGAAGCTCTGTTTTGGTCATATCAATGCTATACTACCATAGATGATTGAAGTTTTTATTTATTTGCCTGTTATATTGTTTTTCTTCTGGGCGCTTTTTTTGGTGCTTTCGATTGTCAAAGGCGCGCCGTATGTCAGAACTCCAAAGAAAAGGATTGCATTGATTATTGAAATGCTTGAACTAAATAAAAATGACGTTGCGATGGATTTGGGCTCTGGTAACGGGGATATTGTTATTGAAATTGCAAGAAAAGGTGTTGAGTCGCACGGGTCTGAGATTAATTGGTTTTTAGTTCTGATTAGTTGGCTAAAAATACGAGTTGCTGGAGTTTCTAGCTTGGCATTTGTGCATTGGGGAAATATGTGGAAGGTTGGCATGAGTAAATATACTGTTGTGGTTGTTTACGGATTTCCGAATATTATGAAAGATTTGGAGAAGAAACTGCTGAGTGAATTACCAAATGGCGCTAGAGTTGTTTCTCATGCTTTTAAATTTCCGAATTGGAAACCTACTATAGAGAGTGGGTCCGTGTTTTTGTATATAAAAGATTAATTATCTTATCTCTTTTAGGAATCCATTAATTAAATCAATTGTTTCTGTAGTATTTTGATTGATGGATTTCATGATATGGGATTTGTTTTTCGCGGTTGAATTTTTCTTCGTCGACTCCACGATGCAATATCACGACTGTTGGTGGTTTTTTGAGAGCGCGAAGTACTGCGAGTGGGTATTCGACATTCATCATATCAAGCATTGCGTCAACATTATATTTTTGACAAGTTTCTATAAACGCGTTGAGCGTTTCTGTTGGTGCGCTAGCCAGCCCTATGACTGCAGTGGCGCCGTTTAATGCAGCGATTTGTACTTCTGTTTCACCACGATCCATTGTTTTCATATCAGCGACAATATATGGAACTAAACCTTCTGCTGCAACTCGCTCGGTATACCAGTTTGCGATGCTACGAATTCCTTGCGCGCCGTAGGTTTTGATAAGAGGGGTTCCGGCTTCGACGATTATCCTATCACTAATTGGTAACCTAGAAATAATTGCTTTCGCGTCTGATAATGTGCCGTTTAATGCAACTTGAAGATATCTTTTTCTGGAACTCAAAAGTGATTTTGATCTGAATGCCATATGAGATTTTTAATAATTTTGCCTGATATATTTAGTTATTTTTTGCTGGCCAGTGAACTAAGTGCTTTGACGCCGTCCACGAATTCGATTGGCAAGGCGAATATAACTGTCTTTGATGGGTCTGGGTTAATTTTTTCTATTGTTGAAAGAGTTCTTAGTGTTAGTCCTCCTGGCGTTTGACTAAGAATTTGTGCTGCTTGTGCTAGTTTTGTTGAAGCTTGGAATTCTCCATCTGCCTTGATGATTACGGCTCTTCTCTCACGCTCTGATTCAGCTTGTTTTGCCATGATGCGTTTCATGTCAGCGGGGAGTTCAATGTCTTGGATTTTGATGTCTGTGACGTTTAGACCCCATGCTTTTGTTGCTTCATCAACAATTTTTTTGATTTCTTCGGCGATTTGTTCACGTTCTGAAAGTAAAGGATCGAGTTCAATACCTCCGATGACATCGCGAAGCGCGGCTTGGGCGTATTGGGAAACGGCTAAAGTATAGTCGCGAATATTTAAAATTGCATTTTCTGCATTTTCAACTTGAAAATATACGACTGCGTTGATTCCGACTGGGACGTTGTCTTTGGTAATTACTTCTTGTTGCGGTATATCGACGGTTGTAATACGCATGTCAATTTTGATCATTCTTTGAAATCCGACTAACATCCAATTTAATCCTGGCTCTTGTGTACCAGTATATTTTCCTAATGTGAGGACAATACCTCGCTCGTATTGTTCAACAACGCGTAAACCGCCAACCACAACAAGCAGAAAGAGGATTACTCCTACGCCAATGAAAACTAATATTGGGGAGATGACTCCGCTTGATTGGTACCCCCTAAAATAGACATTGATTCCTTTCAATAAATACCCGAAACTAAATACATATAGTTTCAAAAGAAAGAAGGAT
>Ga0163144_10022574_pt1 | contig 12463 bp, 14 predicted proteins | sample OliLak19BULKMAT1_FD_123175 | JGI IMG/M metagenome (GOLD analysis project Ga0163144, IMG submission 123175) | Freshwater microbial mat bacterial communities from Lake Vanda, McMurdo Dry Valleys, Antarctica - Oligotrophic Lake LV.19.BULKMAT1 | ecosystem: Environmental > Aquatic > Freshwater >... | reverse complement strand
GCGCGATGCGCGCCTTGAGCTCCGCGGTCCGATATTGTCTTTTCTTCGCCATAGATCCTGCTCCTCTGTTTGAGGCCCAGAATCCACCTTAGCACACTGTCCGAATTATTGGGAGCACCATAGTTATTGAGTATTAGGAGAATATAAAAATGTCAAATGGATCAAATGCCTCATTTCAACGCGCACTTTCGTTGATGTTGGTTATCTCAATAACATCTGGGTGTGCCACGAGTACTATCCTTGGTAGACCTAAAGCAAAGAATGTCGATTCAATAAAAGTAGGAATGTCGAGAGGGATGGTATTAACCGAACTGGGCGCGCCGACGTACACAAAAGAGGTCGGAGGAGAAAAGTTAGATACTTTTGCTTTTGATAAGGGCGTCTCCAGCGGTGAGAAATTCGGCCGAGGCTTCTTGCATGTGGCTGCCGACGTCTTTACGTTGTTTTTATGGGAAATTGTCGCATGGCCCGCAGAAAAGATCGCCGCAGGCACGAACACGAAAATGGATGTCTCTTACGACAAAGATGAAAATGTTAAAAGTGTAAGGACACTGTAAACGCATTCAATTTGAAGGCCCCCTCCAGTGGTGGAGGGGGCCTTTAATTTTTGCGATAACGACTACTTCTTAACTGATCCCGGCTTATCGGCCTTCGGAGCCACCGAAGATTTGAGCACGGATTCGATGTCCAGGGAGATCGCCACGTCCTCACCGAGCATCAAGCCGCCCGCGTCGAGGGTCTTGTTCCAGACGATCCCGAAATCCTTGCGCTTGATCGTGCCGGTCGCCGAAAAGCCCGCGCGGGTGTTCCCCCACGGATCCTTGGTCGTCCCCCCGATCTCGAGGTCGAGGATGACGGGCTTCGTGACGCCGTGCATCGTGAGGTCGCCGTGGAGCTTCGCGGTGTCGCCCTTGACGTCGGTGACCTTCGTGGACTTGAAGGTCATCTCGGGGTACTTGGCGACGTCGAAGATGTCAGGGGCCTTCAGGTGGCCGTCGCGCTTCTCATTGTCGGTGTTGATCGAGGCCGGATCGATGGTCGCGTCGACCTTCCAGGAGCCGGGCTTGCCGGGGGTGTAATCCACGGTGCCGGAGAACTTGGTGAAGCGGCCGGGGACCTTGCCGACGAGATGCTTGATGCGGAAGCCGACCTGGGAATGCGAGGCGTCGATGTCATACGTCTCCGCGCGGAGCGCGGGCACGGCCAGGACGATCACGGCGGCGAGGACGAGAATCTTGCGCATGGAAGCCTCCTTTGCGAATGTGGGCATATGTAACCGGATTGATTACAGCTTGTCAAGCCGTACGGCGCGCGAATGCGGCCCGCAGCCCGAAGCCCGCCGCGAGAACCACGACAGAGGCGACGACCTGCCTCCAGCCGCCCTGCGCGCACAGCCAGCAGGTGGCGCCGATGCCCGCGAGCGGGATCGCGGCGCCGAGCAGGGCACGCGGGCCGTCCTTGGCGCGGCGCGTGCGCCGCGCGAGCACGACGGCGCACGTGGACAGGAACTGCGCGCCGATGACGACGTTGGAGAAATCCACGAGGCCATTGAAGTCAAGGAGCAGCGCCGCGAGAAAGGCGATCCCCGTCGACCACAGGATTGACGCCGAGGGCGTGCCGAAGCGGACGTGGACCGCCGCGAGGCCTTTGGGCAGGTGCCCCTCCTCGGCCAGTGCTACGAGGTAGCGCGGGCCGCCGAGGGCCGAGCCCGCGACGTAGCCGGTCATCGAAATCACAGCACCCGCCGTGACGAGCATGGCGCCCCAAGGGCCCATCAACGCGGCGGCGGCGTCAGCGAGCGGCCGCTCGGAGGCGGCCAGGCCGGGAACCAAGGACAGCGCGGCCACCTGAACGAGGAAATAGAGGACGGCGGAGCCGCCCAGGGCCGCGAGCACGGCGAACGGCACGTCGCGCTTGGGGTCCTTGGCCTCGCCGGCGGGCACGGGGACGGTCTCGAAGCCTTGATAGGCGAAATAGGCGAGGAAGCAGGCCGATCCGAGAGGGCCGCGCCAGCCTTCGGCCGGGACGTCGGGGCGCCAGGCCGGAAGAACGGAAAGGCCGGCCAGGGCGATCAGGGAGATCGGGATGAGCTTGGCGACCGTGAAGAAGTCCGTGGTCCAGGCGCCGAGGCGCACGCCGCGCCAGTTCAGGGCCCCGAAGGCCGCGATGGCCGAGCAGGCGACGGCCTTGCCCAGGTACGGACTTCCTCCCGCCCACGGCAGGTAGGACGCGATGCCGTTGGCGACGGCCGCCCAGCTCACGATCATCGTGACCCAGCAAAGCCAGCCGATGGCGAAGCCCCAGTCGGGCCCGAACTCCGTGTGAGCGTACAGCGCCGGGCCGCCGGCGCGGTCGTGCTCGGAGGAGGCCTCCGCGAAGCAAAGGGCCACGGGGGCCAGCAGCGCCGCCGTCAGGGCGTAGGCCAAAGGCGACGCGGTGCCGAGGTGGCCCGCGAGCCGGCCCGGGAACAGGAATACGCTCGAGCCGACGACGGCGTTGACCCCGAGGCAGAGCAGGTCGAAGCGCGTGAGCAGCCGTCCCGCCGGGGCCGTCAGGGCTTGCCGCCCGACAGGAGGATTTTCGTGCCGACGAAGGTTTGCGTGTAGAGGCGGCTCGCCACGGCGCGCGGCAGAACCAGGCAGAGGTGAGGGAATGACTCGTGCTCGGCCGCCTTGAGCGGCGGGCCGTGCAGCACGAGGCCCTCCTTCGTGAACAGCACGAACTCCCCGAGCGCGCTGGCGCGCACGGACGTGCCGACCTGGGGCGGCTCCCATTGGAGCTGGCCGCCGACCTGGTCGGACTTCGGGCGCTCGGTGCTGGCGAAGCGCTCCTTCGTGAGGATCGCCGCGGACTTGGGGATCGGCCGCGCCTCCCCGCCGACGGCGCGCGGACGCGCGCCCGCGAGGGACAGGCTCTCGGCGATCTGGTCGCCGCGCACGAGATGGACCTTGTCGGCTTCCTCGTCGAGCCGGAGCCAGAGGCTCATGATCTCGAGCTGCTTCTCGAGCAGGCGCTTCTCCTCCGACAGCGCGAGCCCGCCCTCGAACAGCGCCTTGCGCGAGCGGGTCAGGCTCTCGGCGCTGACCTTCGCGCGCGCAAAATCGCGCGACACCAGCTCGCTGAGCGCCTGGCGCTCCGCGAGGTCGAGCTCCAAATCCTGACGCGCGACGGAGAGCGAGGCCCGCTGCTCGGCCGCCAGCGCCGCGTGGGCCGACACCCAGCGTCCGAGCATCCAAAGTGCGAGAAGGACACCCGCGCCCGCGGCGGCCAGGCCGGCGGCCCCGACGGGGCGGCTGAGCGCGCGCACGCGGCTCTCGAGGTTCGCGCTCATTCGAAGATGAACACCCGCGTTCCGTTCGGCACGGACGTATAGAGCTTCTCGAGGTCGGCCGCGCCGACCCGCACGCAGCCGTGGGAGGCCGGCCGCCCGAGCAGCTCCTCGCGCTTGGTGCCGTGGATCAGGTAGCCGTCGCCCAGGTTCATGACGAAGGCGCCGAGCTCGCCGGAGACCATGCGCGAGGGGTCGCCGGGCGGCGGCACGGGCTCTCCGGACTCGACGTAGGCCCAGTCGGGCTTGCGCCAGAGCGGATTGACGGCCTTGCCGATCACGCGGAACTCGCCGCGCGGGGTCACGAACTCCCATTTTCGCCCGCTCTTCGCGTCCTTCAAGACGCCGCCCCGGCCCACGGAGACGTCGGACTGCCAAAGGAGCTGCGCTCCTTTTTTCACATACAGCTTGTTGGCTTTCGCGTCGATGACCAAGTGCAGCTGTCCCTTGAGCCGCTTCGAGAGCTTCGCGCGCAGGAGGCGGACCTCGCCTTCGATGGCCTTCTGGGTCCGGAGATAGCCCTTATTCTCGGGCAGAATATTCGGGATATCCTGCAGGAAGCGCGCGTCGCCCGCGCGCTCCCCCGCGTCGCGCACGAGCGAGCGCAGGCGCAAAGCTCCCGCGTCGAGCGCCCGGGACTCGTCCTCGAGGCGCCCCGCGTCGCGGCTCAAGGCGGCCCCGTCCCGGGAGATGGCGCAGGCGCGCCAGCCGAAGGCCCCGGTCCACAGCACGAGGGCCAGGGGATAGATCGACCGCCCGAATCCGTTCTCGCTCACGGAAGCGGGATTTCGTCGAGCGGCGGCTCGTCGGGGCGCGAGGCTCGCGCCTTGCGGCGCTCGGCCGATAACGGCGCGAGGGCCCGCGCGGCCGCGTCGGCGATCTCGGAGGCGTCCTTGAACGCGTCTCCGCGAGGGTTGGCGGCCGAGCGCAGGACGGCGTCTCCGGTGCGAGCGTCGATCGCGGAAACGTCGAGCGCCCGCCAGGCGGGATCAAGCGAGAGGAACACGATCGCGTCGGCGCCCGTGGCGCTGCGGATCTCGTCGAGCAGGCGGGGGTTCGCGGCGGCCTCGAGGCCGACGGCCGAGCCGGCGAGCACGCTGTCGGACTCCTCGAGCGCGGACGCCGTCAGGCCCAGGCCCTCGAGGCGCCGCACGAGCGCCCGGGAGATCTCGACGCCTTTGCCTCGGGAGCCCCGCGTGGCGGCCACGGCGACGTTGCGCGCCCGGAAGGACGGAGCGTTCGAGAGGGAGTCGCCGCCGTCAGAAGAGACGCAGCCCGCGAGCAGCAGCAGCGCCGGCAGGAGCCGCCTCACGGCCGTCTACCAGCCGCTGTCGTCGTCGTCGTGGTCCTTGCCCTTCTTGCCGCCCTTGCCGCCTTTCTTCTCGAAGCCCTCGCCGCGAGGCTTCTTCTTGTTGTCGTAGCGGTTTTTGCGGTCGGAGAAGGCCTTGCTGTCGGCGCCGAAGTTAGGGTTGCGCTCGCCGAAGCCGCCGCCCGACGGGCGCGGGGCGCCGCCGCCGTTCGGGGCGCCGCCGAAGCTGGGACGAGGAGGGTAGCCGCCCGCGGGACGAGGCTCCATGGGACGCGCCTCGTTGACCATGATGCGGCGGGCGCCGAGGGCGAAATTGTTGAACTTCAGGAGGGCGGCCTTGGCCTGATCGTCGGTCGTCATCTCCACGAAGCCGAAGCCCTTCGATTTGTTGGTGGCCTTGTCGATGATCACCTTCGCGCTCACCACGGCGCCGCAGGCGGCGAACAACTCCTTCAACTGCGCGTCATTCGTCTCGTACGGCAGGCCGCCCACGAACAGCTTCTTACCCATTATCGATGTCTCTCCTTACGTTTTTACCGTCGACACATTATATCAAGGATCATGCCATAGAACGAGACCTAAGGATATGACCGGAGCATGACATTCGTGGCCGTCATTTTCTGACCTTGTTCACGTCCTTGAGCTTCGCTCCCGCGCTTTCCAGCGAAGGGGACAGCGCCTCGATGTAGGCGTTCTTCAGGATGCCGCCGACCGCGGCCCAGAGCCCGACCTTCCTGTCCTCGAACGTGCCTTCGATGGGAATTTTAGTCGCGATATCGTCCTTTCTCTTATTCTCAACGAGCCATTTGACGGCGGACACGACCACCGCCCAAGCCTCCTTGCCGACGTCCCCCCCCCGCGTCTTGTCGACCACCAGGTCCTTCACGAAGGGCTTCGCGTAGCCGATGAACTTGCCGTCCTTGCCGGCCGCCTCGGCGTAGAGGCCGAACACCCCGGACTTCAGCTTCAGCTTCGCGTACGCGTCGAGCAGGTCGTTGAGCTTTACGAGCTCCACGCCCTTGAGCTCATGCTTCAGCTCGAACGTGGGCTCCTCCTTCAGGGGCGCCGCCTTCAGAGACAGCTCGAGCGTCCCCGTCCCCAGCGCCTTCGCCTTGACGCTCACGTCCGCGGGCAGGGCCTCCCGCGACGCCGTGTTTCGGAGGTCCCGCGCGTGCACCTCGATGTCCGTCAAGGCGATGTCGAGGTTCGGCTGGGTCGAGGAGTCGATGTAATGGATCTCCCCGTCCTTCACCTCGAGATGGTTGATGTTGAAGCGGACCATGCCCCGCAGCTTCTGTGCCAGGCTCTCCTCGGCTTCTTTCGCAGGCTCCGACGGCCTCACGAGATGGATCACGGGATGACCCACGTAGACGTTCGCCTGGATCATCCGGCGCACCAGCGGACCCCATTCGACGTTGACGGCGAGCGCCTCGGCGGTGAGCGCCGCGACCGGAGAGGACGCCCCCTTCCGCTCGACGCGCAGCCCCTCGAGCACAACCCGTCCGCGCAGCAGGCTCAGCCGGACCTTCTTCACGCGGCCTTCGAAGCCCTCGAGGTCCGACAGGCGCTTATTGACCTGATCGCGGACCAATGTCGGAAGGCAAAGGCGCAGCCCCACGAGGACGAGCGCGAGGATCAGCACCACGGCGCGGGCCTTCGTCCTGCGCTTTTTTCGCATGCGGCCAGTCTGCCAGAAAGGGTCTAAAGCGCCCTAGGAACAAAACGTAAGGCCTTTGTTGCTCGGACGACACATCTTCAACTAAGGCGCGATTGCGGGCGCTTCGGGGATGAAGGCGCCGACGATGCTCATCGCGAACAGCAGCCCGCCCACGACGACGCCGAAGATGTTCCAGCCGCCGAAGCCCGCGTTGCCCTCGTGAGCGGGAGCGGCGGCGCGGTTGAGATCGTTGATGACGCGCTGCGCCGGTATCATGAACAGGACGGCGAGGTTCGTCAAGATCCAGAAGGGATCGGGCAGCTTCCAGGTGAGCGTCATGATGATCCAGCCCGCCGCCATCCCGCCGGCGCTGAAGCCCGGCACGCCCCGCTTCTCGGCGGAAGCCTGGATATCCTGGAAGAGGGAGGCGCAGAAGAAGATGGAGAAGACGGCCCGCCAGAACGGCCAGATGTCCGAGGCGTCGCGCTTTCGGATCATGCTCCAGTTCTTATAAAACCAGTAGACCTGGTAGAGGCCGAGGGTGCACAACGTCATGACCACCAGCTTCGTCGTCGAGACCGGGAAGTAGAGGGGCTCCGCCTCCGGCGCGTCGATGCTCCCGCCCATTTCGCGCTCGCTCATGATCTCCTCGTCAAAGCCGCCATGACAGATCGCCCGTACGATTTTGGACGTCGTAGGGCGCGCCCTGGTCGTCGATCCCGTCGGGGCCCACGCTGTAGATCACGACTCCTCCGTGCCGGCGCAGAATCCTGAACGGTCCTCCCGTGAATGGATCGCGTAGAACGCTGGTCAGGCTCTTATACGATCCGACCTCCCACAGGCCGTCAGGCCAGCGTTTTTCCTTTTCCTTGAAAGCGAGCGCGGCGTAGCCCGCGTGCACAAGGCTCTGCCGGGCCTGCGCCGCGAGAATATTCGCGTACAGATTGTCGAGATGAGGCATGGCCATCCGCCCGTAGAGCCAGCCTTGGCGCTGAAACCGCTCATAGGCTTTGTCGTACGCCGCCTTCGTCTCCGAATAAGGCAAAGTCAGAGCGAGATCGAGCTCCCGTGAGGCGCGATAATAAGCGGCGAGGTCGTGCTTCAGGTAGGGCCAATAAATCCAAGGGATATCGTCGACGGCTCCGCCCGAGCGCGCGGCGTCAAGCCAGCCGAAGGAGCCGATCCAGCGGTTCATCCCGTAGTGCTCGATCGACCGGGCCTGGCGAAATCCGGCCGCCAAGCGGAACCCGTTGAGCAGCGGCAATATCTCCCGTTTAGCCAGGTCCGCCGGCGCGCGCGCCAGGACCGGGCTCGCCACGTTGAGCATCGTGTTCGCGATGGCGGATTCGACCATCACGGAGATGAGGAGGGGCTCGGAGCCGACGGAGCGCGCCAACGTCAGGCCCAGCCGCAGGTCTTTCACAGCGTCCGCGGTCCGGCCGTCGGCGGCCGCCAGCACGGCGCGGCAGGCCAGGAGCCTCGAGAGCCCTACGAGCGCCGCGTAACGAGGGACCTTGATCTTGTATTCCGGCCTGGTGTCCCAGTCGACGCCCCAATGCTCCTCGGGACGGGCCGCGCCTTCCGCGAGCATCGCGAGCAGTACCGAGTGCTTCGCGAGGAGGCGCCGCGTCGCGGCCGTCTCGTCCGCGGTGGCGGCGCCGAGAGCCGCGCGCTCCAGGTAGAGCCGCGCGAGGTCGTCCTCGGATTTATTCAGATAGAACAGAGGATCCTTTTTGGCCGCTTCGTAGGCTTCGCCCGCCTTTCGATAGAGCGCGGCCGAATTTCGCGCTTCGGACGGCAAGGGGCGCTGTACCGGGAAGTCGATCAGCAGCCCGGTCCCGCGCACGCTGTCCAGTGCCGCCCTCAGGCTGCGCGCGCCGGCGGCGTCGCACGCGAAGCCCGCCCCAAGAAAGCCGAGCAAGGCGCAGCCCCACGTCGCGGCGGCGGCGGCAAGGCGCGGCCTGAGCGGAGGCACGCCCTGCGCGCCGGCCGGCGCCAAAAAGGATAGACGGCGAACGCCCGCCGCGAGCAGCACGGCGAACAGCACCCAATACAAGGAACCAAACGCGTCCGACAAGCTCTCGTGAGCCGCCGAAAAACGTCCAAGGTTCGAGAGGACCAGGCCGACGCCCGTTACCATCGCCGCGGCCGCGCCGGCGGCGAGCATCCCATGCCGGCCCAACGCGGGCAGATCAACGCTCGCGCCGCTCTCGGCCGAACCGACGGCGGCGGCGCCGTGCGCCGCCCAAAAGTGCCGCGCCGCGCAGCGAGGAGCACGCTTCCACGACTCCGCTTCCTCGCTCCAGACGAGCCCTTCCGCCCGGCGGCCTCGCGCCGGAATCCAAGCCGCCGCGAGCGCCGTCGCGAGGCCCCAGCCCATTAGCCAGTCGGCGGCTTCGCCGTGCCAACCGCCGGTCCCGCCGAGCCACCACCGCAGCATGATGACGGCCGCGGGCAAGGACAAGGCGAGCGCCGGGGCGTACACCCATAGGCGACGGCGCTTCTCCTCGCTCCCGCGCATCGAGCCCAGGATCAAGAGCAGCAGCGCCGTGAAAGAGGCGGCCAGGCCCGCCGAGACGAGAACCAGGATCGCCTGGGGGATGCGCGCCGACATATTCAGGTCGTATTCCCTGGCGGCGGCGGCTGCGACGAGCCGGGACTCGGCCACCAACCGCGTCGCTTCCTGGTTCCACTTAGGATCGGCTTGCGCGATCTTCCCCAGGCGGATCTTCATGACGTCCACGCTTCGAGTCCGGCCTTCTTTCTCATCGACGGCGGCGTCGATCTTATCCTGGATCCGGATCCCGGTGGCGGCGGGTCAGCAGAGCAGGCCCAGCGCGAAGAAGAAGAGAGCGGAACGGTTCGACCGCAACATTCCCCCCTTTATACCAGCGGGGTCCCGGCTTGTCAATAAGCGAATTTCGCGGTCAGGCCGAGAGCAGAAGGCTCAGGCAGGTGAGGCCGGCTTCCGCCTTGGCGAGCTCCGAGATCGGCGTCAGGATGGGCGCGAAGCCCTCGGCCCGCAGGAGCTCGGCGGTGAGGACGTGCTCCGCCGGATATAGCAGCTCCTCGCCCAGCCGCAGGGAGTTCGCGGCGAAGGGCTCCCCCTTCGCGACGCGGATGACGCGGTAATCGGAAAATGGCGCGAGGTCCACCCAGGCGGGGTTGGCCAGGACCGCCCCGTCGCCCAGCATGCTGACCGCGGTCTTCAGGTGAAGGCAGCCCTTGAGATGCACCGCGCGGACCGTGAAGCCGTCGGCGACCGTGCAGTCCGTCAGCTGGCGGATGCCTTCCGCGTTGGTCCGCGTCGACAGCCCGACGTACAGCGTCTTGCCGGCGCGCAGGACGTCGCCGCCGTCGAGCGTCCCGGGCCCGCGGATCTTGACGATGCGCTTGACGAGCCCCCGCAGGACGGCCTCGACGGTCTCCGTTTCGTGACGGCGCGACTCGGCGCCGGGGCGGGCCAGGATCGCGAGGTTGCCGAGGACGACGGCCGTGTCCTCGACGAAGACGCCGTCGGCGTGCCTGGGAAGGTCCGGCAGATGGCGCACCTCGGCGCCGAGCCCGGCGAGCGCGGCGCAGTACGTCTCGTGCTGCGCGTTGAGCGCCGCGAAGTCGATCGGGCGCCGGCCGATGAAGGTGAGCTCGCAGCGGGCGATCTCGGGGCTTGGGCGGCGGACCAGCGCGAGCGCTTTAGGCAGGGGCTACTTCGGGCTCATGAGCCCCGGAACGAGGGGGTTCTGCTTGCCGAACAGCTCGAGGACGGCCGGGTCGGTCTTCGGGGCGTTGTTGACGAAGCCGCGGAGCTCCTCGGGGACGAGGTCGGGCTGCTGGAAGACGGCGTGGTCGTGCGTGAGCTGGGAGTCGAGCGAGGTCCGGTCGGCGGCGACGCTCGGCGTGGGAACCATGCGGATCGTGTCCCACGGGCAGTCCTTCGCGCACAGGTTGCAGCCGATGCAGATGTCGTAGTTGACGTAGACGCCCTTGCCTTCGGGGGTCTCGTCCCCGAACTTCTCGATGCAATCGGGGACGGGGCACACGGCGATGCAGACCTCGCAGCCGGTGCAGGCGTCGAGGTTGACGAGGGCCTTGATCTTGGCCTTCGACGCGCCTTTGACGAGGGCGGCGCGGCGGGCGTCGTTCTGGGGAGCGGGCATTACACGGCCTCCAGGACGGCCGAGGCATGGTCCGCGACGGAGACCTTGCGCATGGCCTGTAAGATGCGGCCCGTCGGGCCGATCACGAACGTCGAGCGCACGACACCCATGAACTTGCGCCCGTACAGCGTCTTCTCCTGCCAGACTCCGTACGCGTTGCAGATTTCCTTGTCCTCGTCGGCGATCAGCGGGAACGGAAGGCCGTGCTTGGCCTTGAAGCCCGCATGCGATTTGGAGGAGTCCGGGCTCACGCCCACGATGCGCGCGCCTTTCTTGACGAAATTATCGTAGCGGTCGCGGAACTCGCAGGCCTCGGTCGTGCAGCCGGACGTGTTGTCCTTCGGGTAGAAAAAGAGGACGACGGTCTTGCCCTTGAGGGCCTTGAGCGACCAGGTGCGGCCGGTCTCGTCCGCGCCGGAAAATTGAGGGGCCTTGTCGCCGACGGCGAGGGCTTTCGTCTTGGTGGAGGGCATCGAGCCATTGTAACAGGTATCGGCGGGGATGGTCAAACGCGGGCCGCCGCTGAAGCGAGAAGTTCCGCGATCGCGGCCGCCGCCCGCGCGGCCGAGGACGGCCGTCCCGCCTGCCTCGCCGCCGCGCGCAGTCGCGCGAGGCTCTCCGGAGCGGCGAGCAAAGCCGCCGCGGCCCGCGCCGCGCGCTCAGGCGTCCCTCCCGCGACCGCCGCTCCCGCGGCGAGAAGGTACGCGGCGTTGGCCTCCTCCTGCCCCGGCAACGGGCTCGTCAGGACCATGGGCAGGCCCGACGCGAGGCTTTCCGCGACGCTGAGGCCGCCGGGCTTGCCGACGTGGATGTCGGCGGCCGCCATCATGGCGGCCACGAGCTCGGGGGGCTGGGGACCGAATACGCGCAATCGAGAGCCAGCCTCTCGGCGCGCCGACAGCGAGTCGCGCAGGCCGTCGTCGGCCCCGCATAGGACCAGGAGCTGAGCGCGCGGGCTCGCGCGCAGCAGCTCCGCGGCGGCACGATTGATCCCGCCGAGCCCCTTCCCCCCTCCCGACAGAAGAACAACGGGCGCCGAGGACGGCAACACCATCGAGCGCCGGGCCTCCTCTCGCGAGGGCGCAGACTCGAACGCCGGATCGACCGGGATCCCGGTGATCCGCAGGCGTTCGCGAGGGGCACCCAGGGCCACGAGCTCCTCCACGGCCGCCGCGTTGGGCGCCAGGATGAGGTCGGCGCACGGGTCGGCCCAGAACGGATGCGCGCCGTAGTCGGTCAGCACGGACACCACGGGCACGTCGAGATCTCCGCGCCGCCGGGCCTCGCTCAGGACGGCCGCGACCGCCGCCTGCGGGCACACCACGACCCGGGCTCCCGAGCGGCGCACGCCGTCGCGCAGGCGCGCGGCGCCTCCCAGGCTCAGGTACGCGCCGCGCACGGCCTTGAGGACCGAGCGCGCCCAGGCGCCCCGGTATAGCGCGCCGTAGACGCCCGGAGCGGTCCGCAGCAAGGCGTGATAGCCGCGGGCCACGGCCAGGCTCGCCGACGCATCGTGGTCGGACGCCATTTCCACCCGGGAAAAAGAAAGGCCGGCCTTTCGGCCGGCCTTCTCGATCGCGATCGCCGCGGCGGAGTGCCCGCTAGGCTGATAGCCGTAGACGAGGACCCCTTTTCTAACGGAATTTGGAAGGGGCACTTCCTCGCCTTATGGCTCGGTCGCAGCCCTAAAGGTCTTTGGCTTCCTTGAGCTCTTCGTAGCGCTTCGGGTTCTTCGACTTCAGCTGGTCGATGAGGCCCTTGCGGTGCGCCGCCCACTTCTCGGCGTTCGCGCCGGTCTTGCGCTTGAGCGAGTCGTACGCGAGGAACTCGTAGATGGCCTTGCCGTCGGCTTTCTGGATGCCGCAGCCGGGCTTGTTCATCATCCGCTTCACGTAGCGGCTCCAGACCTTCGTCTCGATCTGCCAGATGCTCGCGTCCTTGAACATCTCAGGCTGGTCCTTCTTCATCTTGGCGATCCAGGCGTTCTGCTTCGCGTCATCCAGCCCGCCCTC
>Ga0163144_10022573_pt1 | contig 12463 bp, 6 predicted proteins | sample OliLak19BULKMAT1_FD_123175 | JGI IMG/M metagenome (GOLD analysis project Ga0163144, IMG submission 123175) | Freshwater microbial mat bacterial communities from Lake Vanda, McMurdo Dry Valleys, Antarctica - Oligotrophic Lake LV.19.BULKMAT1 | ecosystem: Environmental > Aquatic > Freshwater > Lake... | reverse complement strand
GTTGCAGCTTGGACGACCGGTAAGACCGGGCATGCCTGTGGCGCAGATGGCTGCAGACAGTCGGATTGGCCTGGCCAATTTTCCGACCGGGTTCCAGATAATCGGGGGCCGCAATGCCGAACTGCTTCGGGAAGAACGTGAGGGCTATGGCGCCGGAACCATATTGGTAACCACGGAACGCTATGCCGAGATCCTGAATGCCTTGCCGTCTGGGCAGGCGACGCTGCCAGAGTTGCAAGTGCGTGTACTGGCGACTGATCGCAATGGTTCAGCGTCGCAGCCCACAACGCTTTCGATTACGCCATCGTTCAGCGCGCCGGCGCCGGTAGAGGAAGCGCAAGTCGAAGATATTGGCGGCCCAGCGGCCTTGCGGCGCATTGCGACCATTCTGGCCGGAATTGCCGCGCCAAAGGGAACGCCTGAGTGGTTTGATGCCTTCGAATTTGCGATGAACCAGCCTCGTCGCTGCGGCACCAATGCGGATAACGATGACTTCATCCGCGAATATGACCGCAGTGTCCGCCACATTCAGGCAAAACTGAACCAAACCCGCCTGCCCACCTTCTATCGCGGGATGTGTGATGCGTGGACGGAACAGATCGCTGCGGCTGACCGTGCGAGGCTGGAAGCCGAGGCGGAACGGGCTCGGGTTATCGCGGAGAATCTGCAAGCCGAAGCCCTCGCCGCGATAGAACAGGCGGCCAAGCGCTCCGCCCGCAACGCAGCCGTCATTTTTGCCGCAGCAGCCATTGGCTTTTTCATGACGGTGGCGCTGTTTCTCGCGTTCCTTGCCATCGAGGGACATTCCAATGCGGTGCGTGAAGCGGTGCAGATGCTGGCCCGGCAACGGCAGGAAGAGGACATCAGTCATGCATGACAATTATCGCCGTTCAACACGCAAGATCGCGGCCTTGGGCTTTGCCGCTGCACTGACGGCGACAAGCCCTGCGGAGGCAGAGGTTGTTAACCTGGTATCAGATTATCCGGCACGGCATCCACAAGCGAGCTTGCTGCGGACGCTGATCATTCAGCCTTTTGGTGGCAATGTGGGTAACGATGCGAAGAGCTTTGTCGAATCCAAGCTGGTTGCCGTGCAAAAGGACAACGTCCCCTATTTCACTATAGTTGATGGCGCCGGATCTCAGCGCACGCGAGGACTGGGCTTTGTATCGGGGACAGCCGATCTTAACGTGGGTAGCGCGCACTTTCAGAACAGGGGCACGCGCTGCATCAGGGGCAAGGTGTTTGGCAAGTGCGAGCAGCGGGAAACCTTTGTGAACAACTGCACCCGCGAAACCTATCAGGCGACGGTCAATGTTAGCATGACGCGAGCTTCGGATCGGAAGATCGTTTATTCTGTCGTCAAGCCGGTCAAGGCAGAGCGGAGTTGGTGTGACGGGTTTCCACCTTCGCAGGATCAGGCCGCAATTCTGCTGTCGATGATGAAAGAGGCGGCAGAAGGCATTGAAAGGGACGTGGCCCCTTATTCAACCGTCTATCAGGTTCGGCTGCTGGAAAAGACGGCTGGGCTTACCAAGCCGGCCGTTAAAGCGTTCAAGAACGCTGTAAAAGTGTCGACCCGTGACTTCAAGGGTAGCTGTACCCAATGGGAGGAATTGTCGGCAAGCGGCGAAAAGGCCGAAGCGCTGGCCTTCAACCTTGGCGTATGCGCCGAAGCCGAACGGGATATGGAGCAGGCGTTAACTTGGTATCAAAATGCCCAAACGCTGGCCGAAGGCGGCAGCAAGCCCGCAGCCGAGGCCGTATCCCGTGTCCGTTCGTTGGTTTCGGCGCAGCAAGCCGCCTCCGCGCAAACAAACCGGCGCACCAACGAAGTTGTTGCCGAACAGCAGGCGGACGCCGCAGCCGCGCGCGCCGAGCGCAATGCCGAAGCGGCTGTGCGGCGACAGGCGAGCCAGAAGGCCGCGGCGCGCGATACCGCACGTGCGCAAAAGCGCCAGGCGCTGGTACAGACCCACGGCGCGCAGGCCGCCGATGCCATCCTGTCGGGCACCGTTCAAAAGGGGATGTCCATGGCGCAAGTGCGCGCCGCCATCGGTGGGCCTCAGCGGACCCAGCGGGTCACGGCAGGGGAAGAACAGTGGTTCTATCCCAACCGGCGGGTGGTGTTTTCCGGAGGTCGCGTGACGTTCGTGCGGTAGGACGGCCAATCACGCCGCGTGTCCCGGCACACCGGGGCAATGATTACGGGACATCTCGAGGGTGTGGATCGGCGTGCAAAAGGCGGACTTGTAACGGTTTTGTGCCGGTCACTTGAGAGTTAAACACTCAATCAAGGAGACCGGAGAGATCATGAAGCATACGGATGATTTTAAACGCGAAGCTGTGCGGATCGCATTGAGCAGCGGGCTGTCGCGGCGACGCGAGCCGCCGCCCATTCGCTCGCTTGATGTCGTCGTCGACCTGAAGCTCAAGCATCCGCCTGTCGCCGATTGCGCGCGCTACGACACAGTGACGGGCCTCGATGCAGCGGGATGACATGATCGATGCCCCATTTCGTATCTGGGTGCGGTCTCGGCCTCAAGGGCATGGCCGGCGCGTTCGACGAGGCCGTCACCACAGGGGTGCAGCGCCAGCGCACCATCAACGAGATCCTCACCGATCTGGTGCGCGCCGAAGTCACCCACCGCCATGCCGCCTCGACCCGCTACTGGATGAGTGCCACCAAGCTGCCGGTGGTAAAGGACATCGATGCGTTCGCGTTCGAGAGCACCCCGATCAACGAGGGGCTCGTCCGTTCGCTCCACGCCGGATCGTTCCTCCCCGGCAAGCGCAATATCGTGCTGGTCGGGGGCACCGGCACTGGCGAAACGCATCTGGCCATTGCCATCGCCGCCAGCGTTGTACGCGCCGGCGCCCGTGGTCGCTACTTCAACACCATCGATCTGGTCACCCGGCTCGAAGATGAGACCCGTATCGGAAAGGTCGGGGCGCTTGCCACCCAGCTCGGTCGCCTCGACCTCGTCGTGCTCAACGAACTCGGTTACTTGCCGTTCGCCCGCTCGGGCGGCCAGCTTTTGTTCCACCTTGTCAGCAAGCTCTACAAAAAAACCTCGGTGCTTAGCACCACCAACCTGGCATTCGGTGAATGGCCCAGCGTGTTCGGCGATCCCAAAATAACGACCGCTCTACTCGATCGCATCACCCACCACTGCGATATCGTCGAGACTGGCAACGACAGCTGGCGGTTCAAAAACCGCAATTGACGCCCCTTGGGGTCACCGGAAAAGAACGAACTTGTCGGGCTTGCGCCTCCGGCCGGGCTACGCCCGACCTTCGCCGCAAGCCCGACAAGCGCCTCTCATCCTGATTGTCTCGCAAACATCGCCGCCGCGCTGCAAGTGGTTCCTTTTTGCACGCCAATATGGCCCCAAAGTGGGTCCCATTTGAACGCCGATTGACACGCCAAAGGCCCTATTTTGGTCAATTGGATTGCGACTGGGCTGATCTCGACTTATTCCGCAATTATCGTGGAGATTTCCCAATGATTTGAGTGCCCGCTTTCATCGCTCCGGGCGCACCATTATTTTGATCGTTTATTATTGTTCGACCGGGCGGGTGCAAATGACCCCGCCCGGGTCCGGTATCGTGGCGTATTTGGGCGTCGGCACGTTGCGATAATCGATCCCTCGCTGTTCGAGGTAGCTGTTACATTTCTCGCAATCGTCATAGCATGAGATTTCTCGACAAAATCTCTTCAAATTGAGGGAGCGCAGACATGTTCCGGCCAGAAAAGGGGCTCGACGCTCAGCAAATTGCGGCGCGTGTTGATGCGGTCCTCACCGAGGCAACGCTGGCGGAGAAGGTCGGCATGATGTCCGGCAAGGGATTCTTCCGCGCCTTTCGCGAAGATGGCGGGTTATGGGCTGGGCGGCCGTATCGCGCGGGCGGCGGGATCGAGCGGCTGGAAATCCCCCCGTTCTATTTCTCCGACGGGCCTCGTGGCGTCGCACGGGGCAATTCGACCTGCTTTCCCTGCACAATGGCGCGCGGCGCGAGCTTCGATACCGACCTTGAATACCGCATCGGTGAAGTCATGAGCATTGAACTGCGCGCGCAAGGCTGCAGCCTAAGCGGTGCTGTCTGCATCAACCTGCTGCGGCACCCCGCCTGGGGCCGCGCGCAGGAGACATACGGCGAAGACCCGTATCATCTCGGCGCGATGGGGGCCGCGCTAGGCCGGGGGCTACAGACGCATAATGTCTGCGCCACCGTCAAACATTATGCGCTGAACTCGATGGAAAACGCGCGATTTGTGGTCGATGTCGAGATTGACGAGCGTTCGCTGCATGAAATCTATCTGCCGCATTTCAAGACCGTACTTGATGCCGGTGTCGCCTCCGTCATGAGCGCCTATAACCGGATGAACGGAGAATATTGCGGCCAGCACCGGCATTTGCTGACCGATATTCTGCGCGGCGAATGGGGCTTTGGTGGCTTTGTCCATTCCGATTGGGTCAACGGCGTTTACAAGATTTACGGTGCGTCGGCGGGGCTTGATGTTGAAAATCCCGAGCCGCTGGTTTTCGGGGACAAGCTGATCGCGGCGGTCGAGGCCGGAACCGTCGAACCTCAAGTGATCGACATCGCCTGCCGCCGGATCCTGACGACCTTTTACCGCTTCGCCTGTGCTGAAGACCCGCTGCCCGAATACCCGATCCAGCTGGTCGCCAATGCGGCGCACATTGCAGTTGCGCGCGAGGCGGCGGAAAAATCGGCGGTGCTGTTGCGCAACGCGGCGATCCTCCCGCTTGATTCGGTCAGCTGTCGCAAGATCGCGGTGCTGGGGCGGCTCGCGGCGGTTGAGAATACTGGCGACAATGGCTCAAGCCGGGTGCGCCCACGCTATGTGGTGACTCCGCTGCAAGGCTTGCGCGCGATGCTTGGTGAGGCATCGGTCACGCACGCCGATGAAGCCGATCTCGGCGCAGTGCAGACCGCGATCGTGGGCGTTGATGCCATCGTCGTGGTCGTCGGCTACACAGCGGAGGAGGAGGGCGAATATATTCCCGGTGACATCGCGCTCGGTCAGGAAAACAGCCTTGAGCCCGACGCCGATCATGTCCCCGATGCAATCAAGCAAGCGCGCAAAGGCCGCCCCCGCGCCATCGGCGGCGACCGCGTTGATCTTGGCTTGCCCGATCCGCAGATCGCGCTGATCGAGACGGCGGCGGCTTCGGGCAAACCCGTTATCGTCGTGATCGTGGCGGGTTCAGCCGTTTTGGTCGAGGCGTGGCACGAAAAGGTCGGCGCGATCCTCCAGACCTTCTACAGCGGGATGGAAGGGGGGACGGCGCTCGCGCGGGTGCTGTTCGGGCAGGTCTCGCCCTCGGGCCGCTTGCCCTTCACCGTCGCGCGTGATGCAGCGGATTACCCCTTCTTTGATCGCGAGGCCAAGGCGATCCGATATGATTACTGGCACGGCTACGCCAAGCTTGCGCGCGATGGCGTGGCGGCGCGCTATCCCTTTGGCCACGGCTTGTCCTATGCGCAGTTCAGCTACCATGCGCTCACGGCGCGGCGCGCGGGTGCGGTGATCGAAGCAAGTGTCGCGGTGCGCAATGATGGCGCGGTCACCGCCGACCACGTCGTGCTGCTCTGGGCCGAGCCGCCCGGGGGTATTCAACCGATGTGGCCGCGCCGCCTCGTCGCTTTTGCGCGGCTATCGCTTGCGCCGGGGCAGACGAAATTGGCACGGTTTGACGTCGTGACGGCGGCGTTGCGGTATCGTGATCCGGTAATGCATGATTGGAAGCTTGAATCCGGGGCTTGGCGTTTTGTTACTGCTGAAACGGCTGAGGCTGAGGGCGGGCCGTCGGTGACGTTGGTGTTTTAAGGACAGTCTTTGTAATTCCGAAGCTGAACTCACGCACCGTCAACTCTGCGTAAACCGGCATTGGCCCATCGGTCGTCATCGCGAGCGAAACGCGGTAAACCGTCGCCGGGACCCGACGCGGCGGGGCTGGATTGCTTTGCTGCGCTCGCAATGACGAAGGTCATTATGGCGTCATCGCACCACGACCGGCTAAGGCAAATTCGCCTTCAATTCATCAAGCCATACCGTCGCTACCCCGTCAGACGGCGCACGCCAATCCCCACGCGGTGACAATGCGCCGCCGCCCGAAACCTTTGGCCCATTGGGCATTGCCGATCGCTTGAACTGGCTGACGGCAAAGAAACGGTACAGGAACGTCTCCAGCCATTTACCGATCGTCGGCAAATCATACGCATGACGCCCCGCCGGCGTAATCCCGCGCGGCCACCGGCCCTGCTTTGTGTCGCGCCACGCGTGATATGCCAGAAACGCGATTTTAGAGGGCAATTGCCCCTGCCGGATCACATAATGCAGAAAAAAGTCGTGCAGCTCATAAGGGCCAATTTTCTCTTGCGTGCTTTGGATGACGCCATTGTCGGGCGGGACCAGCTCGGGCGAGATTTCAGTCGCTAGGATCGCCTCAAGCACCCGTTCGGTTTCGGTATCCCAAAAGTCGCTCGTGATCGTCCAGCGGATGAGATATTGGATGAGCGTCTTGGCGACCCCGGCATTGACGCCGTAATGGCTCATGTGATCGCCGACGCCGTAGGTGCACCAACCCAGCGCCAGCTCTGACAAATCACCCGTGCCAATCACCAGCCCGTTACGCTGATTGGCCAGCCGAAACAGATAATCGGTCCGCAACCCCGCCTGCACATTTTCAAAGGTTACGTCGTAAACCTTCTTACCATGTGCAAAGGGATGATCGAGATCGGCAAACATCTGATTGGCGGCGGGGCGGATATCAATCTCGTCGCCTGACACACCCAACGCCCGCATCAGTGCCCAGGCATTTGATTTTGTGCCCTCGCTCGTCCCAAATCCCGGCATGGTAAAGCCAAGAATGCGGTCACGAGGCAGCTTTAGGCGGTCAATCGCCTCTGCCGCGACAATCAGCGCATGCGTTGAATCAAGCCCGCCGGATATGCCGATGATGAGGTGCTCTACGCGCGATGCCTCCATCCGGCGCAGCAATCCCTCCACCTGGATGTTGAAGGCTTCATAGCAATCGGCATCCAGCCGCTCGGGCGCATTGGGGACGAATGGGAAGCGGCGCAGATCGCGCGTGAGCCCGACATCGGCATAGTCGGGCTGATGCAAAAATTCGACCGTGCGAAAATGCAGTTCTGGATCACCTGAAAGCCGCGCTGCGTCATTAAACGTGCCATTGCGCATCCGTTCAAGCTGCAAGCGCCCGGTATCGACATCAGCAATGATCGTGTCTGCCACGGGTGGGAAACGCTTCGACTCGACCAGTAAATCGCCCATTTCATGGATCAGGCTTTGGCCGTCCCAGGCAAGATCATTGGTGCTTTCGCCCGGTCCTGACGCGGTAAAGACATAGGCGCAGATTGCGCGGTTCGATTGCGCGGCGGCCAGCATCGCCCGGTCGCGCGCCTTGCCGATCACAATGGGCGAGGCCGACAGGTTGCAACAGATTAACGCACCCGCCAGCGCGCCATTGGTCGATGGCGGGGTGGGTGACCAGAAATCCTCGCAGATTTCAGCATGAAAGATAAAATGCGGCAGGTCGCTCGCGGCAAAGATCAGGTCAGTGCCAAACGGCACACGTTGCCCGGCCAAAATAATCTCAAGCCCCGTCAGCCCGGCGCCGCTGGCAAACCAGCGCTTTTCATAAAACTCCCGGTAATTGGGCAAAAACGTCTTGGGGACGACCCCCAATATCCGCCCCCGCGCAATCGCGACCGCGCAATTATAGAGCCGACCGTTGCGCAGGATCGCCGCCCCCACCAGCATCACCGTCCGCAGCTTTGCCGTTGCCGCCGCCAACCGCGCAATCGCCGCCTCGGTCGCGACCTGCTGCGCTGCCTGCAAATGAAGATCATCAATCGCGTAGGATGACAGGCTCAGTTCAGGAAAAACAATCAGATCAACCGCGTCCCCCGCCGCCTGCTTGACGAGATCAATCGCAGCCTCGGCATTGGCCGCCGGATCACCCACCGTTCCGCGCGGCGTCGTGGCCGCGACGCGAACCAATTGATGGGCGTGGATCGAATAAAAACGATGCGTGCGCGGCTTTGCCATGCTGGGCGTTCCTAATGTCGTTTGGTGCGCGGCGCTACTATTCCCCCGGACGGTAATTCCGCTCCGTGTGACCGGTTAGCTGGTCAGGGTAAAAATATACCTCGCGCAAATTGCCGGTCGCATATCGATCTGCCTGATCGTTGAAGTGTTTTGATGCCGTGTTGCCGCTCTCGCCGCCGGCGGTGACCGCGCGGGCGCGGACGCGTTCGCCGAATTCTACAATCGCGACAAAGCTGTTGCCGCTCGTCCCGTAATAGCGCGTGGTGCCGGGGTGGCGCTTTGCGCCGAAGGATGCAAGCGAACCCCATTGCGCGGACGTGAAGCCCACAGGCGTGCTGGGCAGCGCATCGTCAAATAAGGGCTGGATCGCCGAGCTGACGCGTTGGAAGCGATTAATCTCGCCCCAGGCGACTTTCCAGCTGCCGAAATCTGCGGTCAGCCGCGCGACGGCCTGGCTGAGCGCGGCCAATTTGCGGGTTGGGTTGGCTGCCAACATCTGGTTGTAATGGTTTAGGCCGCCGGTTTCGATTTCAAGGTCGTCGGTGGCGTCGCCCCACAGTGCCTCGCCCCAGAAAATAGCAAGCGACGTAGCGGTTGAGCTCACTGACCATTTTAAATCCCAGGTCCGCAGCAGCGAAATCTGATCACGGAGCGCGGCTTTTCGCGGATCAGCCTCAGTCAAGCCGTCCCATGCGGCTATCAGTGACGGAACGAGCGGTTCAAACGCGGTAAGATCAGGGTCGAACGCCACATCGCGCAACTTGTCGATGGTGAAGCCCGATTGGCCTTGCAACTCGCGGAGTGCATGCAGGCCGCGCGGGTTTTCGCCTGCGGTATCCATATAGCGCGGGAAGTCGGCCTGGCTGATGGAGCCAATCCCCGCCGCCGTCCACGGCCAGTTATTGGTGTTCATCACCCAGCCATTGGCCGGGCTCAGCGCCTTGGGGAGTTCATCAAGGCTGTGCAAACCTTGCCAATCGGTCGCCGGGTCGCTGCCATCGACCACGCCGCGATAATCAAACTTGTCATTACGCTTCGGCACGAATTGCGGGTGGAGATAGGCGATATCGCCATTGGCATCGGCAAACAGGGTCGCGTTGGATGAATTGGCCTGGAGTGCCATCACTTTATAATAAGACGCAAAGTCGCTCGCCTTGGTGCGCAAGAAGGATTGTTCGAGCGCTGCCACAGGCTTGTTCATTAAAGCCACTGCCACCCATTTGTCGCCTTCTGCACGGACGATCGGCCCATGATGCGTTGCGTAAGTGGAGAAGCTGCGCTGCCTTAAAGCGCCCGACGTCATGCGAAATGAAAGCGTGATTGGTTTAGACGTAACCGGGCGAAGTTCAGTGCCGTAGCGATAGAAAACTTTGTCGCCCTGTTTGACGATCGTCTCGGCAAACTCATCAACTGAATCGACGCCGCTTGACGTGTGCATCCAGCCAACACGCTCATTAAACCCCTGATAAATAAAGAACTGTCCCCAAGTGGCGGCGCCATAGACGTTGAGTCCAGCCTCGCTCGTCACCTGTTGTTCGGACCGGAAGAAGAAGCTGGTATGCGGGTTGATCAACAACAGGCTGCGCTTGGCGCTGGTCAGCATGGGGGCAATTGCGATGCCATTTGACCCCTTGGGCTCGGTGTAAACCCGAGCGTCAACCGGCGTCACCAGCGCGAGCTTGTTATCCCCGTAAAGTGCCGCAAGCGGTTCCAACCGAACGCGCTCAACATCCCCACCAATGCTCCCTTCTGAAAAGCTGAGCGCCATCCAGGGTTCAAAACTTTTGATCGCGCGGGGCTTCACCTGCCTGTGTTTGGCGAGATAGTGGTTCAGGCCATCGGCCCATGCCACCATCAACGCCTGAAGCCAGGAGGGGCTTTCGGCAAATTGCTGCTGCAATTTTTTAGGATCATTGAACAGGCGCATCCGCAAATCCTGCCAGATCGCCGCTTCGCCTTCGGCCTCTGCCATGCGGCCAAGCGATGTCAGGTAATTGGCCTCAATCCGGGGGAAGTCATCTTCGGCCTGGGCATAGATCATCGCAAAGACCGCGTCGGCGTCGGTTTTGCCCTGGACATGCGCGATCCCCCAATCGTCGCGAATGATCCGCGTCCGCTTGGCGATTGCCTCGCGCCGCGTCGAATTCATATCGGCATTGGCAGGGGTAGCAGCGGTGAGGAGGAGCGCTGCAACAAGGCTCGCCGAGAGGTTTTTGATCATCATGGGCCTGATCTTAACGCTCGTGTCCCCGGCAAGCAAATCCCGCCGGGGACACAGGTCGATCAGAAGGTAACGCGGACACCACCGGTATAGCGGCGACCAAAGGTTTCACGCTCGGTCGTGCGGGCGCTGATGCCGACATAGCGGCGCCCGGGGCCATTCAGGACGTTTGAGAAATCGGCATAGACTTCGATATTCTTGTTGATTGAATAACGCGCCGACAGGTCGAGTTCTTCATCGCGATCCCAAAAGAAATTGCCGCCAACCCCAGTGGACCCCAGGCCATCAAGCCAGGGCGAGCGATATTGATAGGATGCCCGAAGCGAAAGACCATATTTCTCGTAATATGGCCCAACGTTCAACACGAAGTCCGACGCACCCGGCAGCTGGACGCGCTGACCTTCAGGGGTGGTTGCCGACGTTCGGTTGAGGATGGCGTTGGTCTGGATGCCGAAGCCACCGATCCAGCTGTCGTTCTTCAGGAAGGAGTCGAGGCGCATCTGGAAGGCAGCTTCCAAGCCATAGATATGGCCACGTCCGCCGTTCAACGTGGTATTGAACTGATATTGCGAACGGTTGACGCCACCGAAGTTGAGGATGTCCGAATTGAAGACCGTGCTGGATCCAAAAAGGACGTCAGAGACCGCCTTGTAGAACACGCCAATCGACACGAAACCGCCGGCATTGGGATAATATTCCCAATAAAGATCGATGCCTTTGGTCCGCTCAGGGCGGGCATTGGGATTGCCACCGTTGATCGTCAGATTGGCATCGTTGAAGGTGAAGTTCGGGCGCAGCACGGGATAGTCGGGGCGCGCCGCACCGGTGTTCCCGGACAGGCGCAGCTTATGCTCGTCGGTAATATCCCAGTTCAGGTGAACGCTTGGGAATACGCCGAAAAAGTCGCTTGCGGTGCTCACCGGAATAGTCGGTGCGCCGCCCGAGGTTGCCGCGCGGAATGCGTCTGCGGTATTGCGGACGCTCTCGAGGCGGACGCCGTAGACGATATTGCCCCAGTTGAACTTGCTGACACCCATCACGTAACCCGACAGAACCTCTTCCTTAACCCGGTAAAAATTCTGGTTGGCGGGCACAAAGGCACCAAAGGGAATCAGCCGATTGGCGATGTCGGTAATTGCGACCTGCGAGAAGTTACGGAAGTTGAAGCCGAGCGGCAGCTGACCACCATAAGGTTCGGTGCCGGCGATCGCGGCTATCCCCGTTGGAATTCCTGCCGCCAGAAATGCTGTCGTTGCACCCGATGGCGTGTTTGGATTGATGTCGAGCAGGCTCTCATTCACGCCCTTGGTGCGGTTATCGTATTGCGCGCCGAAGCTGAACTTGGTGTCGCCAAGCAAGCTCGTGTCGACGCTAACATCGATGCGGCCGGTATAGGCATTGGTCGTGTCGATCGCGCGCGTTGAACGCACGCGCGTCAGGCTGAGCGGGAAATCCTCAATCTGCATCACGCGATCACCGCGTGAAAGTGTGCCGTTTGCTGCGCGCAGGGTGCGATACAGTTCAACCCTGGCGAGTTGTGGATCACGCAGATCGTACACTACCGAAGGACGGTTGATCGCGTTCGCTCCAGCGGTGCCAAACGCGGGGCTATCGTAATTGAGCTGTGCCGGGGCGGAGCGGTTGTCCTTGGACTGGGTGTAGTTGCCGCGCCAGCCGACGGTCCAGTTGTTGAATTTGTGATCGCCACCAATCGTATTGATGAACACCGATTGTTCAAACTGGCGTGAGAGCGAGTTGTGGTTGATGTCGATGCCATTCACCGTTCCGAGGAAAGGCGTGTTGCCAGCGCAGACATCGGCATACCCCGTCGTGTTCGGCGTCAGCGCGCCACTGGTGCACGGGGTGGCAGCGTTAGGGACGAGGTTTTCCTGATCGTCGAAGTCGTAAATCGAGTTCCAGCGCAGCTCATTATCGGTAAAGGCCGAAAATATGCTGGTGCCGAAGATCTGGTGGCCTTCGCTTGGACGCCATTCGAGCTTGATTGACGCGCTGTAGTTGGCGCGCGTCAGGCGGTACAGCTTGTTTTCCGTCTCGCGCGCCCAGACGCGGGGGAAGGGGCCTTCACCAACCGGGCGCTGGTCACGCGCCACGGTCTCCCAATCAGTTTCAAAATTGTCGGT
>Ga0163144_10022571_pt1 | contig 12463 bp, 5 predicted proteins | sample OliLak19BULKMAT1_FD_123175 | JGI IMG/M metagenome (GOLD analysis project Ga0163144, IMG submission 123175) | Freshwater microbial mat bacterial communities from Lake Vanda, McMurdo Dry Valleys, Antarctica - Oligotrophic Lake LV.19.BULKMAT1 | ecosystem: Environmental > Aquatic > Freshwater > Lake... | reverse complement strand
TCACGGGGGGCGATTCACCGTAGGCCATGCCGACAAAGCTCAACCCGACGAAGACGCACGCGAGTTGTTGGAGAAGTTCCTGGCGGGATAACTGGTTCATCACAATACTCCTCAGTTGAAAGGGCTTACCGCTTCAGCTTGGCGGCTTCATCGAACAGCACCCGTGCCGGGTCGTCTGCCAGGATGGCGGTTTGGAGGAACGAACAGTCTCGGGAGATGATGCCTTCGTAATCGGTCGGCGTGCCGTCCCACTTCAGAATGGAGAAGGCGGGTTCCGATCCGTTGACGACGCCCATGTAGAAGCCGCTGCCGTTCGGGAAAATGCCTTCGTGCTGGCGCCTGAAAATCTGCCGCTGGATGAGCGTAGCCTTGTCCTTCATGCCGGCTTTGATGAAGGCTGTAATCGTCGTCACGGTGTCCGAGGGGAAGATGCACCCATTGCAGTAGTAGGGGAATTCGTGGGAGCCATAGTTTTGGAAGTTGTAGGCTGCGGGTACGTTGTCGAGGTTGCCGGGGATCCCCCAATATAGGCCGGTGTAGTTGCCGGATTTGGCATCCATGTAGTCCACCGTCTTGCCTTTCTTCGTGTCGCGGTACTCGGCGGCATCCAGCGCGGCCCACAGCGATTGCATCACATCCTTGTCTCCGCGCTCGAGGCCGGTGTCTTGCTTCAGGCACTCGGCAATGCCGTAGACCACGGCGTTGGATTGGATCAGCGGGTTTGCGTAATCGTGGCGTTTGCCGTCCTTGCCAATCCACCAGATGTAGCGGCCCTTTTTCGCATCGTAGAACGTCTTGTTGTAAGCCACCCGCAGTCTCACCGCGCGTTGCCGATAGTCTTTCGCCAGCGCATTTTCGCCGATGCTTTCCATCATCTTCGCAATGCCGAGAAACGACTTGTACGCCTGCCCGTTCACCAGTGCGTTCTTCCAACCGGAACTGATGGTGTCGTAACCGGTGTCTCCGAATTGGTTGTTCCCGTTGCCGTCGCGAAAGGTCTCAATGAGGCCGTCGTCGTCGAGATCGCGGGCGATGAAATAGTTCGCGGCTTTGATGAGTACGGCCTTGTTGGCGCGGACGAATTGCGTGTCGCCTGTCGAGAGAAAATAGTCGGTCGCGGAGTTGAGGACACCCGTGTTTGAGTCGGCGGAGATGTTCCCTTTTTGCAAGACGTAATCGAGCGAGCCGTCGTCGTTCATGCGGTGGTTCAGCCAGAACTCGATGGTGCGTTTGGCGATACGATTGAGGTCGATGCCCATCACCGTGGACTTGCGGCCCATGCCGGCGAGCCATTGGAGATTGCGGTCCATGTTGCACGTCACCGGGTCGGAGATCACGTTGTTGCCGAGGATGCCGCCGGGCGAACCGAGCCAGCCGGAGCCGTCCTCGAACGGCACCATGTAGGGCGTTATTTGCAGCAGTGAAATCAAGCCGCGCCGAATCTTCGCCCACTCGGCATCGGTGGGGGTGGCGTTCGGTTTCTCCAGCCGTGCCGGGACAAACACGAGCCGACGCGTCGAGGTGGATCCGTTGAGAACTTCCACTCGCAGGTCGATGCGTTTGTGCTGCCGACTGCCAGTGAACGTGCAGTCGAGTCGCGGGTCCGCGCCGTCGTTGCGGAGGTGCAGTTGCCCCATGTCCAACGCGCTGATGATGAGAGGGGCTTTGACAGCCCCGCGCTCGCCCCAGTCCTCGGCGAGGATCGTCGTACCCATCGCTCTCGGGTCGAAGGGTATGAGTAGTTCCACTTTAGTCAGGTTCGGGCCATTCGCTGCAAAGCTCATGTGCAAGTTCTGTCCGTCGAGCCACAGTACCCATTCCGCACTCACGTCCGCTGTCGGGCGGAAGGCATACTTCACCCGCCGCGTTCCGAATTCACTCGTCGCGGTGACGTGCGACGACTCCACCCGCGATCCGTCCTTCATGGTGAACAACAACCGCATCGGCTCCTTGAGCAGGTTGAGTTTGGCCCGATCGCCGCCTTCGGTGTCGAGTCCGAAGTCCGTGATGGCCGCCGCGCCTTTCATCGCCCGCAAATGGTAAATTGCTGTGCCGTCGGGGGTCCAATCCTTGCCGGTGTTCGAGGGCTTCGGCGTGAAGTTTCCTATCTGTACCGGCGGCTCGAACGGATGCGTCGTGAACGCCACCGCGATGGGCAGCTTCATCTCCGGTCCACTGATGACACGCTTCGGCCGGCCCGGATTCGGAATGTTCGTGCCCCATACCGTCACGTTCGGACCGGTGTGATTCACCGCGTAGAGCGACCCGTCCGGCCCCAACGACAGCCAAACCGGTGTCGCCAGCCCGTTCGCCCACTCGACATTCTCCTTCCCATCGAAGCGCAAAATCCGCTGCCGACCCGTGCTCCAAAACGCGCGGCCCTTCGCGTCGAAGGCCAAGCCCCAGGCCGCATCCCCGTCGCTGTGCGTCCATTCCGGGGCCAGAGCCTGCGTGCCTTTTATATCCGACACGCGAATCATGTGCGCGACAAAATCCGTGAGGAACAATCGCCCATCGCGTGCCACGATTTGTGTGAACCCGCCCGGAGATGCTTTGGCCACATCCGCCTTCCAGTCGCCCGTTTTCCCGTCGTAGCGTTTCACGATTCCATCGCCCTGACTGGCCACCAGCAAATCGCCCTCGTGCCACGTCATCCCCGTCGCCCTCGCCAAGTGCCCCGGCTGTCCCTTCGGAACATTCACGAATGTCCCAAGCCGCAGCCCCGTCTTGGCATCAAAACGCTCCACCGTCCCATTCTGCCCCGGCACGCCCGTGGAAACATACAGCCGTCCATCCGGCCCCTCCATCAGCGCATTCGGCGCTGTCAAGCCGCTGATGAACGTGCCCAGATGTTTCCCGTCCGCATCGTAACGCTCCACCTTCCCGCTGTCGTGCATGAGCACCAGCAGGCCCGGTTCCCCGGCTTGAACGATCGTGGCGTTCCCGAGGACGAGCAGCCCGGCGAGGGCCATGCTGCCGAAGACACAGGCGAGACGATTCAGAAGTTCGCAGCGAGTCGGTGTCACAGGGATTTCCTCAATTCGAGAACAGTTTGACAAGCGGTTCGCCGGTTGCCAGGGCATACGGTCGTTTTGCTTGATCGTGAATCTCGGTGGCGGGATCGATGCCGAACCGCGAGAAGATCGTCGCGGCGAGATCGCCGGGGGTGACCGGGTTCGTCTTCGGGTATGCACCGATGCGGTCGCTGGACCCGTAAACGGCTCCGCCGGTGATGCCGCCGCCCGCGAGCAACACGCTAGAACAGTCCGGCCAATGGTCGCGGCCGGCGGTGGCGTTGAGCCTCGGCGTCCGCCCGAACTCCCCCGTCACGACGATCAGGGTCGAGTCGAGCAAGCCCCGGTCGTCGAGGTCTTCGATGAGGGCGGACAATCCCTGATCGAAGGGCGGCAGCAAGTAGTTCTTGTGTTGGTTGGCGCAATGAGAATGGGCGTCCCAGTTCTGGCCCTGCTGCTTATAGTCGTAGATATTCACGAACGGGACGCCGGCCTCGACCAGTCGCCGGGCGAGCAGGAAATTTTGGCCCCGCATGTGACGGGCATAGCCCACTTCGCCCCCGCCGCCGTTAATTTCTCCCGCCGCCACGGCTTCGGCCGAGAAACCATAGCGGTCGCGGACTTTCGGACTTTCCCGCGTGATGTCCAGTGCGTCGCGAAGCGATGCGGACGCGAGAAGTCGCATCGCTTTTTCGGCGAAAGCCTCCATCGGTGATGCAGCGATTTCCTTTTGCAGCGGACGCAGGAGCGAGCGACGCGCTTGCAATCGGTCGCGGTCGAGATCGACCTTGGGGCGGAGAATCTCGACCTGGTACTTTCGCTGGGTCGGGTTCACTTCAATCGGAAACGGGTCGTGTTCGGAACCGAGGAACCCAGCCCCCTGGCACGGGGGCGGAACGACGTTGTTGAACGCGAATGGCAAGGACGCGAACGGCACGTCGCACCGATGATTCAGACGAAGGGCGGAAACGGCACTGCCGTAACTGGGGAAGTGCTGTGGAATCGGGGCGAACAACTCACGGTCCGTGCCGTCGAGCGGTCGGCCGGTGAGCATGTGGATCGCGCCCGAGTCGTGCAGGTGGGCTCCGTGGTGCATGCTGCGTACCACCGCGACCTTGTGCATCAGCTTGGCCATGCGCGGCAGATGCTCGCAGATGTGGATCCCCGGCGCAGAGGTCGAGATCGTCTTGAACTCACTGCGGACCTCCAGCGGGGCGTCCGGCTTCGGGTCGAACGTGTCGAGTTGGCTTGGCCCGCCATAGAGGAAGACGAAAATGCACGCATGGATCGGCTGCGACTTGTTCGGCTTGGGTTGTGCAGCCTGAGCTTGCCACAAGCTTCCCAAGTTCAGGCCGAGGTAGCCGCCCACACCGAACTGGAGGAGTCGGCGACGGGTCAGGGCGTTCATCACGTTGGGGTCGATCATGTTGCATCTGCCTTCGGATTCGGTGTCCATCTGCATGCGGGAACCCACTCAACGCCAAGCCGAGGGCCGAGGCGATCAGCAGCGAGCGGTGCGATTTACGCATGGTGTTCATGTCGTTCTCGTGCGGTTCGGGTAAGTCTCGTCATTCCACATACATGAACTCGTTGCCACAAAGAAGAGCCTGACAGTACGCCCGCCACGCCTGCGTCCGGGGGGAAAGCTCCAGCCCCTTCGTCGCCTCCCCGCTGCCGAGCCTCGTCGGGCGTCGGGCTTGCTCCTCTTTGCTGTCGCTTGCTTCTGGTACGAGTTGCGAAAGTCGGCGACCGCTGCCATCGGGCTTAGACCATGATCTCTGCGGCCACCTCGGGTTCCTTCATTGTTTTCACGCCAGGACCGCTTTGACAACCTCACCATGCACATCCGTCAGGCGATAGTCGCGGCCGCCGTAACGGTAGGTCAGTTTCGTGTGGTCGAGGCCCATCAGGTGCAGGATGGTGGCGTGCAGATCGTGGACGTGAACCTTGTTTTCGACCGCGTGCCAACCGAATTCGTCGGTCGCGCCGTGCGTCATCCCTCCCTTGATGCCGCCGCCGGCCAAGAACATCGTGAACCCGAACGGGTGGTGTTCGCGGCCATCCCCGCCCTCGGCCGTTGGAGTGCGCCCGAACTCACTCCCCCAGACGACGAGCGTGTCGTCCAGCAGCCCGCGAGCCTTGAGGTCGGCGAGCAACCCTGCGATGGGTTTGTCGATGCCCTGGCAACGTGCCGGGAGTTGTTTGCGGATGTCGCCGTGGTGGTCCCAGCCGCCGGTGCCGGTGTCGTAGACCTGAACGAACCGCACCCCACGTTCGACCAACCGGCGGGCCAGCAGGCACTGGCGACCGAAGACTTCCGTCGGCTTCTCGTCCAGCCCGTACATCGCCCTCACTTTCGATGGCTCGCGGGAGAGATCGAACGCCTCCGGGGCGGCGGATTGCATCCGGAATGCCAACTCGAACGAGCTGATGCGGGCATCTAGAGCCGTTCCGTTTGATCGATCCTGTTTGTGGCTCTCGTTGAGTTCCCGCAACAGGTCGAGCTTGGCCCGCTGCGTGGCGATGTCGCCCGTCGGCTTCACGTCCGCGAGAGGGTTGGCCGGATCGCGCACCCACGTTCCCTGATGCTCGCCCGGCAGGAAGCTCGAACTCCAAAGCGGCGAACCTTGGAAGGGCGGCTCCGGTGCGATGACGACGAACCCCGGCAGATTCTGGTTCTCGGTGCCCAGGCCGTAACTCAGCCACGAACCCAGCGACGGTCGGGAGAACGCCTGCTCGCCCGTGTTCATCTGGAGCGCCGCCCCGGTGTGGTTGATGTTGTCCGCAACCATCGACCGGACGACGCACAGGTCGTCCACAGTTTTGGCGATGTGCGGGAGTAGCTCGCTCACTTCGATCCCGCTTTTGCCGTGTTTGGCGAACTTCCAGGGCGACGCGAACAGGTTGCCCGTCTTCGTTCGCTCCAGCTTGGGCTTGTCGAACGGCAAGGGCTTGCCGTTCAGCTCGGCGAGTTTCGGCTTGGGATCGAACAAGTCGAGTTGCGATGGCCCACCGGGCATGAAGAGAAAGATGCACCGCTTGGCCTTGGGGGCGAGGTGGGGCTTGCGGATCGGGAGGGGGCCGGCGGAAGGCTGTTCGGCGCGGGCCATCAGGTCGGCCAAGGCGAGCAGGCCGAACCCGGTGCCAGCGCTTGTCAGAAGCTGTCGGCGGGTGAGATGGGTCATGGCGGGGTTCTCCGGGTCAATCGATGAACACGAACTCGTTGCTGCACAGCAGAGCGTGGGCGTACTCGTCCCACCGTGTCGCTGCGAGGAACCGCAGTCCCAGACGCAATTCGTCGTCCCTCGGCGGGCGGGCGAAGAGCAGTTCGTAGGCGAGCCGGACACGGGCAGGGTCGTCGGTTGCCGCAGACTTCAGCCGAGCGGCGAGGTGCTTCGCCTGAGCCTGGACAAACGGGTTGTTGAGGAGGAAGAGGGCTTGCGGGGCGACCGTCGAACCGCCCCGCTTCTCAACCGCCTGGTCCGGGTTGGCGGCATCGAACAACGTCGAGTAGTTGCTGCGATCCCATCGCGTGGTGGAGACATACAGCGAGCGCCGCTTGATGTTCACTTCGGCAAGTGCCGGGCCGCCGGGGGTGAGGTCGAGTTGCCCGCTCACGCTCAGCATCGCGTCGCGGATCGCTTCGGCCTCCAGTCGGCGGGGGCTGAACCGCCCGAAGAGTCGGTTTTCCGCGTCTTTCGCGGCCAAGTCCTTGGGAATCACGCTTCCTTGCTGGTAGGTTGCGGAGAGCATGATTCGCCGGTGCATCGCCTTGACCGACCAGCCGTCCTGGATGAACTGCACCGCCAGCCAGTCGAACAATTCCGGGTGCGTCGGGGCTTCCCCGAGTTTGCCGAAGTTGCTCGGAGTGCGAACGATCCCCTCGCCGAAGTGGTGCTGCCAAATGCGATTGACCATCACGCGGGCCGTCAGCGGGTTGTCGGCATGGGCGATCCATTGCGAGAGTTCCAGTCGCCCGCTCCCCTTCACCTCGGGTTGCGATGTGCCGGCGAAGAACTGCGGCAGTCGGCGTTTGACGACCGGCCCGAGTTTGGTGTAGCTCCCCCGGGTGTGCAACTTCACGTCCTGCACACCGGGGTACAAACTGCCCGGCGTTCCGCCCTCGGATACGCCGAGAGCCAACGGCACTGGCACCGCCAGCGCCGACTGCAACTGGCTTCGTTCCGTGTCGAGCTTTCGCCACGCCGGGTCGTCGTGGTCGGGCTTGATGACCGGCACTTCCGAAAGCACCGCAAGTCGGAAGCGGCCGAGCGTGTGAAGGTCGGCGTAGCCGTGACCGATCGTGAACACCAGCCGAGTGCCTTCCGCCGGCGCAGTCTCCGCGGCGACTTCGTAGACCGCGACGTGATCGGCCCCTTCTCGCGGGTGAACGGCCCATCCTTGATTGGCCTTCCCCGCCAAGGAGTTTGAGACTGGAAGTCCGTCCTGCTCGAAATCGGCTTGAGCTCTGACGAACCTCAGCGGGGTGGATGGAGCGCTAGACTTCACCGGGCCGAAAGTCGCCGCGAACCCCGTGACGACGAAGTTGCCGTTGCCGGCCCGCCCCGGTCCTTTGCCTGGTAACGCCGGGTCGGCCAGCGCTTCCAGCCGCACGGCCTTAATGGTGACGCCTTTCGGGACAATGGCCTCGATGGTGTACTCGTCTCGGGTCGCCGGCCCCGTGATGGTGATGATGCCGTCCTTGTGAATCGTTCCGACCGCTCCCGCCTTGCTGACGAAGCGGGTGGGTATCAAGGCCTCGCCGCCTGCGGAAAGGGCGCGGAACCGCCCCGTGATATCCTTTTCTGCAAGTAAGGAGGTAATCTCCGCCAACCGGTCTTCCTGACGCTTCCGTTCTGCGAGGGCAGGCGGCCCGATTAGCGGCACCCGATTGATGAGTGTGTGATCCCCCTTGGTCCCCAAATCGGCAAGTGTTCGGGTGCTGTAGAACATCCCCGCCAGGGCGTAGTAGTCGTCGGTCCCGATTGGGTCGAATTTGTGATCGTGGCAGCGGGCGCAGGAAAGGGTCAACCCCAGGAAAGCTTTGCCGACGACTTCGATCTGATCGTCCACGATATCGCTGACAATCTTGTCCTTGTCGGCATCCCCGTGGTCCCAGGACCCGATGCTCAGAAAGCCCGTGGCAACGAGACCGTCCACATATGGCGATTGACTCGTTACGCTGGACAGCCGATCGCCAGCGATCTGGTGAGTAACGAACTGATCGTAGGGCAAATCGCGGTTGAACGCCGACACGACCCAATCGCGGTACCGGTAGGCCTCGTGCAACTCAAACTTGTCGTTGGACCCGTGGCCTTTGGGGTTCGTCTGGTAGTAATCGGCGTAGCGCACGACATCGAGCCAATGTCGGCCCCAGCGCTCACCGTACGCGGGGGAAGCCAACAAACGATCCACCACTCGGGCGAAGGCTTGCGGCGAATCGTCCTTCAAAAACGCCACGATTTCTTCCGGCGTGGGCGGAAGGCCCGTGAGGTCGAACGTCGCGCGACGCAGGAGCGTCCGCTTGTCGGCGGGCGGAGCCGGGGGGAACCCTTTGGCCTCCAAGCACGCAAGAATGAAGCGATCGATGCCCGAGCGGGGCCAAGCGGTGTTCTTGACTGCCGGCGGGGCAACGGGCCGAACGGGCTGGTACGCCCACCAACGACGATGTTCGTCGGTCACGAGTGCTTTCGCCTTCCCACCCCGCGCATCCTTGGAGTCGGGCCAGGGCAACCCCCGACGAATCCAGTCGCTCAGCGCGACCGCATCGCCGTCGGCGAGCTTCCCCTTGGGCGGCATTTTAAGTTCGCCCGAGTAGGCGACGGCCTTGACGAGCAGGCTCTCCTCCGGCTTGCCGCTGACGGCTGCCGGGCCGCTATCACCCCCCGTGAGGAGGGCGTCACGAGAGTCTAACCGCAATCCGCCGGACTGCTTCGTCGGGCCGTGGCACTTGAGGCACTGTTCGACGAGCAACGGGCGGATGTTTTTCTCGAAGCCTTCGTCCGCCAACGCCGAGGTGCCCAAGAGAAGCAGAAAGAGCATTGTAGTCAGAACTCGCATCAACGATCCTCCCCGCGAGCCTTGAAGGCATCGAGTTCTTCGAGCCGTGCCAGCCAGCCGGTGGCGTGCTCCCGAGCGAGTGCCTCGGCACGGGCCGGATCGCCGCTCGCCAGGCCGGCGACCAACTCGACGTGACACCGGTGGGTGGACTCGCGCACCTGACGGGTCCGCTGCTCGATCGTTTGGTGAAACCGTCTCATCACGAGCAGGAACTGACCGGCGAGTTCTTCCCAGGCCATCAGGAGCCGGCGGTTGCCGGATGCCAGCAGGATCAGCCGGTGGAACTCGACATCGAGCCGCGTCACGTCCGCCAGCGATTTCGCTCGATTCAATTCTTGCACGTTGGCCTCGATCCCATAACCGCCGTGCTTCCACCGCTCGCAGGCGAGCCGAGCCGCGACCGGCTCAAGGGCGAAACGCATCAGACCCAGTTCCTTCACGTCGTCCATTCCGAGCACGCAAACACGAGCGGTCCCGCGCCGGTCGAAGGCGACGAGTCCTTCCCGCTCCAACAGCGTCAGAGCTTCTCGCACCGGAGCGCGGCTGACACCCAAGAGTTCACCGATGCGTGCTTCGGGCAACGCTTCCCCCGGTTGCAGGCGGCCGGTGACGATCTCGGCTCGGAGGTGCGTGACGGCAGAACCGGTCACCGTCAGGCGGGGCAAGACGACGGGCTTCATCACGGTCATCGGCGGGTTCCCCCTATCGGCATCATGGCGGAGCCAGTTCCAGAGAGGGAGTATATTCGGTAGACGGTATACCGTCTACCGAATTCTCTCACCCCCCTCGACGCTGTGCAGGACTTCTCGGCGGGTGGGCGATGTCATGGTGCGTTCTCCCAATTTGAACCGTGGTCGTTCAATCGACGTACAGGAACTCGTTGCGGCAGAGGAGTGTCTGGCAGAAGCTCTGCCACGCCGTCAGCCGAGCTTCGTCGGATTTCCTCCCCTTCGCTGCTGCCTGCTTCTGGTAGGCGGCGAGAAAGTCGGCCACATCCCTGATCTCGGCGGCATCTGGCTCCCGGCCCAGCGCGACGCGGTACCCCATCGTCACCCGGTCGGCGTCCGTCGCTTTCGCATCGGCCAAAAGCCGTCCGGCGAAGTGGCGGGACTGATCGCGGACGAACGGGTGGTTGAGCAGGAACAACGCCTGCGAAGCAACGGTGGTGTCGTTCCTCACGGCCGTCACCCCGTTCGGGTCGGCCCCGTCGAACAGCGCCAACACGTCCGGCACGGCGTTGCGCACCACGGGGAGGTAAATGCTCCTGCGAACGGAGGCCGTGTAAATCGGATGATTGGTTTGAACCTGATTGGGGCGCAGGTAGTCCCGGCTTGGAATGATGACCTCGCCTTCCTTGAAAAGCAACTCGCCGGATTCGCCGCCGCCCACCGCCGGGTCCAGCTTACCACCCACAGAGAGCATGGCGTCCCGTGCGGACTCGGCATCGAGTCGCCGCCGCGCCGCCCGCCCAAAGAGCCGGTTGTCGGGGTCGGCTTTCGACAACTTGTCGTCGGCCCTCACGCTCGTCTGATAGGTGCTGGAAAGGACGAGCAGCTTGTGCAACTTCTTCACCGACCACCCGTGGGCTACGAATTCGCCGGCGAGCCAGTCGAGCAGTTCCGGGTGGGACGGCTTCTCACCCCGGACGCCGAAGTTGTCGGAGGTGCGAACCAAGCCGGCCCCGAAATGGTGCTGCCAGACCCGGTTTACCATGACGCGGGCGGTCAGCGGATTTTCCTTCGACGCGATCCAGCGGGCCAACTCCAAGCGTCCACTCTGCGAAGTCGTGATCGGGGCGTGACCTTCTCCGGCGACGATTTGCAGATACCTGCGAGGCGCGAGTACGCCCGGCGTGTTGCGGTTGCCCCGCAGAGCCACTCGCAGGTTGGTCGGTCTTCCCTCCTTCGGGGCCATCACCATCACCGGCTTCTCGCCGGGGAGTTGCAGTAGCGGCAGTTCGTTCCAGAAACTCGGACTCGGTCCGCCGTCGAATACTTCGATGCCCCGGAAAATGCCGGCGAGTGCGTAATAATCGACGGCCGGGATGGGGTCGAACTTGTGGTCGTGGCAGCGGGCGCAGGAGATCGTCAACCCCATTAACGCCCGCCCGGTCACGTCGATCTGGTCGTCCACCATGTCGAGTTTGTTCTGCTCCTTGTCGGCCTCGGCGAGCGCCTTCGGGCCGATCATCAGGAACCCGGTGGCGATGACCTTCTCGGCGTCTCGGTTGAGGTCGCCGGTGGGCGGCAGGAGGTCGCCGGCCAGTTGCTCCGTGATGAATCGGTCGTAAGGTTTGTCGGAGTTGAACGCCCGGACGACATAATCCCGGTAGCGGTAGGCGTAGCGCATAACGGCGTTGGCGTCATCAGCGGTCGTCTCGGCGTACCGCACCACGTCGAGCCAGTGCCGCCCCCACCGCTCGCCGTAGTGCGGCGAATCGAGCAGTCGGTCCACCACCGTATCGAAGGCGTCGGGGCGCTCGTCCTTCAGGAAGGCGTCGATCTCTGCGGGCGTCGGTGGCAAGCCGGTCAGGTCGAACGTCACACGTCGGATGAGGGTCCGTTTATCGGCAGCGGGCGAAGGCGAGACGCCCGCCGCCTCCAGTCGGGCGAGGATGAAGCGGTCCACGGGCGTCTTCACCCGCCGCTCGTCCCGCACTGCCGGGGGCGTGACTGGCTTCACCGGCTGGAAGGCCCAAAACGCCTTCTGATCAGCGGTGAAGGTCGCCTTGCTCTGCGGCAGCACGGCGGGGTGGATGAACCCATGTCGTTCGGCCAGCCCGACCTCGACGGCGGTTCGGTCGTCGTCGCTCAGGGCGGCGTTGTAGACGGCGACTTCGCTCACGTCGCCCCGGATGCTCCCGCACCAATCGAGCGCCTTGCCGAGATACAATCCGATGTCGTCCCGGTGGCGGATGTCAGGGATGCCGTCAGTCCCTTCCACCTTGCGCTTCAGCGGGCCTTCTTCAGAGGGCACACCATCAATGAAAAAACGAGTCGTCGTCCGCATCGGGCCCGGTTTGCGGACGATGGTGAGCAGAACAGGGCGGTTCCATAACGTGCTGAAGGAACCCTTGCCCAAAGATGAATCGTGATTCCAACCGCCGGCGAGTTTCAATTCCGGTTCCGGGTGGCGCGTGACCATGACGAGCGCCGCGAGCGGCTTGCCGGGGTCGCCGGTCGGGTTCGCGGGGTTGCCGATGCCGAGGATGCCGTCGTGCGGGTGCGGCACGTCGGTCGGCTGGAGGTTGATAATGAGCATGATCGTAAGGGACGCATCGCCCTTGATGTCGAGCGGCGTGTCGGGCGACGAGGCCAGCCCAGTGTCGGGATCGAACCTGACGGCGGGACGGCGGTTCACGGTACTCGCGGTCACGAACTTCCCCGGCT
>Ga0163144_10022570_pt1 | contig 12464 bp, 10 predicted proteins | sample OliLak19BULKMAT1_FD_123175 | JGI IMG/M metagenome (GOLD analysis project Ga0163144, IMG submission 123175) | Freshwater microbial mat bacterial communities from Lake Vanda, McMurdo Dry Valleys, Antarctica - Oligotrophic Lake LV.19.BULKMAT1 | ecosystem: Environmental > Aquatic > Freshwater >... | reverse complement strand
ACTCGAACGCCGCGGCAGCACGCGCCGACCGCGTGCTGCGCCTGCACCAGCACGGCATCGTGCCGGCCTGATACCCGAATGAACATCGCCCTGCTGTTGCGCAGGCTGACCTGGCCCGAGTGGCGCGCGCATCCGCTGCGCCAGACGCTGGCGCTGCTGGCGGTGGCGCTGGGCGTGGCACTGGCGTTTTCGGTGCACCTGATCAACCAGTCGGCGCTGGCCGAGTTCTCTGCCGCCGTGCGCGCGGCCAACGGCGAACCCGACGCGACGCTGGCCTGCGCCGCACGCGGCGGCTGCGACGACACGCTCTTCGACACCCTCGCGAACCACCCCGTCGTGCGGCTGGCCAGCGCGGTGGTCGAGGTGGACAGCTACGCGCTCGCCGCGGACGGGCAGCGCGTTGCGCTCAAGCTGCTGGGTGTGGATGCCTTGCAGGTCGCAGCCGTGGCACCGGCGTTGCTGGCCACCCCCGCGGCCGGCCGCGACCGGCTGGCCGCGCTCGACCCCGACAACGTGTTCCTGAACGCCAGCGCGCAGCAGCGCCTGGGCCTGCAGCCCGGCGACACGCTGCGCGTTCAACAAGGGCTGCAGACGATCGCGCTGACGGTGGCCGGGCGCGTGGCCGCCGGCGGCGCACCGCTGGCCGTCATCGACATCGCAGGCGCGCAGCGCCACTTCGGCTTTGTCGCACGTCTGACGCGTATCGACCTGCGTTGGGCGCCGGGCGGCTCGGCTGCCGCGCTCGCGACGACGTTGCCCGCCGGCTGGCGTCTGGCGGCCGCCGACGATGCGGTGCAGCGCGTGGCCAACGTGTCGCGCGCCTACCGCGTGAACCTGACGGTGCTGGCGCTGGTGGCCTTGTTTGTCGGCGCCTTCCTTGTGTATTCGGTGCTCGCCCTATCGGTGGCGCAGCGCACCCCCGGCCTGGCCCTGCTCGGCGTGCTCGGCCTGGCGGCGGGCGAGCGCCAGCGTCTGGTGCTGGCCGAATGCGCATTGCTCGGCGTGGCCGGCAGCGTGCTCGGCGTGGCTGCGGGCACCGTGCTGGCCCAGGCCGCACTGCGCTGGATGGCGGGCGACCTGGGGGGTGGGTACTTCCCAGGCGTGGCGCCAACGCTGGCGTTCTCGTGGCCGGGCGCCACCGCCTTTGCCGCACTCGGCACCGCCGCGGCGCTGGTGGGCGGCTGGCTGCCCGCCCGCCAGGCCGCGCGCATGGTGCCAGCCCAGGCGCTCAAGGGGCTGGGGGGCAGCGCGCAGCGCAGCGGTGGCGTCTGGGTGGGCCCAGCGCTCCTGGTGATGGGCTCCGCACTCGCCTTCGCCCCGCCGATCGCCGGCCTGCCGATCGCGGCGTACGTGGCGGTCGCGATGCTGCTGGTGGGCGGCATCGCCTGCGTGCCGGCGCTGCTGGACGGGCTGCTGGCGCGAGTGCGTACGCCGCGCTCGCCTCTGGCGCTGCTGGCATTGCAGCGCGCGCGCCATGAGCGCAACAGCGCGACAGTGGCCGTCGCTGGCGTGGTGGCCAGCCTGGCGCTGGCCGTGGCGCTGACGATCATGGTGGCGAGCTTTCGCGACGGCGTGGCGCGCTGGCTCGACCAGGTGCTGCCGGCCGACCTGTACGTGCGCACGGCGGCCTCCAGCGCCGCCAGCGACCAGGCCTTCCTGCCCGACGGCTTCGAGGCGCGCGTGGCGCGGCTGCCGGGCGTGGCGCGCGTCGAGGCGTCGCGCACGCGGCCGCTGGTCTTCGACGCGGCGCGGCCGAGCGTGAGCCTCGTCGCACGCCCGATCGGTGACGCAGCACGCGACCTGCCGCTGCTCGAACGGCCGCTCGCACCGCAAGGCGATGCACCCGCGGTCTACATCAGCGAAGCGGTGGCCGCGCTGTATGGCGTGCAGCCGGGCAGCACCATGACGTTGCCGCTCGAACCCACGCCGCTGCGCGTGCAGGTGCTCGGCGTGTGGCGCGACTATGCGCGCCAGTTCGGCGCCATCGCGATCGACCGCGCCATCTACCAGCGCCTGACAGGCGACGAGCGCAGCAACGACCTGGCGATCTGGCTGGCGCCCGGCGCCCATCTCGATGGGGTGCAGAACGCCCTGCGCGCGGCGGCGGGCGAGCCGGCGCTGCTGGAGTTCGCGGCCACCGGCACCTTGCGCACGATGTCGCTGGCCATCTTCGACCGCAGCTTCGCCGTCACCTACTACCTGCAGGCGGTGGCGATCGCGATCGGGCTGGCCGGCATTGCGGCCAGCTTCTCGGCCCAGGTGCTGGCGCGTCGGCGCGAGTTCGGGCTGCTGGCGCACCTGGGCCTCACGCGCGGGCAGATCGTGGGCGTGGTGGCTGGCGAAGGCGCGGCCTGGACGGCGGCCGGCGCGCTGGCCGGGCTGGCCCTGGGCATCGGCGTGGCCGCGGTGCTGGTACACGTCGTCAACCCGCAAAGCTTCCACTGGACGATGGAGATGTTGCTGCCCTGGGGCCGCCTGGCTGCACTGGCTGCCGCGGTGCTGTTCGCCGGCAGCGCGACGGCCGCGTTCAGCGCGCGCGCGGCGGCCTCGCAGGACGCCGTGGCCGCCGTGAAGGAAGACTGGTGATGCGGCGCCGAAGCTGGTTGACGGTGGCATGGGCCGGATGGGCTGCATGCGCTGCAAGGGCCGGTGCGGTGCAGGCGCAGACTGCAGCGGTGACAGCGCCGGCCACAGCGCCGCTCATCGCGGCGCGCCAGTTGCAGTTCCCGCGCGACCACGGCGCACATCCCGAAGCGCGCATCGAATGGTGGTACGCCACGGGTTGGCTCGCTGAAGCCACGGCAGCCGCGAGCGATGTTGCCGCGCTGACGCTGCCACCCGCGTTCGGCTTCCAGCTCACGTTCTTCCGCTCACGCACCGGCCTCGCAGACCGCAGCACCGGCCGCTTCGGCGCCGGGCAACTGCTGTTCGCGCATGCCGCGCTCACCGACCTGGCGGGCCAGCGTCTGGTGCATGCCGAGCGCATCGCGCGCTGGAACGGCCAGGCCTCGGCCCCGCGCGCCGCAGCTTCGCTGGACGACACGCGCGTGCACATCGGCGACTGGCGCTTCGAACGCCAGGCCGGCGGCTACCGCGCCGCGCTGGCCGACGAAGGCGCCGCATTCGGCTACCGGCTCGCGCTCGCACCGAGCCAGCCGCTGCTGCTGCAAGGCCAGGCCGGCTACAGCCGCAAGGGGCCCGACACCGCGCAGTCCAGCCACTACTACAGCCAGCCGCAGCTCACGGTGCGCGGCGAGCTGCAACACGGCGGGCGCACGCGCGAAGTGCGCGGCGGTGCCTGGCTCGACCACGAGTGGAGCGAATCGGTGCTGCCCGAAGGCGCCGTCGGCTGGGATTGGATCGGCATCAACCTGGACGACGGCAGCGCGCTCACCGCGTTCCAGTTGCGCCGCGCCGACGGCAGCGCGTTGTGGTCGGGCGGCAGCCACCGCCCGCGGGGCGGCGCGGTGCTTGACTTCGAAGACCGCCAGGCGCGCTTCGAGCCGCTGGCGCACTGGACGAGCGGCGCCACACGCGCGCGCTACCCGGTGCGCTGGCGCATCGACACGCCGGCCGGCCGATTCGAAGTGCGGGCCCTCGTCGATGCGCAGGAACTCGATGGGCGCAACAGCACGGGCACCGTCTATTGGGAAGGGCTGTCGGCCCTCATCGATGCCGACGGGCGGCGCGTGGGTACCGGCTACCTCGAGATGACGGGCTACGCGCTGCCGCTGCGGCTCTAACGCAGACCGCCGCGGAGCAAGAGGTCAGCCTGACGTGACGGGCCGCACCTCGCCGCTGCGCCGCGGCTGCGCTGGCACGCTGCGCACGCAGTTGCGGCCGGCGTCCTTGGCGGCGTAGAGGGCCTGGTCGGCGTCCTGGATCAGCGCTTCGAGGCCGTCGTGCACGGCATCGAGCGCGACGGCGCCCACGCTCACCGTGGCCTTTACGGGGCGGCCCTTCCATTCAAATTGCAGTTTCGAAACGCGGTCGCGAATGCGCTCGGCGGCGTCGAGCGCACCCAGCGGGTCGGCATGCGGCAGGAAGACGACGAACTCTTCGCCGCCGAAGCGGCCGAGCAGGTCGGGCTGGCGCAGTGTGTCGCCGGCGGCGCGTGCGATCTCGCGCAAGATCAGATCCCCGGCCAGGTGGCCGTGCTGGTCGTTGACCTGCTTGAAGTGGTCGACGTCGATCATCAACAGCGCCGCGGCCATGTCGTAACGGCGGCAGCGCGCCCACTCGCGTTCGGCCAGCACCAGGAAGTGGCGCCGGTTGTGCACGCCAGTGAGTTCGTCGCGCGTGGCCAGCACGTTGAGTTGGGCGCGCGCGGCTTCGAGTTCGCAGACCAGACGCAGCAACGGGCCGGCGATCGGCGGGGTGATCAGCAACGCACACAGCAGTGCGATGCCGGTGGCCAGTCCGCGTTCGGTACCGCCGAAGAGCGTGAGCGCGGCCTGCGTGATGGCCAGTGCCAGCACGGCCACGAGGGCGGTGAGCAAGGCGGTCGAGCGCAGCACGCCGAACGACGTCAGGGTCTGCTGGACGCGGCGGCTCCAGCGTGCACGGCGGAAGGGGTGGCTTGACATGTCGGGCGAACGCGGTGGGCGGGAAGCACCGCAGCCCTATTCGACCACAGGCGCACGCACCCTGCGCGTGCAAATGTCCAAAACACCCCGCGCTGCGGGGTGCCGCATAGACTCTCGGCCCATGCCCGCTCTTTCCACGCGCGCCAGCGCGGAATCGCCGCGCTCGCTGAGCGGCCTACTGCCCTTCCTGCGCCCGTACCGCGGCCGCATCGCGCTGGCGGTGCTGTTTCTGGTGCTGGCCGCGGCCAGCACGCTGGTGCTGCCGGTGGCGCTGAAATCGCTGATCGACAGCGGCCTGGTCGCGGCCGATCCAGGCCAGCGCGTGATGGCACTGCGCGGCCACTTTGCCGCGCTGTTCGGCGTGGGGGCTGCACTGGGCCTGTTTTCGGCGCTGCGCTTCTACATGGTGAGCTGGCTGGGCGAGCGGGTGACGGCCGACCTGCGCAATGCGGTGTATGCGCATGTGGTCGAACAGAGCCCCGAATTCTTCGAGACCACTCAGACGGGCGAGGTGCTGTCGCGCCTGACCACCGACACGACACTGGTGCAGACCGTCGTCGGCTCGAGCCTCTCGATGGGCCTGCGCAACACCGTGATGGGCATCGGCGCGCTGGGCATGCTGGTGGTGACGAACCCGTATGTGATGACGCAGGTGCTGGGCATCCTGGTTCTGGTGGTGCTGCCGAGCGTGTACTTCGGCCGCCGCGTGCGCAAGCTCTCGCGCGCCAGCCAGGACCGCGTGGCCGATTCGAGCGCCATCGCGGCCGAAGTGCTGAACGCCATCCCGGTGGTGCAGAGCTACACGCAGGAGCGGCGCGAGGCGGACCGTTTCGCGGTGGCCACCGAACATGCCTTCGAGACCGCGCGCAAGCGCACGCTGGTGCGCTCGATGCTGGTGGCCTTCATCATCACCGCCACGTTCGGCGCGCTGCTGTGGGGCCTGTACCAGGGCACCCAGGCGGTGCTGGCCGGAACCGTCACGCCGGGTCACCTGGGGCAGACCGTCGTCTACGTGCTGATCCTCGTGTCCGGCGTGGCCGTGCTGTCGGAGGTATACGGCGACCTGCTGCGGGCGGCCGGCGCCACCGAGCGATTGATGGAGTTGCTGGCGACGCGCTCGCCGGTCGAGGAACCGGCGCACCCGCGCGCGCTGCCGCCGGCCGAGCGCGGCTCGACGCTGCAGTTGAGGGGTGTCAGCTTCAATTACCCGTCGCGCCCGCTGCAACCTGCCTTGCGCGAGATCGACCTCGCGGTGAGCGCCGGAGAAACCGTGGCGCTGGTGGGCCCCAGCGGTGCCGGCAAGAGCACGGTGCTGCAGCTGCTGCTGCGCTTCTACGATGCGCAGCAAGGGACGGTCTCGATCGACGGCGTGCCGGTGCGCGAGCTGGCGCTGGCCACGCTGCGCCAGCGTGTGGGAATCGTGCCGCAGGACAGCATAGTCTTCTCCACCAGCGCGCTCGAGAACATCCGCTACGGCCGGCCCGACGCGAGCGACGACGAGGTGGTCGCAGCCGCGAAGGCCGCCTTCGCGCACGACTTCATCCAGGCCCTGCCCGAAGGCTACGCCACCTACCTCGGCGAGCGCGGCGTGCGCCTGTCGGGCGGCCAGCGCCAGCGCATCGCGATCGCGCGCGCGATGCTGAAGAACCCGCCGCTGCTGCTGCTCGACGAGGCCACCAGCGCGCTCGACGCCGAGAGCGAGCGCATGGTGCAGGCCGCCCTCGAATCGGCGATGCGCGGGCGCACCACGCTCGTGATCGCGCACCGCCTGGCCACCGTGCAGCGCGCCGACCGCATCATCGTGCTCGACCATGGCCGAATCGTCGACACCGGCACGCATGCCGAGCTGGTGGCACGCGGCGGCCTGTATGCGCGGCTGGCGGCGATGCAGTTCGAGCTGGCGCCGGCCAGCGCATCGGCGAGCGCATAATTCATGCGCATGCAATCTGGGAGTGTTTCATGCGTCGCTTCAACCATGCCCCGAAACGCGCCGTTAACCTGTCGCTGAACTCGCAAGTGCTCGACCTGGCCAAAGAAATGGGACTGAACATTTCGCAGACCGTGGACCAGCTGCTGGCGGCGGAAGTGCAGCGCCAGTACTGGGAGCGCTGGCAGACCGACAACGCCGAGGCCATCGCACACTACAACGCCCGCATCGAGCGAGAGGGGTTGTTCTCGGATCGCATCCGCACCTTCATGCGCCCGGACAAGAAGACGCGCGCGGCTTGACATGGCACGCTACGACGTTTATGCCAATCCGTTCGCCGACGAACGCAGCCATACGCCGTATGTGTTGGACATCCAGAACGATCATCTCGGGCCGATCGGCTCGCGCGTCGTCATTCCACTGCGCACGCCGCGCGGCTTCGGCACGCCGGCACGGGACCTGAACCCACTGCTCGAAGTCGACGGCAAATCTGTCGTGCTCGACACCGCCTCGCTCGCGTCGGTCGCCGCCGCGCTGTTGAAGCGCCCCGTGAGCCGAGTCGACAGATTTCGCGGCGACATCGGTTCCGCGCTCGACACCCTTTTCGGGTCCTTTTGACTTTTCGGAAAGCCCGAACGGCATGGACAAGCAATACCTCGGCCTGCTTCAGGACATCTTGACCCACGGTGTGCACAAAGGAGACCGGACGGGCACCGGGACGCTGTCGGTGTTCGGGCGCATGTACCGTCATGATCTGAGCGAAGGGTTTCCGCTGCTCACGACCAAGAAGGTGCATGTGAAGTCCATCCTGCACGAGTTGCTTTGGTTCCTGCAGGGTGACACCAACATCGCCTATCTGAAGCAGAACGGCGTCACCATCTGGGACGAATGGGCGACCCAGGAGGGTGAGTTGGGCCCCGTGTACGGCGCGCAGTGGCGCAGGTGGAAGGGCGCAGGCGGCAAAGAGTTCGACCAGATTCAGACACTCGTCGACAGCCTTCGCAACAAACCCGACAGCCGCCGTCACATCCTGAACGCATGGAACGTCGCCGACCTGCCGGACGAAAGCCAGCCGCCTGAAGTCAATGCATCCGCCGGCAGAATGGCGCTCCCGCCTTGCCACGTCATGTACCAGTTCTATGTCGCGCAGGGCAAGCTGAGTTGCATGCTCACGCAGCGTTCGGGAGACTGCTTTCTGGGCGTGCCCTTCAACGCAGCGTCGGTCGCGTTTTTGACCCACATGCTGGCGCAGCAATGCGATCTCGAAGTCGGCGAAATCGTGCATGCCTTTGGCGACCTGCACCTGTACTGCAATCACCTCGACCAGGCCCGCCTCCAAATGGAGCGCGAGCCCCGCGCGCTGCCGCGATTGGTGTTGAAGCGAAAGCCCACATCGATCTTCGACTATCGCTACGGAGACTTTGAGATGCTGGGCTACGAGCCCCACGCGGCCATCCCTGCGCCCATCTCCAAATAGGGCTCCTAGTAGCGAAGGTTGATGGGGCGACCAAAGAACAGGCCGGCGACCAGATCCTCCGCAGTGACGCGCCTGCGGTCGACAACCACGTCTGGATGGACGAGTCCGTCCGAAAGCAGCGAATGCGGCTTGAAGAACACGTAAAACCAGCCCGCGCGGCGCGCAATGACAGGGAAATGCACATGGAAGCTAAATGGCTCGAAGATTTCTTGAGCGTGGCGCGCACAGGCAGTTTCTCGCAGTCGGCGATCGAACGCCACGTGACGCAGTCTGCGTTCAGCCGTCGCATCAAGGCACTCGAACAATGGGTCGGTGTCGCATTGATCGACCGCTCTTCCTATCCAACGCGCCTGACTGCACCGGGGGAAACGTTTCGCGATGCGGCGCGCGAAGCCACGGTCTCGCTGCTCAGCACGAGACAGGAGTTGCGGCAGGCTGCACGGGCGGACCGCAGGCTCTTGCGTATCGCGATCCAACATTCACTGGCGAGCGGCTTCCTCGCGCGGTGGCTTGCGACGCTCCCGCTCGCCAAGGATGATCTCCTGGTCAATGTTAGGGCGGACAACCTGCACGACTGCGTGCGCGACCTCGAAGAGGGCAACGTCGATCTCCTCGTCTGCTACACCCACCCAGGTTTGCCGCTGCAGCTCGAGGCCGCGCGCTACCCCTCGCTCTTGCTAGCCAATGACACGCTCACACCAGTGTCCAAAGCGGCTGCAGACGGCCGCCCGATGCACGCCGTGCGGCCTGGTGCAACCGGAGCCGTACCCTGGATCAGCTACAGCGCCGGCGCTTTCCTCGGCCGGGCGGCAGCCCTGGCGCTCGATGCGTCGGAGCCCTCCCTCACCGTCCATCCGGTCTTCGAGAGCGCCCTGGTCGAGGCGCTGCGTGCTGCGGCGCTGGAAGGACTGGGCGTCGCCTGGCTGCCGAGCAGCCTTGTGGTGGATGACCTGAACAGCAAGCGGCTTGTCCGCGCCGGACCTGCCCTCCTCGACGTGCCGTTGAGGGTCCGGGTGTACGCGGAGCGGACACTGCTGTCTGGACGCCTGCAAGGACTCTGGGAGTGCGCACAGCGGCTCGCACTGGCGCTGCCGAAATGAGACCTGCGGTACAACTATGAGCGCAGTGCATAGAGTCAGCAGCAAAGTCATTGGACTGCGGCGCAGCGAGACCCTATCGTCCTCAGCAAGAGCAGCCACCGCGAGAGCGCGCCGGAACCCTCATGACTCTGGAAGACTTCCCGCGCATCCGGCTCGGACATTGGCCCACACCGCTGGAGCCGATGAAGGGCTTGGCGCGCCACCTTGGCACACAGCGCCTGTTCATCAAACGTGACGACTGCACCGGGCTCGCGACCGGCGGCAGCAAGACGCGAAAGCTCGAGTTTCTCGTCGGTGCAGCGATGGGTCAAGGAGCAGACACGCTGCTGACCCACGGCGCCGTGCAGTCCAACCATGTGCGACAGACCGCCGCGGCGGCGGCATTCGCCGGACTGCGATGCGAAGCGATCCTCGAGGAACGGGTCAAGGACCCGCCGCCGGAGTATCGGGAGTCTGGCAATGTTTTTCTCGACAAGCTGTTCGGCGTCAAGCTTCACAAGGTGCCGAGCGGAACGGCGATGGATGCGGCGCTGGAGTCACTCGCCTTGAAGCTCCGCGAGTCCGGGTGCAAACCCTACGTCATTCCCGGCGGCGGATCCAATGCGTTGGGTTCCCTCGGTTATGTCGATTGCGTGCTCGAACTGCGCCGCCAGTGCGAGGCGATGGGGTTGAGGAAACCTCACCTCGTGCACGCCACCGGCAGCGCCGGAACTCAGGCGGGACTGCTGGCCGGAATACATGCACTCGGCCTGGATTGGCCGGTCACGGGCATCGGTGTCAGGGCTTCCCGCGACGTGCAGGAGACGCGGGTCCACGACCTTTCACTGAGAGTGCTCGACCTCCTGGGCCTCGAGGAACCGCTGGCGCGTGCCAAGGTGGTCGCGGACGACCGTTTCATCGGCGCCGGCTACGGCATGCCGACCGACGCCATGGTCGAGGCCGTTCAGATGCTGGCCCGCACCGAAGGCATCCTGGCAGACCCCGTGTACACCGGCAAGGGACTGGCTGGTCTGGTTGCCATGGTTCGCGCAGGCAGCTTCAAGCTGGACGAGGACATCATCTTCGTTCACACGGGCGGCTCTGCCGGGCTGTTCGGGTATCAGTGGGCCTTCGCGCCGGAACCCGCCTGATCCGGCGAGTGGTCGGACGACGCCGACAACCGTATGCTTCGTTTCGTTTCATTCCTATTAGGGGACCTCGATGACAGCTTTGCACTGCTTGCCTCGCAGCCTGATGATCCTGGCCGGCGCTCTGTGGTTGACAGCGGCCCAGCCGGCACTGGCGCAGGACCAGCCCCAAAAGGGCGGGACGCTCGTAATTGCGGTCCAACCCGAGCCGCCGACTCTCGCGGCGTACCAGAGCACCGCCGGCCCAGTGGGGCAGGTGTCCACGAAGGTCTACGAGGGGCTTCTCGAGTACGACTTCCAGCTCAAGCCCCGCCCCAGCCTCGCGCAGTCGTGGACCGTCAGCCCCGACGGCATGACAGTGACTTTCAAGCTGGAGCCGAACGTCAAATTCCACGACGGCAAACCCTTCACCAGCGCCGACGTTCAGTTCAGCGTCATGGATGTGCTCAAGAAGGTACACCCGCGGGGTGGGAACACCTTCCGTGCCGTCACGGCCGTTGAAACCCCAGATCCGCTGACCGCCGTGTTTCGACTCAGCGAGCCAGCGCCCTACATGATGATGGCGATGTCTTCCTATGAGTCGCCGATGATTCCGAAGCATATCTTCGGCATTGGTGACATCGCGCGTCACCCCAATGCCAACCTCCCGGTGGGGACCGGCCCGTTCAAGTTCGTCGAGTGGCAGAAGGGCCAGTACATGCGCTTCGACCGCAACCCGGATTACCGCAAGAAGGGCCTGCCTCACCTCGATCGACTGGTAGCCCGGTTCATCGCTGATGCCGGTACCCGCTCGGCGGCCATGGAGACGCAGGAGATCCACATGGGCGGCTTCAGCGCCATTCCGCCGGTGGACGTAAAGCGGCTGCAGGCCATGCCGCACATTGAGGTGACCGCCAAAGGCTACGAGATGCAGGCGCCGATCGTGCAACTCGACTTCAACACCACCAAGCCTCCTTTCGACGACGTGAAGGTGCGCCAGGCAGTGGCCTACGCCATCGACCGCAAATTCGTGATCGACAACGTCTGGTTCGGATTCGGTCGCCCCGCCACCGGGCCCATGAACTCCAACTTCAAAGCCAACGGGCTGTACACGGCCGAAGTCAAGAACTACAACGTGCCCGACGGCGTGGAGCGAGCCAACAAGCTACTCGACGAGGCTGGCAAGAGACGCGGCCCGGACGGCGTCCGCTTTGAGATCATCCACGACATGACGCCCTATGGCGAGGAATGGCGGCGCTTCGGCGAGTACGTGCAGCAGCAACTCGGCAAGATCGGTATCAAGGTAACACTGCGCTACGAGGACGTGCCCAGCTGGCTGCGCCGCGTGTACACCAACTACGATTTCCAGCTCACCAGCAACTGGATCCAAACGCTCGCTGACCCGTCCATCGGTGTGCACCGTCTCTACCATTCCAACACCATCAAGCCAGGCACCGTGTTCGTCAACAGCTCGCGCTGGAGCACGAAGGAGACTGACGACCTGATGGACAAGGCCAACGTCGAGATCGACCCAAAGAAGCGCGCCGCGCTGTATCACGAACTGCAAAAGCAAGTGGTCGAGGCCAGTCCGCTGGTGTTCGTGCACGAGCTGGACTTCGTGACCGTCTACAACAAGAAGGTGCGGAACTTCCCGCTCAGCCCCCTGGGTCTTTACTCGTCCCTCGACCAGCTCTGGCTCGCCAAGTAGCACGCCCCGCGGGACAGTGCCGTGGCCCTGACGAAGAGCTTGACGTATGCCCTGCGGCGCTTGTCGCAGGCTGTGCCGACGGTTCTGGTCATCATCGCGCTGAATTTTCTGCTGCTGCAGCTCGCGCCCGGTGACGCCGCCGACGTGCTGGCTGGCGAGGCGGGTTCGGCGACACCGGAGTTCATGGCTCAGCTGCGCAGTACCTTCGGACTCGATCAGCCGATCGCACTTCAGCTGCTGCTCTACATGAAGCAGATCGTCACCTTCGATCTGGGCTACTCGTTCCGCCATGGCATGCCGGTGGCCGACCTGATAGTGGCGCGGCTGTGGCCGACCCTGCTGCTTATGATCACGGTGCTTGCCTTGTCGGTGGGCATGGGCGTGCTTCTCGGCAGCTTTGCGGCGCGCAAGCTCAACCGCTGGCAGGACAACCTCATCTCCATGCTCACCGTGCTCGCCTATGCGACGCCGGTGTTCTGGGCCGGCCTGATGCTCATCGTGCTGTTCTCCATCAAGCTCGGCTGGTTCCCCACCAGCGGCATGCAGCAGGTGGCCGCCTT
>Ga0163144_10022568_pt1 | contig 12465 bp, 9 predicted proteins | sample OliLak19BULKMAT1_FD_123175 | JGI IMG/M metagenome (GOLD analysis project Ga0163144, IMG submission 123175) | Freshwater microbial mat bacterial communities from Lake Vanda, McMurdo Dry Valleys, Antarctica - Oligotrophic Lake LV.19.BULKMAT1 | ecosystem: Environmental > Aquatic > Freshwater > Lake... | reverse complement strand
CACCCCAACCCGAGCATGCGGCTGCCCAGAGGGCCGCTCCTTCATGTCCCGCCGCGGCTTCATGACCCTGGCCGGTGCCACCGGCCTGGTCACCGCCACCACGCTGGGCGGTGCCCGGATCGGGCTGTTGCCCGGGGCCGACGCGGCTGACGTCGACGCAGACATCCTCGTCGTGTTGTCGCTGCGCGGCGGCTTCGACGGCCTCAGCGCCGTGGTGCCCCATGGGGACGCGGCACTTGCGGCGTCTCGGCCCGGCATCGCCATCCCAACCAACCGGCTCAAGCGGATCGACAACATGTTCGGTCTCCACCCGGCACTGGCGCCGCTCTTCCCGCTGTGGGACGCCGGCAAGGTGGCCGCCGTGCAGGCCGTCGGGATGCCCGACCCCAACCGCTCCCACTTCGACGCCATGGAGGAGATGGAGGCCGCGGCGCCCGGGTCCTCGCTGCGTACCGGATGGATCGACCGCACCGTCGGCCTCATCGACTCCGACGTGTTCAACGCCGGTACCTTCACGGCGACCATGGTCGGGACCACGACCGTGCCTCGTTCGCTCGCCGGTCCGAACCCCGAGTTCGCGATGCGTTCGGTGGACGACGTGCACCTGCTCTTCGATGATTCCCTGGTGCCGTTGTCGGCGTGGCAGTCCTCACTGGCGACCTTGCACACCGGCGCCTCGCCGACGTTGAGCCGCCCGACCATAAGTGGGTTCGACGCCGTGGCCAGTCTGCAGACTGCGCCGGTGCCAGGTGCGGGCTATCCCGACAACGGTGCCAGCCGGGCCCTGCGCGACGTGTCGAGGTTGGTCAAGAAGCAGGTCGGCCTTCGGGTGGCCACGGTCGACTGGGGCAACTGGGACATGCACGAGAACCTCGGGTCCTCCGATTCGGGTTGGATGTTCGACCAGCTGACGGAGATGTCGAGCGCGCTGGCCGCCTTCGCGACCGACCTGGGGGACGACTTCAATCGTGTCACCTTGGTCACGCTCAGTGAGTTCGGCCGGCGGATCGACGAGAACGGTTCCGCCGGCGTCGACCATGGCTACGGCAATGCCGTCCTGGTGATGGGGGGCGGCGTCCGGGGTGGTCAGGTCTACGGCACTTGGCCCGGCCTCGCTGAAGCCGATCGGGTCGACGGAGATCTGAAGGTCACCACTGATTACCGCGCCGTACTGGCGGAGATCCTCAGCACCCGGTGCCGCGTCGCGGGTGTCACCAGCGTCTTCCCCGGCTTGCAGCCGAGCACACTGGGATTCACCAATGTTCGCGCCTGACGACTGATCCGTTCGAGAAAGCGGACACGACGAAGCCCCCGGCCGGCCGCCGGGGGCTTTGTCATGCCGCGAATGATGGGAACGTCATGCCGCGAATGATGGGAACGTCATGCCGCGAATGATGGGAACGTCATGCCGCGAATGATGGGAACGTCATGCCGCCAATGACGGGAACGTCATGCCGCGAATGACGGGAATCGTCCCGACCGGTTGTGGCAAGAACGTGTGCTGCTGAGGTGGGCTGTCACACGAGGGGTGACGGTGAAGGAGTCAGCCGGTGGTGGCTACGGCTGCACTCGGCTCGGACTCCACGGACGAGGGGTCCGCGGTCGCCTCGACGACGGGTCCTGTCGGGTCCTCGGCCACGAGGGTCGCTGCGGCTTCACGTGACCCATTCACCCGCAGTTCGACCGACCACCCCTCGAACTGCGCTGTGGTGCGATCCAACGCGCGCGAGATGTCGTCATACCGGCAGTCGACCGTCGTTCCGCCGAAGAACGTCTCGTCCGTGTCCAGGACGACGACGCCGGCGGCAGAATCCATGGTGATCGCCAACGGCGGCGCGGCGCCGTCCTCGGCAAACTGGTTGACGAGGCCGGCTGCCCGTTCGTCCGCGCGGGGGCCCGCGATGAGCGCACGCAGGGTGCCGGCCACGAGCTGGTCCTCGGGGACCAGTCGGGTGGCCGCCGTGAGCCGGCGGCAACCGTCCTGCACCAGCAGGCCGTCCGCGAAATAGACCGTTACCTCGGTCAACGGGGTGACTGCACTCGCCGCGCCGTCTGCAGCGCTGCTGCTCGTCGGCAGTGCGGAGACGGGCGAGGATCTCGCGGTGAGCGGCGGCAGTGGTTCTTCGCTGCTGGCAGGACGCTCCGGCAGGGGTCGGGGGGTGCCGGTGAAGATGTCGGCGCCTGCCGGGCCGATGAGAACTGCGCCGAGGACGACCAGCGGCGTCGCCCCCAGGGCCAGGATTGCCGCGAGTGGCGCGGGCTTGCCTGCAGGTGCTTGGCGCCGGGTACCCCGGGCGCGGGCGATGACATCCCGCACCGGCGGCTGGTGGATCGTGGGGTGAATACTGCGCGTGGTGTCCTGGAAGAGCCGCCGGAGGTCGTCGTCCGGCTCACCCGGGCGGCCCAAGGAGTGCGTCATGCCGAGATCCCCCTCGTCGCTCGACCACCGCGGGGCCGCCTCGCGACGCCCCCCTGATCCGCGTCAGAGGTGGTCTCTGGGCTGGTCTCCGCCGTCTCGATGAGGTCCTTCAGCCGGGCCCTGCCTCGTGCCAGTCGTGTCTTCACGGTGGGCTCGGGAATCGACAATTCGTCGGCTATGCCACGGACGTCCAGATCGACGAGATAGTGCAGCGCGAGCACGACGCGGTACTTGACCGGCAGCCGCCGCAGCGCAGCTATCAGGGCCAGGCGCTCTAGGCCGTGGGCTTCCGGGCCGTTGGCCTCGCCTGGGTCGAGCTCACGGCCCCAGACAGCAACTGTCTTGGCTGCCCGGCGGGCGCGCCGCAGCGAACTGAGCGCCAGGTTGATGGCCACGCGCCTCACCCAGGCCTCAGGAGCGTCATAGCCGGCCAAGCTGTCCCACCGCTGGGCCGCGCGGACGAAGGCCTCCTGAACGACGTCCTCGGCCTCACTGACGCTGCCGGTGACCGTCGTCAGCTGCGCGACGAGGCGGGTGTATCCCTGTTCGTACATCGCGACGAAACCGGAAAGGTCAGCGGCTACGGCCCGAGGTCGGGTCACTCCGGCCCGATCGAGTGCGCGCCCGCCATTCATGAGCGCGAGAGCACCTCCTGGCGTCACGTACATCGTCGGCTGCCTCCGGCTGGCGCGCGAGGAGCAACGCAGGGTACGCGCTCCACACATACACGCTCGTCAGTGGTTGGCAGGTTTCACTTGTGCAGCCACTCTTGCACTGCTTCGGCCTGGGCGTCGAGACCGGCCCTGACCGCGGGTTCGATGGCCTTCTCGATGCGCCCCCCGACCAGTGGAATCTTCGCCGTGATGTCACCTCGCATGACCTCATGCGATCCGGTGGGCGTGCTGGCGATCGTGATGTCCGCCCGGTAGGTGACGGGGGCCCCTTCGGCGCGCATCTCGTAAGTGCCGCTACGGGTGCCGGGCTGGGATGTCGCGCTCCAGCGCACTTCCTCGACGAGGACGAGGGTCCGGCCGACGAAGCGCTTGGCGACGTCGGGGAAGTCGTCGGTCGGCATCGTGCGCCTGGTCAGGCTGTGACCGGAGCCGTCCGGCTGTGCAGTAGCCGATACCTCCTGCTCCACCGCTCCGGTGCGGCGGCACATGGCGGTCAGGAAGTCCGGGTTCAGCCGCAGGGCGACGACCGTGTCGGGATCGGTGATGTAGGTGGTCTCGGCGGTGACCTTCATGTCCGGACCGTAGCCGTGGGCGGGTCGTCGTGCGCGCTACGGGGGTGGCGGCTTCGGTGACCACTGGTTCGCGCGCTCGCCCCGGCCTGCGGACTGCGCCGTCTCGTCGATTCGGGCCGCTCTGGTCTGCGGCCGCTTGGCGAGCGCGATCCATCAGAGAATGCCGCGCTTGGCCGTGCGCGGGAAGCTGTCCCAGTTGGCGCGAGCGCCCGCGACGTCATCGAGTGCCGCGGCCAGGTCGGGTGGCACGACGAGGTTCTCCACGCCGTCCAGCTTGGCCCACGAACCGTCCGCCATCGCGGCGTCGAGGACGGCCTGGCCGGCCGGAGCTATCCGTTGCTCGGCGAGTAGCCGCTGAACGCGCTCCTTGTTGGGCTGTGACCAGCCGCTGCGCGGCTTGCGCGGGCTGACGTAGAGCATCGTTCGCTGGTCGTCGAGAGCTCGTGGCAGGCTGTCCACCCAGCCGAAAGCCGAAGCTCCGCAGACGATTTCGTCGTAGCTCGAGGTGGGTCGGCCTGCAGCCTTGCGCCATGTGATCACCCAGACGCCGGGGGCCTTCCCGTGGTTGTCGGCGAGCCAAGCCCGCCAATGCTCCGAGGTCTCGGGGTGGATGCGCGGCATCTCGTCCAGTGCCGCCATGGCTGAGACCATGCCGTCCCTTCGCGGTGTCGGCCAAGCCGTGCGGCAGGCTGGGTCCGTGACAACGTTCCACGACATCGTTCACCGCCACGCCGATCTGGGCGACGCCGACCGGGAGTGGCTGCGGCTCCTGGTGGCAGACTGGCAACTGGTCTCGGACCTGTCCTTCGCCGACTTGGTGCTGTGGCTGAGGGATCGCTCCGGAGGATGGTCGGCGATCGCTCATGCCCGGCCCAGCACTGCCTCCACCGCCTTCTACGACGACATGGTTGGTGCGACGGCGAAGCCACGGCTGTCGCTTCGGATGGATCATCTGGCCGGCGTGGGGGGCTGGGAGGCCGCCCGGGACGGCGAGGACGGCCGATGGGAGGACCTGTTCACGGTGGTCCGTAACGGCCGAGCGATCGGGGTCGTCGAGCGGGTCAGCGACCCGTCGTTCATGCGGGTCCCGGGTCGCCTGGAGCTGATGTACCAGGAGGCCGGTGACCTGATGCTGCAGATGATGAGCGAGGCAGGGTACCCGTACGACTCTGCTCCCACCGGCCCGCGTCGTGGCGCGCCACGAGTGGGCGACGGTTTCGTGCGACTCGATTCCGACGGCGTCGTGACCTATGTCAGCCCGAACGGGGTCTCGGCCTTTAGGCGATTGGGGGTGGCGTCCCTGCTCGACCGGAACCTGGCAGAGGTCGTGACCGCGGGATTGGCCGAGCGAGACCCGGTCGATGAGTCGCTGCCCGTGGTCATCACGGGGCGGGCGCCGTGGCGCTGCGACCTGGACATCCGCGGCTCGGTGCTGTCGCTGCGGGCGCTGCCGCTGACCCGCGGCACCGGGCGGTCCCGGTCGCGGATCGGAGCGGTGCTGCTGGTCAGGGACGTCACCGAGATCCGTCGCTCGGAGCGGGAGCTGATGACGAAGGAAGCGACCATCCGCGAAATCCACCATCGTGTGAAGAACAATCTGCAGACGGTGTCGGCGCTGCTGCGGATGCAGGCACGCAGGACGGAGTCTGGTGAGGCTAGGCAGGCGCTCGGTCAGGCCGGGCGCCGAATATCCGCCATCGCCCTGGTGTACGACGCGCTCGCCCGAGGCTTCGATGAGTCCGTGGACTTCGACCACGTCGTGGATTCAAGCCTCGCGGCCACCGTGGAGATCGCAGCTGGGATCGGTCGCTCGGTGGCGTTGCACCGGGAGGGTTCGTTCGGGCGGCTGGTCGCGGCGGACGCGACGGCCTTGTCCCTCGTCCTGACCGAACTGGTGAGCAACGCGGCAGAGCATGGTTTCAGCGACCCTGTTCTGCGGGACGAGGTACGGGCCTTCGCCAAGGCGGAAAGTGCTGCTCAGGAGGGTCTAACGAGCGGGCCGTCACCGCTGGGCGGAAGCATCGTCGTCCGCGCGCAGAGACGGGGCAAAGCACTGACCGTAGAGGTGGATGACAACGGCAGGGGGATCAGCGGCTCAGCGATCCCCGGGCTCGGTACCCGGATCGTCGAGACGCTGGTGCAGACGGAACTGAACGGCACCTTCCAGCGGGGCCCTCGGCCCGGTGGTGGCACGAGGGCCAGTGTGCGTGTGACGCTGCAATAAGGTGAACACGAAGGTGTGTGCGGGCGTACCGCACTCACTATCTGGGCGCGACACGCCAGGTCACGGGTGTCCGATTGCTCAGCCCGCCCTGCGCGCCCGCGCCGTACGCCGCTTCAGTGCCCTGCGCTCGTCCTCGGACAGCCCACCCCAGACCCCGGCATCCTGACCTGTGTCGAGTGCCCACTTCAGGCATGTGTCGATGACATCGCAGCGGCGGCAGACCTTCTTGGCTTCGTCGATCTGCTGCAGGGCTGGGCCTGTGTTGCCGATGGGAAAGAAGAGCTCCGGGTCCTCCTCGAGGCACGCAGCGCGATCCCGCCAGTCCATTGTCACTTTCTCCACTTCCAGTCAACGTCGCGGTGATGGGTCGGGTTCCGGTCAGGAGCGTCTTGCGTGAAGGGCCGGCTCTCGAACCGTGACGTCACGCGACCACACTGGGCGGGTCGAGTGCTCCCGCCGTCCTGCAGATATAAGACCACTGAGTGAACCGCCTCACAAGTGGAGGCGCGTTACTGATGTGTGCAAGTTCCGTCACACCTGTCATCCAACCGACCAATGACGATGTGTCCGGCGGTCACACCCGGTGATCGGGCACTGAGCGGCCGATGTCGCTGCCCATCGCGTCGCCGGTACCTTCGTAGAGTGAACGAGGACCGTGCGCTGGTTGTTCCGCGGCGTCTGGCAGCTGGCGTGTGCTGGGCCGAGGCGGCAGCCGTCCTGGTGTTCGCCACGCTGGTCGCGAGAGCGGGCGCCCGGGGCGCGGCTTCCAACAGTTCGGCTGCGTACACCCAGGTCGCGATAGCGGTGGTGATTGCCATCGCTATCGCCGGGCTCGGCGTGGCCCTGGTTCGTGGGCGTCGATGGCCGATAGGCCTCTTCGTCACCACGCAGATCCTGGTCGCTGTGATCTCTCTCAGCCAGGTCGGAGCAGCGATGGCCGATGGCTCCATTCGGATCGTCATGGTGTCAGTGCTGGTAGGAGGGTTGGTGTGTGCGGCCGCTGGACTGTGGTCGGCGGCAGGGATGGCGTCGGCCGGTCATGGCCCACCTGGATCCGTTCGGCGCGGCCGCGGCTGATCAGGAGACCGCGGCCCGGGGACGTCGTCGCCTGAGTTGGGCCGCTCGCCGCGTAGACATCACGGGCGTCGTGACGGCCCGGCCGGAGCAGCAGCCCGCTGCCGTGCCGGCGTACTTCGGCCGCGAAGCCACGGAACTGGCCGGCCAGATACGCGGTGGTAACCGCCACGGCTAACCCGAGATCGCGCGGCTGGAGGTCTGTCAGGCGTTCGCCGTCCTGGCTGATGTCAGCAGCATGGGTCGACCCGACCGACGTGCCGGCGGCCACGCCGGTCCCCGCGGAGCGGGCGATGGCCGCCGCCAGCTCATCGACGGCGGGTGGGCAGTCGTCAAGGTCATCAATGATCAACAAGCGGCGCGCCGTTCCGACGAGTTCGCTGCGCGCGCCGGGCAGGTCGGCCACAAGGGTCACCACTCCCGCGGTCCGGAGGTCTTCCCAGTCGGCAGAGCGGGGCGCCAGCACGACGATTGAGGCGCCGCAGTCGGCAGCCTCAAGCGCCAACAGGCGCAGGGCCGTGGTTCGGCCACTGCCGGCCGGGCCGCACACAACGACCCCTGGGCGCGCGGTGACGTCGACCCCAGCCGTCGCCCAGCGGGCGCCGGTGCCGGCGTCGGCGCCCGCCTCCGGAGGCCGAGCCTGCCCAGCCACGACGCCGAGGGTGAGGGTGGGCCAGGCCGAGGGGGCCAGGTCGGCGCCGCACACGCGCCTTGGTAACGCCGTCGGCAGACCAGGCGGCGAGGGCTCATCGACAACATCTGCGGCGCCCGCGGCCGGGGCGATGACCTGGATCTCGACGACTGATCCCGGGGGCCGGTTGGCCACTGCACGGGTGCCGTCCGGCAGCGTCCCACCGGCGAACTCGTAGCCCGTGATGACACCGCGGCCTGGCGGCCACGTGGTGGGAAGATCGCGTTGCGCTGCGCCGATCAGGGTGGCATCGAACGGGTCAGCAGGCCGCAGGAGAACCCGGAGTCGTCCACCCGTCGCCATCCGCGTCGTCCCCAAGCCGCGGCCGCCGACCATCACCAGGGCGATGCGGCCCGCCAGGGTGTCCTTGGACAGTGTGGTCAGGCGGTCGAGCACGTCCGGACGATCGGCCGTGGCCTGGAGTAGCGAGTCGCAGTCGTCGATTCCCAGCAGGATCCATGGCTGGTCGCTGCCACTCGATCGCTGGCACAGCACCTGAAGGACGTCGTCTAGATGGTCGCTGTCGCGCCAGTCCACGAGCGTCGTGCCGCGCGGCCACGCTGCCCCGGGACGCCCGGTGCACACCACAGCGGGCACGCGCTGGCGTAGCGCACCCGCCGCCAGGACCGCGACCGCCGTCGTCCGACCGCTTCGAGGACCACCCAGGATGATCAGGTGCCCATCACGGTCGGGAACCCAGTCCAGTGCGGCTCGACGCTGGTCGTCCGGGAGATCCGCCAGCGCGAACGGCAAGCAGGGCCCGGGCCCGCCGGGGGAGCCTAATGAACCGTCGTCGTGGTTCACGGCAACGTCAGCGGCGTCTGCTCTCGCTCCTGGCCGAGCCTGCTCAACATCGACGTCGGTGACGCGTGCCGGTAACGGCGGCAGCCACGCTCTCGCCGGAGGCAGACCAGCCGAGGTCACCGCCTCGCGGCAGGCTTCGACCAACGCAACGACGCTCACGTCGGCGCCGCCAAGGGGCGAGCTGCGGGCTGCGTCATCGGCACCGAGCGCCCGGCCGTCACATGCCGCAGGCCCGCAATGGTCGGCCCCGGCGGAATCGAGCAACCAGACCCTGGGTGGTGCAGTTCCAACCCCAAGGCGGCCGGCGTGTGCGGTCTGCACTTCCTCGACGACGCCGTCGCGCGAGATGATCGCTCGCCCCGGGCAGTCACGTGGTAGCTGGCTGGCGTCCGGCCGATCGATGACGTCGCGCGAGTCGGCGGCGTCCTGCACCCGCAACGCGATCCGCAACGCCGTGTTGGCACGGATGTCTGCGGACACGATGCCCGATGGCCGTTGTGTCGCGAGCACGAGGTGTAGGCCCAATGACCGGCCAACTGCGGCGAGGTGCACCAGCGCGTCCAGGACGTCGGAGGCATGTTCGGCGAGCACGCGGAACTCGTCCACCACGCATACCAGCCGGGGCAGCGGCTGGTCCGGCCGTCGTCTGGCGTAGGCGGCCAGGTCAGCCACTCCAGCGGCAGCCAGAAGCTGCTCGCGGCGGTGGATCTCGGCTCGTAACCCGGTCAGCACCCGGCGCGCCTCATGCAGATCAAGGTCGGTCAACAAGCCCAGGGAGTGGGGGAGCCGGTCGCACTCCGCCAGCGTCGCACCTCCCTTGAAGTCGACGAGCAGGAAGGACAACCGGGCCGGCGAGTAGCGGCAGGCGAGACCGAGGACCAATGATTTCAGCAGCTCCGACTTTCCTGATCCCGTGGTGCCCGCGACCAGCGCATGAGGGCCGTCCCTCACGAGGTCGACCACCACCGCGACGCCGACCCCTGCCGCCAGTGGCACTGACAGTCCCGTGTCAGCAGGCTCAGCCGCTGCCCACCACCGGGACACCTCGGCCGCCGTAGGAGGCCCCGTGTCGAGCGGGCGGGCCTGAGTGTGGACCCCCCTGAGCAGGTCGGCCAGCCCCACCCTGTCGGGCAGGCGGGCTGCAGCCGGGATCGCGGCAGGCCTAACCGGTGCCAATGCGCGCGCTAGACGCTGCACCCACCACGCTCCCACCTGATCCGCGATTGCGACCAGGCTGGCATCGGGCGTGCAGACTTCCACCCCGACACCCGCCTCACCGGCCGGCTGCAATCGGGTAAGGCAATCTCGAGGGACTGGGCCGTCCACGGCAGCGCTGACCAACAAGGCCACCCGTGCCGAGGAGTCCGCCGCTGCCGCAGCGAGTTCCGCAAGTCGGGGCAGGGCCGAGTCAGGAACATCGTCCACCACCACCACTGTCAACCGATCCGCCCGCGGGTGATCGCCTGGACTGACGCGAAGCAGATGGGTCAAGGTTCGCTCGAGATCTACGAGCCGTTGAGTCGTCACTCGGACGTTGTCGGCGTGCGGCAGCCATCGGGTCCATGCCCAGCGTCGGCTCGCCTGCGAAGTGCCTGGCACCACGACGACGCTCAGCTGATCCGGGCCGAGGGCGACAGCCAGACGCCCCACGATGTTGTTGCAGATCGCCTCCCGCCAGGGTGTCGGCCCACGCACGACCACCCCTCGCCGGAGGTCCACCGTGACGGGTGCGTGCGGCAGCACAGGATCCTCGCCGCCCGCTGTTCCGTTGGTGCCGCCACCGTTGAGGTCTACCCGAACAGGCGCGCCCAGGTCTGCTACTGCCACCCGAACAACCCAGGCGTCTCGGTCTGACGCTCGACGGGCCCAGAGCTGAGGGTCCCGGCACCGGGCGATGTCAAGCACGGTTGCCGGATCGGGGTGCAGGTGCAGTCGGCCATGCAGAATGTCCGCAGCCGACCGCTCCGCAGCCGCCTGGGCATCGGCAATCGCTTGTGCGTGCTCCGTAGCAGCCGACGCAGCGACACGGCGAGCCTCCCGCCTGTCGCCGAGCACCGATCCGAGGATGATCACCGGGCCCGCCAGGCCCATCAGCAGGAAGAGCGGCGAGCCCCACCACAGAGCGATCGGAATCGACAGCAGGACGGGAAGACACGCGGCCAACCAGGGGATACGCCGCTTCGTCGGCGTCTTGAGCAAGGGCGCGACGGTGAAGACCCGCGATGATTCCTCGATGGCGGATCGGGGGGCGGCGGAATGCAGGACGGTCCCGTCTCCTCGCTCGTGACCCGCCACGGATCCGTGGCCAGGGTCGAGCCGGATCTGCAGCCGTGACGAACCGACCGCAATGTGACCGCCGAGCGCCACCCTGACTCCCATGGGGCCGCCTTCGGGGCCGTGTGGCGCCCAGGCGCTGGCGGGGTGGCCCCTCACCGGGTCTCTCGGTTGGGTCACCACGGTGCCGTTGGTCGATGACAGGTCGCGCACCAGAACTCCTTCAGGTGCCACTTCGATCTGGCAGTGCCGACGTGAGACGTCCGGGTCTTGGAGAATCAGGTCACACCCGGCGCCGCGACCCAACACCAGCCGACCGGGTCGAAGTGGGAGACTCCGGCCGGAATCCGGCCCTGACACGGCCACCAGGGTCACAGGCGCAGCGGACGGGTGGGCGACTCGGGCTTGTGACGTCCAGCTGGCGGGGGACGCCTCGATTTCGCAACCGTCGAGCAAGGGATGCACGCCCACCGCGTGATCCGGTTCGAGGCGAATCCCGGCAGCGCTGGCCGCGTCTCCGACCTCACAACCCGCGGCCTCGAGCACCTTCGACTCGACGTCGCGCCAGGGGGTGCCCACCGCGGCCTCGATACCGATATCGGCCCCCGGACTGCCAAGTGCCGCCCTGACGACGGTGCACCTCATCAACATGCGCCGAGCATGCCCGCGGAAAGAGGTTGGCCGCCGGCGGCACCAGTTCGGCTGTGGACAACCGACCTACGCTGACCCTGTGGATATCGGTCGGGGAGTGTTGAAGCTGCTCGTCGGGGTGACGGCGCTCGGCCTGGTGGCCGGTGGCGCCGTCGCTGTCCGCGCCATTGGTGACACCGACTGTGGCATGCCGGTCGTCGTCGGTCGAAGTGCGGACAGCGCCCGTGAGGTCCTCGCGACCGCCGAGGTCGATGCGGCGAATGTGACGCAGATCAGAGTGGCTGACGCCATGCCCCAGGGACTCGTGGTCCGGCAGAGCCCTTCGCGATGCTCCGGGCTCGTAGAACTGATCGTCAGTGACGGCGGCCCTGTCCTGTCGGCACGAGAAGTGCCCGAGCCTTACCTGCGCCTCTTGGGCGACCCCGAAGGGGATCAGCTCGTCAGGCGCATCACCACCCCGTACGGCGACGCGTACAAGATCGATGAGTTCTTGGTGGGCGATTGTGAGGCGACCCGCATCGCTGTCGAGGACGTGGCCGACGATGATTTCGACGTTCGGTGCCGACCTCCGCTGGAGGAGCGGCTGCTGCAGGTGCTGCTCTCCTCGACGACTACCTGGTGGGGTGAACCGCCGTCGGGCGGCGGCGGTGCACGATCAGGGATCGCGGAGAACTACATGGGAACCGCCTGGGGTGCACGGCTGCGCATCGACGGGTGGGAGCTGCAGGTTGACGTCACGATCTCGGCGAGCCGCGAAGCCGGACCAGGCCCGCTGCGCAAAGAAGTTGACCTTGTCTTCGATGGTGAGGCCCCCTCGGACCGCGTGAGACGAGCTGTCCTGACGGTCGCCGCGTCCTCGGACAACGTGGTCGTCAACGTCTGGCTCATACCTCCCCGCACGCTCCCGAGCGACTTCGAGGAGCCCGCCACGCTTGAGGAGCTGCGCGCCCTCGTGGACGAACTGCTGGTGCTGGCGAAGACGGGGTGACCCGGTGCCGCCGGGTATCCACAACCCCGGGGCAAGCGGCGTTGTGCACAACCCATCTGGCGAGCTCCTCCACCGCCGCCCGATTCGCCCTAGT
>Ga0163144_10022567_pt1 | contig 12466 bp, 11 predicted proteins | sample OliLak19BULKMAT1_FD_123175 | JGI IMG/M metagenome (GOLD analysis project Ga0163144, IMG submission 123175) | Freshwater microbial mat bacterial communities from Lake Vanda, McMurdo Dry Valleys, Antarctica - Oligotrophic Lake LV.19.BULKMAT1 | ecosystem: Environmental > Aquatic > Freshwater >... | reverse complement strand
GTTATTTCAAGGCTCCATGAAAAGGGCTTGCTTTATATTACTTTGCTCACTGAACCTACCTATGGTGGAGTGACAGCGAGTTATGGAACCTTAGGCGATTTCATTATTGCTGAAGAAGGCGCGAGAATCGGCTTTGCAGGCCGTCGCGTGATAGAACAAACCATTCGCCAAAAACTACCAGCAGGATTCCAAACGGCTGACTACTTACAGGAATACGGCCAAGTGGATATGGTCGTACATCGCCACGATTTACGCAATCACTTGGAGCAATTGATTGTGCTCCATCAGAAAAGTAGTGGACTGGTGCCGAATGCCAATCAGTTGCATCGCTTCCTGCCGCAAGAAGCGCTCGTCTAAGTAAACACGTCATCCTGAGCAAAGTCGAAGGATCCCCTCTTGTTTTTACAAACGATCTTTAGATCGCTCCTGTATTAGAAATTTAAAACTATGAGTATCTCAACTGTGGAGAACGAAAAAATTCAACCCCTCGAATTTGAAAAGCCGTTAGTTCAGCTTCAAAAGCAGATCGACGCCCTAGACACTCATCCTGAACGCCCCATTACGGACGGGGATTCTGAAACCTTGCGTAAACAGCTTCAAGTGATGCGCGAACGGCTATATGCGAATCTAAGCCCTGCGCAGAAGCTCAAAATTGCGCGACACCCGCAGCGAATCAATACGCTCGAAATTATTAAGGGCCTTTCGCCTGATACGTGGTTTGAAATGCACGGTGATCGCATGGGCAAAGATGACCGCGCGATTGTCGGCGGTATTATCGAATTGAATAGCCAGCCTATCATGATTCTGGGCACACAAAAAGGGCGCAGCATGAAGGAAAACCTCGTGCATAACTTCGGTATGGCCAACCCTGAGGGGTATCGTAAAGCGTTGCGACTCATGCAACACGCCGCCAAGTTCAGAATGCCGATTATCACCTTGATTGACACCCCAGGCGCCTACCCAGGAATTGAAGGCGAGCAACACGCTATTGGTCACGCCATTGCGATGAACATTCGTGAGATGGCGGCGATGGATGTCCCTATTATTTCCATCGTCACAGGCGAAGCCAGCAGTGGCGGTGCTTTAGGCATTGGTATTTCCAATCATATTTATATGTTGGAACATGCCCAGTATACGGTTATTTCTCCTGAAGGCTGTGCGTCTATATTATGGCGCGATGCGGCGTATGCCACCCAAGCAGCGGAAGCCTTGAAAATTACTGCGCAAGACCTTTATCGCTTCGGCATTTGTGATGCGGTGATCCATGAGCCTGAAGGCGGAGCACATTACGACCATCCCCAGACGCTTGAAAACATCAAACGTCAAATCGAAGCAGGTTTAAAGGTGCTTAATCCCATGACGGGTGAACAGTTGCGTGAGCAACGGTTCAACAAATACCGCGACATCGGCGCGGTTGAAGAACGTGCAGTTTAATTAAAAATTTAAATCCTGTTCAGAGGGTGACTCCGATCGGCTTGGTTCGTCGCTAGGTTTTAGGATGCGTGCATAAGTTGTGCCAATCCCCGAGAGAATATTCCCCAACGCCGATTGTAACTCCCCTAGGCTATTGGCACGGACAAAGTTTCCCCATGTACTGGCGGAAATGCAGTTGAGTTCATTCACTGTATCCGAGTTGATTTGCCCGAACCCTACCACATTTATTTTGAGTTGTGGGTATTCCTTCACCAAATCCATCGCGACTTTGCACGGGCTTACGCTACAGGTTTCTTTTCCATCACTAATCAGCACAATGTGCCACTTATCTCTTGGATGTGGTTTTAAATCTTCGTTAATCGCCTGTACCAAGCTCTTGCTAATGGGGGTATTGCCAAAGGGTTGTAACTGAAAGAGGATTGGCGAGAGGCTTGCTTGCGAGATTTCGCCGTAATTCAAGACGCGCGTTGATCCTGCACAAGGGCCTTTTTGCAAGGCGCCTTCCCCAAAGCGACCGCCGTAGATGCGTAACGTTGCATCGATATTAGGCGGGAGAGTCGTGAGCGTTTTGTTGAGAGCTTGGATCGCTGCTTTCATCTTGGGCGTGCCGTCGTTGAGCACTTCTTGCATCGAGCCTGAAGCATCCAGAATAATGACCAGTTTATCGTTGGCGTGGGCAAGAGTAGGGGGTAAAAACGATGAGAGCAGCAACGCACTTATAAGAACGTAGCGTGGTAAAAGATTACCACGCCCGCTTTGCTTGCCCACAATGACTGGACTCTTTTTTAAGGTTTTCATTATGCCAGCACCTCATTCACATGAAGCGTGTCGATCAGGCGGGTAGCGCCGAGACGCGCAGCGCAGAGCAAACGCGTGTTCGGCGTTAAAAATTCCTGAGGGGCGAACGTATCGGCATCGACAGCATCGAAGTAATCCCATTTCAGATAAGCTCCCAACGGGTATTCCGATTTCATTTTAGCCCAGGAAAGTTCGAACGCCTTCTGCACAGGAATGGGTTGGTCTGGCAATACATGCACCACCGTCGCGACACCTTTCATGGTTTCAAAAAGAGCAAGAACCGTCTCACGCTTTTCAGGCGTATCCAAGTATTGATTACGCGACGAAAGCGCAAGGCCGTTTCCATCTCGAACAATTGGGTGCGCAATGACTTCAATCGGTAGCCCAAAATCGTTGACCATTGCCTTGAGTATAGCGAACTGCTGCGCATCCTTTTGACCGAAGAGGGCAATATCAGGACGTAGCATTGTAAAGAGTTTCATCACCACGGTTGCCACGCCATCAAAATGAGTCGGGCGATTTTTTCCACAATGACGGTTTACTAACGCAACAGGCGGCACAATTGAAAAACGTGCAGATGCTTCCGTTCCATTCGGGTACATCATCGTAACGGTGGGAACAAACACCACATCCACATGGTTTTTTCCGCAAATAGCGAGATCACCATCGAGTGTGCGGGGGTAGGCATCAAAATCCTCGTTCGGTTCAAATTGTGTCGGGTTGACGTAAATAGAGACGACGACTTCGATTGAGTCCGCTTCTTGCTGGGAAGATCCTTCGGTAGCGCCTTTCAGGCTACTCAGGATGACAGGATTCTTTTTTGCATCCTGCATCAATGCTTCATGGCCTGCATGAAGGTTTCCCATGGTTGGAACGAGTACGCGCCTGCCTTTTTTTACCATTGCTTGCCAGTTGTTTAGAGCCTCGGGGGTATCGATAATCAGCATCCACGTCGTCCTTCTGATAATGGGGGTTTGCAAGATGATTCTATCATGCGCAACCCTGTGAGATAATAACAACATCTAAAATAATCTGTGTCATTGCGATGAGCATTTTGCCGCTTCGCAGAAGCACGCAAAAGTGGACGTGGCAATCTGTTCAGATGCATGCGTCTGCGTAAGGTTCTGATTACATGAAACATCTTTTTCCTAAACTCTTAATTGTATGCACCCTGCTGGGAACCCTTCCCGCATTTGCTTACACGCCTGAGGATTATACGCGGGTTTCGGAAGAAGCGATTCGCCTGTATAAAGCAGGATCACTCACGGATGCCGCCACGCTCATGGAAAAAGCGACGGCCATTGCGCCGATGCATCTAGTAGGGACAGCGCATAACAATCTTGCGGCACTGTATATGAAACAGGCACTCGTTCTTAAAGAAAAGGGACAGGTAAAGGCCGCGTTGATTCCGATTCGACAGGCCCTGTACTGGATGGAACTTGCGTGGCCTGAAGACCAGACAAAGTCTGAGGTTCAGAACATCAATACGCGCAAAGCCAAAGAAACCTACACGATTCTTTTTCAACAGGCTATGGGGGGAAATTCTTCTTCACTTCACATGACAGCAGCACAACAGTTGCAGGCATCAGGGCAGTTGAAAGCAGCAGCAGTCGAATACGTTCAGGTTCTCGCAAATTCTGACAACAAAGCGGCACATGAAGCGTTAGGAGATATTTACCAGACGCTTAACATGGATCAGAAAACGCTGCGCCATTATAGTGCAGCGTTGAAAGGTGTCAATGTCTCACAACATGCTACGCTTGCCTTAAAACTTGCGCAAGCCTATTTCAAATCAGGACGTGAAGACGATGCACTCAAGACAGTCAACCTGTTGCTTTCCAAGGAATCAAACAAATCGCTGGGGATGGATTATCTCAAGCAGTTCTGGGGAACCCTTCGTGAAGAAAATCCACAGAATGTTACCGTTCTAATGAACTTGGCCGAAGTCTACTATAGAAACGGAGAACGCGGTGAAGCCAAAAACTACTTGGTAGAGGCGGAACGCGTCTTGGTTCAAAACCCAACCCTAGAGATTTCAACAGAACTTCGATATGCCTTACGAACGCAGTATACTCGCATTCTTATTGATGAAGGAAACACTCCTGCAGCCCTTACGTTTCTTCAGGAAATAAGTATTCTTGAGCCTACAAATGCACAAGTAGTAGCTCAGCTTTGGCACGTCTATACAACACTTGGCCGTTACGAAGAAGCGGATGCTGTGGTTATGCCTTTTCTCAACTCGCCCCTTTTGCCTGAGGATCATGCTCAGGTCTTAGCGGATGAGGTGCTTCGTTACTCTGCGATTCCTAAAGAACAAACGGAAACGTTTATTAAATGGCTGGATGCTTACCCTACTCAAACCAGTTGGCTCGCCGTCGGATCAAATGCGTTGGCAAAAATAAATGCTATTTCTGAAGCGATTAAATACACCGAGCAATGGAAGCAAATGGCGCCCAGTGCCCCTGCTCCGTTGAGACAACTTGCCACGCTCTTCGGCCGCTTGGGCATGACAACGGAAAAACAGGCGGCGATTCAGGATTTAGAAAAGCTCATGCTCGTTAGTAAAAAGCCTTCGATTATCCAGCAGCAACCTGCCACGCAAGCTCCTTCAGCTCTGGAAGCAGCCTACGTAGCCCTTACCTCCCAACAGTATGGACTTGCTTTAATGGAAAGCCAAAAGGCGATGGTGAATCAAAAAGATAGTGCGTTGGCTCAATATTATGCAGGCTTGAGCCACGAAGGGTTAAAGCAGCCAGATCAAGCGATTTACGCCTACCAGCAGAGCCTTGCGGTGGGAAATGGGAATGTTCCTGAAGCCGCGTATGCGTTGGGCATTCTGTTAAATAAGCAACAACAGCCTTCAGAAGCCAAGGCCGCCCTACAACAATTTTTGGATGCAACGCAAGCCCTTTCTCCTGAAAAGAAACAACGCCTCCAGCCCCAGATCACCTATGCCCGACAAGTGCTGAGTCGATAAAGGTTAGTTTGATGACCTCCTCCCCGCCGCCTACGGTTGAAGGGAGGCCCTGGTGGCCTCGCTTCAACCAGCATCCACGAAACATCCCCTCCCGTTCCGAAGGCGGTCAACCAGCACGGCGGATGGCGACATCCACGGCGGGCGTGTACAGGACCCCGCCCCTTCAAAAAAACCATCAATAGTATTAACCATCCTCCATCTGCAGTGTTACAGTGCTTTTACCTTTATCTATGCAAACATCTCTTTAAATATACCAAAATACGCAAAAGCAAGGTGTATATCGCACGTAAAAGACTCTCTAAATCCATATTATCTAAAAGTGATTACCCTTTTTACCCCTATATCGAAAGGGACTAGGGGGGGTGAATGAGTATTTTGGCCGTATATAGCTAACGCTTAAGAAAATGAAACACTTTACTTCTTTCTCCCTCTCCCTTAGGGGGCACGCCTCACCGATGGCGGGCTATGCTGGGGTGGGGGAAACCAACCAGATCCACCCTGAAACGTACCAAAGATTTTAACGTACGCTATATCTGCCCCCTAAGCCTGTATATCGAACGGCAACATTTCGGATGAACATTGGGGTTGAGGGGACTTTTTGAAAACAAGGGTCTTTATTTTGGAAAAACGAAACGCGTCTTTCCTCTCCTTACGTTCATTGTAACAAATCGACCCGCTGCGCACCAGCGAATAAGATTAACGAATAGCCATGTATAATAAAGAAGCACATCCCCCCCCTGACTGGAGCGTTTTCTATGCCTGCCGATTTGCCCCCAATGCACATGCCATCATCCCCCAAAGAAGCGGATGAACCCTATCGTTCGCCGTACCCGAAGCAAGAAAAAACCCAACCAACTCAGGGCATTTCTGACCCAGGCTTACCACAGGGCCGCGTGGATGCGTATGAAGCCCCCGCCAACGAGGTTGATCCCATTCTAGAAAAGGCATATCCCTATTTTGGCGCGGAAGGGATTGTGCTTTTCATACTGGGAATGTCGACATTGATTTCCCCCGCGATGGTTGAAGGCACCAGCTTCTTTCGCGATACTGTGGGTGGACTCATGATGTTTGCAGGCGTGATGAAACTCATCCGTAGCTACAAGGCGCGTGAACTCCCTGGGTTTTTACCGAGCTTAACCTCTGCCGTATTTTTGATTGTGGTCGGCGTTTTGCTCAGCGTCTACAGTAAAGATTCTTTTGTCAATGAGCGTGGGTTGATTGGGTTTTACTTTATCGTGCAAACCGTCACGAGCTTCCTCTTTGCCAATCAGTTTCAAGGGTATCCTTACGCAGGAGGCTTCAAAATTCTCGCGGCTCTCACTATTGGTACAGTCTTTAGCCTAGCCTTTGGCGTGTTCTCAGATCAAAATACCTTCGGCAGCATCTGCCTTGGCGCATTACTCATGCTTGAAGGCGCGATTGTGTATGGGGTATGCTTAGGGTTGCAACGCATGGCGAGAGGCTTGCCGTATCAATACGATGCCTCATCCGCGACGCAACACCATCGCAATTATAATGTTAGATAATTATGTACGACATCGCTTCACTGGAACTCTGGCAGTTCCGCAATTATGCCCAGCTCAACTGGCAGGATATCGGGCAGATTAATGTCCTGCTCGGCCTCAACGGCGCGGGCAAAACGAACATTCTTGAAGCGATTTACTTCCTAAGTCACGGACGTTCTCATCGATGTGCTAGAGAATCCGAGATGGTGCGCAGTGGCCGTGGCGGTCACTTGGACGCGAGCGAACACGACGACTACGCATTGGGTCAAGGGACGCGCATCACGCTGAAAACCAAGAATGGCGAAACCCTCACCGCCAAGATTCTCCCTCAAGAGGGGGGCGGACGTTATCAAACGCAGTTCTTAAAAAACGACAAACGTTGTGCCTCTCGAAGTGAAATTCTGGGGATGCTCCCGACGGTGTCGTTCACGCTGGATGATCTTGATATTTTGCGCGGAGCGCCGAAAGATCGTCGGCGTTGGCTGGATTTGGCGTGTTCGCAGGTGAACCCGCGACACATCCACTACTTGCAGACGTGGAAAAAAGTGATCGACCAAAAGCGCGCGCTTCTGAAAAATGCGACCTTCCCTGAACCTACCGAAGACGAGTGGGCATTGCTCGATGTGGTCAATAGTCAACTGGCGGAGGTGGCCTACCCGATCCTCAAAACGCGGCTGGAAACGCTCGATATTCTCAACGCCGCCCTTCCTGATATTTATACGACGATGAGCGGCGACGCGAGCGAAGGGATCCCCCTGTTGCGCTACAATCATGGGGGTTGGGCGGAGTCTCCCTTACCGACGCAGCTTGCTCAAGCCGCGTGGACGCAGGCAGCGCAGCGGCATTTGAGTAGTTTAGCCGTCAATGAGTTTCGGCGTGAGGCGGTGGTCTGGGGTGTGCATCGCGATGATGTGAAGATCGGCTTTGCGGAAGATGATCACCATTGGGTGGATGCGACGACGTATGCGAGTCAGGGGCAGCAACGGAGCATTGTCGTGGCCTTGAAGCTTGCGGAGTTGCAGATGCTTGAAGCGACCTTGCCCGCGAGTCCGATTATTTTGCTGGATGATGTTATGGCCGAGCTGGACGGGGAGCGTCAGCGGCACTTGCTGGAAGTCTTCCCGCAGAGCGCGCAGGTGTTTTTAACGACGCCCGAACTGCAAGTCCCTCCTCATGTGCTGGAGCATCTCAGCCACCGCGGTGTGGATTTATCGGTGTGGCGCGTCGAATCTGGTCGGTTGGTTAGGGTTTAAGATGTAAGCTTGCTCTATCAGCTAACTCCGTTGCAATAGCACGGTCATGTGCAACAGCTATCGGGGAGGAGCGTATATTTGCATGACGCTTGTGTGGTTTGCCATTTACAAAGACATTTAGGAAGTTATTATTACCACCCTTAACTTGCGTTATGTCTCCCACTTTTAAATCGCCTCTAGCTTGGACTTTTCTTACACCTTCATATGATTCTGATTGATAGTCCCACACTTCTTGATCAGCCAAATCAGTAATCAAGTCTACAGAAAAATCTTGTGGTTGATCCGCATCTAAATTAAACGCTCCGTGTTTAACCCTTTTCTTCGTTATAGAAAAGTTGCTACTACTGTAAATGTAGCGGGTTACTTGATCTTCAGGTAAAGCTGGATATTCTTGCAATGGGTCTATACTTCCCGATGTATATGAGAGCTACTGTACAACTTGTAAAAGTAAGGCTTTTAAGTGGTGTGGTATTGCCCCACGGTATGGGCTATCACCATAGATATGACTGTACTCCCCATGTTTGTTTTTATAGATTCCGCCCCATGCTAAACACTCATCTCTATCTATACTAATACCTATTTGATACCCATTTCCTTCCCAGTCCATAACTAGGAGTCCGTTCGGTTCGGCCGAAAGATCTGGGTATGTTATGCTTTCATTTTCAAGTAACGCAATAAAATTACGAGCATTTTGAATGGAGTGATCACATAAAGGTTTTGCTTGGTATCCGTCCCAACCTAGAGTGGAGCATTCTGCTCTAAGGTCGGCCATATCTCTATTAATCTTTGTCTGTTCGGGTGCCATACTAAGCGTTTGGGCAAGCTTAGATTTAAACTTCTGTTTATAAACATTTACAATAAGGCCTGATTCACTTCTTGCAGAACTACTTTGGCTGGATGAAGTTTTGTATTTACGCCAATGGTGACAATCTTTATTAGTAGAAGGCTCAGAAAAGTCCATAGGAATAGACTGGAGTGCATTAGGCATTAAATAACTCCTTTGCATTAGGAATATTGGAAAAGAAAATTTTGTTTTTAAAACTACGCAGTCTATCTAAAGTCTCTATAATGAAGGCGTAATTATTATAGTCTGAATGCTCTATTCTGGAATTCACTTCAATATCTAAAATTACAGAAAGGCTTCCACCTTCGCTAGGATTTAGTATTAAGATAACATCTGCAATAGCCAAGTGGTGTTCTGAAATAACTTTATAGTTTGTAGTCGTTTCCACTAAAAATGTAGGCGAAGAATCTTGCACATCATCAAGTTTCATGTTGGGATACATTAGTAATTGCTCTTGCCATTTATCAAGAGGTATTTCAAACTTGTTAATGTATCTTAAGGCAATATTGTTAATACGTTTAATAGTGCACACAGAATGATACTGCTTGAAGGCTTTTTCGTATAATTTTGAAAAATTTTCCCAGTCTTGATATGGTTTAATTTGATTAAGAACAAGCTCATTATCGGAAATATAAAACACTTTGTTTTCGTTAGAATCTGTAAGAATATAACCTCTGTGTGACTTTTCCTGCAAAACCTCGATACTATTAGTTTCAATATTTTGAGTAAATTGGGCTCTATTGTTTATCCAAGTCTTCACTACTGGGTAGTCAACCTGTAAACACTTTTGAATCGTTGATAGTTCATCTGTGTTGCAGCCTGTATCAAAGCCAACTGTTAAAATGGCTTCTTCAATGGGAGCATGAAGAAGTTTAGGATATGTATTTACTGTCATTTTAGAGAACTCTCCATTTTAAACATTATACCATAAATCTCTTTAAGCACGCCATATGACTGGACTTTTATAATGTTTACTATGGACTAATTACCCCTAAGCCCATACGCCCCAAGCACCCCAGCAGTGCTAGTGGGGCGGAACGGCCAACCATAGCAAGAGCCTTCCTCACCCCAGCCCTCTCCTTTCCAAAAGGAGAGGGGGTAAAAACTGTCTGTAGCGTTACAGGTTGCCACGCTGCACTCGTAACGTGCCGAGTGGAAAAACGCGGGGGGTTGGCTTATAATAGTAACGTCTATACGTCACACCGAAGGAACTGTTTTCATGATGATGTCCGCCACCGCCACGAAATACGAAGTCGTCATTGGGTTAGAGGTGCACGTGCAGCTCAACACCGCGTCAAAACTCTTTAGCTCCGCCGCAAACAGCTTCGGCGCAGACCCCAACATGAACACTACCGCCGTGTGTCACGCCCTGCCAGGCGTGTTGCCCGTCTTGAACGGCGCAGCTCTTGAAAGTGCGATTCGTCTCGGCCTTGGCCTCAACTGCGAAATCGCCCGCTACATTAAGTTTGATCGTAAGCAGTATTTCTACCCTGATCTTCCCAAAGCCTACCAAATCTCCCAGTTTGATTACCCGATCTGTGGCGAAGGCGAAGTGACGTTATCGAACGGGCGCCATGTCCGTATAGAGCGTGCACACCTTGAAGAAGACGCTGGAAAATTGGTTCACGTCGGTGCAGCAGGGCTGGATGGTTCGACACATTCGCTCGTAGATTTTAATCGCGTGGGCGCTCCCTTGGTGGAAGTGGTTACCAAGCCAGATATTCGTAGCGCGGAAGAGGCGAAAGAATACGTGATGATGCTCCGTAACATGGTGCGTTACTTGGGTGTGTGCGACGGTAACCTCGAAGAAGGGTCTATGCGTTGTGATGCGAACGTTTCCCTGCGTCCTGTTGGACAGGAAGCATTCGGCACGCGAACTGAAACCAAGAATATGAACAGCTTTCGCTCAATTGAGCGCGCCATTGAATCCGAGATTGTGCGCCAAACCGAGATTCTCAGCAGCGGCGGCGTGATTGTGCAGGAAACGCGCCTGTGGAACGAAGCCAAGGGCGAAACCGTTTCAATGCGCTCGAAAGAAGATGCTCAGGATTACCGCTACTTTCCTGATCCTGATATTCCCCCTGTCCACATTCAAGAATCGTGGATTGAGCATATTACCGCAACACAACCCGAATTGCCACCTCAACGGGAAGCTCGCTTGCAGGAGCAGTTTGACCTTAATGAATACGACGCTAAGATTCTCACCGAGTTTAAAGAGCTGGGCGATTACTTCCTCGCCACAGCGGAGAAATCCGATGAATACAAGATCATCGTGAACTATTTGCAGGGCGATGTGACGCTTTACATGAAGAACGAGAAAGTTTCGCTTGATGAAACCGCAATGACGCCAGAGGCCTTGGCTGAACTCGCAAACTTAACTGCGAAAAAAGAAGTGAGTTCTGCAACATCGAAGAAGCTCCTGCCTGCGATGTTGAAAGATGGTGGAATGCCGAGCGACCTAATCGAGAGCATGGGCCTCAAGCAGATGGACAACACCGATGAGTTGCAAGGCATTATTGATGACATCATCGCGAAGAATCCTGATAACCTTGCAGCGTACAAAGGCGGTAAGGACAAGCTCTTTGGGTTCTTTGTCGGGCAGACGATGAAGGCCACGCAGGGACGGGCGAATCCTGAGACAATCAACGCCCTGATTAAAAAATCGTTGGATGCCTAATAGGCTTTAGGTATTGTATGTGTTTTGTGCGGGTTGAACGCCTTCACGCAAACACATTTCAATACACGCAACAGCTCGATGGCAGATGTCATTGAGCTGTGTGCTTTGCTCAACTGAGTAATCGCGCAGGACGAAGTCTTCAAGAGGCATGCCTTCGGGTTGGGGGCCAATGCCTAAACGAAGTCGCGGAAACTCTTTTGATCCTTTAATGGATTGAATGATCGACTTCATCCCGTTCTGTCCACCTGCACTCCCCTTCGGGCGGAGGCGCATTTTGCCGTAATCGAGGTTAATTTCATCCACAATTACCATTAGATTTTCGGGAGGCAATTCATAAAGGCGCATCAAGGGAGCAAGTGCATTTCCTGAAAGGTTCATGTACGTATGTGGTTTAAGGAGTAGGATACGTTCCCCATTAAACAGGCCAATCCCTACTTCACCAGGAATCTTTTTCTGAGTTTTAAGTTGGGTTTTCCACTGGTTTGCAAGCGTATCTAGGACTTGAAAACCAATGTTATGAGGCGTATTGGCGTATTCTGATCCGGGATTTCCGAGGCCAACAATGATGCGGTCTACACGAAACGGGAGAGGCCCACCCAGTAGAGATGAAATAGACATAGGAACCTTTTCCTGAACATACGAAAGGGCGGGCACAAGACCCGCCCCTATAAGAAGAAAAAAGAGTTACGCGTCAGCAGCTTGGATGTCGATGACAACATTAGCTTCCACATACGCAGAAATTCTGTAAACAACGTTGTATTCACCCACGCGGTTGAGCGCGTTTTCAACCGTCAATAAACGACGATCAAGTTCTAGTTCTGTTTTCTCGCTAAGAATACGACCAAGTTCTTTAGGTGTAATGGTACCGAAGAGCTTGCCTTCTTCGCCAACAGTCGCCTTAATCACCACTGGGCTAATGGCTTCGATTTGGTCAGCAATTTTCTTATCTTCAGAAATACGCTTTTTTGCTTGCGCTTT